>Ga0185299_10000048_pt1 | contig 353865 bp, 348 predicted proteins | sample PaiPotPPA55metaG_FD_128002 | JGI IMG/M metagenome (GOLD analysis project Ga0185299, IMG submission 128002) | Iron sulfur acid spring bacterial and archeal communities from Banff, Canada, to study Microbial Dark Matter (Phase II) - Paint Pots PPA... ...
GTGCCTCCTCTTTATATTGATCGCTGTAGCTCGCCTTGCTGCGAGCCGGCTTCCTTAACTGCGTCTTCATGTGGGTTCCTCGGGTTTTTACCCTTAGCCCACTGTCCGTCAATTCAATGCAACCCTAATCTGACCCCGCGTTCTCTTCCCTGGTTACTTCTTTTCCCTGTCAGACGCACTGATTTTGGTTGTTCGACCACTCCAGCTGCACGGTGTAGCCGGCAATCTGCTTGAATTGCCACGCACAAATATCTCCGATTTCGCCATGCGTATCGTCGTGCCAACCCGTCCCTGGCACCGGATCGGTGATGGCTTCACACAACTCGTGCGAGCTCGTAGCAGTCATCGCATCTAGGACCGTTAGTCCTCCAAGACATCCGGCGCATCCGGGATACGGCATAATCGCATAGTAGATGTTGCCCGAATTGTTGTGATAGCCGCAATAATTTTGACATGAGCGACTCCCACCCATTACCGACACAATGCCCGACTCCAAGAATATAAAATAAATCGTGTTGCTGTCGTTGGCGGGAACCGTTCCGCTTACGATCCAATTCTTTAGCACTTTTTGAACCGCTGAATCGCTAATGCTGCTGCTCGAAACACCGGTCGTGATCACTTTCGAACCAATCAAGCTGCCGTGACCAATCGTTTGGCCCGAAACATTGTATTCCGAAAGCTGATCTATCAGTGGACTAACAAGGATATCGCCGAAGAATTTGTTCATTGCCGCTGCCAAAGCTTTGGCGTTAGGGGCGTCCGCCCAGCTTTGCCCCCAAAAAACGGTGAAGACCTTTGCCGAACTGATTAACATTCCACCGCGATAAGTGAGTCTGGCCTCGGTCGTTCGCTGAAGTGGCAAATGATGCAGCGGGACAACTCGAATTGCCTCCTCAATAGGAAATTTTTTAGCCAACGTTGGCGGTCCGGATTTTCTTCGCAGCATCGTCTCTCACTGTGCGCCGAAATTGATCTCTCGCAAAACCGGCTTCGCGTGGGCGATCACATTCCCGAACGCGGTCATTTTGTGGGCCGCAATCACTGCCCTAATGGAAATGGTGCTGCCAAGAATTCCGGGCTGGTCGGTGCCATCCGCCACCAGGGTCTCGGTGTCGCCGACACCGTTGAAGCGCCCGGCAACTGGAAAATCGTGCGTAAGCAAGGCGGCCGCACCCTGCTCACCGCGAATTGGAACCTTTCCGACGACGGCAAAGCGCTCACCGACACGTTCATTGGCAACCAGCCGGACGGTTCGACGTCGCGCATCGACCTGGTTTACAAACGCGCGGAGGGCAGCGCAAGCAACTCCGGCATCCCCGGCACTTGGGAAACCACCGAAGAAAAACCTGATTCAGTGTATGAAATGGAAATTCGTCCTTACGAGGGCGACGGCCTTTCTTTCATCAGTTCAGGCGGCGGGCCAGCGAACAGCGTAAAGTTCGATGGAAAGGAGTATCCGCCGGCGGGCAGCGATCCCGCTGCAGGCAGCGCCACATCCGCGCGCCGTCTCGGCGATCACTCCATCGAATTAACCAAAAAACTCAAAGGCAAGATTGTGGAAACTCGCGAGATAACCATCTCGCCCGACCTCAAGACCCTGACCATGACCCGGCACCTCGTGGATCAGCGCGTGCCAAACGTCCTTATCTTCGATCGCGCATAAAGCTTGAGCTCGACGGTTCGCAGGCGCGAACTTTACGGCGGGAGGCCACGAGTTTTTACGAGCTGGTCTAGGAAGCCGACGGCTCGGTTTTGGTGAAAACCGAGTAAACTCGCGCCGAAGCGAATCAGCCCGCGCGCGCAATCGGTCTGACACCGACATTCAGCTTTCAGCGTTTCAACTGTCAGCTTTTCCGATAGCCCGCAGTCACAGGTCACAGGTCACTGCTTCAAAATTCGAGCTCCAAGTCTTCTTCGCAGAAGTCGAACTTCTTGGGTGGCGTTTCGCTACCGTCGTCGAACACCGCTTTAATCAGCCATTCGCAGTCAGAGTTATTCGTCGATTTGTCCCACTGCAATGTGACTGTCTTGTCAGGGCCAATCCCCTTCCCGATATCGAAAGTCCCGTACTTTTCACCATCTTCCGATACAAGCAGCTTTTTGATTCGATCCTTCGTTGTGTTGTGAACCTTGAAGCTGTAGTCGCTCTCTCCAGACTCTTTTGACTCCGCTGATTCCTCTGATTCTGCCGACTCTTTCTCTGTTTTGCCTTTAATCGTAAACTTCTCAGTCGTGGCTAGCTTATCATTCACGTAGATTTCGAGGCGGTACTTCCCGACCGGCCAGCCTTTTGTTGGCTTCGAGACAGAAAAATCTCCGTTGTCGGTGTCTTCATCCAACGCCAGCGTTTTTTCGCCGATCTTCGAGTTCGCCGGCGCCGCGCTGCCAACATCTTCCGCTATCCACACACCGCGCAGCTTGTCACCTTTTTGGAGACCCTTGGTTTTGAATATCGCGAACACTTTCGGCGTATCCGCCGCCAAACTCGTCGTTTCTTCATCTCCAGGGCCGGTGGTTATCATTGCTTTCACCTTCACATCGCCGGCCTGTGCCAGCGCACCGCAGCCAATCATCGCAATTAACAACGCGATTGTTCGTTTCATGTTCGTCGTCGTTAACCGGTTGCTCTCGCTGCTGCAAGACTATTTCGGGTACCATCGCGTTTGCCGCTGGGAGGGTTGTCGGACGTTGCCTAACAAATGGGAAATGCGTTTTTTCTCATGGTTAAGTGCGATCAGCTTTCCGCCGTCTTTGACGACTTCTTCTTCAGCATTTCAGTTTTCAGCTTTCAGCTGTCAGCGTTTCATTTTCCGCTTGCCTCTTCGCACTTCGCACTTCGCACTTCGCACTTCGCCCTCAACTTTTCAACGCATCAAGCGTCTTTTTCAGCTTTCAGCTTTCAGCGTTTCAGCTTTTTCTTAACTTCTTCGTAGTGAAGCGCGCGGAAAAACAATCTCAGATCGGAACCTCAAAGGTGGATTCCTCCGGACAGAGCGGCGTGCTGGTCTTGCTCGGTGTGTTGTTCACGATCATTCTTGCCGGTCTCGACAACACGATCGTCAGCACGGTCATGCCGGTGGCGTTGCCTGAGCTTGGCGATGCGCACCTGTACGCGTGGACATTTGCGGCTTACATGCTCGCCGCAGCGGTATCGATGCCGATCTGGGGACCGGGATCGGATCGATGGGGACGCCGGCGCACTTATCTCGTCGGCATTGTTGCGTTCACGGTCGGGAGCGGACTCTGCGCCATCGCGCGCACGATGATGGAGTTCATCGGCGCTCGCGCCATCCAGGGCATCGGAGCAGGAGCCGTTGCCACGCTTCCGTTTGTTTTGCTCGGAGTTGTATATCCGCCTAACAAACGCGGCAGGGCGTTGGGCGCGGCCAGCAGTGCGTGGGCGATCGCGAGTGTCGCCGGACCACTCCTTGGGACGTTGATCGTGACGCACGTTTCATGGCGCTGGGCTTTCCTGATCAACGTGCCGATCGCCATTGTGGCTGGCTTCCTCGTGATCGCAGGAATGCATGAGAGCATCGGACATAGCGTCGGCCGATTCGATTTTGCCGGTGCGCTTCTCGCGGGCGCCGGCGGCAGTTGCCTGATGTGGGCGTTTGTCGATCTCGGTGAGAAACAAATCGGACTGATGCAGGCCGCGCTCGTTGGCGCCGGAATCATTCTGCTTGCCATCTTTGTCTGGCATGAGGGACGAACGCCGCATCCCATTCTGCCGTTGACTTTCTTTCATCATGCCGGCTACGCGTCGTCGATTTCTTCGTCATTCCTCGCCTTCTTCAGCGGCTTCGGTCTGAGCGCTTATCTGCCGCTCGCAACCAATGCCGCTTTTCATGACAATCGCGCGTTCGTAGGGCTGGTGGTTGGCGCGTTCACCATTGGATGGAGCACGTTCGCCTTCGGCGCTGGACGATTAGTCCATCGAATCGGCGAACGACTTCCGAGTGTGATTGGAATTGTTGTACATATTCTGGGGCTACTCTTTTTCATGGTCGCATTCGAGCATGGACTCGGGTGGGTCATCGCTGCGGCGCTCATCGCAGGCGCCGGAATGGGACTGCTCTCGCCCGCGCTCACTGTCGTGGTGCAGAATAGCGTCCCGGTTGCCCGCATGGGTAGCGCGACTACCAGCCAGCAATTCATCCGGCAGATCGGTGCTGCGCTCGGCGTCAGCGCGTTTGTCTTGGCCGCGACCGTAGGCGGATTTCGGTTAGGCTTGTTGTTGATGATTGCCGTGAGCGCCGGAACATTTGCGTGCGTGCTCGCGCTGCCCGCGCACAGTCTCCACGATGCCCACCAAATCGATGCTTTAGAATAGGGAAACGTGCGACTGCCTTCACCGGCCCGGCCAGCCAAATGTTAAATGTTTAGATTTGACCCCGGGCTCCCTTTTCGGATTTGCAATTTCATTTCGTGCATCCCCCTTTCCCGCCTAACCGATTTCAAAACTGGCAACCTCGCCCGCCCTGACCGACGTTTGTCCATGCCGAAGGTTCCGGGTCTGCGCAGTTGTTACGATAAAGTCGGGCGCCTCATTTATTTCGGGCGAATGCTGGACAAAATCCGCCTCCACGCCGCGGGCCAACTCCCACCTGCTTACGACGATTACCTGGGCGACGCGCAATTCTTCACTCTCGACGGACGCTGCTGCCGCTTTCTCGGCGTCTCCTACTCCGAAATCAAACGCCGCGCGCTCGCCGGCGAGAACGATGAAGCCATTCTGGCGTGGGCGCACGCTCACGGCACTCCGCGCAACGACGAAGAATGTCACGTCTGGAACCGCTTCATCGCCAAGCTCGGCTGGCGCGACGAACGCAGCCACGTCCTTCCCCAGCGCATCCAGGAAAGCGGCCTCACCAGCAAACCGATCGAAACCCTCATCGATCACATCGAATTCGACGAAGGCCGGGACCCCGTGACCGAGCGGTCTTGGGAAAAAATCTAGGCATTCGGCTTCAAACTCTCGCTTTTCGCTCCTACTTTCTAATTCTTCCTTCTTCCTTCTTACTTCATCCTTCTTACTTTCATGACAGCTTCCACCGTTGCCCAATACCTCGCCGCACTCCCCGCGGATCGCCGCGCCGCGCTCAGCGCCGTGCGCAAGGCGATCAATGAGAATCTGCCGGACGGATATGAGGAGGGCATGCAGTTCGGGATGATCGGCTGGTACGTCCCGCTGTCCGTGTATCCGGCGGGCTATGGCGAGAATTCCAAAGTGCCGCTGTCATTTGTTGCGCTCGGATCGCAGAAGTCGGGCATGGTGCTGCATTTCCTGTGCTTCTACGGTCATCCCACTCTCTCAACCTGGTTCACCAGCGAATACAAGAAGAGCGGCAAGAAGCTCGACATGGGTAAAGGTTGCGTCCGCTTCAAATCGTTGGAGGACCTGGCTCTCGACGTGGTCGGCCGCACCGTTGCGCGCGTGTCCGCGGAGGAGCACATGGCCAATTACCAGGCGGCGAGGGCGCTCATGGGCAAGGGAAAGAAGGCGAAAGCAAAAAAGTGACCCTGGCGACTCTTCTTTTTCGTTTTTGAAAAACGTGAAACCGCAGTGTGTCTTTCACGCGTTGGAGACAGGCAGCGCCATGCCGGGTTGAACAAAGTGAGTGGCACGCATTCAAGTAGAACAAAGCTGACCAGTGTATCAACCGCGCGCAAGATCGACATTCAGACGACGCATTTCAGTTTGATTTCCAGAAGAGCGCTGCTAGGACATGCACGTGTTTGCGACCCTCCAGCAAATTCTTGATTCAATTCCTTACCCAACTGCTGTTGGCTGTATCGGCATCGGTTTGGGCTTTGTCGTGGCAGGTCTCGCCAGTCCTTTAAAAAGCAGAGCGGACCGAGCACGGAAGGCACGAAGGCCTGACAATCGAGCACCGGCCAAAAAGCTTCGCATTCAATTTTTTCTGACTCTACTTTTCGGAGCGTTGCTAACAGCCGGCGGAACTTGGCTAACACACAACGGTTCGCGGCTCGATGCGGAACAAATGAAAAAAGACAACGAGCGCGACCGTAGAGAGCTCGATGCAAAGATCCAAAATATCTTGGTGGCATTGAACGCGGCTAAAGCGGAAGAAAACAGACTTCTAACGGAGGAAAAAATAAAGGGATTTAGCAAAGATGTTTTGCAGTGGGCGGATGATTTCGAGAGACGGAAACCGGACACGCAAAGAGAATTACAGCAAGAACGACTAGCAGCCACGCAACAAGAAATTCAGATTAGCGGGGATTCGACGCAGTTATTTTCGTTCGTGTTGCAATTTATTCAACGCACGCTCGAGGCATATCAAAAAAAGACCGGTGAGACATTCAAAGTAAGCTTGCCCGCCCTTCCACAAAACTTCTACGACCCACAGATCAACAACCCGACGCGAACAATCCAGTTCACAGGCGACGCGCAATGGCAATTTTCCGTCAACGCGTATCCTCCGGCCCAGGAGCAGAATCAACCGATGCTGTATATAAACTTCAGAAGTAGCGACGGCCGCAATGGTCAGTTGTGGATACGCCGCTCTCCAGATGGCAAAAAATTCAACGCCGGCGGAAGCGGTTCGCTCCCCGTGCCCAATGCTGCGAACTTTTTTGGCGACTACGAAATGACCGACTACGAAGAGCGACTGAGCACTGTCCTTCGGCGTCTCATTGAGGGTCAGCTTTCGCAACCAGCAACCCCGACGCCATCACCCACGGTATCGCCGTGACCGTCAAGCAGGCGGTATCAAGAATCTAACAACGACTTCGACGAACTGTCGAAGCTCGGCTGGACATTTTCCGCTATGAAGTTCATCGAGTGCCTTCCTGTTCCATTCTCTGCCTTTTGAAACTCCGAGATTCATCCACCTCTCAAGTTCCCCTTTGGGCACGACGAAGAGTCCAATGCCAGTGCATTTGCTGACAAATTCGTCCACGTTCTTTCGATCGGCTCCGGTGAAGTAATCAACGCCGGTTGCCTTCACAGAATTCCACTTGGAAGCTTTGTCAGCGATCTCACCTAATCTTTTCCGAGCTTCGCGTAACTCCGTGAAGGATTTCTTTGTCCATTCATCCACAGAAGCCTGAAGCTTCCCTATAAGATCTGCCTCTGGAGCCTTTTCAACCACTTCTGCGATTTTAGTCCGCAAATCAAGGAGTTCGGTGATCAGCGGTCCTGTTGTCAACAACACCAAGAGCTCGCGTAGCACCTTTTCTGAATTTAAGATGTCGAGGTCAACAATTGCGCAGACCGGAGTCTTGGCATTGCGCAACATTTCGAGTGGATTTTTTATCGCCTCCTTTCCGTTCGAGTGAATGAACAGGATATCCTCGCCACCAAGTTTCTTACCATCCCGGTGCGCGACGGTCTGGTAAACGGCTCGATCAGGGTCGCCTTCGCAGACAGCAACTCCCTTTTGGAATAAAGAGTCTAAGACCGGTTGGCTAGATAACAACGGCGACTGCACAAGACTTTTTGTCGTGAGGGTTGGCAGCGAATGATACTGCGTCTTATTGGCGCTGCGATTTAATCGAATTACATTTGCATCAGGATCTGCTGACAGTATTCCCCACAGGAAGTCCGCGTTGTGGGTCGCGAGCACAATTTGCGTGGAGATTTTCTTTGCGTGCGTTGCGAGCCAGTGTCCAAGTACTCGAGCTTGAGCTGGGTGTAGAAAGGCATCGGGTTCGTCCAACAGTAGAAGCCGGTCAGAAAAAGTTAGCATTGCCAGCACAACCCCTGCAAAAGATCGATAACCATCGCCCTGTTGATCAAGCGGCCGCGCGTCGGTCATTAACTTCGTTAATTCGACCCGATCGTTAGGAATCGTACCGAAGTCCGGACCCACCATTAGGTACCACCGCTTCATAGCAGCCCAGTCGAGTGCGATGTCTATGCCGAACGCTTCTTTAAAAGAGTCTCGAAGTTCCGACAGCGGTTTTTCGCCTCCCGCGAAGAATTCTTGCATCGCATTCGACGGCGTTTCGCTTCGTGTATCATAACATTCGGTTGGGCTCGCGATTCGCAGTCGGCTCTCCGCATCTAGATGCGCGACCCAAAACTTTCCCAAGTGCTGCAGAAGCTGCGACACGTTCGTTAGATTTTTCAAATCTTTGAAACGGTCATTAATCCAGTTCTTCGGAAGACCTAACTCGTGTCGATTCTGCAAGTCGTACGCGACGCCGCGAACCGTGTCGTGGTCCGGACTGCTGTGAGGCAAAATCTTTGCGCCCTTCAGCGCATCAGTCTCGGCGGGCAACTCGATTTCTATTTCAGTCAGGATCGTCAGCTGCTTGAGCGACCCTGTCGCAACGTAGTCTCGAATGTCTCGGAGTGTCTGAGACTTTCCTGAATTGTTGGGACCTACTAGAACATTGAAGTTTCCGAGCGGAACCTTCACGTTCGTCGGCGTTTTTATTGATCGTACACGGAGGCTCACTAACGGACGGTGATTGTTTCAGCCTTCGCGTAAACCTCGCCGCCCTTTTCTGCAAATTCTTATACTTTTTTCTTTCAGTCCGACTTCAAGCGATTCATTGACCCGAAATGATTGTTCACCTCGTCGACGGCACTTACGAACTCTTCCGTCACTTCTACCGCGTAAAAGGCTTCGCCTCACGCGGTCTCGTCGGTTTATCCTGACGCGGTGTGGTAGTGCATCTCATTGACGGCACGTACGAGCTCTTTCGTCACTTTTACGGTTTGCGCCGGTTCACCAAAGGCAAGGACCGCCCTTACGGCGCCGTCGTCGGCGTGTTGCAGACCGTGCTCCAAATGATCGACCCCGTAAAAGGCTCCGCCTCTCGCCACGGCGAGTCCGTCCTGCGGCGGACACGTGGTCAGCAGGGCGATGCCTACGTAGGAGTTGCAACTGATCACGTGATCGAGTCGTTTCGCAATCGGCTTTGGGCGGACTACAAGACCGGCGCCGACATCGAGCCCGCATTGCTCGCGCAATTTCATCCGCTCGAGGAGGCGCTCGCGGCGATGGGCGTTGTCGTCTGGCCGATGATCGAGCTCGAAGCCGATGATGCGCTCGCTTCGGCCGCGTATCTCGCGTCGAAAGACAAGAAGGTCCAGAAAGTCGCCATTTGGACGCCCGATAAAGATCTGGCGCAATGCGTGCGAGGTACGCGCGTGGTGCAGATCGACGGCCGGCGCAAAACGATTCGCGATGCGGCTGGGATACGCGAAAAGTTCGGTGTCAGCCCGCACCTCATTCCGGACCTGCTCGCGCTCGTGGGCGATGCGGCCGATGGCTACCCCGGCATTCCTGGGATCGGCGCCAGGACCGCCGCCCAGCTTTTGAACCGCTACGGTCCGATCGAAGAATTTCCCTTAAACGTTCTCGGCGAACGGCGCGATCTCGCGCTGCTCTTCAAGAAACTCGCAACCCTGCGCACCGATGCGCCGCTGTTCAAGAAAGTCGAGACGCTGCGTTGGCGCGGTGCGACGCCGGCTTTCGCGAAGTGGGCAAAGCGGATGAAGGCGCCACGGCTACTCGAGCGTTCCGAAAAGGCTGTCCCAGCGCGACTCCGCCGCAACCGAAGACCTAACCACGAATGAACACCAATGGACGCTAATGAGGGCAAAGATTTTTTAACCGCGGATTACGCGGATTTTCGCGGATTAAAAAAACTTCAGACGTGAAACATAAAAACTCTGCCCTTAATCCTTCCGTCCCGTTCCGCCATCAGTGATATCCGTGTAATCCGTGGTTAAAGAAGAAAAGTCCTTGGTCTTACGGCGCAGCGGGGCTCAGCCATTCGTGTCTATTCGCGTAAATTCGTGGTTACGATTTAGTTAGGGGGTTGGAAAGGTATATCAAAGGTTATCCACCGGGAATATGGGGATTTTGCTTAAGAGCCACAGCACCAACAAGGCGCCGACTATGGAAATGATAATTCCGGCAGGATGAAATCGCGCGCCTTCTTTGGGACGCGAGAAGATGTGCGTCACTAGTCCGCCGACAATTGAACCGACGATCCCGAGCGCAATTGTCCAGACGAGCGACAGGTGCATGTGCATGACAGATTTCGCCGCCCACCCGGCGATCAAACCAACGATGATGTACCAAATCAGATGAAGCATGATGGTGTTTCCTCCCCATTGAAGTTGGAATCGATCGACAGGATATCAGGGCAACACGCGAGAAGACAACGCGGATTGTCTGTCGGCTCAACAGAGTTTCGCCCTACCGACTGACGCAAGCCTCCGCGGCTTTCTCCAGAAATTTGTTTCCTCTTTTCCTGCGTTCCTGATTCAATCGCTTCCGATTACTCCTTCTTGGTGTATCCGAAAAAACCGCGCTGGCGGATCAACTCCGCCACTTGGGGCGGGACCATTTCATCCCAGCTCTCGTCGCCGCTGGCGATGCGCTTGAGCACGTCGCGCGAAAAGATCGACAGATATTTCGGGTTGAAATTATCGAGCTGCACGAAACTGCCCCGGCGCACCAGGTAATCATAAAGCAGCTGCAGTTCGGGGTTCACCTTAAGCGTACGGATAGTTTGTAGCTCGTCCCCTTCCTGACGCCGCAGGGGATAGACATAAACTTTGAGGTCATTCTTAAACAGCCGCCCAAAATTCTCCAGGATGCCGCCGGGCAGTTCCGTATAATATTTTTCGTCAAATAATTCGGACACACTCGGCAGGCCCATGACGACTCCGATGCGTTCTTTCGTCCGCCAGGCGAGATAAGCGGCGAGCCGATAGTATTCGAAGTAGTCGGAAATGAGCACAGTCATGCCACAGGCCGCGAGCAGCTCCGCGCGCGCGAGAAAATCGCGGCGATCCACGTCCTTCCCGCCGGCCAGCAGGTTGCGCATGGTGAGTTCCATCAACGGCAAGATCTGTTTGCCGGCGCACCCGGGGTCCTGTTTGAACTTCTCCAGTGCGCAATTCAACATGTCGAGATTGACGTGCGTGGTCGGCCGGAAACTCCCGCGCTCGACCAGGACGGCCTTGTTATGCAGTTCGTCTGAGGGCTGGAGCACCTCGCGATTCGGGCCAAACATCGCAGCGCCGCTCAGTCCCAGCTGCACGAGTTTCAGCGCCATGATCCGATTGTCGACGTTGCGAAATTCGATCCCGGTGAATTCGAGCAGGTCGATCTCGATCCGGCCGGTGGTCAGCTTGTCCAACAGCGACTCGATTAACTGCTCAGGCACGTGGCTTAGAAAAAATGCGCCGTAGCAAAGATTGACTCCCACAATGCCTAGCGCCTCCTGTTGCAGCGACGCCTCCGCGTCGAGCATCCGCAGGTGCATCACGATCTGGCTCGGTTGATCGTGGACGCGGCTCTGGAATTTCATTCCCATCCAACCGTGGCATTCATGGCCGCCACGGTAGCTTCGCGCAACCACCGTGTCGGCAAAGGCAAAGAAGGAAGTGTTATCGCCGCGCTCCTTCCCGAGCCGCTCGAGGTCGAGGTCGAACTCGTGGTCTAGCATTGCCTGTAGCCGCCCGCGCGAGACGTAACGCTCCGCGTGTCCATAAATGGCGTCGCTTACTTTCATATCGTAAGCCGAGATGCTCTTCGCGATCGTCCCCGCCGCGCCGCCAACGCGGAAAAACCAGCGCACCACCTCCTGCCCGGCGCCGATCTCGGCGAACGTTCCGTACCAGCGCGGATCGAGATTGATCCTCAGCGCCTTCGAATGCGTATCAATGGTTTCTTCTTTCACGTTGCGGTAAACTTAGCCCGTCTTCCGAGCTATCAAGTGCAGGTAGTGTAATCCACTACGCCTTCGAATAAATCTCGGTTCCGGTGCGCTGGAATTCCTCAGCCTTTTCTCGAAGTCCTTTGTCGAGCGCTTAGTTTTCGTTGATCCCCTGCTCCGCCGCATACTTACGAACGTCTTGACGACCTTCGCCAAGCCCGGCCAACTCTACCTCCCGGGTGACCTTGAATGTCATCTACCCAGTCGCTCCCGCTCGTTTCAATTGATACGGAGGCAAAATATCGTCCAACAGCGTCCTGTCGATCTAAACGAGAGTTCACTGGGCGGGGGGCTGACGAAGAGCGTCCTGGACCGGCGGAGGTAATTTGTCGGCATTGCGTAGGAACTGGCTCACCTGCCAGAGCTCGTTATCGGTCAGCGTCCCTTCAAACGACGGCATGGCGCTGAATCGGATCCCGTTCTTTACCACCCAGTGCGTCGCTCCCACCGGATCGTCGGTCACGCCTTTGCCCGGCGGAAGCAGCTGCGGGACATGCGGGTAAAATTTCTTCGACATTGGCTGAGCGGCCTGATCCAGCTTACCGTGGCAGCCGGCGCAGTTCTGCTGATAGACCTTGGCGCCGGCGAGAAGATTGGTCTCGTCCGCGGGAAGCGGCGATTCGCCCTGCGCGCTTTTACCAATCGACGCGTCAATCGCCTTGCTGACGATAAACCGTTCCATCGGCAACGGCCCGCCGTTCGTTCCCATGAAAAGTCCGCCGCGAGCAACGAAAAGATATCCAGCCAGAAGAAGCAGACCGATTCCAATAACAATGCCGAAGAGAAATTTGATCATGGATTAATGAGACCGAGTGACCGGGAGAAATAAAGAACTTTTGCGCGAATACCGTGGCGACACGGCTCGCCCATCTATCTCGCTCGATTCCCATCGGCTCCATTCAGTGATCTTCATGCTTTGGAATAAATTTCATTGCCCGCTTCGGCGAACTCGCGGGCTTTCTGTTCCATTCCAACTTTCAACGCCTCGGACTCCGAAAGTTTCTGCTGCGCAGCAAACTTTCGGACGTCCTCAGTGATCTTCATGGAACAGAAGTGAGGACCGCACATGACGACTGAAGAAGTGACGAGTATCGGGACCTTACGGTTTTGTGTAGATTTCTGCTCCGCTGTGTTGGAATTCTGCAGCTTTCTGTCGCAGTCCGTGTTCAATCGCAGTGCCTTCATCAATCGCGTTCTCTTTTGCGTAACGCCTAACATCCTCCGTTATTTTCATGCTGCAGAAATGGGGTCCACACATCGAGCAAAAATGGGCTGACTTCGCCCCTTCCATTGGAAGGGTCTCATCATGAAAAGAACGCGCGGTTTCGGGATCGAGCGACAAATTAAACTGATCCTCCCATCTGAACTCGAAACGCGCTTTGCTAATGGCGTTGTCGCGGTACTGCGCGCCCGGATGGCCTTTCGCCAGATCGGCGGCGTGCGCGGCGATTTTGTAGGCGATGACGCCGTCTTTCACGTCTTTCTTGTTCGGTAAACCGAGATGTTCTTTTGGCGTGACGTAGCACAGCATGGCGCACCCGTACCAGCCGATCATCGCCGCGCCGATGGCGCTGGTGATGTGATCGTAGCCGGGCGCGATGTCGGTCGTTAACGGACCGAGCGTGTAGAACGGCGCTTCGTCGCACCACTCGAGTTGTTTCTCCATGTTCTCTTTAATCATGTGCATGGGGATGTGGCCCGGGCCTTCGTTCATCACTTGGACATGCTGTTTCCAGGCGCGCCGGGTCAGCTCGCCTTGCGTGTAAAGTTCGGCGAACTGCGCTTCGTCGTTCGCGTCCGCGATTGATCCCGGCCGCAACCCATCGCCAATCGAAAAGCTGACGTCGTAGGCGGCCATGATTTCGCAGATTTCGTCCCAATGAGTGTAGAGAAAACTTTCCTGATGATGCGCGAGGCACCATTTGGCCATGATCGAGCCGCCGCGCGAGACGATGCCTGTGGCGCGCCGGGCCGTCATCGGGATGTATCTTAATAGTACCCCGGCGTGGACGGTGAAGTAATCGACCCCCTGCTCCGCCTGTTCGATGAGGGTATCTCTATATATACCCCAGGTCAGTTCCTCCGCCCGGCCCCCGACTTTTTCCAGCGCCTGATAAATCGGCACGGTGCCGATGGGCACAGGCGAGTTGCGAATGATCCATTCCCGGGTGGCGTGGATGTTTTTGCCCGTGGACAGGTCCATCACCGTGTCGGCGCCCCATTTCGTCGCCCAACGCATTTTCTCGACTTCTTCCTCGATCGACGATGCCACGGCGCTGTTGCCGATATTGGCGTTGATCTTTACCAAAAAATTGCGGCCGATGATCATCGGCTCGGATTCCGGATGATTGATGTTCGCCGGAATGATCGCTCGCCCGCGCGCGACTTCGGCGCGAACAAACTCGGGAGTGATCTCGCGCGGAATCGACGCGCCGAAGGAATCACCTGGATGAGCAAAGCCCAAATGATTTCTGATGTCGGATATCGGACGTCGGACGTCGGAGTTGGGCGCTACGCGTCCGTTGTTTTCATCTGACTTGTGACCTCTGATTTCTGACTTCTGAGCACGTCCGAGATTCTCTCGGACGGCAATGTATTCCATCTCGGGCGTGATTATGCCCTGGCGCGCATAATACAGCTGCGTTACGCAACTGTCCGCCTTTGCTCGCAAAGGCTTTCGCCCGGCAGTTGAGAAGTTGAGGTCCGAGCCGGACTGGCGTTGTTGAGAAGTTGAGCCGTTCTTTGGTGGAACGCGATCTCCGAGCGGGTTGGGAAGCGTCCTCGGAGAGGTCGCTCCACCTAACCGCGCGTGCTTTTCAGAAAGCCAGCCATCATCGATCGGCTTAACTTCTCTGCCGTCGATTTCTTGAACATCGGCGCGCTTCAAAATCCATTTTGCGCGAAGCGGCGGAAGGCCGCGGGTAACGTCGACATCTACGCTTGGATCGCCCCAGGGGCCGCTGGTGTCGTAGACGCGCACTGGTTCGTTGATTTCAATCTCGCCGGACATTGTTTTGGTCGGCGCGAGAGAGATTTCGCGGAACGGAACGCGAATGTCGGAATGAATTTGGCCGCTGACGTAAATCTTCTTCGAATTAGGCAATTGCTCAGACCTAACCGCGGATTTCGCGGATTTAGACGGATCAGAATTCAATCGGTGCGTTTGGTCTTTCATTATTCGCGTCAATCCGCGTGATTCGCGGGTCTTTCCATTCTTCGTATCTGCGACATTCGTGTAATCCGTGGTTAAACGAAAGATTCGTGTCTATTCGTGGTTAAAAAATAAAGCCGTGCGCGGAGCGGCACGGCTGACCTCCCTGCGTCGGCATTACCCGCATCAGGTTCAAGGGGTCGTCCATTATCAAACGTCGGACCTCTCAGCCATCCGGCTCCCCCGCAATCTGAACTTACGCTAAGTCAAAATTAAAAAGTAAAAAGTAGAAAGTGCGGAGGCGGACGAGATATTTTGCACAATCGTTTTCAAGAACAGAAAACGTTGTAGAAGCACTCGCCGCGGCGAGCGCCTGTTTATTGGGTCCGGTGCTTGAGATCAAGCACCGCTACAACAATTGCAGGCGACACGCCTGCCACTACAGCGGGCACACTACAGATTATCGGGTAGATTTGAGTTTCGAGAATGAAGTCGCGGATCATTTTGTTCGTAGCCCTTTGCACGCTGGCCGGTGATCTCAGCACGGCCGCGAATACCACACAGCGCCAGAAACATTTTCTCTGGCGGGTCGTGAACGCGCCCGCGCCCTTTTACGTGGTCGGTTCGATGCATGAGCTGCGCAAATCCGATTCGTACGTCGCGACCGAGTTCAACAAAGAGATCGATCAATCGCAGAAATTCATTTTCGAACGCGACCCGGCCGACAACGATCCGACAGATCTTTGGCGCAAGCTCAACGCCCACACCACTTACCCGCGCGGCGTGACGATTCAGCAAAAAGTCAGACCCTCGACTTTCGCATTGTTGAACCGCATCGCGCGCATCCCGCTTGGCGCCTATGAAACCCAGAAGCCGTGGGCAATTGCCGCTTTCAATCTCAAGGCTCAAGGAATGGACACCGTGAAATCCCGCTGGAGCGTCGACCATTACATTTACGAAAAAATACGACACCGCGCCGACACTGCCGGCCTCGAGACCATCGACGAATTTGTCCGCTCGTTTGCGGAAATGAGCGACCGCGAAAGTGAATCGTTTCTTCTCCAATCGATCGAGTACGGTCAACGTTCACCCGAATTGCTGGATGAAACTATCGCCGCGTGGAAATCCGGGAGCCCGGCGCGGATCTACCAGCTTTACGCGCCGCGCCGAAACGGAGCCGACGGGTATTGGCGTTGGATTGAACGACGCACCGCGCTTTGGGTGCCGCGAATTGAAGATGCGATCAAATCGCGCAAGCCCACAATGGTGATCGTGGGCGCGCTGCACGTATCCGGCCCGCGCGGTGTGATCGCGGAACTGGAGAAGCGCGGCTACAAACTCGAGCAGCTTTGATGAATGCACGCGTCAACATCGCGTTACGCGCGTTGTAGCGGTGCTTGATCTCAAGCACCGATCTACATAAACAGGCGCTTGAGACAAGCGCCTCTACAACTTTCGCTGTTCTCTGCGAACTCCGCGGTTAGGAAATTATTTCGTAGCGGCTTCCGCTTTTACATTGCTGTGGAAAATCGCCAGCCACTTGCCTTTTTCCTCTTTCCAGACTGAGCCGGCGTTGTAGCTGCCCGACATATCTTTACCATCAGCGGTTGCGTCCAGCTTCACGGTGTAAGTCGTGACGATCACGTCCTTCTCGTCGGAGAACATGTCGAAATCGCTGATCTCAAACGATTTGATGTCCCATTTTTTCATGTCGTCCAATTCCTTGGCCATATTGGAGACGCCGTCGGCGTAAACGCATCGAATGTCTTTATCGACGACCTTTTTGAAATCGTCAGCCTTTTTATCTTTGTAGGCCTGCCAGGCTGCTTTTTCCTTTGCCTCCACCGCGGCCTTGTCCGGCCCGGCGAATGAAACGGCGATTCCTGCCAACAACAGTGCAACTACGTAACTCAGGGATTTTTTCATAAAGATTGGGTTATTCGGAGCAGGTTAGGCCTGCGAGTCGCGAAAGGGCAATGCAAATATCGCCAAAGCTGGGATCCGGTTATTCCTTGTTCGTTGTAGCCACGGGCCTGTGGCCCGTTCGTATCCTGACGGCGCATAGCGCCGTGGCTACATAGGAATCGATTGCAGGGGACACGCCTGCCGCCACAATTGGATGCAACGTCACGTTGCTTGCGGCTGACACGGTCGCCTCTACAGTTGTTAGATGAAGAAATCGCTGTTCGTCTCGTTTTTGGCTTTGGCAATTGGGTTTGCCCTGCAGGCGCAGACTGAACCGGAGAAGAGCCCACCCACCAAGAACACCAAGAGCCAAGGGCAAAGCGCAAAGGCAACGGACGAAAACGCGAAGCCGATCGATCAGTCCAACTTCGACACCTCAGTGAAGCCGGCAGATGATTTCTTTCTTTACGCCAACGGTGGTTGGATCAAACGCACGGAAATTCCACCGGACCAGACGCGCTGGGGCAGTTTCAATGAGCTGATCGAACATAACAACGACGCTCTCCACGGGATCGCTGAGAAAGCAACCAAGACGAACAGCACCGATCCCGACACGAAAAAGGTCGGCGACTATTACGCCAGCGGCATGGACGAGAAAACGATCGAAGCGATGAAGACGAAGCCGTTGCACGACGAGATGGCGAAGATCGACGCGATCAAAGATCGCAACGACGTACTGGAGGAGATCGCGCATCTGCACATGACCGGTGTGAATGCGTTCTTCAATTTCGGCTCCGGGCAGGACGACAAAGACAGCACCCGCGAGATTGCGCAAGCGGTGCAGGGCGGACTCGGAATGCCCGACCGCGACTATTACACGAAGACCGACGACGCTTCGAAGAAATTGCGGGACGCTTATGTCGCGCACGTGACCAAGATGTTGACGTTGCTGGGCGAGCCCGCGGCGAAAGCAGGCGAAGACGCAAAGAAAATCATCGCGTTGGAAACTTCACTCGCGCAGGCGTCGCGTACGCGGGTGGAATTGCGCGATCCGCAAGAGAATTACAACAAAATGACGCAGGACGAGCTACAGAAGCTCACGCCGGATTGGAATTGGGGCGATTATCTCAACGGAATCGGTCTGACGAATCCTGGCGACATCGACGTTCATCAGCCGGATTTCTTCAAGGCAATGAACACGGCGTTTACGTCGACACCGATCGACGACTGGAAAACTTACCTGCGCTGGCACTTGATCAACGCCACGGCTTCGGCGCTCTCCAATGATTTCGTGAACGAAGATTTCAATTTCAATGAAAAGACTTTGCGCGGGACCGAGAAAATGAAACCGCGCTGGAAACGCGTGATCACTTCCGAGGACGGCGAGATTGGCGAAGCGCTCGGAAAACTTTACGTAAACGACTATTTCCCGCCGGCGGCCAAAGCGCGCGCGCTCGAGCTGATTAACAATTTGAAGGAAGCACTGAGCGACCGGATCAAAACGCTTGAGTGGATGGACGAGCCGACCAAGCAGAAGGCGCTCGAGAAGCTGGCGGCGTTCCAGGTAAAGATCGGTTATCCGGAGAAGTGGCGGGATTATTCGACGCTGATGATCGATCGCGGCTCGTTTGTGTTGAACGAGCTGCGCGCGGAAGATTTTGAAGCGAAACGCGAGTTGAACAAAATCGGGAAGCCAGTCGACCGCACGGAATGGGGCATGACGCCGCCGACGGTCAACGCGTATTACAATCCGAAGATGAATGAGATCGTTTTCCCGGCGGGCATTTTGCAACCGCCGTTCTTCTACGCGGACGCGGATGACGCGGTGAACTACGGCGGAATCGGTTGCGTGATTGGTCATGAGATGACGCACGGTTTCGACGATCAGGGTCGCCAATACGACAAGGTCGGAAATTTGACCGACTGGTGGACGCCACAATCAGCAGAGGAATTCAAGAAGCGCGCTCAGGCGGTGGTCAATCAATACAATGAGTACGAGCCGTTGCAGGGATTGCACGTCAATGGCCAGTTGACCCAGGGCGAAAACATTGCCGACATCGGCGGAGTAAAGCTCGCGTATGCCGCGTTGCAGAAGGCGCTCGATAAACATCCCGAAGAACGGAACAAAAAAATCGACGGCTTCACGCCCGAACAACGCTTCTTTCTTTCCTTCGCGGGAATCTGGCGATCGAAAATCCGCGACGAAGATCAAAAACTTCGGTTGAATACCGATCCGCATTCGCCGGGACATTTCCGCGTGAACGGGCCGCTTTCGGATCTGCCGGAATTTCAAAAGGCGTTCAACATCCCGGACGGATCGCCGATGGTGCGAGCGGCCGACAAACGCGTGAACATTTGGTAGCGGGGAGGTAGGGGCGATTACGCTCCCGCTAGTGCATTCATAATGAGCCCGCTTTTGCTTTGCCGCAGAGCGGCGGAATTGGCCTCAATCGCCCATCTTGGTGTAGCCACGGCGCTATGCGCCGTTGAGTCAGGTAGCGGCGATTGACCCCAATCGCCATGGCGGTTCGGTGAATGGAGCCGGCGGGAGCCGAGCGACATAGACGGGAAAGCCCGAGAAGGGTGAGCGGAGTGGGAACGAGCGAATCAACCGCCTCTACCTGTCTCATCTTGAAGCTTGGGATTTGTAGGTTTCTTTGAGATTTGGTGCCTGGAACCTGGGATTTATCGCGCTACTGCGCGATTTTGCCTCCCCAGGAAATGATCTTCGCTTTAGTGCCGGCGGCTTCGGCTTCTTTGATGTTGCCGGCGCGATTGTAGAAAAGCGACAGACTCGTCCAACCGATCTGATCGTTCGGCCTTAGCTCCACCGCCGTCTTGCCGGCTTCGATGGCTTCGTTAAACCGGCCGACTTTCATCAACGCCATTCCAAGTGCGTGCCAGCCGTCGAAAAAGCTCGGGTCGAGATCGACACAGCGGCGGTACTTTGCGATCGCGTTCTCCAACTCGCCGATGGCGAGATCGCCGTTTGCGTCGTCAAAAATCTCGTCGCGAGTTGGCATGGTCAGAAAACCACTAATGAACACGAATTTACACGAAACAGGAAAACGATCTAAAGGCCACCTTCATTGGTGCCCATTTGTGTCGATTCGTGGTTAAAACCCAAATTCCGTCGTTACACCTAGCCCTTGGCCGAAGCCGGGAATTGAATGTCGGCGGAACGCTGACGATCGCGCAACCATTCGTCGAACACGTATTCGCGCGCGGCCTTGAGATAGCGTTCCTCGAATTTCTCTTTTGCTTCCTGATATTTCGCCGGGTCAGGCGGTTCACGCTTATCCATGAGCACAATCACGCCGCCATCGATCCCCGGAGCGAAGTCGCTCACTTCCCCGGACTGGAGTTGGCCGGCAACATTCTTAACGATCATCATGTCGACCGATTCGTTCTTCGGTTGCTGCGGATTCTTTGCGTCAACGTCATCGGACAACGTGAACGGTTCCATTTTTCCTGCTTTCAATCCGCCGGCTTGTTCCAAGGTGAATTGCAGCGGCTGACCCGCTTTCAATCCGCTGCGCAAAGTCTCGGCGGCCTTGCGTCCCTTGGCCATCGCCATGTCGCGCGCCTGTTGGTTCTTGATCGCATCGACGATCTTCTGTTTGGCCTCATCCAGAGTCAGCGGGCGCGCTTCGGTAACGCCGACCAAATGCAAAATCGCAAAACCGTAGGCGGACTGGACTGGATCGCTGAAGGGCTCCTGCTGGGTCAGTTTGAACGCGGCCGAATTGAGCTGGGAGTCTGTTTTCAGTTTTGGATCGGGCGCAGAGGCGGCGAACTCTCCCGTGGTTTCGACCGGCAACTGAAACTTCGCCGCGACCTGGTGAAAATCCGTGCCTTTTTCGAGAAGCGCCTGCGAAACATCATTTGCGCGATCGGACAGCTTTTGAAGCGCGTCGATCCGCTCCTTGTCCTTCAATTTCTTTTGCTCGTCGGTCAGTGCGAGCCGGACAAATTCGATTTTCCGCTTCGGTTCGGTGTTTAGCTCGGATTTGTGGCTCTCGTAATATTTTTTGATGTCATCGTCAGAAACTTTGATGTCCTTGAGCATGTCGGCCGTCCTCACGTGCACGACGGTGACGAAGTTCCTGCCGTAGAGTTGTTCGTAATTGGATTTGGCCTCGCTTTCGGGCAACGACACCGACGACCCGACGAGGTCCTTGATTTTTTTCAGGCAAAGCGCGTAACGGGCAAGCTCACGCAGTTGCTCGTCGGTGAATCCAAATGACGGCAGAATTTCGCGCTCCACCTTGTCGTACCTTGCGCTGTCGAAACCGGATTCGCCGTGAAAACCCGGAAAATTTCTGACCGTATCGACGATCTCGGATTCGGCCGGTTCAATCCCCAAACGGTCAGCCTCGTGACGCAGCACAGTGAGATTAACTATGAACGCGCCCGCCCGTTGGTCGTCGCTTCCCGACCCTGGCGCAAGCGCGTCGGTCAGATCGGAAATCCCCAACATTTGAGCAACGCCGAAAAGACGCGCATCACGCCTCGCTTCGATGAGCGAAATCTTTCGTCCATACATTTTGGCGTATTCGTCGGAGCGAATCGCGCCAGGGTCGCTTTTCACGAAGTAAATACAGAACGGGATCGTCAGAATCAAGATCACGATCCAAAGCCAGTTGCGATGCTTGCGGATAATATTGAGCATGGATGGGCGGGCACTCTAAAGTATCGCTGCAAACCTGCAACAGGACGAGGGAAAAATCCCAAATCCCAGGCTCCAAATCCCAAACAAACACCAACCATGAGAGGTAGAAAACACACGGGGCTGCATTTGAGAATTGGAATTTGGGACTTCCCTGGAATTTGGGTTTTGGGGTTTGGGATTTTCAGTCGCTAACTTCGTTTGCGACTGATTGGATCAATTCCCACGCCCGTCGGACGTGATGTTCGGTCGTCAGAACGTTCCCGAGACCGATCCGCATCACCGTCCGATCGCGCAATTTTGTTTGAGTGATGTAGAGGCGGCCCGAGGCGTTAATCCGTTTGACGATTTCCGAATTGACGTCCGCCTTCGGTCCGAGCCGGACTGGCGGTACACTCCGGCGTGACGCCTCGTCGTAACCGACCAGGCGAAAGCAGACCACCGGCATTACGACCGGGGCCGCAAGCTGGAATCGTTTGTCGTTTTCGATCCACTCGGCGAAAAGGTTTGCCAGACGAAGGTGCTCCCTGATTGTCGCCGCCATTCCTTCGCGACCGAATGAACGCCAGACGACCCACGCTTTCAACGCGCGGAAACGGCGGCCGAGTTGGACGCCATAATCCATATAGTTAATTTCGGCGCCGACTGGATCGCGCAAATGCAGATACTCCGGCACCAGCGCAAAGAGTCTGCGCAATTCTCCGATATCACGCAGGTAAAGCGCGCTGAAATCTAGGGGAACAAAAAGCATCTTGTGCGGATTTACGACAATCGAATCCGCTTCACCCCATCCCGCAGTCATCCACTTACATTCCGGCAGGAGCGCCAGCCCGGCGCCGTATGCGCCGTCGATGTGCAGCCACATCTTCTCGTCGCGACAAACTTTCGCGATCTCCGGAACAGGATCGACGCTCGCCGTCGACGTGGTCCCGACGGTAGCGACCACCGCCATCGGCTGAAAATGTTGCTGCCGGTCCTGTGCAATTGCTTCGCGTAATGCGGAGATGTTCATCCGAAATTCCGAATCCGTCGGCACCCGTTTTACATTCTCTTCGCCGATCCCGAGCGCGATTGCGCCCTTTTCGATCGAGCTGTGCGCCTGATCGGAAGCATAAATCCGAAAACGCGGCAGATTGCGCCCCGTCAGTCCGATTCTTCGTGTGTCCGGGGCGATTCGTTCGCGCGCCGTCGCCAACGCGTGCATGGTCGACATCGAAGCCGTGTCGTAGACCACACCTGCAAATTCGTTAGGCAACCGTAACCATTGTCGCAACCAGTCGAGCACGAGCGTTTCCAATTCGGTCGCGGCGGGAGCCGTGCGCCAGGTCATCGCATTGACATTCAGCGTCCCGGTGATCGCCTCCGCGAGGATGCCCGGGTTCGTGGTGGTGCATCCAAAATAGCTCATGAATTGTGGATGAGCCCAGTGGGTGATGCCCGTAACGATGACTCGGTCGATGTCAGCAAAGATCTTCTCGAAATCGACGCCCTTCTCGGGCGCATCGCGGTCGAGTTGGGAGAGAATTTCGCCTGGCTGGACTTCCCTGGAAATGGGGCGCTCGCCAATTTTCTCACGAAAATCGGCAATCCAGTCCGCGACCTCGCGGACTTGCCGGCGGAAAACGTCAGGCGGCGTGTCGCCCGGTGGTTGTCGATCTTGCATTCGTCAGAAGAGAACCGCTAAACACTCTAAATCACGCCAAAAATAATTAGAAGCCGTGTTATAACGGTTTGTCATTCCAAGCGGAGCGAAGAATGCAACGAGTGCCATGAACGGCAAAGCCCCGAAGTAGCGGCGAGTGAGTCGGAAGACGCCCGAGTTCAATCGATTTTCCAAAGAGTCAGAGATGTTTCGCTCCGCTCAACATGACAGGCTGTTTTAAATGTATGAGAAAACCTCCGGACCGCATCGCGTGAATGTAGAATAATTCTTTCGCGTCATTTCGCGTATTTGGCGGATTGATTCAGAAAGCGAAGCCGAAACTGAAATGAAACGCGCCGAAATCTTCGCCCGGCTGACGGTCGGGATTCCATCCATAATCGAGCCGGATCGGCCCGATCGGCAGTTTGTAGCGCAAACCAAGTCCGAGCGCATAACGCATATCGTCGAGACTTGGATGCTCTGAAGTCGGCAGAAGATTTCCGGCATCGAAAAACGTCGCGCCCTGAAGTTCGCCGTAAATTGGAAACGTGTATTCGATATTAAAGATCGTATAAAACTCGCCTCCGACCGGATTACCTTTTGGATCGAGCGGACCAAGATCGCGTTCGCCAAAACTGCGAACGGTGGTCGCACCGCCGTTAAAGAATCGTTCGTCGATCGGCAGCGTAGTCGGTTCGTCTACACCGGAGTGATCGAGTGAGTGAAGAAACCCAACCCGAGCGCCGAAGGCGAGTGCCGACTGTTGAAACCAGCGCTTCAATGCGGGACCCGTTTGATCTTCCACAACCCCCGGGGTCAGAGATTTCGGTCCGAATGGCAAAAAGTAAGCGGCGCGGCCAGTGCCACGAATGTCTTGAACTTCGCTGCCGAATGCGGTTGAAGCGACATCGAGTGTCTGGTTGAAGAGAAAGCCGCGGGGCGCGACGAGCGGACTTTCACGCAAGTCCAGCGTCTGGGTGAAGCCGAGCGAATTCACGAAATAAGAAGTATCGCCTAGAAATCGTGGCGCAATCGACGTGCTGGTGATTTCGACGTGACGAGCGGCGAAAACCAAACCGGCTTCATATTGTTTGGTGATTTTTCGGGTTATCTCAACCCGGTCACCGATTTCAAATTTGGAATACCCGTCGTAGTCGAAAGTGAACGCTGCCGCCCTGTTTCTGAAACTGAAGTCGGTATCGAAAAGAAACGGATCTTCGTAAATAAACTCGCCTTTGTAGCTTCGTTGCGACACTTCGATCGACATCGTGATCGGCCGGCCGTAACCAAACAGGTCGCGCTCACGAAATTGCGCGCCAATAATTCCGCCCTCAAACGTGCCGTAACCAAGCGAAAAGCCGACCTCCTTGCTCTTGGCTTCTTCGGCGGAAACGTTCAACAGCAATGTGTCTTCGTCCGCGATCGGCGTGGGTTCGATTTTTAGCACATTGAACAATCCCGTCTTCATCAACGTGCGAAACCTGTCATCGAGCGCCTCCGGACTGTAGATTTTCCCCTTCAACCGGGTGAAACGTTTTTGGACAACGCTCGGATGCAACCGCGTCAGACCGTTTACGAAAACTTCGCCGCTAAAGCGATAAAGCGGACCCGGTGAGATCGCGACCTGCACTGGAATATGGGCGGCCTGCGCGCGATCAGGCTCGGCAGTTGCCTCGACCTTCACTTCATAATAGCCGCGCGACTTGAAATAAGACTGGAGCCGCCGTGGAATGTCCGCCACACGGGCATCGGTGAAAGGTTGTTTCAACAGGTCCGCTACTTGCCCGCGCAAGGCATCTGCGCCGTAGATCGTCTCGCCGCGAAACGTCACATCGCCGAAGAAATATTGCCGGCCTTCCCGGATCGGAATGGTGACATCAACCCGGTTTACGTCGTCATGATAGGTGTAGCGAGGTTGATCGACGGCCGCGTCGAGGAACCCTTCCGCTATGTAAAGACGGTGCACCAGCTCGGCGCCCTCCTGAACGTCCGAGCCGACGAAAGGAAGCGTGCGTTGCAATTTTGAATAACGCTGACGGGTCGGGCCGACGACAAAGTCGAACAATTTCTTCGTGGGTTCGTGTTCGTTTCCTTCAAACGTGATTGTGCCAAGCGCCATTAACGGTCCTTCACTAATTTCCAGCCGCAAACGGTCGCGACCTTCGATTTTGTAACGCACGGTCGCTTTGGTGTAACCATGCTTGCGGTAAAACACTTCGATGAAAAATGAGAGATCGTCGGCGCGCGATGAAGTCAGGCCGTACTGACCGAGGGTGGTCAGTTGTTCTTTGACGGCCGACCGCAAATCTTTTTCCTTGAACACCTGTTGACCGGTAAACTCAATCGTCGTGGTTGCCTGCGCGCGCTTTTCCTGGGCTTGGGCGACCGCGTTCTGCTGTTTCTGTTTCTCTTCCGCCCGCGGAACGTCGACCGCGGTTTGCGCAGCGAGGTGAAACGCCGCGAGCGAGTTGCAGAAAAAAACAAAACAAACGCAACGCATCACCGGAAACGAATCAGATATTTTACCATGCCGCGATAATCGCCACCGACCCCGAGATCGCCAAGCAGCACGAATTGGTCGTTGATCTTGAAACGCGCAGTCGCCTGTTGCTGACCCGTGCGCGGATCGACCGTGCCAACATCCAGATCCAAACGATCGAAAACTGAACTGCTTTGTGTCCCCTGCCCTTTCTTAAAAACTTTTCGGTAGAGCTGCTGGACGAGCAACATGGCGGCGCGTCCCGCGAGCACGTTGTTATTTCCGGTTAATTCCTCCCGGGTCGCGCCGGTTGCAAGCAGAGAAATGATTTCCTCCTGTGGCAGAGGCGGTTCGCTGGTGAAGATTGCCGCCGGCGCGAGCGATGTTCCGTATATGTAAACGTTCACGGTATAATCGCGAATCACTGATCTTCCGTGCATGTCGATCTTTGGATTCAACGGATCGGAGGGATCGAAATAAAGAAACCCGGACGAAATTTCGAGCCGGCTGAACGGTAATGTCGCGTCCACATTGTCGAGCCGCACGTAACCGTCCAGGCCAGGATGCAAACCTGTGCCGGTCAGATGCAGATCGATGATGGCGCGGCCGTTGGCAAGATTCCCGCGGATCAGAAATGGATCCTTCGTCTTAATCGCCACGTCGAATTTCCAATCGCGAAGCGGCGGTTGAGGAATTGAAAACTGCGGACGCGCCGACGGCGGCTGCGGCGCCGGCCGGCCGGGTAAACCAATCGGCATGAGATCGAGGTTCTTGAGGAACTGACTGTTGGTGAACGCGATCGTGCCGGTGACATTCCCGCTCGTAAACGGGCCGGCGATTTTGATGTCCGCGTCCGCGCGCGCAGTAAGCGTATCGTTGCGCGCGATCAACGCACTATCCGCCTTCAACTGCACGTTCAAGTCGGCATTGCGCAATGTCGGAAACGTCACGCCACCCGTTACTGTGAAATGTCCGCCGGAAAGTTCGCCGCGACATTGTTCGATGGTTAGCGCGTCGTTCGCAAAATTCAGACGAGCTTTGAAATTTTGGACGGCCGGCAAAGTCGGGTCGGTCATACGTGCGACGTTGATCGTCATATCGCCGCTCCCAGTCAGGACCGGTTTCCCGACGGTTCCGCTAACACCGACATCAAGCGCAGCGTCGCCGTCAAGTTCTTCCACCACGGGAATGAACTGCCGCAAGAAGTTTACCGAACTGCGTGGCAACCGCAGTCTCGCGTTCATCGGTGTGTCGTCCGGCAATTTTCCCTGGTTCGCAATTTTCGGAACGTCGAACGGAAAATTTGCCGTCAGCTCGAGGGGTTGAATTTTCGCCTGCTGCAATTTTCCGCTGATAGTTAATTCCTTCCCCTTAGTCTGTGCCGTCAGGTCGACCGACGCCGGTTCGAATTTTTCCAGATTCAAGGCCCGTAAATCGCGCATTTGAACGTCTAGCCGCGCGTTCAGATCCTCGAGCGTTCCGCCGGCATCGAATTTCACAGTCAACAAACCGGACGCCGCCGGCTTGAGTCCAACATCCTGAAAAAGTTTCTTGATGTCGAGGTTCTCGGATTGAAAAGTCGCCGTCACTTTTCCGTTGGACGGAAGAAGGGCTGCGTCAGTGCCAAGATTTTTCCAGACAAACGGAATCGAGATGTAACCGCCGGCGTACTTCGCCTGGCCCTGATCGAGTTCGATCTTGCTGATTTCGAGCGTGTCGCCTTTCGCGCTGACAATCGCCTGGAAATACATCTTGTCGCTGCGCAGAAGAATTGTTGGAACGTCCAATCCGTCTGCCGAGTAGGTCGCATCGACATGCACCTCCAAGGATCGCGCGCTGCCGTACCGCCCGTTGTCCAAAGCTAGTTTCAGCTTTCCAGACTTCTTGAATGCCGCTGCGTCGCCGCTGCCTTCCCACTCCACCACCAGCGAGCCGCCGAGGTCATTCTGATCTCCGAAGGTCCGCAGTAACGGACGCAACTTCGACAAATCCGAAATGTTCGCCTGCAACTTGCCGCTGTAACGGCGAGGGCCGCGAAGATTGACAATCGCGTTGCCGCTAACAAAATCCTGATCGTTCAATTTCGCGCTGACGTTGTTCAAATAGGCGACGCTGTTCCAAACCTCGATTTGCGAGTTCAGCTGCGTGAAAACCAGATCGCGCATGTGAAGATTGCCCCCGAAAATCGATAGCCGGCCGTTGGCGACTCCGTTTTTCCATTCGATCTGCCCGTCGCCTTGCAGCGGTCCGCTCACTTTGTCCGGCGAATCCGCAATCCAATAGTCGGCCAGCTCTGGAACGTTTAGTGAGATGTCGATCTTCGCCGGTTGCTCCGGGATCCGGGCCAAATCTCTCGGCAAAGAATAGTCGCCGCTGACCGTGAATTCGTTTTGCTTCCGCTTCACCGCCAAATGATCGAACGTGATCAGATCGTTTTTGCCGTGAAGCGATCCTTCCACCGAATCGGCGACGTAATCGCGAAACCGAACGTTCGAAACCGAGAGAGTGGCCTCCGAGACGAGATCGTCAAACCACGGTTTGTTTGAATCCGCCCCCGGGAGTTTTTTCGAAATCTTGATTGCCGCCTGCAGGTTTTCACAATGACCGCCCTTAAATTGGATTGAAGGCGCCGCCAGGGTAAAATCGCCGTCCAGTTTTGCGTTGCTGATATTCATTTTGCCGCTCATCTGCCCTGAGCCGCTGATCTTGGTTGGCATTGCCGCCGTCACCTGCTGCAAATCCGGAAGCGCTGCCGTGACCTCAAGCGTCGCCGGCGCGCGGCCAAAATCTCGAATGTCGCGTGGCAACTGCGTCGAACCCTTGACCTGAAACTCATTCTCTTGCTGTTTGATCTCGGCCGATTGCAACGTGGCGACACCGTTCTTCGCTATAATTTGAAAGTCGCCACGATCGAAGGCTGTTTGTTCCTGCCGAAAATCTTTGACGATCGCGGTCAGATTGCCGTTCCAGGTCGCGGGAGAGTTGAGTAAGCCGCTAAGATCGACATCAAACTTCTCAAGTGAGCCGCGCAACCAATCCTGTGGCAACGCGGCGAACTTGTTGATGGCCGACAACGGCACTTTCTCGGATCGGATGCGGACGCTGGTATCAAGTGAATCGTGCGATTCGCGCAACGAGATCGCGCCGTTGATCGTTCCGTCCGCAACAGCGTAATCGAAATTGATTCCAAGTCTTCGCGCGGCGATCTGCGACCCGTCGAAATTGATCGAGCGAAATCGCTCGTCGTCGTCGAGAACGAGGTCGTGCAAAGTCAGACTGCGATTCGAGTAAGTTGCCTGCGCGGCCAGCCTTAGCCAGGTCTGTCCGCCGACGAGCTGGAGTTTCTCGACCCTGACTTCACCGGGCCGTTTCGGATCCAAATCAACATTGACATGTTCGGCGATAAAATCGTGCGGACGATTGCGAACAATGATCGTCGCGTCACTGACATGAATTCGCTCGGGGAAAATGTCCGGCAGCTCGATTTTGTTTTTCGGATTCGGCGGACGCGGACGCAACGGCTTCTTGGCCGGATTCATCACCAGGCGCGCGGATCGGACCTCGACATTTTGGAGCGCACTCGAAATTCCATGGCGCAATAACGTGAACAACCCGTAATCGACGCGGGCAAGATCGACATCGATCGATTCCACGTCGCTCGGTCCGGTCGGGACGGCGTGCAGGTTCCTGACCGTCAGGTTGGTGAAAACACTGCCTTCGAGGCGAAACTCGGCCTTCAGGTGCTCCCTGGCCGCGTAGTGGAGGGCGATTTTGCGGCCTATATATAATAAGACCGGCCGATGAAAGATCAGCAGGAGGGCGCAAAAAATCCCGAGCGCGATTAACGCACGGCGACGCCAACCCCCAGCGTGGATATTACCCTGACCATATTCGCCCACGACGGATTTACTCTACCGCTCGATGGGAAAGCGCAAATCGGGCCAGATCGCACTTATATATATGAGTTCCCGATTGCGCCACGAGGCGTGTCGCGCCACGCTTGTCCGGTAAGAGATGAATCCGGACAAGCTTTTCAATTACCTGGACGGTAAATTGTCGCCTAACGAGCGGGATGAGCTCGAGGAACGGTTCATGTCCGATCCGGAAGCGCGACGCGAGCTGGCGGTCGCTCGTCAGATTCATGCCAGCCTGGGCGATTCGCGCGAAGTGGTTGGAATCGCGGATGCAATGCCAACCTCCGAGCGCGGCCCGGTCCTGGCCCGAAGGATCATGATCGCCTTTATGGTTCTGGTCACGGTGAACGTCGGATTCGGGATTTACGCGATCTTCTTTATGAAAAACAAAGAACGCGCCCGTGAACGGACCCAACAAAATCGGACTGAGCTCACTCAAAGCCTTTCCCAAACGGCAGCGGCGGCTTTGCCAACGCCAACCTTGGGCATCGACGAAATCATATTCAACGCACCGCCGACGGAACGCGATGCGTTGACCAACAGAGTCATCGCGGCGGCAAATCAATCAGGCGGGTCCGCAGCAAAAGGATTGAGCAACGAGAATGGCACTTTGATTTTCGCCGAAATTCCGACCACACGACTCAACGAATTCCGCGAAGCGCTCAAAAAACTTGGCGCGACCGTTCCCGCGTCCGCTACCGAACCAAATGCAGGAGAGAAAACGATTCTCCAAGTGCGCATCGCCGGCGCACAATGATCGCGATCACGCTCGCGCTGCCAACGGAGAGCTTCGATCTTCGTCACCAACTGCGCGAAGCTCGGGAAGACGGCAGTTTGGTTGTTGGCGAGCTCAACAATCGCGCTATCGCGATTCTACACACTGGAGTCGGGGCAAGAGACTGTAACGAGCGCATTGAAACGTTGCTCCACAAGGAGCGGCCACGATTGGTGATCAGCTCCGGGTTCGCCGGCGCGGTGATCGACAATTTGCAGGTTGGCGATCTAATCCTTGCGGAGAATTTCTCCGATCCACAATTGCTCGCGAGCGCCGAGAGGATTTTGATTGAGCGCAAACCGCGCCTTGTAAAACTTTTTACGTCGACCTCAATCGTGGACTCTGTTGACAAGCGAGACGAAATCGCACGCGCGTCCGGAGCCGCAGCAGTCGACATGGAAACCGGATCGATAGTGGGCGTTTGCAACGCTCATGGTGTTCCGGTGCTGTCGCTACGAGTCATCAGCGACACGCCCGCCCAATCGTTTCCGGCGCCACCGGACGTTCTGTTCGATATTGAACGGCAGCGAACCAGCTATGGCCGCCTGCTCGCGTATTTATTAAGACGTCCTGGTTCAATCGGACCGCTCCTGCATTTTGCGCGTCGAATCAGAGACGGCCGCGCCAAGTTGACCGACGCGATTGTCGCGTTGGTGAAAGAACTCTAACCACTGACACCGGTTTCAGCCCGGTGATCTGCGCAAAGCGAAAGAATGAAACCGTTTAAACGGTTTTTAGCGTCGCTTCAGATTGCACCGCGCTGAAGCGCGGTGTTAATGCCGTCGCGCCGCGACCGAGCGAGGCGGCTACACTTCCGCTGGCTCGACGTGCACCAGCACGTCGGCAGTACGCTGATCGCTTTCCTGAATCGCGCGCTTCACTTCATGCGCGATGCGATGACCTTCGCGGACTGAAATGTCGCCGTTCACTTTCACGTGAAGATCGACGTAAAAGCTGAGTCCCATTTTGCGAATGAAAAGCTTCTCGACTTCGATTACGCCCGGCACAGATCGCGCAGCGTCGCGCACAACATCGACAATTTCACCGCGCGGAGCGGTGTCGAGAATTTCATAAAGCGCAGGGCGAAGCAGTCGATAACCGTTGGCGGCGATCAGGGCACACGCGAACAGCGCCGCCCAGTCGTCCGCGCTTTGCCACGCTTCACCGCCGATCAGCGCCACCGAAATGCCGATAAAGGCAGCGATGGATGTCAGGGCGTCGGTGCGATGGTGCCACGCGTCAGTTTGAATCGCGGTGCTTTCGGCGTTTCGCCCGATCCGAATTACGTAGCGATACAAAGTTTCCTTGATGACGACCGCGAGGACGAGAACGATTAAGGTAATTGGCCCCGGCGCGTGTCGGGGAAGGAAGAGTTCGCGGACACTCGAGATGGCCAGACCGAGCGCCGCGGCAAGCACACCGAGCGAAACAACGATAGCTGCGAATGGTTCTGCTTTCCCGTGACCGTATGGATGGGTCGCGTCCGGCGGTCTCGAAGCGAACTTCAACGCACCCCAAATGATGACCGACCCGCCGACGTCTAACGCCGATTCGATGCCATCCGCAATCAGGACATAAGCGTTGCCCAGCACACCGGCGGCGATTTTAATCACAGCCAGCGCGATATTGATGACCAGCCCGAGAAGCGCAACCCGCGCTCCGGTTTGCAGATTTGTCGCGACAGGTTGAGGCGTTGGCACGGTTTCGGCGAAAGCTAGTCATCGAATACACGGCGTCGCCACGAGTAGCAAGCCGCTGCGGCGGCTTGGCCCCGCGCTTCCTCACTTCGCGGTCCTGTGTTATGCGGACAGCTTTCGCACAAACACGTGCCAACTTTACGGCGGGAGTGCCGAAGCGAAGCGACTGGCACCAGGGAAGCCGGGCGACCTACATTAATAAAGAAATTAGTGTAGGATGCGACGCCGAATTCATGGAATGAACAAAACTATAAAGGCTGTCGTCTACGAAAGGCACGGAAATCCGGGGGATGTCCTCCAGGTTAAAACCGAACCCTGGCCACAGCCAACCGCAGACGAAGCAGTCGTCGCCATGCGCGCGGCGCCAGTCAATCCTGCGGACATCAACGCGATTGAAGGAAAATATCCAGCGCGTCGTGAAGTGCCGGCGACACCGGGATTCGAAGGCGCAGGCGTCGTTGTCGAAGTTGGCTCGAATGTCTCGACAATCAGGAAAGGCGCCCTGGTGATTTTACCGCACAACATCGGAACGTGGCGCGAAGCAGTAGCGGTCAAAGCAGATGACCTTGTTGCTGTTCCGCCGGAAATCGAGCCGGTCTACGCTGCAATGTTGAAAATCAATCCAATGACCGCGTGGCGGATCTTGCACGATTATGTCGTTCTGTCGCGGGGCGATTGGGTGATTCAAAACGCAGCCAACTCGGCGGTCGGCCGCGCCGTGATTCAGATTGCCCGCGAACTCGGCTTCAAAACGATCAACATCGTGCGACGGACGGAGTTGATCGACGAACTGCGCGCCGAAGGCGGTGATGTGGTGCTGGTCGACGGCGAAAAGTTACGCGACGAAGTGAAAATACCTACTGGCAGCGCGGCGATTCGACTGGGTTTGAACTCAGTTGGCGGCGATAGCGCCTTGAGATTATCGAACTGTCTCGCCTTTGGCGGAACGCTGGTGAGTTTCGGCGCGATGAGTTTGCAACCGCTGAAAATCCCAACCGGGCTCCTGATTTTTAAAGATCTGCGATTTCGCGGAATCTGGATCAACCATTGGTATGACAATGCGACGATGGCCGAGCGAATGGCGGCCTTTAATCGGCTGTTCGAAATGGCCAAACGCGGATTATTGAAAACGAAAATCGAGAAAACGTATTCGATCGATCAAGCTAAAGAGGCTGTGACGCACGCGATGCGCGACAAACGCAGTGGCAAAATTATTTTCGAATTTAAAACGTGACCGTAATCGTTGTTGGTGCAGGGATTAACGGGGTTACTTCCGCGATCGAATTAAAAAATCGCGGGCACCAAGTTGTCCTGGTCGATCCCGGACCCCTGCCCTCTCCGCCCGCTGCATCGACCGACATCAGCAAAGCAGTCCGCGCTGCCTATGGTCCCGACGATGATTATACCGAGCTGGCCGACCGCAGCATTCCGATCTGGCGGGAGTGGAACAAGAAATTCGGGACCACGCTCTATCACGAAACGGGTGTCCTGTTCGTCTGCCAGCAACCGATGCGCCCCGGCGATTTCGAATACGAGAGCGCACGTGTTCTGAAAAAGCACGGACATCCATTCGAGGCGTTTGATCGCGAAAAGTTTCATCGACGTTTTCCCGCGTTTGCGACTGATCGATTTCACGACGGGTTCTTCGATCCGGAGGCCGGCTATGCGGAGAGCGGTCGCGTGGTCGCGACGCTGGTTGAATACGCGAAATCGCTCGGCATTGAAGTGCGCGAACGTGTAAAGGTCGCTTCGCTGGATGAAGGCGACAATTCCGTCAAAGGAGTTGTGTTGGACGATGGAAATAGAATCGCCGGCGATGCGCTGGTGATCGCGGCGGGCGCGTGGACGCCGTATATCCTGCCCTCGACGAAAACGTTTCTCCGCGCGACCGGCCATCCGGTTTTTCATTTGAAACCTTCCGCGCCTGAACTTTTCCTGCCGGAACGCTTTCCATTTTTCGGCGCCGACATTTCAACTACGGGTTTCTACGGTTTCCCGCTGAACAACGGCGTCGTGAAAATCGCAAACCACGGCACGGGTCGCGAGATGTCGCCAGATTCGCCCGAGCGCGTCGTGACCGCGGATGAAGAGCGCGACTTGCGCGAATTTCTGAGGGCGACAATTCCATCCCTTGCCGACGCGCCGATTGTTTACATGCGCATTTGCATGTACTCGGACACCAATGATGGCGATTTCTGGATCGCATCCGATCCGGCACGGCCAAACCTGACCATCGCGACCGGAGATTGCGGCCACGGATTCAAGTTTGCGCCGGTGTTGGGCGAGATCGTCGCCGACGCGGTCGAAGGCAAACCGAATCCGATCCTGAAAAAGTTTCGCTGGCGTCCGGAAGTGAAAGCCGGCGTGACCAAGGAAGCCGCGCGGTATCAGCCAGAGTAGTAGCACCGCGAGCCAAATCACTCGGACTGGTCGATGATACGAAGATTGAAAATAGCCCAGCGTTTTAACGCTGGGCTGCAAGATCGAAGAATCGAATAGTCCGACAGGACGAAAGAAAGCTTCTGTCGTCCCTGACGGGACTCGGAATGTTCGTACAAGGTTACCCAGCGCTGAAGCGCTGGGCTATTATCGCTGAGGGGTATTTCACGCGCCGAGATTTGAGGGCAAAATTCGGCGCTCGTAGAGAGCCGCTACAAACTTACCGCGCGCTGAAGGCGCCGGACTATTTCTGCGCGACGACACTTAGGATTTGTAGCCGCGTACCTGCGGGACGCGACGCTTCGTGCATCGAAGCGGCTGCAGTTATTACTTCTGCGCTGTTTCTTTCTGCGCAGGTTCTTGGTGAGCCGGCTCTTTTTTCGGCTGCCGCTTGAGCAGGGTGACTTGTTTGATCCGCGCAGAATCCGACGGACTCCAGGTGGCGATATCGGGATCGTCTTTGAACGCGTTGTGCACAATGCGGCGCTCGTACGAATTCATCGGCTCGAGCTGAAGCGATTTTCCGGTAGCGCGAACCCGCTCCGCCAAACCGCGCACTCTTTGCACAATCCGGTCTTCCCGCATCGAGCGGTACATTTCGCAATCAACCACGACTTTGGGCGCGTCCTTGTCTCTGGCCTGAAGCAATCGGTTCAGTAAAAACTGGATCGCTTCGAGGGTCTCGCCGTCACGCCCAATCAATCGGCGACTTTCCTCGGTATAAACTTGCAGGACCAGGTTCCCGGCTTCGTTTTGCGATTCTTCGATCTCAACGACGAAACCGAGATAGCCGAGAATAGTGTCGAGTAATTCTTTCGGCGTCATCATTTTCGTTTTGCGGCCGGAGCGACTTTCTCGAGCGTCGGCATCGGTTGTCGTTTGTTGTAATAGAATTGCACGATGCTGAAAAGGTTTTGTGTGGTGTAATACAATGCCAGAGCCGCGGCAAAATTGTAGCAGATAAACAAAAAGATCAGCGGGGTGAACATCATCACCCGGCGCTGCGTGGGGTCGCCGGTCTTCGGCGTCATGGCCATCAACCAGATCTGCGTCGCAGCCATGCACAATGGAATGACGTTGATCGGCACGCCGAACAAATGCGCAACAGTATCCGGTTGCGACAAATCCTTCACCCATAAGAACGACGAGTTCCGAAGCTCAACGGCCTGGCCGAGCATTTTGAACAGGCCGAAGAAAATCGGAATTTGAATCATCATCGGCAGACAACCGCCGACCGGATTGATTCCGTAATCCTTGTAGAGCTTCATCACTTCCTGATTCATCCGCGTCGGATCGTCTTTGTATTTGTCGCGCAGCTCCTGGACTTTCGGATTCAAAAGCGCCATCCGTCGCATCGACTTGTTCGCTTTGCCCTGCAACGGCCAGAGCACGATCTTCACAACCGCAGTGAGGGCGAGAATCGACCAGCCGTAGGAACCGAGAAAACCGTGCAGCCAGTTGAGGAAGTTGAGCAGGAACTGGCTCACAATCTTGAACACTCCGAAATCCATGATCTCGGCTTGGTTGTGATCGAGGCGAGCCAGGCGATGGTAAATTTTCGGTCCCGCCCAAATTTCAAATCGCGCGCTGTAAGTCTGGCCTGGCGGCAGCTGGAAGGCCGGCATCCGCAACGCGCCCACGAGTCCAAACATTTTTTGCTCCGGTGAAATATCGTAACGCCGTCCCCATACGCCATTTCCTTTCGCGGTCAGCGGCGCAATCAGGGTCGTGAAAAACTGATCGCTTACCGCAGCCCAATCGGCGTTGGCGAGATCCTGCTGATAGAAGGGCTGGGGCGCGCGCGAACCGATTCCAAGAAGTCCGCCGCCGCCGCCGAACCAGTTAACGTCCACGCCTTTCGCTTTGCCGTCCACGCACCAAACGAGGCGGGTATAATAAGAGTAATCTTTTGGATGGATCGGGGCCGCGGACCCGAGTGCCACAAAATAACCCGGGTTCGAGTAGGGTTGCGCGCCGCCGTTCACCATGTCGACGTCCATCTCGCTGAGGAAGTTGTCTTTCTTTTCCTTGCCTGGGGGAAAGAAGAACTTCTTGCGAACAGTCACGTTTTCCACCGTGCGCTCGCATTTGATTCCGCCGTCCGGTTCGCGACTCAAATTGAATTCGTCGAGTCGCGGTGCGTTCGGCTGCTCGATGATCGCGCCGATCGGGATCTGCTCTTTTGAATCCAAGACAACGCGCCGCTGATCGTCCTGGCTGGCGATCTGATTCAACAGCACCGTTTCAGCAATGCCGCCGCCGCGATTCGTCAGATGAAGTTCGACGTCGTCATTGCGCAACGTTTCCGTTTTCTCGGCAAACTCCGGACCCGTCTGCGGCGCCGGTGTCGCGCTGGCGGTTACGGCAGGCGACGGGAACGCAGCCGGCGTTGCGCTCACGGAAACGGGCGGGGTCGGTGAACCGGCGACCGCGAGGTGCTGCTGTCGCAACTGCTGCGACTGCTTGCCGACATAAATATACCAGCCGATCAAGCCCAGCGTGCAAAGGGCAACAACAATCCATGCGGTTCGGTCCATAAAATTCCTGGCGACTACGAATCACGCGCAGCGGTTGGCTCGCGGAACCGGATCTTCACCGGAGCCGCCCCAGGGATGGCATCGGCCGACTCGTTTCAGTCCCAAAAAAATTCCGCGCACAGTTCCGTGCGACTCGATTGCCTGCAAAAAATATTCCGAACAGGTTGGGTGGAACCGGCATCCTGAGCCCGGCCCGCCGATGGCGACCAAAAGCGGCGAAAGCGTGACCTGGTAAGCTCGAATAAAAATGCGAATCAGCATGCGCATCAGGCGGCTAGAATAGAAGCGCGTCCAGCCAGACGCAACCACTCAGCTTCCAGCTCCGCGTAAGAGGCTTTCGCGGCGGACATTCGTGCAATCGTCACGATCCAGACTCCATCGAGAATCTCATTCTGATGTTTGCGCACAATTTCGCGCAAGCGGCGCCGAACTCGATTGCGCACTACGGCGCGCCCAATCGCGCGTGAAGTGATAAACCCGGCGCGAAAGCCTTTGTCTTCACCGGCGACAGCGCTCAGCACCAGTAAGTGTCCCCGTTGGACGCGGCCTTTTTTCCTGACCTGGTCGAACTCCGCTGAACGCGTCAATCGCCGGCTCTTGGGAAATGCGAAGGGTTTCGCGGGCACGCTGCCGATCTTACACGCGCGTACAGCAAAAGTCTTTCGCCCGCCTGAAGCGAACGAAAGACTTCGCCAACGTACAGCTTCCCGCGTCCTTAAGGAGAAGGCGACGTATTAACGTTAATGTCTGTTTTGGTTTCCGTCTTGGTCGAGGGCGCCGGCGATTCCTTGATGATCGTCGTGTTGCTTTCCTTTTTCTCGGCCGGCGGATTTGTGACGGTGGTTTCCTTTTGCTCACAAGCCGCTAGCAGCGCGGCCCCTATTAAAAGGCAGATATATTTGTTCATGTAAGGCTTTGACGGACGCGCGCCGTAATTATTTAAGGAGTTGGCGTCGGCGACGCCCACGAACCGGTGAGATTGGTGTTTTCAGGCTCTGTTGTCGGCGATTCGGCAGCCGGCGGTGGCGTGGTGCTCGCCGGTTCGGCCGCGTTAGTCGCTGCTTCCGGTGAAGCGGTTGGGCTTGTCGCCGGTGTGACAGTTTCAGTTTTTTGTTCGCATGCCGCGAGCAGCGCGGCGCCGACCAGAATGCAGATGTATTTTTTCATAGACAGGAAGTTCGGTTAATCATGATTCGGAGCAAGCGCGCTCAACGGTTGTGACAATCAGACCTAAAACGGCGGTTCGTATTTCAAACCGTGCGCTTCGGCGACGGCCAGGCAGGTGAGCTTGCCATCGAGCGTGTTGATTCCGCCGAAGAGCGCAGGTTGTTTGAGACATGCTTCTTTCAAACCGCAATCGGCCAGCAATTGCACATAGAGATAAGTCACGTTGGTGAGCGCCTGCGTCGAAGTGCGCGCATACGCTGCCGGCATGTTGGCCACGCAATAGTGGGTCACGCCTTCTTCGACGTAGACGGGATCGACATGCGTAGTCGGTCGCGAAGTCTCGGCGCAGCCGCCTTGGTCGATCGAAATGTCGACAAACACGCTGCCCCGTTTCATTTTCCGCAACATCGCGCGCGTGATCAGTTTCGGCGCCTTCGCTCCGGGCAATAACACGGCGCCGATCAGCAGATCGCAATCCGGCATGAGATAATCGAGGTTCGCTTCGCTGGAATACAGGGTATGCAAATCCTCCATGGCGAGATCGAGAAACCGCAATCGTTCGACATCGATGTCGAGGATCGTCACATCGGCGCCCAAACCCCTGGCCATCCGCATGGCGTTCACTCCCGATGTTCCTCCGCCAATAACGACCACCCGGCCCGGCAAAACGCCCGGCACGCCGCCCAGCAACACGCCGCTGCCGCCGTTGTATTTCGCCAAAAAATTCGCGCCCATTACGACCGACATTCTTCCGGCCACCTCGCTCATGGGTTCGAGCAGCGGCAATCGGCCGTTCACCTGGATCGTTTCGTAGGCAATGCCAGTCACGCCGGATTTCAACAGCGCTTCGGTGAGCGCCTTGCTCGCCGCCAAATGCAAATAAGTGAAAAGGATCTGGCCCTTACGTAAAAGCGGAAATTCCGCCGAGAGCGGCTCTTTCACTTTCACAATCATCTCGGCGCGCTTAAAGACTTCCTCGGCCGAATCGATAATCTCAGCGCCCGCTTTTTTGTATTCCTCATCCGAGTAAAGGGAACCGACCCCGGCATTTTTCTGCACGATGATGGAGTGGCCGCGCCGTTTCAGTTGTTCCGCGGCCGACGGCAGCAACCCGACGCGCTGCTCTTGCTCTTTAATTTCCCTGGGAACACCAACAATCATTTAGGAGAGTGAAGAGTGACCAGTGACCAGTGACAAGCAAGAAACGCAGCCCTACTGGTCACTGGTCACTTCAGTTCAGCGACGGATCGTCCGGCGCGGCCGCGAGCATGCGATACCACGGTCCAAGTTTGTTCATGATATCAAACCAGAGCCGCGAGAGTCGCTCGAATTTCAACGCCGCGCGGCTCGGCTTTTGCACGATCCAGGCTTTTTGTTTCATCTCAGTCTCGAGCTGGCCCGCGCTCCATCCGGCATAACCAAGGAACGCGCGAACCGCCGGTGGATCACCAGCCACGTCGAAAACATCGGTGAGCGCTTGCTGATTCAACTTCAGGCCTTCGCCTTTGTGCCACTCGAAGGCCGCGAGCATGAGTTGATCGTTGCCAACGGGCCCACCAAAGAAGACCGGGACGTCCGCCAGATTTTGAGGTGGCGTTTCGGTCACCAGATCCGACACACTTTTGTCGAGCGGTCTATTGATAATGACGCCGATCGCGCCGTCATCCGGATCGTGCGCAGAAATGAACAGCACCGCCCGCCGAAAATTAGGGTCGAGCATGCTTGGGTGCGCCACCAGAAGCGATCCCGCAAGACTCCGCGGCTTTTCCGGACCCAAATCGCGCATATAAAATTAAACCGTGCATCGCAGGCTTCCGCAAGTGCCGGAGACGCCTTCGAACAGGTAGTCGATGCCTGGTCAGCTTGCCATATTAACTCCGACAAAATCTGGTACTTGCGCGCAAACCGAAACGTGCTGATAATTTGTGGAGATTTTTGTTGCGGCGCTGACTAAGCTCGGCTACTAGCACCACAGCTTTAAAAATTGTTCTGGGGGGAACAGCCGCCCTTCACGCCCATCGGGTGTGGGGGGCGGTACTTTTTTGGAGGCATACGCCTGTCTTTCCTTTTACCTCTTACTCTTACTCTTGCTCTTGCTCTGACTCCCAGGAGATTGAACAAAACGTCGAACACCGAACGTCCAACAATGCCAGTGCGGCTCGCACCAATGTCGAATTCCGAAACAGAGTCCGGAAGATTCTCGTGGCCGATCGCCCTCACCCTGGTGGTCTTGATTATTGCGGCGGCGGCCGTGTTTGTTTTCCTGCGTTTGGAAACCTGGCCAGCCCGCACCATCGGTCAGGGAACGGACGACCTCGAGCGCCTCGGAAAAGATTTACGATCCGCGTTCATCGACATTGCCCAATTGCAACCACGCATCACGATCAACAATCAGACGGTCGTCAACGAAAACGCTTCGCCAGTGGCCGAGCTGGCCACGCTCACCAGGGAGTTAAAAGTGAAACGCGAATTCGCGCACACCTGGGCTGGCAGCTCGAAGCGGATCAAGTTGAGCGGCACTTTTCTGATTAAAGCGGGCTTTGACTTGCGACAGGACGTGATGGTCGACGTTCGTCCCGGCGAAATCGTGATCTCGCTTCCGCACGCGGAAATCGTCGGCGTCGAGGAACAGCGGGTCGACGTGCTGGCGTTGGAGAACGGTCTTTGGAACCGCATCTCGGGCGCGGATTTGCAAAACGAGCTGGCTCAGCTTCCGGAAATGGCGCGAAAACAGGCCATCGAGATTGGATTGCCCGGTGACGCGGAGCAGGAATTGCAACATCAGCTCAACAAACGGATCCGCGCCCGGCAACCGATTCGTCTGGTCTTCACGAATCCTGCGCCGGTCGAATCATCCACGCCCGTCGCACCGAAATAAACCGACTTTCCGCGCTGGAGGTTTGCGATTAAAGCAATGACCACGCGATGCCACGAAAACGTCTGTTCCTGATCGCCATCATTGTGCTGGCTGCGCTTGCCGGCATCGCGTTGTCGCCTGCGCTCGTTACCCGCGCGATTCGGGGATGGCTTTACTGGGAGGCCCGCCGGCAGCATTTAAAAATTGAGATCGGGAAAATCAACGCACCGTTCCTGCGTCCCGTTTCGATCGATCACATTCGGATCACCAACGAGGCAGCCGTTGCGACCCAAATCGAGTTGAACGTCGAGCACCCGACGCTTCGGCTGAATCTGGCGAGACTTATCTCCGGCAAAACAGATGGCGTTCGCGGATTGTCGATCCAAAACGCGCGCGCGGAAGTTCGCCGCGACTTTTCCGGGTCCAAGCGCCCGCTTGATTTTAACTGGCGCGCATTACAAGCATTGCTCCCTGTCAATTTCGAAATCTCCCGATTCGATCTGCGGGTTGAGAACGGCCCCACGGTTGTGTTGTTGCGCAACGCTTCGATTTCCGGAAATCAAATCGAGTCCGGCCGCTTTTCCGCCGACGAAGTCGCGATCACTTCGCCGATGTTTCGCCAAACCTTCTCCCAACTGCGCGGCGCGACCAAATGGCAGGACAACCGGCTGACGATCGGCGGACTGAATCTCGCCCGCGGACTCGATCTCCAATCCCTTCTGATCGATCTTTCAAGACTGGATGGCGAGCGCGCCGATCTTCAATTCGATCTCGATGTCCTGGGCGGAAAAATTCGGGCCAGCATTTCCAATGAATGGGCGGGACAACATTCGATCTGGAACCTTGCCGGCACGGGAACGGGAATTTCCCTCGCCCAAACATCCGAGGTGTTTGGATTCACCGATCGGCTTGGCGGATCGCTTCGTGCCTGCAACTTCACCTTTCGGGGCGATCCGCGCGACCCCCTCAGCGGGACGGCGTCGATCTGGACGGAGCTCAACGGACTGAGCTGGCATAATCGCGCCGCCGATTTGATTATGGTTGGCGCGGTTTATTACAACCGCCAGATCCAGCTGCAGCAGCTCTACATCAAACAACGCCAAAATCAGTTAACCATGAATGGCGATGGCGCGTTGCCTTCAAAATCCGCCGACTGGTTGAATCCCGACTTTCGCGGCCAAATCTCGGGATCGATCAGCGATCTCGGACAATTTGCCGAACTGTTCGGGGCTGCGCGTGGGGATTTTGCAGGCGTGATCGCAATTGAAGGAACGCTCAATGCGCGCGAGAGAAAACTCGGCGGTCATCTCACCGCATCCGGAAATTCGTTGTCGCTGTTCAAGCGACAGATCGATCGGTTGAGCGCGAAGATAAACTTGAAAGCAAGCGAGCTTGAGCTCGAGCAATTTGAAGTCGCTCGCAAGAAGGATTTTGTTCGCGCCCAGGGTACAATCGACATCTCCCACGAGCAGGATTACTCCGGCAACATCGACGCCAAAGTCGGCGACGCTTCCGAATATTTTTTGCTCGGGCGGACAGCTTCCGGCGCCGCGATTCCCGTTCAGCTCGAGGCTAAGATTTCCTCCGGACAGTGGAACGCGCATGCCGCATTTACGTTGCCCGGATCGAGTCAGGTTGATGTAACGGCGAAGTTTCCATTTAAAATTGGCGAGAATTGGAAAGAGTTTCTCGCCTCGCCTCTGGACGCGCAGATCAGTTTTCCGACGCTCATGCTGGCGAGCGCACCACAACTGTTTCACCCGCCGGTATTCAATGAGGGAATCTTGAGCGGAGCGATTTCCTGGAGCCAGACCCTTCAACATCCAAATATCTCCGGCGAACTGCAGCTGCTTAATTCCAGGCTGCAAAACGCGCCGATGGATTTCACTCAGGCAAGTGCGCGAATCACTTTTGATGGGGAACACGGGAAGGTCGAATTCTTGAACGCCTCGACCGCTGACGTCGAGGTCTCGCTTCGTGGCGACATCGAGGTTCGTGATCTGGCCGAAGCGAAGATCGACATCTTTCCGAGCATGCCGGTTTTTGAACTGACTACGCCGCCGAATTCCTGCGTGAACCGAATCAACCTGCAACCGATCGGGATCACGCTCGCTCCGATGATCAATCAAATCGAATTGCGCGGAAGCGTTTTCGAAGGGGGTTGGACAATGACCTCACGTCAGGCTGTCATCTCCGCCCAAGGCCAGCCGATTCCGACCGACGCAACCAAGATCCCGTTGTGTTTCGGAGAAAAGCCGGCGCAGCAGACGTTCACGTTCGGTCTGCATCCGAAGCCGACGCCGGTGCCTGAACGTCCGCGCAAGAAAACGAAGCGCCGCTAAGATCGACGCCGACGGACTGTGTTTGCTCGGCATACAGGCATCAGTTCCATATCAACTTGAATGCATTAAGCATTCAGGCTCGGAAGGAGCTATTACGGCACTTGAATGCAATATGCATTCAAGACCAATCTGCATTCAGGGAACTTGAATGCTTAAAGCATTCAAGTTGATCGAACCGTGGGCGGCGCGCGGCGATCGACGATCATCGCGGGGGGAAAGTTTACTGGAAAACGTGAAACGCCAGAGCTAAAGCGTATCGCCGCGCCGTTCCGATTTCGTTGTCACCAGCCAGCGCGTCAACTTCTCTTCGAGCTCGCGCGTGAGATTCACGCGGAGGTCCGCACCGGCATCCACCCGCAACGGTTCGTCATTTGGTCGATCGAATAAGAGTTGCACGCGACGTTGACCCGGCGAGCCCGCCAGCAACTCGCGTACTTCGCGCAATTCTTCGCTTGTTGTGGCGCGCGAAAATTGCAAAAGCACCGCCGATTCGTCGACCGGGCTGCCGTTGCCATTTCCGCTCGTGCTTTCGTTTGATTTGTTCGCTGCCGGAACCCTTACTTTTTGCGCAGTCGCGCGGAGAGAATCGCCGCGACTGTCGATGGTGCCGCGGACCTCGACCACGCGACCCGGTTCGAGAAGCTCCGATACGGTGACGAACACATCATTCCAAACCACAATCTCAAGCGCGCCCGTTCGATCTTCCAGCCAGACGACCGCGAATGGTTTGCCCTCTTTGCGAGTAAATTTTTTTTCCGCCTGGACGATAACGCCCGCGATTCTGAACTGCGCGCGATCTTCCAAATCGCCTAACGAGGCGATCGGCTGATAAGTTTTGCCCGCGAAAAGATCGGCATAGGCGTCGAGCGGGTGGCCGCTGACATAAAATCCGAGCAACTCTTTCTCGTAAGAAAGTTTTTCGTGATCGCTCCACGGTGTCACCACGCGTTTTCGCGTGGTCGCGGCGTGCGTTTCTTCGTCGAACAACGAAACCTGACCAACCGTGCGGTCCCGGTGCGCCGCCGCGGCGGAGGCGAGAGATTCGTCGATACAGGCAAAAAGTTCGGCGCGATCGCGACCGAGAAAATCAAAAGCTCCGGCCTTGATCAGGCTTTCCAGCATCTTTCGATTTGCGATGCGGGTTCCGATTCGTCCGCAAAAATCTTCCAGCGAAGTGTAATCCCCCGCCCGCGCGCGTTCTTCGATCGACATCTGCATGGCCGATTCGCCCACGTTTTTGATCGCTGCGAGTCCATAACGGATCGCGATTTTGGCGTCGTTCTCTTCCGGCGTGAACTTCAGCGCGCTTTTATTAATGTCCGGCGGCAAAATCGAGATCCCCATTCGCTTACATTCGCCGACAAACACCGAGATCTTGTCCGTGTTGTTAATTTCGTTGCTCAGCAATCCGGCCATGAACTCGACCGAATAATGGGACTTTAGATAGGCGGTCTGATAACTGATAACGCCGTAGGCCGCACTGTGGCTCTTGTTGAATCCGTAGCCGGCGAATTTTTCCAGCAAATCGAAAATCGCGTTGGCCTTCTTCTCCGGGATCTTGTTGGTGCGGGCGCAGCCTTCGATGAAGTTCTGGCGCTCCTTCGACATTTTCTCGCGATCTTTCTTGCCCATCGCGCGCCGGAGCAAATCGGCTTGCGAAAGCGAGTAGCCGGCAAGTCTGCTCGCCGCCGCCATTACTTGCTCCTGATAAATCATGATGCCATAAGTGTCGGAGCAGATTTCTTCCAAGAGCGGATGAAGATATTTGATCGGTGTGATTCCCTTCTTCGCCTTTACGTAATCGGGAATCAGTTCCATCGGACCGGGCCGATAAAGCGCGATCAACGCGATGATGTCGTCGAGCTTCTTGACCTCGAACTGCTTCGACAGGTTCGTCATCCCGCCCGATTCCATTTGAAACAAACCGATCGTTTCGCCGCGGTTGTAGAGTTCGAACGCAGCCTTGTCGTCGAGCGGAATATTTTTTGGCGAAAACTCCGGCACACGTTTGCGAATCAAATTCGTCGTGTCTTCGATAACGGTGAGCGTTTTCAATCCGAGAAAATCCATCTTCAGCAGCCCGAGATCGTTCAACGGTCCCATTGGATACTGGCTGATCACGTCGTTCCCTTTCACGTCGCGACAGAGCGGGATGTAATCGGATAAATCGCGATCTGCGATGACCACGCCGGCCGCGTGGACGCCGGCGTTGCGCGAAAGCCCCTCCAGCGTCTTGGCGTACTCGAATAGCTGCTTCGTTTGCGCTTCGGTCGCGATCGCGCGTTTCAACTCCGAATTCTTTTCAGCCGCAGAATCGAGCGTGATTCCGAGCTCGTTCGGAATCATTCGTGCGATCCGATCGGCGTCGCGATACGGCAATCCCATCACCCTGCCGACATCTCGGACGACGCTTTTCGCTTTCAGTTTTCCAAACGTGATGATCTGGGCAACGCGGCGTTCGCCATATTTCTGGCGGACGTACTCGAGAACTTCGCCGCGGCGCGCTTCACAAAAATCGACATCAATATCCGGCGGCGACACGCGGTCCGGATTCAGAAACCGCTCGAAGATTAATCCGAATTGCAGCGGGTCGATGTCGGTGATTCCCAAAACGTAGGCAACCAGGGAACCAGCCGCCGAGCCACGCCCAGGCCCCACCGGAATGCCGCGGCCTTTGGCAAAATGGATGAAATCCCAAACGATCAGGATGTAGCTGACGAATCCGGTCCGCTCCAGCACACCAAGCTCATATGAAAGGCGTTCGCGAAATTGGCCGTCGACCTTTGCGCGTTCGCCGTAACGTTCCTGGAGCCCTTTGTCGCAAAGCTCCCGCAAATATTTCTCGCGCGTTTGTCCCGCCGGCACCGGATATTCAGGATACTTCGAGCGCCCAAACTCGATCGTGACGTCGCAACGTTCGCCGATCGCCAGCGTGTTCGAGATAGCGTCGGGATGATCTTTGAACAGCGCGCGCATTTCCGCGGGTGACTTGAAATACAACTCCGGCGCGTAGCGCATCCGCGTTTCGTCCTGCACCATCTTCCCGGTGCCGATGCAAAGCATTACATCGTGCGCGTCGTGATCGTCACGGCGCAGAAAATGGACGTCGTTGGCCGCGACCAGGCCGAGCCCAAGATCTTTCGCGATCTTCGGCAACACGGCGTTGCACCACTTTTGTTCTTCTAGTCCGTGATCGTGCAGTTCGACGAAGAAATTTTCTTTGCCAAGAATGTCCCGATACTCCGCCGCGGCGGCTGTCGCTTTTTGAATGTTGTTGGCCTGGATCGCGGAATTCACTTCACCGGCGAGGCAGCCGCTGAGTCCAATCAACCCGGCTGAATATTGCGCGAGCAGCTCCTTGTCGATCCTCGGCCGGTAATGAAACCCGTCCAAATGCGCAGTGGTAATCAGTTTTACGAGGTTGCGGTAGCCGATCTCGTCCTCGGCCAGAAGCGTGAAATGATACGCCGCTTCGCGCAGCGAACTCGCCTTCTCCTTGTGTGACTTCGGCGCAACGTATGCCTCGCAGCCAATAATCGGCTTGATCCCGGCGCGCTCTGCTTCCTGGTAAAATTCGATCGCGCCGAAGAGATTACCGTGATCGGTCATGGCCACGGCCGGCATGTCGTACTCGGCCGCCTTGCGCATCAACTCCCGCATTCGGATCGCCCCGTCCAGCAGCGAATATTCGGTATGAAGATGGAGGTGAACAAAGGAATCAGACATGCCTGGCGTGCGCCTCCGGAGATTGTTCGGCTGCGAATTTCTGAGCAACGGGGAACGAATCGAGCGGCATCGTAGATATAAATGCAGTCAACCGTGTCTCGTCAAATTTGCCAAGCATTCATGCTCGGAAATTTTTCACGCTGCCTCTTTTGTGCTGTCATCCCGAACCAATGTGAGGGATCTCCCACAGGCTGATTGGTCACACTAAGTACATTTGTGTGATCCGCGCTTCGCCTGAGAGATTCCTCGCGCTGCTCAGAATGACAGCCTACCAGTCGAGGATCAACTGCGAGCGAAGATCATCCCAGGTGGGATTCAAGGTTTCGACAAGCTGATTCTTCTTTTCCCGTCGCCACGTCTTGATCTCCTTCTCGCGAGCAATCGCGTCGCTCGGATTATCGTATTCTTCGAAATAGACCAATCGGTCGACCTTGTATCGCTTTGTAAACGATTTCGCCCCGGCACGTGCGTGAAACCAAAGGCGAACTTCGAGACTGTTTGTAACGCCCGTGTAAAGGACGACCCGACTGCGGTTCGTCATCATGTAGACGTAGAAGGTGCGGTTCATCTGGGGGGGCCTGACATTCTGAAATAATCGCTCCATCTCCCGCAAGCTGATTGGATCTCTCGACGTAATTTGTGTGATCAGCGCTGCGTTTGTGAGATTCCTCGCATGCGCTCGGAATGACAGATCAATAGAAGAAATTTCTTGTTTGCAATCGCGCGAACGCGTTGCTAATGAAGCGCGTGCCGCGTGTCAGCGCGTGATGTGAATAACTGCGCGGCCACTTCGACATGAAAAAACTGGAAGCGATCATCAAGCCGTTCAAGCTCGAGGAGGTCAAGGAAGCCCTGGCCGAGCTCGGCATTGAAGGTATGACCGTGACCGAAGTGAAAGGCTTCGGTCGCCAGAAGGGCCACACCGAGATCTATCGCGGCAGCGAATACACCGTCGATTTCCTGCCGAAAGTGAAAGTGGAAGTAGTAATGGCCGACGACATGGTCGAGAAAGCGGTCGCGGCCGTGGTCGGCGCGGCCAAAACGGGCAAAATCGGCGACGGAAAAGTTTTTGTGCTTCCGGTGGAACACGCGATCCGCATCCGCACGGAAGAGATCGGCGAAAAAGCAGTGTGAAATACACTGCGCGCTCCCAAGACAACCGCCGCAAACGAGTCGTCCTCGGGCGAGTCGCAATTGGACGGCGGCATTTAACGAGTTAGTGATTTAGTGAATTAACGATTTTCTTTTTTCATCCTTCATCCCTCAACCCTCATCCTTAGAAAAAAATGGCCTCCAAAGACAAAACTCCATCCGACGTCAGCAAAATGATCAAAGACCACGACGTAAAGTTGATCGACTTCAAGTTCACGGACCTGCTCGGCACGTGGCAACATTTCACCACCACTCTCACCGAATACGACGAAGAAATTTTCAAGGACGGCCTCGGGTTCGACGGCTCGAGCATCCGTGGCTGGAGAGTCATCAACGCCTCCGACATGCTCGTCATTCCCGACCCGGCGACAGCCTGGATCGACATCTTTAACGCCGAACCGACGCTTTCGCTCATTTGCACGATTGTCGACCCGATCACGCGCGAGCCGTACGACCGGGATCCGCGCGGCGTCGCCGAAAAAGCGGAAGCATATCTAAAGAGTACGGGCATTGCCGACACCGCCTACTTCGGACCGGAAGCGGAGTTCTTCATTTTCGACGACGTGCGGTTCAGCAACGAGGGCCACGCGTCGATGCATCGGGTCGATAGCATCGAGGGGCATTGGAACAGCGCACGCGAGGAATTCCCGAACCTTGGTTACAAAATTCGGCCGAAGGAAGGTTACTTTCCGGTCTCGCCAATGGATTCATTGCAGGACATTCGCAACGAAATGTGTCTTGAGATGGAGAAAGCCGGCGTTGCCGTCGAGCGCCAGCATCACGAAGTCGCCACCGCCGGGCAGGCAGAGATCGACGTCCGTTACGCGTCGCTCAAACGCATGGGCGACAGCATGCAGTATTACAAATACATCATTCGTAACGTGGCAAAGCGGCACAATAAAACCGTCACGTTCATGCCGAAACCGCTCTTCGGCGATAACGGTTCGGGCATGCACACGCACATGTCGCTCTGGAACGGCGACAAACCGCTCTTTGCCGGCAACGGTTACGCTGGCCTGAGCGATCTCGCGCTTTTTTTCATCGGCGGCATTTTGAAACACGCGCCTGCGCTCACTTGCCTTACCAATCCGACCACCAACAGTTTCAAGCGACTCGTTCCCGGATTCGAAGCGCCGGTCAATCTCGCTTACTCCGCGCGCAATCGTTCCGCGGCAATCCGGATTCCAACGTATTCGCCAAGTCCAAAGGCGAAACGGATCGAGTTCCGCACGCCCGACGCCGCGGCGAATCCGTATCTTGCGTTCAGCGCGATGCTTCTTGCCGGTCTCGATGGAGTCCAGAACCGCATCGATCCCGGCGATCCCCTCGACAAAAACCTTTACGATCTGCCGCCGGAAGAACTGGCCCAGATCGCGAGCGTCCCGGATTCACTACGCGGCGCGATTGAAGCGCTCCAGGCCGATCACCAATTCCTGCTCCGCGGCGACGTGTTCAACGCCGACTTCATCGCCAACTGGATCGACATAAAACAAAAAGAATACGACGCGCTGCGGTTGAGACCTCATCCGTACGAATTCTCGATGTACTACGATGTATAATCGGAATTAATCGCGGAGGTCGCAGAGAAGAATTTGGACAGAATGCACCGAATCTTCAGAATTCTGGACTAACCATTCGATCCATTTTGTTAATTCTGTCGAAACCTGGTGCTCTCTGGGTTCTCTGCTGCAAAAACCCGTTCTTAATGAACCGACGACGTTTTCTTAAAACGAATTTGTTCGGCGCGATTGGAATCCGTCAGCGGGGATCGCAAACACGATTTCAGAATGGACACGGAAATAGCCCAGCGTTTTAACGCTGGGACTTCGATAGATTACATCGTTCAGTCCCGCAGCCACGGGACGAAAGAAGCGTTCTGCCGTCCCTGACGGGACTAGGCGCGTTTCCCAATCATTCACCAGCGCTGAAGCGCTGGGCTATTCTCAAAAATTCCGACCCCATTTTTCCTGTTTTCCTGGGTTACGCTCCCGCTAGTTCATCCGTTTTGTTCCCTTTTTTTTGTTTGCCGCAGAGCGGCGTGATTCCTGATTCGTTCTCGCGGCGCAAATCGCCGCTAAAAAAACGCAAGTGACCGGCAGCAGCCGGTTTGCCCATGTGCTACGATTTCCATTGTGAGAGTGAACGCTTTGGATCAGCCGAACCGGTCGATGCGCATGCTTGCCAGCGCGGGAATCTTTGTCGCCGCAATCGCTGTAATCGCGGTTTTGGTGTGGCAGGGAATTTTTGCGCAAGGCGCGCCTGATCCGACGCAACCTAACACCAGCAAGACGGTTGCAGCACTCGACATTGGCGTCCTTGTTTTTCGCGAAGGACTCGAATGCATTCTCGTTTTGGCGGCGATCACTGCCAGCATGACGGGCCCGAAGCGTGCCCATCGCAAACCGGTCGCCGCTGGCGCAGGCGTTGCGTTCATCGTGACCTTGATCACGTGGGTGATCGCGGTGCGGATCGTCGATTCACTGAGCGACAACATGCGCGCGCTCGATCTTCAAGCCGCAACCGGACTACTCGCAGTCGTGGTGTTGCTGGTGATCATGAACTGGTTCTTCCACAAGATTTACTGGGGCGGCTGGATCCGCGCGCATAATCGCCGCCGCAAACACTTGCTGGAAAACGGCCACGGCAGCGAAATTGCGAAACGATCGTTGCTTTGGGGATTGATCCTGCTCGGCTTTACGTCGCTTTATCGTGAAGGATTCGAAGTCGTTCTGTTCCTGCAAAGTTATCATCTGCGATTTGGCGGTGGCATTGTGTTGCAAGGCGCGCTGCTCGGAATCGCGCTCTCTGCCATCGTCGCCGTGCTGACGTTCGTGCTTCAGCAAAAATTGCCGTATCGCAAAATGCTGATCACGACCGGCATTTTGCTCGGCGTTGTCCTGCTGGTGATGGTCGGCGAGCAAGCGCAGGAGATGCAGCTAGCCCATTGGATCTCGACAACGCCAATCGAACCACTTGCTCCGATGATTCCGAAATGGGCTGGACTGTGGTTCTCGGTGTTCCCCACTTACGAAACGCTCATAGCACAAGGAATCGCGGCGGTTTTGGTGGTCGGTTCCTATTACGCTGCGCGAAAACTTGGCGGCGCAACGCCTCCGATCAGCAGCGAGCCGGTGCGCGAAGCCAAAGCCGAAGCAGACATCGCGGTGCCCCGGCGACAATTACAGCCCGTGCGTTAACTCGATGAACCGAGAACTGTAGGGGACGCTGTCAGCGTCCCAATCAATAGCGGGAGGCTAACGGCTTCCCCTACAAAATTCGTCGATGCGAAAATTCCTGTTGTCGCTTCTGTTGTTTTCGATCCTGTCGGCGATGGGCGCGTTCGGTGGCGTTCGGCATTTCACTTTCGTCTACGAAGCGCCGACGTCGCCGCCAGGAAGCGTTGAGCTGGAAAACACCGTGACCTGGCAGCACGGCCCAAATTGGAATGACGTTTTCATCCGGGAGGAACTCGAGATTGGGATCACCGATCGATTCCAGCTTGGAATTTATCCGCTCGATTGGAGCCATCACAGCGAAAACGGCTTCGAATACAACGGCGGCGCGGTCGAATTGATTTACAACCTGTCGAATCCGGTCGTTGATCCAGTCGGCATTTCGCTCTACGAAGAAATCAGCGTCGCCCGGCAGCATTTCGAATCGGAATCGAAATTAATCGCGCAGAAAAATTTCGGACGCTGGATCTTCGACTACAACGCCACGCTCGAAGCGGAGTGGGAAGATCGACATCTTGAGGAGCACGCCGGTGAATTCCAACAGGCCCTCGGCGCGAGTTACGAAATCTCGCCGCGACTCTCAGTTGGTCTTGAGTTTCTGCACGAGTTCGTCTTCCCGGATTGGCGCGATGACGAAAAAATCCGAAACTTCTTTGTCGGACCGAATGTTTCGTATCGGCGCCATCAATGGTTCGTAACCGTGACCGCATTGGCGCAGGCGACCGACACGGAGGACGAGCCGAATTTTCAGCTGCGCACGATTTTCGGCGTCGGATTTTAGCAGCATGTGAAATCGCGCACGTCTTGTTTGGGGGAGCGCACGCGCCTCGCGTGCCGATTGCGGCGCCTCGCCGCAATCAATTCCGTCACTTTGGAAGCTACGACTAATTTCTGCAGAAAAGTTCGCGACGGCGAGGACGCCCTCGCCAGCACGCGAGGCGCGTGCGCTCCCCAAAACATGCCGCCACCTTTATCGGCTAATGATCGCGTTCTACATCGCAACATTCGCCGCTTGCGAGACTGCGAACTACGCGCCGCCGGCGACCATCTCGATGGCACGATCGACGTCGCTAGCGAAGCAACATGTCGATCTTGCAAAGCTCGAGCGCGGCCGAACTCTATTTGTCCATCGCTGCATTGAGTGCCATACCCTGCCACCGATCTGGAAGTATTCGCGGGAAGATTGGCCGAAGATTGTGAACGACATGTCGCACCGCGCGAGTTTGAAACCGGTAGAGCGCGACGCGATTGTCGCCTACGTTCTGGCAGTGGGAGCGACGGAACGGTGAATTTCAATGACACCGGGCTTCAGCCCGGTGACCTCGCCCGCGCGCCAAAAGCCAAACCGTTTAAACGGTTTTCCCCGTGACTGATCGCGTAACACCGCGCTGAAGCGCGGTGTTGGTGGAACAGCCTGCCGCGCGCGATTCCAGTTGAATGGCGCGGTAAGCTTTTCACCTTTAGCGGATGCTTACGTCCACTCTGCGTTTTCTCTGTTCCGTTGCGCTCATTTTTGTCTGTTTCAACAGCTTCGCGATTAGCCCCACTCCGCGTGAAGGGGGGCCAACGCCTTCGCCGAAAATGTCGCCGACCGCGACAGCGAAGCCGGTGCCGCCAGGCGCGATTGATGAAAAGCTTTTCAACGGGATGCAGTGGCGCCAGGTCGGACCATTTCGCGGCGGCCGCGCGCTGGCGATCGAAGGGGTGCCGGGCGAACCCGACACCTGGTATTTTGGCGGAGTTGCCGGAGGCGTTTGGAAAACAATTGACGCCGGCCAGAACTGGACACCGCTGTTCGACAAAGAGGACATTTCGTCCATTGGCGCGATCGCGGTCGCACCATCGGATCATAACGTGATTTATGTCGGCACGGGCGAAGCGGCGATCCGCGGCAACACGACCTACGGCACAGGGGTTTACAAATCGATCGATGCCGGCAAGACCTGGAAAAATGTCGGCCTGAAAGACACTCACCAGATCGGCGCGGTGATTGTCGATCCAAGAAACGAAAACGTTGCGATGGTGGCTGCCCTGGGTCACGCATTCGGTCCGAACAGAGAGCGTGGAATCTTTCGCACGGCGGACGGCGGCAAAACGTGGGCGAATGTCTTGTTCAAAGATGAAAACACCGGCGGCATCGACATCGTTTTCGATCCCCACAATCCGAACATCGTGTTCGCCGCGCTGTGGCAAGCGAAACGTCAGCCATGGTTTTTCTCGAGCGGCGGCGCCGGCAGCGGACTTTATCGGTCGGAAGACAACGGCGTAACCTGGAAACAGTTGGAGGGCAACGGGCTTCCGGAAGGAATTCTTGGGCGCATCGGCGTCTCCGTTTCGGGCGCGGACCCAAACCGCATTTACGCGATCATCGAAGCGAAAGAAGGCGGAATTTATCGCTCGGACGATGCCGGACAAAAATGGACGCGGATCAACGACGACGGACGTTTTCGCCAGCGCGCGTGGTATTTCAGCAAGATCTACGCGGACTCGAAATCTGCGGACACCGTTTACGTCCTAAACACCGGCGCGTTCAAATCCGTGGACGGCGGAAAGACATTCAATCTGCTTCCCGCGCGCCACGGTGATCATCACGGTTTGTGGATCGATCCGAAGAATCCGGAGCGCATCGGCAATGCTAACGACGGGGGCGTGGCGATTTCGATCGACGGCGGCAAAACCTGGACGAGCCAAAACAATCAGCCGACGGCGCAGTTTTATCATGTCGCGGTCGACAACGCGTTTCCGTATCACATTTACGGCGCGCAACAGGACAACTCGAACATATGCATCGCGAGCCGCACCGATTCGGGCGTGATCGGCGCACAGGATTGGTATCAAGCCGGCGATGGCGAATGCGGGTTCGTGATTCCCGATCCACGTGACTGGCACATCATTTATTCAAACAGCGAGGGCTACGCCGTTCGGTATGACAAGAGCAAGGAAGAGGTCCAGGACATCAGCCCCATACCGCTCGACAATTCCGGACACGGCGCGATCGATCTAATTCACCGATTTCAATGGGTCTCGCCGCTCATGCTTTCCCCACACAATCCGGATGTGATCTACACCGCGGCCGAATGCGTTTTCAAATCGACCGATCACGGTCAAAGCTGGACGCAAATCAGCGGCGATCTCACCCGTAACGACAAAACGAAACAGCAGCCAAGCGGCGGCCCACTGACCAACGACATTACGTCCGTTGAATATTACGACACGGTGTTTGCTTTGGCGGAATCGTCGATCGACAAGGGCACGTTGTGGGCCGGCACAGACGACGGCCTGATTCACGTCACAAGTGATGACGGCGCGCATTGGAGCAACGTCAGTCCGAAAATGCCGGAATGGAGCACGGTCGACTTGATTGACGCTTCGCCGAGCGACGGCAAAACCGCATACGCAGCAGTCGATCGACATAAACTCGACGACTTCAAGCCCTACATTTTCAAGACGACCGACCTGGGGAAAACGTGGACGTCGATTACGAATGGAATTCCGGATGGCGCCTATGTGCACGCAGTGCGCGAAGATCCGAAGAAGAAAGAGATCCTTTATGCCGGAACTGAGCTCGGCGTTTACGTTTCGTTCGACAGCGGCGGGCATTGGCAACCGTTGCAACTGAACCTGCCGCAATCGCCCATTCACGATTTAGTGGTGAAAGATGACGATCTCGTCGTTGCCACCCATGGCCGCTCGTTTTGGGTGCTTGATAACATCACACCGCTTCGACAGGTGAACGGACAATCCGCGAACACCGATTTCATTTTGTATCAACCCGAGACCGCGCTGCGTTTGCACTATCCGGAGGAATTCGACAAGAGGCAGCCAGTCGGCGACAACCCGCCGGCGGGCGCGATGATCGACTATTATCTGAAGGCCGCGCCCAAAGACGAAGTCACAATGGACATTCTCGACGCGCAGGGAAAAGTCGTAAGGCACTTATCGAACAAGGAAAAAAAAGAGGGCGAGCAGCCGCCGGAATGGCCTGATCGGGTGGAGCGCGTGAAAACAATTCCGGCCAAGGAAGGGATGAATCGGTTCGCCTGGGACCTTCGTTACGATGATCCGGTCCAAATCCCGGGCGCGTTTTATTCCGGCACGGGACCGAAGGGTCCGCTTGCGTTGCCGGGCGATTATAAGGTCAAAATGACTGCCTCCGGCAAATCGCAGACGGTGCCGGTGAAAGTTGTAATCGATCCGCGAACCAAAGGCGCCGAAACGGCATTGCAGAAGCAGTTCGCGTTGTCGATGCAGGTGAACGATCGCATTTCCCAACTGCATCAGGCAGTCAACGAGATCCGCGACATCAAGACCCAGATCAAAACACTTCATTATCGATTCGGTGACGATGGAAAGCTAAAAGCTGCGCTCGCAGCGGCGGACGACCTCGACAAAAAGATGTCGGACGTCGAAAAAGAATTGATTCAGGTGAACATGAAAGGCTCGGAAGCGAATCTCGCGTTTCCAAGCATGCTAAACGAGTCCTTCGACTCGTTTAGTCATTTTATCGATTCCGGCGACAGCAGTCCGCCCACCAAGTCGCAGCTGGAGGTTTTTCAGAAATTGAGCGGCCAACTCGACGAACAATTGAAGAAGTGGGCGCAGATCAAAGCCGACGACTTGCCGAAAGTCAGCGGCATGATCAAACAACTCGATCTTCCGGCGTTGATCGTTCCGCCTGACCAAACGGCCGCGCCGAATGGCGGGAAGTCGTCCTAGTTTTTGTCGACGCTGTATTTGCCGGGCCCGAGGAAAAGCAAACTCAAGAGCAGGATCGACATTTCAAACGCGGGCAGTCGCACAAAAAAATCGCCGCGACTATGAATGACCGACAAGAGGTGAACGATAGTAACGGCGAGAGCGAAAAGAACGCCAATTCGAAAGAAAACGCCCAGAATCATTAGAATTCCGCCGGCACAACCAAGGATCGCGCCGACAAATCCCCAGAATTCGTAATGAGAATGGAAATCGAGATTGCGGACCGCCGACCCGAAATGCTCCCAGCTTTCATGCCCGCTCCACAAAATTGGCGCGATCAGCATAATGAAAACCAGTCCGAGACTGGCGCGAAACAACAGCAAGCCGGTCTCGCGATATTTGCTCAGAAATTGAAGTGCCGGCATTCGCGCGAACTGTCCGCGAGAGCTTCGTGAATTTCAATGAAACAAATGTTACAGTGCGCACCGTCTAAGCGGGCGGCCCGGGTTTTCGTTTCCTCTCCCATTGGGAGAGGATTAAGCTGAGGGCACGAAGATGAGTGTTCCCCGAGCGCGCAGTTTCCGAAAGACACCGACAGGTGCAGAAAGGCGCCTCTGGTCCGAATTGCGCAACCGTGAGCTCGTCGGTTTCAAGTTTCGCCGACAGCATCCGTTAGGAAACCGGATACTAGACTTCTACTGCGAAGAGGCAAAGCTCGCTATTGAACTGGACGGGTCGGGTCACTCTTATAATTTGAAACGCGAGGACGACTTGGATCACGAAATCGAGCTCTATAAGAAGGGCGTTCGCATTCTCCGATTCAGTAATGACGAAGTCTTCGAGAACCTGGATGGCGTTTTGAATTTGATCATCTACGCGATCGACCCCGAGAAATCACTCTGGGCTGGACCATCCGTTCCAAATCCCTCACCTCAGTCCTCTCCCTGAGGGAGAGGAGGCCTGCGGATTTCTTTATGCCGAAAATCGAGAAGGCAGTGCTGCTGGCGGCCGGTCGCGGGACGCGGATGCGAGAGATGACCGCCGATCTTCCCAAGCCGATGCTGGAAGTGCGCGGCAAGCCGGTGCTACAGCACATCGTTGAGGGTCTGCGCGACGCCGGCGTTACTGACTTCCTGATCATCGTCGGTTACCGCGCCGAAGCGGTGCAGAATTTTTTCGGTGACGGCTCGCATTACAAAATCGGAATTCAATATGAGACGCAAACTGTCCAGGACGGGACGGGACGCGTTGTCGAGCTGGCGAAAAACTTCGTTGCCGGCGCGCCGTTCGTCCTGGGCTATGGCGACATTCTTGTCGCGCCGGAGAATTACAAACGGATTGTCGATCTTCGAACCGGCGTTGAGGCGCTGATCAGTGTGACGCGCGGCGAAGACGTGAGCAAAGGCGGTGCGGTTTTTGTGAACGAGCAAATGGAGTTGGTCGATCTCCGGGAGAAACCAAAGCCCGGCGAACCCACGAGCCCATGGTACAACGCCGGTCTCTACGCGTTTAGACCGACCATTTTTGACTTCACGGCGAAACTGAAGCCGTCTTCGCGCGGCGAATACGAATTAACCGACGCCATTCGCCAGTTCGCTCAATCAGGACGGAAAGTTCAGGCGCTCGAACTCACCGGCAAGTGGGCCGATGTGCGCGATCCGGAAACTCTCGCACGACTGAATGCCTCGTAGGACGCCTGTATAAGGCGCCGTCGTTTCGCAGAAACGGCCTACAACATCAAGACACCTGCTCGGTCGCTTCGTCCGAACTCTCCTCGCCGATCTCTTCCTCGATCTCGCGCCGCCATTCGTGCGACAGCCAGGGACGAAGAAAGCCGTATAGCAAATAAGCGAGAAACAGGACCGCCGGCATCCACTGATAAAACATCGCCGTAAAAATCAGCACAAAGAATATGACCAGAAAACGCGGGATGGACTTTTTGGTCTTCCAATTGATGGCCTTGAAACTTGGATACTGGAACCGGCTGAACATCATGAACGAAAGAAAGATCAGCAGCGGCGGCAAAACGAACTTCCATTTACCGAGTTGATGTTCGCCTTCAGCCAACCAAAGCAGGAACAGTGTGATCGATGCAATCAAGCCCGCCGCGGCGGGAATCGGGAAGCCCGTAAAATTTTTGTCGGCGTGGTTAGCTGAATGTTTCTCGCCGCTGGCGGCGGTGTTAAAACGCGCGAGCCGAAGTGCACCACAAAGAAGATAGACAAGGGCGATGATCCAGCAGGCGGTACGAAATTCCTGGAGCACAATGCGGTAAACCAACAGCGCCGGCGCGACGCCGAACGAAACGATGTCAGACAGCGAATCGAATTCGCGACCGAATGCGCTGTCGTGCCCGCCAAGCCTTGCCAGCCGGCCATCCAGAAAATCGAAAACGAACGCGCCGAGAATGAACCAGATCGCCTCGTGAAAAAGATCGGCCGCCGCGTCGGCGTTGCTGCTTTGCAAAAGCGCGCCTTCCAAGATTTTCAGCGTGGCGGTGAATCCGCAGAACAAATTCCCCGCCGTCATCAAGTTCGGTAGCAGATAAATCTTCGACGACTGTTCGTTCATGATTGAGGGAGACGCGCGATAATTGTCGATCCGCCCGCAACGTGCTCGCCCACCTTCACCGATACGGTGGCCGACAGGGGCAAGTATACTTCCGTTCGCGATCCGAAGCGAATCATTCCGAAACGCTCGCCCTTCCTGACTTCGTCGCCCACGTCCGACCAGGCGACGATCCGTCGCGCGATTGCCCCGGTGAGCTGACGAACAACAAGGGTCGCGCGCGGATTTTCAAACGCCCAGATCATCGCCTCGTTCTTCTCCGAGCATTCCGGTTTTCGTGCATCGACGCATAACCCTTCGCGGTGCTGGCGAAAGATGATGCGGCCCTCGATCGGAGCGCGATTGGTGTGAACGTCGAAGATGGATAAAAAGATCCCGACGCGACGGGTTTTTATTTTCAAGACGTCAGGTTCATCGACCTCGACGATGTCGGTAATCGTCCCGTCCGCGGCGGCCACGACTGCGTTTGGATCCACCGGGACATCACGGTCCGGGTCACGAAAAAAGTAAAACGTGTAGGCAATCAGGATGAGAAAAAGCAGAAACACCCAAACGCTAAAAAACAGACTAACGAGCGCGAGGAAGGCAAAAATCGCCAGGATCCAGCGGGCTTCAGCAAGGGTTTGGCAGCGCATGGAAAGCGGACATTTTCGGAGCACAAAACAAGCTGGTCAAGGTAGCAAAAAAACATGTGAACAAGCTGGAGCGATCAACCACAAGATGGTGGGTTTGGACCCGCCCAGCCATCCAACAGGTAGCGGAAATAAGCGCCTCAAAACCATGAGATTATTTGTTGTTTTCCGATCGCTCTTGGCTACGTTCTTATGATGCCAGCCCGAGCCGCTGTCGCCCGCGTTCCAGACGACGAAAATTCCGACGAGAAAAGTCGTCAACGCTCGCCGTCAGGCGTTGACAAATCGCAGAAATACGACGCGGCCCAGATCGACAAACTCGAGGGCTTGGAAGCGGTCCGCAAGCGACCCGGAATGTATATCGGCGACCCGGACGAACGCGGTTTGCACCATCTCGTTTACGAAGTTCTCGACAATTCGATCGACGAACATCTTGCCGGATTCTGCGACAGGATCGACGTCGACATTCACGTCGATGGAAGCGTTTCAGTTCGCGACAACGGGCGCGGCATTCCGGTCGATATCCATCCGAAATGGAAAATGCCGGCGGTCGAGTTGGTCCTGACAAACCTGCACGCGGGCGGAAAGTTTGGACAGGGTGCTTACAAGTATTCCGGTGGTTTGCACGGCGTCGGCGCGAAGTGCACCAACGCGCTCTCGGAATGGTTCAAAGTGGAAGTTTCGCGCGACGGCAAGGTCTACCACATGGCTTTTGCCAAGGGAAAGACAACTCAAAAACTTGAAGTCATCGGTGAAGTCAAAGGCAAGAAGGCGACCGGCACGCTGATCACATTCCTGCCCGACCCGACGATCTTCACAATCACGACGGAGTTTAAATTCGAGCGCCTGGCCACGCGACTTCGTGAACTGGCATTTCTTAATCCCGGAATCGAGATCAATCTTACGGACGAACGAAGCGATTCGCCGAAGAAAGAGACTTTTTTATACAAGAACGGCGTGGAGGAATTCGTAAAGCAGCTGGGAGAAAATAAACAGGTACTGCATCCCAAGCCGATCGTGATTGAGCGGCAGCGCGACGATGTCTTTGTCGATGTCGTATTGCAATACAACGACAGCTACAACGACCAGATCCTGCCGTTTGCGAACTCTATTGCGAATCCCGACGGCGGCACTCACCTGACCGGATTTCGCACGGCGCTCACTCGCGCGATCAATCAATACGCGCGCGCAAATAATCTCACCAAGGAAAAAGACCCATCGATCTCGGGCGACGACGTGCGCGAAGGATTGATCGCGGTGCTCAGCATCAAATTGCCGAATCCGCGGTTCGAATCGCAAACCAAGGTCAAGCTCGTGAACACCGAGATCGACGGCATTGTGAACTCGGCGGTTTACGAAGGCTTGATGACCTTCTTCGACAAAACCCCGCCGATCGCACGCCGAATTTTCGACAAAATGCTCACGGCCGCGCGGGCGCGGGAAGCTGCGCGAAAAGCCCGCGAGACGATTCGGAAAGGCGCGCTCACCGGTGGCGGTTTGCCTGGAAAGTTGGCCGATTGTTCGGAGCGCGATCCCGAATTGACCGAACTTTATATCGTCGAGGGCGACTCGGCCGGCGGTTCGGCCAAACAGGGACGCGATCGTCGTTATCAAGCGATCCTGCCGATTCGCGGAAAACTCATCAACGTCGAGAAAGCGCGCGAAGATCAGTTTCTGAAGAACACCGAAATCCAATCGATGATCACGGCGATTGGGACCGGCATCGGCAAAACGCGTGAAGATGGGGGCGACGGCAACGGCAAACAGGAAGAAGGCCGCTTCGACATATCGAAGTTGCGCTACGGGCGGATCATTATCATGACCGACGCGGACGTTGACGGTTCGCACATTCGTACGCTGCTGCTCACATTTTTCTTCCGGCAAATGACGGATCTGGTTCGCGCCGGCAAAATTTATATCGCACAACCGCCGCTCTATCAAATTAAACGCAAGAAGCGCGAAGAGTACGTCGATGACGACGTGCAATTGAATAAGATCCTAATTTCGCTCGGCGCCGAGGACGTAAAGCTAAGGAACCTTGCGGACAAAAAGGAAATAACAGCCGCGCAACTCAAAGACATTCTCGAGTCGCTCGAAAAGCTAGCGAAGCTTAGCGAAGCGGTGCGGCGTCACGGCGGCGATTTCGAATCGTATCTCGAAGCCCGTAATTCGAAGACTGGCAAGCTGCCGAGCTATCTCGTCAAAGTCCGCGAAGGCAATGATGAGACCGTTCACTTTTTCCACGACGAGAAAGCCGTTCGAAAATTTCACGAAGCGAATCTCGATCTGAATTTGTTCGACACCCAGATGGAGCAGGAACTGTTGCCGCTCGGTGATGGCCAGGCGACTGCGACTCCAAAGCCGGGCGCAATTCGCCGCCGAGGCAAGCTGGTCGAATTGCACGAGTCGGCCGTCATCCAAAAGATCATGGCGGAGCTGGCGCGCAAAGGTCTCAAGGTCGATCACTATTCGGCCAGCGATAAACCTATCTTCGAGTTGATCGAAGGCGAAGGCGACAAGGCGGTGACTCATCCGTTGTTTTCGATTCCGGAGATTCTGCAAAAAATTCTCGAAATCGGCCGGCGCGGTGTGCAGATCAAGCGGTTTAAAGGTCTTGGCGAAATGAATGCCAAAGAATTGTTCGAGACCACGATGAATCCCGAGAAACGCAAACTGCTCAAGGTGGATTTGAACGAAGACAACGCGGTCGATGCCGACAAAATGTTCACAATTCTGATGGGCGACGTGGTCGAACCGCGGCGCCAATTCATCGAGGACAACGCATTAAACGTCCGCAACCTCGACGTGTAACTAGACAGGATTCACAGGATTTCGAGGATTTAATTTGGACAAAGATCACGAACTCACAGAGAAGATAATCGGTCTCGCGATGAAGGTTCATCGCACGCTTGGACCGGGATTCCTTGAATCAGTTTATCTGAATGCGCTGGTGCATGAACTCCGCCGTGCGGGCTTGTCCGCTGAGGTGGCTCAACGAATCACCGTGCGATATGAAAATATCATCGCTGGTGACTTCATTGCCGATCTCATTGTAAATGATGTTCTGCTTTGTGAATTAAAGGCCATCAGTTCACTTTCCAAAGCAGACGAAGTCCAGTTAGTGAATTATTTGACGGCGACCAACCGCGATTTCGGTCTTCTTTTGAATTTCGGAGCTCCAAGCTTACAATTTAAGCGGAAATACCGCCGGAGTTCTTCTGCGTCGGATGTCGATCTTCAGAATCCAATAAATCCGGTTAATCCTGTCTAGAACCCCTCTGATGTACTCGGCGAACGAAAAAGTTGATCCGGTAAATGTGGCTGACGAGGTGTCGAGGTCGTTCCTCGACTACTCGATGTCGGTCATCATTTCGCGCGCGCTGCCCGATGCCCGCGACGGACTGAAGCCATCGCAGCGCAGAATTCTCTACGCGATGCACGATCTGTCGCTGTTTCCGGGCCGGCAGCATCGTAAGTGCGCCAAGATTTGCGGTGACACCAGCGGTAACTATCACCCACACGGCGAAGCGGTGATCTACCCCACCCTCGTCCACATGGCGCAACCGTGGGCGATCCGGGAGCGGTTAGTGGATGGTCAGGGCAATTTCGGATCGGTCGAAGGCGATCCGCCCGCCGCGATGCGATATACCGAGGCCCGCATGACGCATCTCGGGGCGGCGTTGATGGTCGACATGGACAAGGACACGGTCGACTTCGTTCCGAACTACGACGAAACGCGGACCGAGCCGACCGTTTTCCCGGCGGCGTTCCCGAATCTTCTGGTTAACGGCGGCACCGGCATCGCAGTCGGAATGGCGACGAATATTCCCCCGCACAATTTGGTCGAAGTAATCGATGGCATTTGCGCGCAGATCGACGATCCCGACATCACGCTCGAGCAGTTGATGAAGTATGTGAAGGGGCCCGATTTCCCGACCGGCTGCGCGATTTTGGGAACGACCGGTGTTCGCCAATACCTCGAGACCGGCCGCGGCAGCATGAAAGTGCGCGGCAAAGCCGGCGTTGAAGAAATCAAAGGTGGTAAAGAGCAGATCGTCATCACGGAGATTCCGTACAATGTGAATCGCGCTACGCTGGTCGAGCGCATCGCCGAGCTGGTGAACGAAAAGGTGCTGGGCGACATCACCGCAATTCGGGACGAATCGGACGAAAACACTCGCGTAGTAATCGAGCTCAAACGCGACGCCAATCCGAAGATCGTAATTAACAATCTTTACAAGCACACCGCGATGGAGAGCTCGTTCGCGGTCATTATGCTCGCGATCGATCACGGTCGTCCGAAACTGCTCTCACTTAAGGATGCGAATGCGGCTTACATCGAGCATCGCCGCGAAGTGGTTCTGCGGCGGACCCGGTTTGAATTGCGCAAGGCCGAAGAACGCGCCGAAACGCTCGAAGGTTACCTCATCGCGCTCGCCAATCTGGATGAGTTCATCCGCATCATTCGCGGATCAGCCAATCGCGAAGAGGCGCGAATCAAACTGCTCGCGTTCGAGTTCACCAAGAAACAGGTCGAGCAAATCGGCATCCTCATTCGTAATCCCGCGCGCCTGACTGAAGGTCGTTACGCTTTCAGCGAGCACCAGGCCAACCAGATTCTCGATCTGCGTTTGTATCAATTGACCGGTCTTGAGCGGGACAAGATCGACAATGAATACAAGGAGCTGATCAAGACGATCCAGGACCTGCGAGACATTCTGGCCAAGGAGCAGCGCGTTTTCACCATCATCAAAAAAGAGCTGCGCGAGTTGCGCGATAAGCATGGCTCACCGCGCCTGACTCAGTTCGCGGTCGATGAGGGCGACATCAACATGGAGGACCTCATCGCTAACGAGGGCTGCATTATCAGCATCACCCACGGCGGTTTCATCAAACGCACCGCTGTCAGCGCATTCCGGGCGCAACGGCGTGGCGGCAAAGGCGTGATCGGCATGACCACGCGTGAAGGCGCGACCGAGGAAGAGGAAGGCGATTTCATCGAGCATCTCTTCACCGCAACCACGCACGACTATCTGATGTTTTTCACCGAATCGGGACGCGCCTACGTTGAAAAAGTTTACGAAATTCCGGAGATGGGTCGCGCCGCCAAAGGACGCTCAATCGCGAATATTCTTGAGCTGCGGCCAGACGAGAAAATCGCCGCAACCATTCGAATTCAATCAAAGAAGTTGGGAACCGGTCCGAATGTGGTCGATCAAACGTGGGATGAAAACCTTCACATCGTGTTTGCGACGCAGTCCGGCATCGTCAAGAAATCGAACCTCTCTGACTATCGAAACGTGCGAAAGGGCGGGATTATCGCCATCCAGATCGAAAAAGGTGATCGGCTGATCGATGCCAAGCTAACGAACGGAAACAATGAGCTTGTCCTGATCACGAAAGAAGGAATGAGCCTGCGCTTTCACGAAGAACAGTTGCGCGATCAGGGTCGCAACACGGTAGGCGTCTGGGGAATTCGGCCGGACAAGAAAGATCGCGTTATCGCCATCGCGATTGTCGATCCAAACGCGATGCTCCTTGTCGCCGGAGAAAATGGAATCGGCAAACGGACGACGTTCGACGATTACCGCAAACAAAATCGCGGCGGCAAAGGGATCATCACGATGAAGACCGGCGCCAAGACCGGTGACGTGGTTGGCGCTCTGACCGTGCGCGACTCCGACGAGCTGATGTTGATCACGACCAAGGGCCAAATGGTGCGCACGCGGGTGAAAGAAATCCGCGAGACGGGCCGCAACACCATGGGCGTGAAATTAATGGATCTGCGCAGCGGCGAGAAACTTCAGGCGATCGCTCCTGTGGTCAGCCAGGCCGAAGAAGAGGCCAGCGCTGAGATAGCCGACGAGAAGCCGGGAAAAGCGTAAGAGGACACGCCGCGCGTGCCCTCTTTCCTCACTGGAGGGGGAATTAGTAGTGCGTAGTCGTCGTGGACTGCTGCGTCGTCGTAGGTTGCGTGACCGTCGTCTCCCGGGTTGTGGTCGACGTTGTGGTGGAGGCTGGCTCGCTTGCGCAAGAGCTTAGGAAAACTGCTGCCAACAGTGAAAACAGCGGAACTAGAAGTTTTTTCATTTTGTAATGTCTCTCCATAATCAGTTCGCGCCTAGCAGGTTCGCTAGACGTGCCGAAATTTGATTTTCGATCGTCTGTGGAATTTGGCGCACGGAATTCTTGGTTGCGTTTATTCGCACCAGCGAGCGAAGATTCCCGCCAATGTGGCCGCGCGTTTTACTTTTCCTGATCGCTTTTTCGGTTTTGATCCTGAACGCGGCGCCGTTGAAAGCCGGCGAGTGGCCGAAGGGTCATATCGTTAGGGAGGACTCCGAGTCTCCTGATGGCCGATATGCCCTGCTGGTCCAAACCGCAGACGCTGAGGATCAGCAAAACAGTAATGAGAGCGATGTTTATCTCGCCGATGTAAAGGCCCACACCACGCTCGGGCCGATCGGCAAGGTCGATTACTTCGAACATCAAAATCACCGGGACCTCGAAGTCTTTTGGGCGCCGGATTCAAGTTATTGCGTGGTTGAGAACGATGGTCGCTACGGAATGGACACCCTTTCGGTGTTGGAGATCAAAGATTCCAAGTTCGTTCAAACTGAAATCGGCGAGCGCATCCAGAAGTCGCTCGACGGTGCGATGAAGAAACAATCTCACGAACGCGACATAGGCGGAGACGTTTCTCCCCACTTTCGATTGGGAAACGACAGAAAAATTCGAGTTCGGGCTACGTCGCAAAATAATCCAAAACAGTTCGAGAACGTGAAGACGTATTACGCGTTGTTCCAGGGAACCTACGATCTCGCAGCCAAGAAATGGACAGTGACGGACGCGCGCCTGACCAATTCCGAGCAGGATGATGCGCTGCAGGCTGCCTATGACGACAGTTTCGCGAAACACATGATCGTCGCAACGGACGACAAGCAGGTTCCGGAAAATTTCACGGGCAATATCTTTCGTTCCGAGGAAGAAAAATTCGACGCGTTAGACGAGCGATTGAATCAAGTCTATCAGGCGGTGCGCTCGCTTCTGCCGCCGAATCGTTTTGCAAAGCTGAAACAGGAGCAATTAGCCTGGGTAAAGACCCGCGACGCTGCGAAATCGGTCGAGGAAAAGTCAAAACTGACCGAGGATAGAATTAAAGCGCTTCAGGATTTGCTTTGGTAGAAATCTAGTCCTCGATACGGCCGCGAAGTGTTTTTAACGCACCGCGCTTGCGTTTCGATTCGAGAATCTTCTTTTTCAACGCAGGCGGTCGCGGCGATTTACGGCGGCGATTCTTTTCGCGCTCAGCGATTCGCGCCTGCCGCGCGGCGCGCTGCCGATCTTCGATGGCGTCGAGCAAACGTTCGCGCGCGAGTTTGCGATTCATCGCCTGCGAACGCGAATCTTGTGCAGTGATGCTGATTCCGGTCGGCGAGTGGCGGAGGGTCACGGCGGTTGCGACCTTGTTTACATTTTGACCGCCGGGACCACCCGAGCGCGCAAACGTCTCCTCAAGATCACCATCCCGAATGCCGAGCCTGATCATGCGCGCCGCGACAGAGTCTCTCATCTGCTCGCCAGAATAGACGAGCTTGGACGCGGACGCTATGGTGCGGCTGCGAAGCGTGCCGGCATTTTGCCGGCGAATATCGCATCGAGATCGGCCAGGACCTGCTGCGGTCCGCGATATTGAGAGCCCGCATAACTGCTCGAGATCAAATTCCCGCTCGAATCGAACAGAACCAGCGATGGAATTCCCGGACCTGCATTCTTGGTCAGCGATTGCTTGCCCTTTAGCTTCGCAAAATCGATGGCCGGCCACGGCATATTTGTCTCGCGCATGTAAGTTTCGAAATCGGCTGGCGACCGGTCGTGACTGTAGAAAACGATCTCGAACTCCGGATGCTGTGGGACGACGCGATTGTAGTATTCGACAAGCTGCGGAGTGAATTTGCGGCACGGTCCGCACCAGTGCGCCGAAAAATAGACCGCGATTAGTTTCTTGTTCGCGAGCGACGAATCGTCGAAGTGCGTCAGACTCCCGTTGTGATACTGAACAAGGTCGCCTTTCAACAGGTCCGGCACAGCGCCTTCCGCCGGGCTTGGTGCGGGAGACTTTGACGTGCGTTCTCGCGTGACCTGCGCTTGATAGCGAGCATCGGATTTGCGCGATATTTCAGCTTCAACCGCGCGACGCTCGTCCAACGCGGCCATTTGCTGCAGCATGGCGGCAGTTTTTTCGGCAGAGAGCGAATACGTCCCGCTTTTCAAGGCTGCAATTAATTCAGCGGAGGCACCGGAATTGATCAGCGTTTTCTCTTTGGCTTCATCGACAACATCGACGAAATGCCGGGCCGATAATTCCTTTATCAGCGTGTTGCTCGAATAACCGGCGCGGAGCATCAGGCTGATTTCACTGACGGTAAGCGGAAGCTGGCCAGCCTGGACCGCTTGGCCGACCATGGTTGCGAGCAGGCCGAACGAAAGCAGAAAGCGCTTCATCGGTGTTTTACGAGCAGAAGATAGGCCAAGCGGAAGCACCAAATCCCAAGGACCAAAGACCAATGAAGCTTCAGGTCATCCCCACGTTCTTTGAGGTTTGCCTGGGCTTGGAGTTGGAACTTGGGATTTCGCGTGGCCCACGCTACGGTCAACCCGAACTGTTCCACTCGGCATGACAACAGGATCGGCGCCTATCGAGTTAATCGTGTCGAAAGAGGGCGGCCGCGTGCGCCTGGATCAATTCCTCGCCCGCGAGCTTTCCAAATTTTCCCGCTCGCGGATTCAGGCGCTAATCCGAAGTCTGAATGTGACTTTGAATGGATCGCCTGCCCGGCCGCGCGACATCGTCCGCGCCGGCGATCGCATTGAAGTTAACGAGCCACCGCCGGAGAAAATCGACATTCGTCCAGAAGCTATCCCGCTCGACGTTCTCTACGAAGACGACGAATTAATCGTGATCAACAAACCAGCGGGACTGGTTGTTCATCCCGGAGCCGGCCAGCGGGAGCACACTCTGGTGAACGCGCTCCTCTATCGTTTTCCCAAACTTTCCGGGATCGGCGGCAAACAGCGACCCGGAATCGTGCATCGACTCGACAAAGAGACGAGCGGTTGTCTGGTCGTAGCAAAAACCGATGAAGCGCATCGGCGGCTATCGGCGCAATTCGCCGAGCGCACAGTTGAAAAAGTGTATCTGGCGCTGGTCGCGGGCAAACTGCGGAAAAGCGCAGGGACCATTGAAGAGAAGATCGGCCGGCACCCGGTCCACCGGCAACGAATGTCAGTCGCGTCGCGGCGGGGCCGTGCTGCGAAAACGGCGTATCGCGTTCTCAATTCGTCGACGGAAATGAGTTTGGTCGAATGCAGGCTGCACAGTGGCCGGACCCACCAGATTCGAGTCCATCTTCATCACCTCGGGCATCCGGTGCTGGGCGACAAAGTTTATGGCGGCAAACTCGCAAGATCCTTTCCGCGGCAACTGCTGCACGCCTGGAAATTGGCATTTGAGCATCCGCGGACCGGTGAATGGAAGAAATTCGAAGCGCCGGCGCCGCCGGATTTTCAACTCGCAGCTAACTCGCTTGGGGCCCGGTTCGATTCCTAGCAGCCAGCATGACCAGCGATGCCAGGACAGGAGCAATAATCAACGCCCGCATCCAGGGCTCAGCGTGCCAGGGCAAAGCGAACAGCCGTTCGTCCCAGAACAAGTAATAGGCGAAAAGCGTAATCGACAAAACGTGCCACGCTAGCGCCTGGCGCCACGCGGCCAGCGGCAAAACCCACGTGCCCTGCCACGGATAAAGTATCGGACTCAGCACCAGCGCAGTCCCGACAATCCACAGTGTCCCGCGTTTCCAATTGCGGATGAAGAAAAACGAAACTGCAGCCAGGCAAACGATGATGATTGGCAAATAATGAAAGCTGCGCTGGTGGGGATTCGGCAAGACCGTGTCTTCGATCAACCACCAGAAAAGATCATTCAGGCGCGACAGATGAGTAATCGGCCCTAACGGATGCCACACCCCGACCTGAGGAAATCCAAATGGAAGGGCAAGCGCGGTCGGGATGATGGCGCTGAGCGCTAAAACAATCCCGCGCCAACGTAGCGCGAATACAAAAAGGAGAAGTAGCGACGCGGCTGCCACATTGAACGAGATCGCGATCCCTAGAAGAGACGCTGCAAAAACTGCCCACATCCATTGGCGCGAAGAATCGGTCTCAGTTGTCGATCTAACCACAGCCAAAATTGCGGCCATTAGCCCGGCAACCATCACGCTGTCGAAGTGCGCAGCACCCGCGAAACTGTAGACAACGAGCGGGTTCCAGGCGTACCAGGCTGCGCTGCGGTAACGATCTTCATCGCCGATTAGTTTCAAAAGAATGGCTGCAACACCAAGGTCGACGATTGCAAAAATGATCTTGTAGAAGATTGGTCGATCGCTTACGCGGCTCAGAAACTTGAAAAACAACTCTGCGCCGGGCGCGTCGAACGCGCGCAGTTCGGGGTGATTAATTTTGGAGGCTTCCGGGAAGTCGCGCCGCAAATCATCCAATTGCGGATCTGAAGGCGCGATCAGATATGGATTGAATCCAGCAAGCTGAGCTTTGCCATCCCATTGATAGCGGGTGAGATCGTCGGAAGGCGCGAGCGGCAATGCGATCAATCGCAAAATGATCGCGACGCCCCAAAAAATCATCGCCTGACGGCGGATGTCGATCTTTGGCGGAAAATGTGAAACCGCCGCGAGAAAAGCGATTCCGCTGGCGAACGCGGCTCCGACGAAGCGGACTGGCATTTGTTGGAGCGTCCAGTCGTCGAAAAAATTTAGAGTCACCAAAAAGAAAACCTCCGCGACAACGAGGACGGCGAACCGAATGAAAAGCCCGGGGTTCATGTTCGCGCTGCAGGGTCCGCCTGCATCGCTTCCAGCGCCTGAACGGGCATCGCGGGTGGAACAGCCAAGCCCTTGCGAGTCATCCGCTGAAGCCCGGCCCGATGCGCTGCAAGATCGACAAGTTCCGCAACCCGCGATTTCAGGGCGCGAGCACGCGAAGCGAGAAAAACCAGAAAGAGCGAGAACGGAAGGAGCGACCAAAGATCAAGATGTGAAGTGTGCAGCTGCCGGTAAATCACAATGCTGAGAGCAACGAGGCTGATGATTATCGTGCTGGTGACAAATCGGCTTCGAAGACGAACGCGGGTCAGTCGTTTTCCGCCACCGTGGTCCTCGGTCACTGTTTGAAGCACCGTGCTCCACCAAAAATTTCCGTAGATTTGTATGTCCCATTCTTTCCAGCCGGTATCGATTGAGTAGCGCCAGCCTTCTTCTTCCAGCAATTGGAAAATTGCGCCGAGCAAATGATGACGATCCCGGCCTTCTTCGCTCCAAAAAACGCGGCGGCGCAACCCGCGACCCATTGCGCCGGGTGGCAACTGTTCGTGCGCGCTAATGACGCCTCGCGGCGTTCGTTTGAAATGGAGCCAGGTAAAATAGCGTGAAAATCCGCGAACGAGCGGTTGAACAAATGCCAGACACATCACGAGCAACCGCGCCGGCACCGTGTCGAACTTCGGCTCAATCCGCGCACGAACCATGTAGGAAAGCGCGACGGTGAGAGTTCCGCCGAGCATCAGATAGGGCACAATTCGCAGCGCCGGCAAAAAAATGCCCAACCCAAAAAGAAACAGCGTCAGCGCGAACCATTCGATGCTGCTGAGATACGCGGCGATGTCCGATTGCGGAGTCGCATACATCGATTGGAAAAATCCCTCGCCGAAAATTCCGTGGTAAATGACCGGACGATTAATGAACCAGCTGAAGCGCGGCGCGCCGTAAATTTGTCCTCGCCATTTTGCAGTGCCAGTCGGTCCGAAGAAAATCAAGTGCTTGAAACGCAGAAGCGATTCCGCTTCTCCGTAGCCTTCCTGTTGTTTCAAGAATTCGCGCAACGTGAAGCGGCGGTGATGCCAGACGATCGCGGTGGGACTAAACGAGATAACGAAGCCCGCTTGTTGAAGTCGCCAGCAAAAATCGACGTCGTCCCCGGCTTTGAGGTATTCAGGATCGAAACCGCCGACGTTCTCGAACGCCCACCGGTAAAACGCCATGTTACAGCCGGGAATGTGTTCAGCCACCGTGTCTGTCAGCAAAACATGGCTCGGTCCGCCGGGCGCGCCGGCGACAACGGCCTGGATCGCGTTCCTCGCCGGAGGGCTCACGTTCGGTCCGCCAACGCCGGCGTAATCACCGCTGGTAAGCGTGCCGATCAAATAATAAAGCCAATCGGGATCGGCCATGCAGTCCGAATCGGTGTAGGCAAACACATCGCCTTTGGCAGCGGCCGCGCCGGTGTTGCGGGCGTGACTCAAGCCGTGATTGGTTTGATGAATGTAGCGGACGCTCGGGAATTGAGCGGCGATTTCCTCGGTGTTGTCCGTGGAACCGTCGTCGACCAGAATCACTTCGTAATTCGGATAATTGATCTTGCCTAACGACTCGAGACAACGGGCAAGGGTGCGCCCGCCGTTGTAAGAACAAACAATCACCGAAACAACCGGCGCTTTGGCGAGAGCGCGATGCGGAAGGGTGGAATTGTCCTGGCCGAATTTTTCTTTCAGCGAGTAAAACGATTTCTTCGGCTGACGATCGCGCGTGACGATGCCAAAAGCCCAGTCGGGCACGTCCTGCCCGCCGGTAAACCATTCGTCAGTCCAGGAGAACAAAATCGTTCCGGCCAGACCGCATTTAGCGACGCTCTCAATATGCCATCCGAGCATTTCCGCCTGTTCGTCCTGTGAATGGCGGATCGTGTCCATGCCGAACTCGCCGAGGATGAGCGGACGTTCCTCAGTCAGATTTTGCAGCCTCAGGAGGTAACGCTCGAAGTCGCGCTGATTGTGGAGATAAACATTGAAGCAAAAGAAATCGACGTTTTGCGGCAACAGATATTCCGTGGGCGGAAAAGTGGCGTAGGAAAACAAAACTTCGGGATCGACCGCGCGTCCGATGCGCACCAGATGTTCGACAAACTCAATCACCTGCCGGACGCCGAGCCAGCGGACCATCGTGCTCGAGATTTCGTTGCCGACCAGATAACCCAGAACTGCCGGCTTGCCGGCGTATCTTTTTACCGTCGTGCGCACCATTCGCGTAATCTGGTCGCGCACTTTTTTCACGCGCAGAAACTCGATATGCTTTTCCCACGGAACGGTAATTAAGACCCGCATTCCGGCGGCGGCGCATTTCTCGAGAAACCAATCCGGAGGCGCATGATAAACCCGCAGAACGTTCAAGCCGATCTCGCGCATCAATCGAACGTCGACCTCCACCTGCTCCGGTCGCCCAAACTGGTCGCCGTTCGCGTCGGGCGTGAACGGACCATACGTCGCCCCTTTGATGAAAAACTTGCGGTCGCCTTCGAAGAAAAATTTCGAGGCAGTGCGAATGCGCGTTTGAATCGGATTAGTCATAACGAACGCAGGACCTCGCCGACAATCTCGGCGGTGCGCGCGATGTCATCCGTGGTGTGGGCCGTAGAAATGAATCCTGTTTCAAATTGCGATGGCGCAAAATAAACTCCACGTTCGAGACAGGCGTGGAAAAACTTCGCGAAATTCTTCAAGTCGCTGCGTTTTGCGCCGGCCAGATCGACGATCGGTTCGGGGGCGAAAAACAAACAGAACATGGAGCCGATTCGGTGAAACGTGGTGTCGGTGTTCTCGTTTGAAATTGCGTTCCGGGTGAGTCGTTCCAATTGCGCGCCGAGCTTCTCGAGAACCTTCCAACCATCGATTCGTTCAAGTTCGCGCAATTGCGCAAGTCCCGCCGCCATCGCCAGGGGGTTTCCGGAAAGCGTTCCAGCCTGATAAACCGGGCCGTCCGGGGACAGCCGATCCATGATTTGGCCGCGACCGCCGAACGCCCCGACCGGCAAACCACCGCCGATCACTTTCCCAAGCACGGTCAAGTCGGGTTTGATTCCAAAAATCTCCTGAGCACCGCCGCGCGCGACGCGGAAGCCGGTCATCACCTCGTCGAAAATCAAAAGCGCGCCATGTTTTTCGCATTCATCGCGTAAACTCGCCAGGAAATCATTGTTCGGGAAGTAAAGCCCCGCGTTAGCAGGAATCGGCTCGAGAATAATTGCCGCGATCTCGTTTTTGTTTTCGGAAAATGTTTTCCGAACAAGATCGACGTTATTGAAGGGCAGGGAAATCGTGAGATCGGCGAACGCTTTCGGAACGCCCGCGCTGTCGGGTCGCCCGTGGGTAAGAGCGCCGCTGCCCGCCTGGACCAAAAGCGAATCCGCGTGTCCATGATAGCAGCCGTCGAACTTGATGATCTTGTCGCGGCCGGTAAATGCGCGCGCCAGCCGAAGGCACGACATCGCGGCCTCGGTTCCGCTGTTGACCATTCGAACTTTCTCAATGGACGGCATCCATCGGCAGATGAGCTCCGCCAATTCGGCCTCGAACGGATTTGGAATTCCAAAACTCAGACCCCGAGTCGCTACGTCGCGGACGGCATCGACGACAACTTTCGGTGCGTGACCAAGAATCGCCGGACCCCAGCTGCCGACGTAATCGATGTATTCTTTGCCATCGACATCCCAAATCCTTGCGCCCGCCGCACGCTCAACGAAAAACGGTTCGCCGCCGACGTTGCGAAGCGCACGCACCGGCGAATTAACCCCGCCGGGAATCCGCTTTTGAGCGCGGGCAAAAAGTTGACTGGAACGGCGAGTCACGCGCCGAAGATAATCATTAAATCGTTAAATCGCTAAATCGTTAAATGAATGAGGCGGGGGCGGGAATCGAACCCGCGAATCGATTCCGCACGTGGAATCTATCCACTTTCCCTGGTAAAAATGACGAGTGAGAACAACATTGACATCCCTGGATGTTCTCACTATTGTTCTCACTAGATGGCTTCCCTTTGGAGACGCCCGCGATCGCCGTATTGGGTTTGCTGCTACACAAACGCGAACAACCTGCGTTGCAAAAAATCAACCAAGCAGTCCGACCGCAAAAAGGCGTGGCAAGTCTGCCTCGCGATTGAGCAAGCGGAAAGTGAAGCGAGAAACGGTGTGCTAACCGAGCAAAGAGCGAAGAGGATAATCGGGGAAATTCTTGAACGGACGACCGGCGAGCAGCTACGCACTTACAAGGTGACCGAGTGGCTCACGCAATGGCTCGACATAAAAGAACAGGTGCGCGCGAGAAAGACAATGGATCGCTACCGGCAAGTGATACGAGATTTCATCAACTCACTTGGCTCACAACGGGCAAATCTCGGATTGGGCCATATCACCCCCAAAGATATTCTTGCTTACCGCGATTCCCTTATTGCAGCCGCTAAAACCGCTCGTACGGCTAATTTATCGACGAAGGTGGTAAGCGCGGCTTTCAACGCGGCAGTCAGGCAACATCTCATTGACAGCAATCCTGCCACCGCTCTTGAGAGCCTTCCGGTGAAAGGCGGAGAACGCGGGACCTTCACCCCGGCGCAGGTGTCGAAACTTGCAAGGGCGGCGGAAGGCGACTGGAGCGGGGCGATCTTGTTTGGATATTACACTGGCGCACGACTCGGAGATGTGGCGAGCATGCGATGGAACGCGATTGACTGGGAACGCAAGGTTGTCCAATTCACGCCGAGCAAAACGAAAAAGCCGGCCACGATTCCGTTGCATCCACGGCTTGAACGCGAACTTTTGAAAAAACCGGGGATCGGAACCGCGTTCTTGTTCCCGTCGCTCGCGGGAAAAGCGACGGGCGGCAGGTTCGGCTTGAGTGGAAGATTCGGCGCGATCATGAAAAAGGCGGGAATCGAGGGCAATCGGACACAGTCTAAAAGTGGCCGAACTTTTTCGAATCTAACGTTCCACAGCCTTCGGCACTCGTTCAACAGCGCAATGGCAAATGCAGGTATCGCCGAAGAAGTGCGAATGAAGCTGACTGGCCATTCGACGCGAGACGTGCATATGAAGTACACGCATCACGAGCTGGAGCCTTTGCGGGCGGCGATAGCAGCCATTCCGAGCATCGGTGGGGAGCCGTAGAGATGAAGAAACGGCCGAGCAACCGTGAACCAGCGGCGAAAGTCAAAAAGGGAAAGGCTGATGGAACACAGAAATCGAATGTTCCGAAGCTGTTCCCGACAGTCCCATTTCACCTTCCAGGCCATTCTTGGATTCCGACAAACTGGCTTGGTAACTTCCCAGCCGAGAACGTCATTCGGACTTTCGGTGATTTGGCTCTGGTTCGCCGACGTGGAAAGAGACAGCGAAAGTTCACTGAGCCGAAGGAAGGCGAAGAGGCGGCTTGTGCCTGGTCAGAAGAACGGTATCAACAAGAAAGTCAAAAGTTTCTTACGATTGACCGAGACACTGAGGCATCTCTTTTCGCCCGAGCGAAGCGAAAAAAATCTGGTGCACGGCCAATGGCCCTTAAGGCGCAGGACTTAATCGCAGAACTATTCGTAGCAGCTAGGGAAGGCAATGAAGAGGCGGCTTCGTCCGTGGCGAGTGTCTTGCAAGAGGGAGTGATTCAGTTAACGGATCTCGCGAAAGCCAATCCAAAGGTGCTTCAGCCCGCAGCTCGAATGAGCTGGAAATGGCCGGTCATGAAATCGCGCCATCCGCTGATCTCGGATGAGCACGAGACAATGTTCGGGGCGTTAAATCTCGGCTACGATTTGCCATTCTACTTTGATCGCTGGAGCAAGTGGAGGGCTGATGAGTTCACGGAGATTGCACTGGGCCTGCTGAACTATGTATGGCACAGCCGAACGGAAAACTGCGGTCTGTACGATTATCAACGGATTGGCGAGCTCGCGGATACCCTGCCGGAATTTCGGAGGGGACCAGATGGGAACAAATGGTGGGAGCTTGCCGAGGCCCACCTCCTCTTCACATATTCCAAACCTGAGACGATTCCAGAATTCACCGACCTAGTGAGATTGAAGCGACGGACCCCCTCCGTCGTGCGTGACAAAATTCTGGAGCGGATAAAGCAGCGCTTCATGAATTTCGCGCGACCTTAAAATATCCAAGTTGAAGCCTTTGCTTGGATAAAACAGCGCATGTGAAACTCTGCGCATGTTCGAGACCAATACTTTTGCAGGGAGCGACGCTAGCCGGACAATTGCCAAGGCCGAAGCAGCACCCGCCCATGATGCCGAATTTTGTGATTGCCAAGGCGCCTTCCTTCGATTCGGACTCAAGCGGTCCCTTCTTTACAATCTTTTCGGACAAGGGCTTATCAAAGGTGTTTCGTTGCGGAGGTGCGGAACAACCAGAGGCAAGCGGCTTTGGAACGTCCATTCGATCAGAGCTTACCTCAACTCGCAAATGAAAATGGAGGCGTAATGACATATGTCCAGAGTCCCAAAAACTGAGGTGCAAATGACATTGCAACGTTTTCAACCGCTAAACCTCTACCAAGTTAGCTACCAATCGGATCTTGGACTTCTCCGATGGCGAGTTTTTCAACATTGCTCGCTTTTACGGTCCGGTTTTGGCCGAGAGCTAAGCGCAGCCCCGCATTCCCGAATTCGTGAACACAAAGACGATCTGGATCGCGTAAACAAAGTTCGCGACGGTTCAGTCGCAAATATTGAATGTTTAGATACGACCCCAAAGTCTCTTCCACTATATGGATGGTATCGGAGTTGTGTGGCCTTAAGCTGCAAGCGATTCGGCGAACTGTTTGGCTGGCTCGATTATGCAGCTGTTGCTCAACGAATCCGACGTACGCGACTCTGCTATTCGGAGAAGACTAGCCGCACCCCGATCGCGGAAATGTCAAATGTTTAGATGTGACCCCGTTGCTTCCTCCCGGCCCAAGTCGAAAGTATCACCGGCTCCCAAGCGCAGCAGCCAGTTGCGGACGCTACCAAATTAGCTACCAGTCGCATCGCGCCGGGTTACCAATGAGTTTCCCCAGAGCGTTCCCCGTTATTGGCACTCCCCCGGTAGAGCAAGTGACTCTTAAAGCCCCATTATCAGGCAAATACCCGTCGCTCTACCAAATTTGCTACTGATTTTCGTCGCAGATTTCATAAAGGGACAAACTCTGCCGTATTCCTCAATCTGAACGTGTTGAATATGTCTCTTCACGACGATTCGTCTGCGGGAGTTTGGAAATGTCAAATGTTTAGATACGACCCCGCTTCTGCTTCCTATTGCAACGTGTACACACGATGCCCGGGATGAAAATATGGCGTTACTTTCAGGATTCTGATCATTGCCGGAGTAGATTTAAGTTCATCGGGAACGCTGTTTATATCTAAAGACAAACTATATTGCCTATTGGGCTCCGCCCAAAAGCGGACAATAACAGTCCCAATGAAGTCTGAGTGGTCGCTTGCTCCTCGTATCCATCCGGTAGGCAGAGTTCGACGCAATGTTTTATCTTCGCAGCTTATTGTGGCAGTTCCAATAATCCTCGATAGAACTCCGCCGTGCACGATCGCAAAGCGTTCCGCCGCACTCTTCAAAAACTGAAGCTCGACATCATAAGGCCCTTTCGATGTGACAGAAAATAGGACACTCCTCAACTGCCCCTTGTTTATATCAATTGGAATCTCTTTAGCCGGTGAGCGGCTGAACGTACATGACGTTAAAGAGGCAGCCACGATATGCAGAATGAGAACTGACAGCATCCACTTTGTGAACCTGAGTCTTATAGCAGCGTGTTGTGAATATTTGAAATGATTAGAGTCCGAGTACAATGTCCAGCGCCAAATCTGCGAGTAATCCTTAGTTAAATTGGTGTTGTCAATGCCAAGATTCACCGTGAAGTCTTAAGATTGGTCTGTCGCTATGAGTTGTTGTAGGTGCGCAATATATGCACTAGGTCAGACGATAGCGAGGCTGATTTTTCTCTCAAACAGTAAAACCGAACCGCAAGTTAAACCCAATAATTACATCGAGATTTATGTTTCGGCGACGATCACTCTATTTCGCTTCTGCGGGCATCATACTAAGCTCGTGCGGAGTTACGCCTCAGCAATCATGTGGTTGATGTTTTCGGTGGGAAGTAGTCTAGGCTGATATTTCGTCTCCATTCATTGGCTTTACAAACGCTCCGCAGGGATAATGAATCGGCATGCCCTCGCTTTCGCCTCTGCATCTCATGGTAACGCGCCTTTATTATCTAATGATTGGCTTTCCGGATGGCGCGGTGGTCGGCGGAGCAACGTAAGCAGACGGATCGGTGCTCCAAGCCGAGGCAACCCACGTGCCTCGCGCCCTGGAAAAGGAGTAACCGTAGCTCTTCCATGGGTTTTTGACCCATCTGTACGCCGTGGCATAACGCATGGGCGACCCCCACCACGTCATAAATTGAGGTCGATAACGAGGTTGACGCTCGTCTTCTGGAACGGCAGTTGGGAAATCCATAGCGCCGTTTGGACCACCGCCGCCGCCAATCGGCATGAAGCCTTGGTTGTCAAGAGCTTCCAACACGGACCCCAGACTGCCAGGCCCGTGCAGCGCGACCGCTGTATCAAGGGAGGTAATGAAGTATCCACCTAGGCCTGGATATTGACCATAAAATCCGGCGGAAAACCCGCCTGTGTTATATCCAGGTGAGGAAAATATACTACCAGGCGCAGACCAAGACCCACCTTCCGACGCCCAAACCACCACGCGCTCGCCATTGTCATACGCTCCAGAAGAGCCGGCAATCGAATGCACCAGAAGTGTCGCGGCGATTAGCTGTGCCGGTAAGTTATAACAGTTCGCGTACTGGGTGTTGTAAAAATCGTGATTCCCCACACGGCGATCAAGTTGATGTCTCACCGCGGCGTCCTGATCAGGGGTCGTTGGAACATTGAACACCGTGACCGTATTCTCGTCTGATATGTCATCCTGTCTATCCCAATGGCCGGGCACGAGTATAACATTTTGCCAACCGTTATCCCAGTCATCCCTCGGCCCAAAGTCATAATACACCATGTTACCCGGCGTGCCGACGCCCCAATAAGCATGGTATGGGAAGTTAGGCGTAACAGATAACTGAATATTCAAGCCTGTTGGATCGCTACCGCTTAGTGAATTATTGCCGCAATAACGGTAGAGATTCGTTGCATCGCCACTGAATCCGATCGGATCGGCTTGTAAAAACCGACCAATATCCGGCGAGTAAAATCGATTCCTTAGATCATAGAGCTCGATTTCGCTGTACCATTGTTGTCCGGTGAAAAGGTTGCGAACAGAAAAGTGACTAGCTGATATCGGATTGCCGCCAGCGTCGTAGAAGAGAGGTGTGCCTTGCAGATTATAACGATACGACTCAAGTAAGTTACCGCTGTTATCGGTCAAGTGTGAGGTCGATCCGCTCGCATCGTGATAGTAATAACGATTTGCAGTCAGATTCTTGAGGCCGCCCAAATATGCCACTGTGGGTGTGGTTGCACTCGGTGCGTACTCGCAGATAAGGTTCCACCCATCGTAAACATTGTAAATCGGCTGCACAGTGCCGGTCTGACGGCTGACCTGCCGGTTGAGCCCATCATACGTAAAGGTGTCCGTTGTACCGCCTGTCGTCGCAGTTAAAATGCGACTCTGCGCGTCGTATGTGTATAACGATCCGTCAAATCCCGTCGTCATATTGCCAGTCGCATCGTATCTCGCAGTCGATGAATCGCGCTGCGTGTACTGGTTCAAGTTGTTCGTCGTATACGTGTCCGTAGGGCCGTAGGCAGAGAAGGTCGTCCGGTTCCCATTGGCGTCATAGGTTATTGTTTGAGGTCCAGGAGCAGTGGTATCGGGATTCAGAACGTCCAGAAGAATCGACGTGGATTGATCGGCTAAGTCATAGCCAAAAACGTCGCCCTTCGCGCCATCGCGTTTCTGCCATTTACGATTACTCACGAGGTCGTAAGCGTAATCGAGGGTGCGAGTCGTACCATTCAACGCGTGACTGATATGCTTCAATCGATCCAGCTCATCGTAGATAAAACTACTCGTGGTGGAGTTGTCTCGAGCACTTGACATCAAATTTCCATCCAGATCGTAAATCTCGGTTACAATCGGGATGTTGTTGTTTAATAGATGCGACGGCTGATTTCGCCCGGTGTAATCATAAGTGAAAGAATAGGCATTAGCGGGATATTGAATGCTCGCACGGTTCGCATCCGCGTCATACGTGTAGCTGACCGTCCGAGCTAAACCATCAGCGTATGTATTCGTCTCACTACTTAGCAAATCGTCGTCGAAATACACATGGGAAATACTCGCGTTAACGTTGTTGATCGTTGTAAGTCGCGATGCAGCATCATAAAAGAGAGTCACCACGGGCGTTAGACCACTGTCGTCCCAAGCAATGTTATTCGCGCGATTCAGATTATCATATATCGCTCGCTGGGTGTTGCCGTTGCGATTTGTGAATGTGTCGATACGCCCAGCCGCGTCGTAGTGCCACGATTCGCTGGTGGGTGTGGCGCTTGGTGTGGCTCGCGGATAGTTCAGACTCGTCTTCCGCCCCATTAAGTCGTATTGATAGTTGTAAACTTCACCACTGCCGGCAGCAACCAGATGCGGGTCCTGCATTGTGTGGAGTAGCCCGGACGGATAATAGGTATACTTCGTGACCGCATCAGGATCGGGCGTCTGCTTGGCAGTCGATTGAAGCAACCGGTTCATTGCGTCGAAACTGTCGAATGTTACGACCTGACCATTCGCTCTCGTGACCGACGCCTCGCGTCCCGCGCCGTCGTAGGTACACGACGTCAGATTGCCTAATGGATCGCGCACTAAATATGGTCTGTTTCGTTCGTCGTAGCTTGTAATTGTGCTCTGCCCGGCAAAGGCCTGTCCCGGCTGTTCCTTTGGCGCCACAACAGCGGTCAAGTTGCCATTCGAATCGTATCCGAACGTAATAGTCGCAGCGTCACAGGGTGGCGTTGGCGTTGGCGACGGGGTTGGCGTCGGTGTGCCCCGTCCCCCGCCTCCTCCTCCACCCCCGCCTTGATTTACACACACTCCTACAGTCGTGGATATCGTACGACGATTTTCGTCGTAGGTATTCGTCGCTTTCTTTCCGCTTGGTGAAACAACCCAGGTCGGATTCGCGCCCGTATAAGTGTAATCGTTCCCTGTGCCGGTGGCGTCGTAATACACCGACGCTATATGATTCATCGTGTCGCCGTTGAATCTCGCTGGCGTAGTGGTCGTCAAAAGGCGCCTGTAGTCGTCATAAGTGAAGCTTGTTATGTGACCCAGAGGATCCGTCACACTTGCGATCGTGCCACTTGTCAGATTGTAAACCGTCGAAGTCGTGTGACGCTGTCCGTCGTTCGGATCGACCGGAAGAGTCGTGAGATTAATGTCCCCGCGCGAGTTATACACGAAGTTGGTTGTATGATTGATGTCTCCAGATCCAGACCCCAGCGTGTCGGTAATTCCTGATATTCGATCAATGGAGTCGTATTGATACCAGACGTTCGGGTTTCCAGTCGTGTGGTAGGGGTCGCGATAGTTTTGTAGCAAACCGCGCGCATCGTAGGTAAATGTTTCGACAGCACCGGTTCGCAAGGTGTGACTGGTGACCTCCCCAAATGAGGTATACTGAACCGATTCAGTCCCGCCATCCGGATAATTGACCTGCGTAACGCGCTTCGCAGTGTCGCGTAGGTATGTCGTCGTGTGACCGCCTTCATCGGTGGCCGTGCACACGTAGTATGGATTGTTGGAGTCCGTGTTGTTCGGATCAGCGCATGACGCCGACCCGTAGGTGTAACTGACCACCCCTTGTGGCGTGCCTGATGCAGTATCTTCGGGCGTTGACGGGAACGTTGCTGTCAGGAGAGCGCCGGTGAAAGCGTTTTTCGTGAGGTTCGTGGTATGATTATTAAAGTCCGTAACAGTATTGGTGTATCCGTTGGTGTCATATGCTTCAGAAGCGCCGTTCGCTTTGAAATCAGTCCAGTTCGTCAGAAATCCCATTGTTGAGTTGTAGGTAAAAGTTCTGGTTTTCCCATCCGCCCGCGTCTCCTTGCGTGTCGTGCTGTTTACAACAGTGAGAGTCGACACAGAAACATTGCCGGTGACATTGAAAGAATTCTCACTGAGGATCTGTCCATAAACGGCCGCGGTGCCGTCAGGATTTAATCCAGTGGCGTAGTTATAGGCGATTTTCCACATCGGCCCGCTGTACATCGGGTCGACTGCGGTTCCTAGAAGCGAGTTCCCGCCACTCCCGGTATTATCGTATTGATACGTGTAGGTGGCGACGAGATTCGGATCATTGTAGTAGGTGACTTGCGTGAGCGTCGCCGAAACTTGGTACTGATCATAAGTGTAGCCGTACTGAACGCTTCGTCCGTCACTGGCGGTTAGTTGGTAGATGAATCGACAATTTAGATTGTTGGGGGCGGTTGTATAGTAGAGCTTGATCCAGCGACCAGCGGGTTCCGTAACCGTTACAAGGCCGCTTTGGGGAGAACCCGCGATTGTGGTCGTTTGCCCGTACGGATCGATGATGCCTTGAACTGTGTAGTTATATTGATGGCAAGTCCCTTTGCATGATATGATCGCGATGCTGAACCATACTTTTCCACCATCGGGTTTGATTAGATATGCCCGACCGGCGCTGCCGCTGTCCCAGAAAACTTGCAAACGATCGGTTACGCCCTGGCCCCCTCGATAGTAAGGGTCGCCATTTGTTGATGACCTAAACGTCACAATGCGGCCATCATCATAGCGGACAGTAAAACTCGTCGGATGTCCGCTCGAGCCCGAATAGTTATCAATCGCCCACTCGTATGAGTGAACCCAATTACCGTTGCCGCCGAAGTCAGCAGGCAATCCGTTCCCAAAATCGTCCTGGCCGACACTGTAGCGGCTGTTTGCAACTCGCGTAAAAGCGAGGGGATAGGTGCCAACCCCTCCAGCGACAACTAAGTCCGTAATCGACCGGGTGGCATTGGCAGTATAAGGATCGTAATCGCAACCGGTCGTAACATCACCATTAAATCCCCCGGCATTACCTGTCGGGTTATTGTTCCCCGCGCCGCCGAAGAGCTCTGGGGCAGCTAGTGAACAAAGAAGAAATACAGCTGCTAACTTTGCGTGTATTGCGTTCATGCGATTAGCCCTGAGGGTTGCTCGGAGTGATTACCGGCGGGTTGTTCTGCGGATTCGCCGTATCGAGCACCCAAAACTGAAGACGAAGCTTTCGCATTCCGTAACGAAGCTCGACTCGATTCTGACCGACATTGGGAGTCGCTTGAAACACCAATGAGAACGTCCCAACGCCTGTGATGACATTATTGGCGCTAATTACTCGGCCGCCATCGAGGGATCCAACGCTAACACGTTCGCCAGGGTCCGTGCCAGGAATGTTAACCGTCAAGTGGACGATATCGCTGGGGGCGACGCCCACTGGCTCAGAAGAGTTCGTCACGGTGACGCTTTGACCATTACTGTATTCAACAGTCGCGCTTAGATCTGTAGTTGTCTGGCTGCGCAACTGCCAAACACCGCTGCAAACGCATAGAGTGAATGCGGCACAAATTAGGAAGAATGCTTTCATAGGCATCTTTCGTTTTGCTGTTCGTCAGCGCCACGGTATTCGTCGATGCGGCTCAATCATAATTGCCGCGTTCTTATCCTGTCTCGTCGGGAGGACAGCCGCCACCGAGTATGGCGCCGCAAAGAGAAGTGTTCGTGGTTTCATACCGCCGATTTGTGATCAGCGGCCGGGTCTTTTGCCAGCGAAACAGTTAACGAACAGTTAAAAATGGTGCTTGGATAATAAGGACTCCCCGGTGGCGCAATGCTGACTCCTTTTATGATGTCGCCACTCACCATGAGACCCCGATGTGGGGTTAAACAGTTACCTACTTGCCTCGGTATTCAGGTCTCCAAGCAGCGACGGGCGAACAGGCAAGGAGCAAGTGACGCCAAATAAATTGAAAATACATTCAGCTCAGATCACAATTTCAGACCTTCAAACAACATGAAATCAATTCTGTCGGCTCTACTCATCACTACAAGCATTTTTGGACAGAACATCAACGCGACTTCCGAAGGGCCAGTTTACGATCGCGAGGGTCGAATGCTTGCGTGTCACTATGCCGATGGAACCCAAGAATCGTACGGCTACGATCAGGCCTGGCGGATGACGAGGTTTGTCGACCGCGCCGGAGGTGTCACCACATTCAAATACAATAGCGACGGTTCAATGGTGACGATAATGCCTGATGGGACAACGCGGTAAATCGATATAACGAAGTCGACTAGTCAGCCTCTGGAAAGCGTCGCTAAACCGACAAACCCATTCTAATTTTAAATCGTGAGGGATGCGCACGAAGTGAACGAAAGCACGCGCTCGCTCACCCGCGTACGGGGCTCCTTGTAAACAAACACCAAAAAAAGATCGCCGCCTCCACAAAAAACCCTGAGAGGTCATCTTGAGAGGCGGCGTTTAGTTCCCCCCAGAACTAAGGAACATCGTAAACGCCAAGGAGAGCACTCCGCAAGCTTTTTGATTCAGTCCCTCGTGCGATCTCCCCGAACGCTTCCGGGCTGGCTTTTTGGTCGAGCCGAAGGCTCAGAAACTAATTCGTGCCTTTTTAGCTTTTACCTAAAACTTGGCCGCCCAAATCCCGTAATAGATTGCTGAAGGCGAGCGGCTGTTCCCCCATGAAAATCAATTGTTCCTTCTCCAACTGGCGGCGTTTAAACTTGCATGCAGATCGAGTCAATACCTCCATCGGCGCCCCCTGAACGCCAATCAGTTCATCCTTAGCCAACAAACGGTGGGCAATCGCCACTCTAACTACTCATGAGAACGTCGCTAGCCATTCAATCGGTGCGTGAAATGCTTACCTTTGGAATTATTGCGCTTTCACATTACTGTCCACGGCTTGGTTGGCGAACACACCGTGTCTTCGCTCCTTGCGGGTTCTTTGGATAGAAAATTGTACACGCGATTTGAAGACACCATCGTCCCGACGTCAAATGGAACGACACAAATTGATCATATCGTTGTCTCCGCTTTCGGCATCTTTGTGATAGAAACGAAAAATGTAGCTGGATGGATTTTCGGACGCGAGAATGATGCAAAATGGACGCAAGTTTTGTTTGGAAAAAAATGGCGGTTCCAGAATCTGCTGCGGCAAAATTACCGGCATACGCGAGCACTGGCCGAATTCCTGATGCTCGGTCACTCAGTTTTTCACTCGATTGTGTTCTTTATCGGGAACTGCGAATTCAAAACACCGATGCCTCGCCGCGTTATGAATTCAGGCCTGTCATCATATATTCATAAATTCCAAAGCCGCTGTATGGACGACGTGACCGTTGCGAACATCGTGCGGGCACTGCGCTCACTCAAAGTTAATCCCGCTCTGACACGGCAACTCCATGTTGCCAGCCTAGGAAGCGCGATCGGGACGAATCTTTAATAATCTGAGCAGGTCCAGTTAGCCCTCTTCAGAATTCAGAGGAATTTGTTTCGATTGGTAACTCTTATCAGTTTTTCTTAGGAACTTCGCTTGGCAAACGCCGTAGTACGCTTTGAAGCGACCCCTCTAGACGTGAAGACCAGTTTTTCTTGTTACTCGTCCTGTTTCCCGAAACCTTTAGGCTTGTGGGCGAATCGCGTAAATACGATGATCTCCGCCCGTGAAAAGCGACGCCGCGATCGAGGGCGAACCCCAGCCGAATCGGTTTGCAACGACGCGCTGGAGTTTGATTTTGTCGTGCGCCAACTCCGACAGTCCAAAGGAAAATGCGCGCCAAGCGCTGGCGGAACTTTGCCGGATCTATTGGCGGCCGATCTTCGCATTTATCTGCCAACGCGGGTATTCCTTCTCCGACGCCCAGGATTTAACTCAGGATTTCTTTCTTATGATATTTGAATGTAATTTGCTCTCACTTGCCGATCCAGATCGAGGACGTTTTCGATCGCTCCTGCTCAAAGCCTTGCAGAATTTTTTGATGGACAGTCGTGATCGGTGCAACGCCGAAAAGCGCGGCGGAAGAAAAGAGTTCGTACCGTGGAACGATTGGATGGCCGAAGCGCCATCGCAATTTTCTGCCTCAGTTCGAGAATTACGCGACTCGCCGGCGGAGAAAATTTTCGATTTGCGATGGGCGGCGACCGTTACCGAACAGGCACTCCGCCGTCTTGCCGACGAGTGCGGGAACGCCGGGCGGCGAAGAATGTTCAGCGTTCTCAGCAAGTATTTAACTTCAGATCGATCTGATGTTTCCTATTCGACCCTTTCAGTATCGCTCGGAGTGCCGGAGAGTTCGGTCAAAAGGTTATTGCATCATTTGCGCGCGCGTTACCGCATCTTTCTGCGCGAAGAAGTATCGCAAACCGTTGAAAACGCAGAAGACGTGGATGATGAAATCCGTTATCTGTGCGCCGTGCTCGCCACGAGCGGGCTTTAGAAAAGCATGGATTTTTCGGGTCTAACCGATTCGCCAGCGAGGCTTGCAAGCAAATTGCCACCATGCCACTGCGGGGCAAGTGCACGCATTGTTCATGGACTTTGCGTAGGGTGCTTGTTGCGAGATAGCCTTCGTTCCGAGCCCTCGCCAACCGAAAGTTTTGAGACCGTACTAGCCGAAATCGATATCCCTGACCGCGATTGGCAGCTCAGTAACTATCGAATTCTCGAAGAAATCGGTCGTGGCGGCATGGGCGTGATATACCGTGCGCGACAACAGTATTCGCGCCGGATTGTCGCTCTCAAACGTGTGCTTGGTTATCACAGCGATTCACGCGAAACACTGACGCGTTTCCAACGCGAAGCGGAGGCAGCGGCAAGTCTCGATCATCCAAACATTTTGCCGATCTACGAAGTAGGATTGGACGAAGAAGGCCTTCCGTTTTTCAGCATGAAATTTGCACCGAGAGGAAGCCTGCTGCAGAACGCTGCGGTATTTCTACATCGGCCGCAGCAGGTAGCACGATTATTGGCCAAGGTCAGCCGCGGCGTCGACTACGCACACAGGCACGGAATCCTCCACCGAGACCTCAAGCCGGGCAATATTTTATTGGATGGGCATGGCGAGCCCCTGATCAGTGACTTCGGTCTGGCAAAATGGATTGATGCGGCGACTGATCTGACACAAAGCATTACCGTTTTTGGTACGCCGGGCTTTATCGCTCCGGAACAAGTCCAATTCGCGAGCGTCGATCTTACACCAGCTGTCGATATTTACAGTTTGGGTGCGATTTTGTTTGAGCTACTTAGCGGCAGACCACCGTTTTTAGGCGAACATGCTATTGCGGTCATCAATCAGGCCGTGGAGAGAGAGGCACCGAAACTGCGTTCCATTAACTCCGCCTTTTCGCGCGATTTAGAAACAATTTGTGCGCGATGTCTGCAACGTGACCCAGACGCCCGGTATGCTTCAGCTGGCGAACTGGCCGATGAGTTACAGCGCTGGCTCGATGGCCGACCGATCCTCGCACGGCCTGTCTCACCACCGGTTCGTTTATGGCGCTGGTCGCGCCGAAATCCGATCCTCGCCGGCAGCCTGGCAATTTGTCTTTTTTTCGGAGCAGGCGTTGTCACCCGCCAAATTCAGAACCGGAAATTGGAACGCAGAGTGCGCGAAAATGAATCGGTCAGGAACTCCGTTGCGGTGTTGCCATTCCTCGATCTCGATAATGCAACGGAAGAATCCGATTGGGCCGCGACGCTAGCGCAAGCATTGCAGACAGAGCTTTCCGGTATCGGAAGCGCACGAGTAATTCCGGACGCTGACAGTGACAATGCGAAAGCAGCAGCTAATAAATTTCGAACGCGCACTGTCCTCTCTGGGACACGGCGAAAAACTAATCGTGGGATGCAAATTTCCGTCCAATTACTCGATCCCGATGGCGAGTCGCTCTTTGGACGCATTGTCGATCTAAGCGCAACATCTTCCGATCTGAAGTCATTCGCGCACGATTTAGCGCCGGCGATCTATTCCATTCTGATTGCGAACGATTGGTCAACCTTGATTGCATCAAAGCGAGATCCCGCTCTACGAAACGAGCGCTCACGGAATCTAATTTTTGCAGGCCGAGAATTGATCGAACGGCGGGGCGTGGACGACATCGACCGCGCAATCGCATGCCTTCGAAAGGCAAGTGAGATGGTACCAGACTCGGCTCTCGCTCGAGCGTACCTAGCTAGCGCTGCCGCCACCCGTACGCATTTCGAAGATGACGCTAAGTTATTGCAAAGCGCGGAGATATCAGCCCGAGATGCCTTGCGGCTAAATCCCGATGCTGCCGAGGCGCACCGCGCACTGGCTGGAGTTTTGTATCAAAAGGGTGAGTTCTCCGGCGCACTGGAAGAGGCTTTTCGCTGCATCGAATCCGGTGGTCGTGAGAAGCACGCAATCGCCTTGATCGGCGACATCTCAAAGATTTTAGGTCAACCGGGAATAGCGTTAATGTGGTTTCAAAAGTTGACCCAAGGCGAAAAGCCACCGGCGGACAATTTTTGGATGATTGGCGATTGTTGGTCCGACCTTGGCGAAGATAACCGAGCGGAGGCAGCTTATCGCCGGGTTTCAGAGCTCCGGCCTGAATTGCCGGAAGGCTGGATCGGAAGTTGTCGTCTTCGATTGCTTCAACGAGAATTCGATGCGGCCCGAAAGTTGTACTCCGAGAATCATGTACGCTATTTGAAGTTTTCGTATTCAGAGCAGATGGCTGCCGAGGTAGAGTTTTTCGCTAGGAATTTTGCCACGGCAGCAGAGATTTACCAAAGACTCAGCCGTACAAATCCTGATGGCGGTGGCTCGTTCTACGGGGCGGTCAGCTATCAATCTGCATTGGGACGAATTGAAGTAGCCAGTGGCCGGGAAGCCGAAGGCCGACGCAGATTGAGCCAAAGCCTAGCTAAGGAAATTGATGCCCTCGGCGTGTCTCCTAACCATCCTGAGACACTTTATCGGATAGCAGCAATCGAATCCTCTCTGGGCGAAAAATTCGCCGCAGTTGAGTATTTGCGACGCGCGGTAGCGGCGGGCTGGGTCGATTACCGTTCCCTTGCCCTTGATCCACGGTTCGACGCCATCACGAATAACACACAGTTCCAGCTGATTCTCACCAATCTAACGAAAAACGTAGACGGCCTCCGACGAGCAGCAGCCGAGAATATTTTTGTAAACCAACAACTGATAGAAACAAACTATGAGAAAGTGGAACAACCCCGACGATAAGAAAGCAGCGTGCACCGCTGTTCTGAAGAAAATAATGAGCGACAGAAGTTTTGGAGCGAAATGCCTTAAGTCGGACGAGTTCGCTCGCAATGCTTTCAGCACAATCGGCGAAATCGAAGTCCCGGAAGATGCCAAAGTCGTTTTTTTACCAGAAGGCGATGTCGATAACGCGAAACGCGATGGGGCCGGATCGCTCGTAATCGAAATACCTCCGTCAAATGGCGATCGCAACCCGAACGGGCATATGATGGAATACGTGCGGTGCACATACACAGTCTGGTAAGAGCACCCGTCAGTTCCCGAAGTCCGGTTCGTTTTCTAGCCGCGGCAAACGCGAGTCACTAGAAGAACGCGATCGCGCAAGAGTCGCGAGGAACCGGTCAGCTGAGCGATACCGCCTGAGAAACGCTTCCACGAAACGAGGAGTGCTCTTTGTCGCGTCGTAAACTTTGGTATATCGCAACGCAAGAGAGAGCGCGCTTCTGCAAGCCCGATCCAGCGGTTCGGCGCGGCTGTGCAACATTCGCGCGCAAGGCGTCGCCAACGTTCGCCTGCAAAGAGCATATTGCGCGCTGCGAAAGATTCGCGCAGAAGCCGCGCGTATTGCGCGGTCGCCCGCAAAAGGACGCGCCCATCTCCATGCCGCCCGGCTGCCAAAATTATTTCCCTAAAAAACTTTTCTGCCGAGCGTCGGTCGGCAAAAATGCCAGCGACAGCTTCGAACCCGCAGACGAGGTCGTGTACATATCTTGAAGGTTTTTGCAAGACGCGTCTGTATCGTGGCCAGCAATTGGACGGCGCGGTTTCTGAAATCGTTGCGTCAAGTGGAGCGATCCCACGGTAGAAACCAACTCGATCGCGCGAAGTAAGTGGCAAGAGGCCTGTATGGAGAAGCGGCGGCAGCGATTGTCGTCGTGCAGAGTTCGCTCTGCGCGGACGCAACGGCGATTCTGGGTCTCCGATCAATTCCGCGTCTACCAAGATTGGTTGTGATCCTATAGCAAGCCAGTTGTCTCGATGCAGATCCGTCGCCGCCAGGATTTGCGCGAGCGCTGCCTGTGCGCCCCAGCGAAAATAAAAAAGGCGCACTGCCTGGGGACTTCGGCAACTCGTGGTCGGCAAAAATTCCATCCAGGTATAATTTTTCCGCACCAGTAGCTTGCCTAAGCGAAAGACAGGTTGAATGCCGTTTTGATTTAGCCAGCGCAGAGCTTCGAACCAGAGGTGTTCTCGATCGCATGATCGCGGTTTATAGATAACGCGACGATCCCCGGCGAACTCAATTATCGTCACGGTTTTTCCACCATCGTGAGCGTCGGACAAGCCGGGTCGAATCCCAGTGACGCGAAATTGTTGCCGACACCCCAGAAACCTTGAGCGGAGATCGGATTTATTCCTTAGGAGACGAGCCAGCACTTCGCGCTGCGCGTCGATCCAAGCGGAGATAAGTCGCGCCGCAGTTTCGAGAAGACCTGGAAACTCAACAATCGTTTCCAGAAGGGTAATCTCACCACCCAACGGGCGATTTCGTTGCCCGTTTCCCACTTGCAAGCTGCGCGCCACCGCTTTCGCCGCGTTTTGCTGAAGACGCAAAGTCGGCGTGAGTGCAAACGCGAGGCGTGCCGCCAAGTGTCGACGCAAATGATTCCATGCTGAATTTGTGAGAACCCTTTTGGCAGCGGGCGGTGCGGTGCGCCGCAATCGAGTTACAGCAAAGTTCGCCGCGGGCGCCAATACGTCGTCGAATGAAATTAAAGGCTGCCGTCGCCGCGAATGACCAGCACGGTTGCGGGGGGTTTTCTCTAAAAAGATGACAAGTTCCCGCGCGATTCGACCGGCTTTCGCGTCTGCCGCCACTGGCGCAGATTCATAGCTTTCCCGTTGCGTACGAGTGTTCATTAAACTCGGCCGATTTGACTCAGAGCGGTTGTCGATCTTTCGCGAATGCCAGGAACTTTCTGAGGCTATCAATTCGTCGGGGCTCGTTTGATCGACCGAACACGACGGTCAGCGGCCTCCAATACGGGTCCACATTCAAATAATGTTCTGGGTCCGCATTCATCACGCCCAACAAGACTTCGGCCACGATACGGCCACCGAGAGGCCCGAGACATTCGCCTCCGCGAAATCTACGAATCCCGAGGACCTCCGCTTCACGCAGGAGGTAGTACCAAAGCGGCGTTCTCTCGTTCATGCCGCGGTCCCGAAGAAATTCGTTACCTTCGTCGTCGAATCCGATCTGCGCTTCAGCGAGCGGCTGCGCACCCGCGGCTCGACATGCTTCTTGTCCTGATGGCAAACCGATTCGAGATCCGCGCAGAAGGGTCATCTCCGGCAACGGCGGTGGCAGCATTGTAGAAAAAATCGGCATCGCTACCGCCGGCAAGTTACACATGTCCTCCGAGATCAAGGTGTCGATGTTCTCCGCGAAATTCGCGTTCCCGCCCCATGTGAGCGTGAAGCGATCCCAGTCCACGACTTTATCGGCCATAAGCGGTTCACCCGGTTCGTTTGGTCTTCTTTTTCGAATCAGATCGGACAAACGGACAAGTCCAACCCAGCGGTTAATTTCATACTGAGGTTGCACCATACTGTGGCCAAAACGAAAAGCCGCTTGCGTAAATTCAATTGGAAGCGCCGAAATTTCTTCACCAGGGGCCGGTTTGAAAAATCGCGGACCGTGTTTTTCGATGTCCGTCAAAATCTCCGGCAAAACAAACCACTTCAAGAATTCGTTGCGGATAATCCATTGGTAATGCCAGACAACAAGCCGACGCGCCGTGTCGAAAATGGTTTCATTCGGAAAAGCCTCGTCGGCTGCCCCGTTTCGTTTGAGATAATCAACAATGCGATTGTGAAACTGGAGAAAGACAACGTGCAACTGTGCAAGAATCAGATGCTGATCGTTCCTGTCGTCCGCGAGCAGTGGTCTTCCGTTTCGGCGATAAAAATCGTCCGGCGTAGACGGAATCTTTTTGCGAGGCAGCGCCTCTGTATGGCCTAAAAGGAAAGTCTCGCAGCCGCCTTCGGAAAGATCATAGAGATCGGGCGATTTCTTCGGTCTTCCGCCGTAGAGGCTTTCCAAATTTAGCCGCGGCGCGTGAAAATTCTTTGTTCTCTCCGGAGCGGCCGATGCGTGTTCGAGTCTGGTTTCATCTCGGGTCAGATCGTGATCCAGGAACTGACCCAGATACACAAAACCCGATGGCGCAAGATCACCCCTTCTCGGACGGCCGCGTCGGTTTTGCGGAATGTCCTTCATGCGCGTCGAGAGCTCACGCAGCTGCATCTCGTCGTGGCCGGCGAAGGGTCCACCAAAGAGCCGTGAATAATGCGACACCATGCGAACAGGTACCATTCTTCTACGATCTTGGGCCCGAGAAGTTCGTGAAACAGATCACACCAACGGCTCAGGTTTCTCGCAATCGCACTACTGAACCAGAAACGGCCTCACACATAATTACGGCGAATCGAAACCAAAGTTGGCAAGAAAACAGTGCTTTCCGCCGAGTGGAACAAGTCGGTTCCCGTTGTTTCTCACCTCCGATTCTTTTAGAATATAATACCAGAGTGAAGTTTCGTGGGCGAGACCTGTCCGACTCAGAATGCGCCCCTGTTCAGTTGATTCTCCGTTTGAATTCTGGGTCAACTCTTGTTCGGTTAATACTGTTTCACCAAGTGGGGATGCTGCACTCTGGCCAGGTGCCAACCGTAATCCCGCGCCACGCAATAACGTGCGGATTGAGAGTTGATTAGGATTTTCCGCGATCCGAAAATGGGGACATGCTATCTGTGTTACGCCAATCAAATCCGCAGGCAATTCATGCAAGGGCATTGAGCAGTCGCAGTTACTCTCCAGGCGCAGGACCAAATCCGACATTGATTTGGGAAAAATTCTTGAGGAAACCCCCGAACCTAATCCTGAGAAATCCGTAGTACGCTGGCGATGGAGATTCTTTCGCCATCGAGGCGGCGGCGTGTACCGAATGATCTTCCGGATCTAGGCGCTTTAGGAGAGTGTACTAGCGCGCGCTACTTTGACAAAGCAGGTGCGATTGCGACGCGGTTGCGCCAGATTGCTGCAAAAACGCGAAACGATCACCTGCAACCGTTTTATTCGATGCGAGCGGTTGCGGATCACTTTCATGTTCCGCCCGCCACGGTTTCGCGAATATACCATCGGCTCAGCGCTGAAGGATTGCTCCGGACGCTTTGGGGCTCAAAAACCCTACTTGAGGCGGCAAAGGCCGCTGGAAATGGACAGTGTCGATGTGTCGGAATTCCAGTGAACCTTGCTCGATTTACGGCAGCATCTGAGTACTGTGCGTCAATTCTGCAGTTGCAGTTGGAAATGTGGAATCATGAAGTCGATGAACATCTTCTATTCTTTAAAGAACATGAAGATGAGGTTGTAAGTCTTTGCACGCGCAACCATCATCCCCACATTGATACGGTCGTTTGGCTATTCCCATCGGTATCGTGCAGACAAACATTGCTACGCCTTCGCGACGTTGGATTCCGGGTTTTTGCTTTGACTGATCGGCCAGTGCGGGGAGTTCCTGACTACCACGCGATTTCTGACCCTTCCTCATTACGGTTGGTTATCCGGAGACACATTCTAAAGATTCCGTGAAGCGGAAATTTTCCGCATTAGGTCAAATGCCCTTCGAGATGTGCATGGACGTCGGGCAGACTGCTCACATTTCTCCGTATGCGAACCAGCTGTGGAATGACTCTGGCATTGATATCGGATCGGGCCAGATGTATGAATTCGCGGTTCCGACCGGCGAACAATGGATCAATGGGGGAAAAGCGTGCGGAGCTGACGGCTACCCCTCGAATTTGTTAACTCGGCCCTGGGAAATTTTACGCCGCATCCCTAACGCAAATTGGTTGCAGCTTATCGGAATGATTGGGCGATCAACGAAGCCGGCAATCGTAATCGGTTCAAGGCTATCCGATTTTTCACCACAGTATCCGGGGCGACTTTATTTCTTCGCGAACGATTTGCCGTGGATGTACTGGAACGATAAAGGCATGCTGGCCGTTCAGATCACGCGAACAAAATAAGCGCGGTTTTGGATTTGAAGACGAAAAAGAATCCTTCGAGTGACTGAGGTCTTTATGTCTCCTTCCCCGGATCTCCTTGATAAAGAGCCGGCGCGCGTTGCGGCCCGCCTCCATAGAGATGATCGAGATCGAGATGTGGCGTCCGATCGTTCGAAGTTAGTTCGGGATCTAGATACGGGCCTTTTACGGGCGTGTTGTCGTGCGTTAGATCGTGACCAACAAACTGGCTAAAGTACGTGTATCCAACTCGAGGCGTCAGCGTCCCTTCACGCTCAACGTCGTAGCGCATTGCCTCGCCAAGTTTGATAAGCTTTTCCTCCTCGCTGACTCCCAGTGGCGCCGCAGGTGACGGAAAAAGCCGAGAGTAAAATCCTTTCGGCTGAGCCCCGATCGTATTCTCATGTACACGGATCACATTCCTATCAAAACTAGTTGAAGCGTGGCTTCAAGCATTTCGAACTGTTCACAAAGTGTTTCACTCGTTCTTATCGGCATCAGTTTGCTAGTCTCTCAGCTTAGGACGGGACGACATTAATACTGCGTGGGAACGGAATTATGGCTGACTTTGAACCTGCCGCGACTTCATTCAGCGCGAAAAACGCCCTACTGCTCGCGTCTGCGGCGCAGGCGGCGTACCTGGATGAGCCCGCCGCACTTGCGCGAGCTGCGGCGCTCGGTCTACCGAACTTCCAATGGATCGATCTCACTGAGGATTTCGCCGGTCTTCATGCTTTCGCTGCCAGCTGCGACAAATTCGCGATTCTCGCTTTTCGCGGCACACTCGATACCAAAGATTGGATGGACGACCTTCAAGCTACCCCCGTTCGTTTCAATTGGCTATTTGAAGGGGGTCCGGAAGTAGGCGATGTGCACGCTGGCTTCGGTCATGCGTTGCGCGACGCGTGGGACGATATAAATGCCGCGCTTGAGGCCGTCGCACCGCGTCCCGCCGGGAATGTGAACCTCGCGAGCTTGGCGACCGTGCCTCAACGCACATTTTGGATCACCGGCCACAGCTTAGGCGGCGCGCTTGCCGTGCTCGCCGGAGCTGCGTTTTCGATGTTACCTCACAATGTGATTCGTCCCGTTAGTGGCATTTATACTTTTGGGCAGCCGCGGATCGGCTTACTTCCTTTCTGCGGAAACTACGATCAGCTGCTTCATGTTAAGACCTACCGCTTCGTCAACAAACAAGACTTGGTTCCACGAGTTCCTTTCCGTGGTTGGGACTACTCCGACATCGGACGAATGATACACTTTGACAGCAGCGGAATTCCACGGCTTCAAAGCACTGAATGGACGAGCTTTCTATCCCGCACGATCGAAAGCTTCCAAGACTTCTTTAGCATCGCCGCGAATGTTCGCACCGATGTAGGTGATCATAGCATGGATGGATATCAACAGCTCGTGCAAAGCGAGGCTGCCGCCCTCGACGCCCTTTTCTCTTGAAAAGCCTGACTTTTAACTCAGACAATTGCCGATCCGATAAACTGATCGAAAGGTGAACTGCCTATGGAACCGGCAAAAACTAACGATGCGAAGTATAGTTTGGCACTGCTGCTAACCGCGGGCGCGGCGCTTCTTGTCTCGATCAGCTGCTCCTCAACTTCAAAAATGGCTAAACCCCTTAGCGATTTCAGCGCTGCTACATCCGAAATAACCACCGTTACAACTTCTGCCCTACCTATGGTCCAAGCAGCCGATCAGGATGAGGTGGTATTGAAGGCCTCACAGGGAACATCGTTAAAGGAAAAAGATATTCCCGAGTTTTTTCGTCCCAACGATTTACTTCAGCGCCAACTGACGTTGCAAGCCTTATCAACGTATGCGGCAACTCTTAAAGCGCTCTCAGGTGTTGATAGATCGGCGGATATCCAAAAAAGCTTCGACTCCCTGAAAACAAGCATCGACTCCACTGTTACAACGATAAATAAGCTCAATACAGACTCCAAGACACAGCTTCCGAGCGGTGTTGTATCAGGTTTAGTGTCACTCGGTTCCAGTCTGGTTATTGCATATGCTTCTGCGGAGCGGGATAAGGCAATACGAACAGCTTTAGAAAAAAGTGATAGCACTGTCACTAAGATATGCCGTCTGTTGGCCGCCGAACTCGAGCGTCACGGTGTAATCTACGACCAACTCGAATACGCCTACCAAAAGCAGGAAGAATCTGCGAGTGACAGTTTTCAAGCAACGGTCCAATCGTTCAATGCTAGCGGAGATTCCGAAACCAAGGATACTTCTAAACCTAGTGCAACACCTGAACCCAATGCAACACCTAAGCCTAGGGCAACACCTAAGCCTAGTGACTTGGCACCCTATGTAAAAACGTTCCTTGGTTTGAGAAATAAAAAGGAATATTCATTGGCTTTGCTGGGCAGCTTAGCCTCATCATACCGTAAGCTTGCTCAAGCGCATACAGCTCTAAAACTCCAAAGCGAAACTGGTGCAAAATCGGATATTCAATTAAGAGCATTATCCTCCGAGATTGATAATGTAAAATTTCTCTACTCCCAAGTATCCAAATAATCCGTAAGAAAGGCCCCTATGGCAGACCCGTATTTTTATTTGTCGGAAATTGCTGACAGTTTGTGGGATTTCTATCAAGATACTGATGGTAAGGTATCCGATCAGGCGCGTTCGATGTACGATACGCTTGAAAATGTTTATCTTGAGCCATTTCGCAGAAGTCAAGTTCAAGCTGACACGCAACGATATGCCCAGTTAACTGCAAACCTTCAGGCGGATATCACTTCAATAAATGCTGATATCCAGAGGATCAACAAGATTGCTGACGATGTGCAAAAGGTTGCTCAATACGCCGCTATTTTTGACCAGGTCACTGCAGTAGCTGCAAAGCTGCTGCTATGAGGGCTTTGCTGTGATTGAATTTGGAGTTCATCACGCGCTGAAGCAAAGATGAGCTTTCTTAAGAATAAGGGAGACAGAAGGTTCTGCAGACTCAAAATATCAGATGGGGGCCGTGCTGAGACGGGAGAGTTAGAATCGGAACGGCGGGATGAACAAGTGGCACGCGCGCTGAATGCAAATGCCCCTTGGGCAGGCGCGCGGCGTTGGACTGCGGCAAGGCAGATCATCTCGCTTCTTGTCCTTTCAATCACGCTAGCGGCCGCCAGCCCGCATGCCGATGCGCAGGCCGGCACAGACCCAGCTGCGACGGAAAAGGAGCAGCTAATTGAACTGGAAGAATCCCTGAAATTCAACGAGGCGCTTCGGCTGATTGATAGGAGCGCGCAAAAGCCGAGCTATGCCAAACATCAGGACAAGGTAAAGGCCTTTGCGAAAGAATTCCCCTTAATCGACCTGGGCGTTAGGCAGCAGCGCTTTAAGGAAGCCGAAGAGATACTCAAGAAAAATAGTGATAAAGCTGACGCTGTCGAAGATCCCGGCTTGGTTGCAGCCGCGCTAACCAAGACCGCAGAAGTTGATTGTGCGATAAAGAAAGCAGTGGAGGCGCAGGCCAAAGCGGTGATGGCTAGGGCACACCAGATGGAAAACCAAGGCAAGTATGCGGAGGCTTCAAAACTGTATGAAGAGGCATTAGCCGTGGATGCAAGCAAACTCGAAGCACCGCTGTCACCTGCGTTCCGGAGCGAGGCGCAAGTTCAGAAATTCCATGCCGAGGAAGAGAAGACAAAGTCGGAAGTCGCCTTTTGGGCGCAATTTTGGAAAAGTCTCTCGGCCGGGCTGACTACTCTTGGAACGTGGGTGGTTTGTTTGGCAGCAGCGCTGCTTTTGTTCTGGCTTGCGGCCGCATTAAAACGTCTGTTACCGCCTGAAAAAGGCGCGCGCATCGTAATGGAGGATTTGACCGGCACGGCGGGCGACCGCGAAGCCAAAAGCCAGGGGCTGACGCGGGAGATTGCGATGCGCTTAACTGCCATCGGTTCGCCGACTGGCCAATCCACGGAGTTGGACGATACACCGGATCTGGACAGCGCGAACTTACCTAATATTGTCATCCATCACGATTCGCAAGCCGCGCAATTGCCGCTCGCAAACACGGCAGCGTCGGTGGGTCCATTTTCGATTAATCCCGCCCAACTCTTTGCCCTGATGCAGCAACTCGCGGCACGTCCATGTGAACATAGTTTCAAAGGCTCACTGGTCCCCCAAGGGTCCAAGCAGGTCGTCGTGCTCGAGTGCGTCTCCATCAACGCCGCGCTAGATAAAAAACGGTGGCAAAGCAGCGCCGATGGCACGGACTCCGCGAAAGTTCGCGAGGAAGTCCTCACCAAGATTGCTGAGTGGGTCGCCTTCGAGCTTCTGCAACCGCGGTCCACTAACTCGTTTGCGAGCTTTTATGCGTATCGGTCTGGGAAAGCGCTGATGAATTCGGCACGGACGGCTGAAGATCGAGTAGACATTCTCGCCAAGGCCTCGCAGCTCTTCCGGGACTGTATTCAAGCCGATCCGGGGAACTGGATGGGATGGTTTTATCTCGCGACCGTCTTGCGTAAATGCGGACAGAACGAGCAGGCCACCAACCATTTTAGATTTCTGCAAGAGTTGGTAGAACAACCCAGCAGCTTATTGAAGACCTTCATCGATAGCCATCCCGACTTTCCCGTCATCGTTGACTATAATTACGCAGTTTGTTTGTCGAAGCTCGACAACTGGGACGAGCACTGGAAATCGGTGGAATTGCTGGAAAAATTGATTGCGAATTGAACGGCACCCTGGAACCAACACTACCACCGGAAGCAACTGTATGACAAAAAAGACAAAATCCATGGTGGGTCCAGTCAAGGTCGCAAATGATCCCGGAGAGCGCAGCTTGGAGATGCTCTTTCGCAGCGCTCTCGCATCGGCGCTCACTTTCGAGCTCGATGAGGAGAACCGTGGCAAATCCAAGAATCCTGAGAGAGAGAAAGCTAGCCGCGAGAGTGTTCTCAAAAGGATTGAAAGCCAATGTCAAAAAATTACCGACCTCGGAACCGCGAGTTCCAACGGTGCTCGGAGAGCTTACACGGTCGCGCGAGCAGTAGCAGAGAACGCGCGCGGTTGGGCGCTTTATCGCCTGGGACAACGCAAAGATGCGATTGTCGAATTGCGCGATGCTATCACGCTGATGCCTGATTTCGTAGATGCCTACTTAAATCTAGCCGAGCTCCTAATGAAGGCGAAGGATGAACTTGATGCAAACTGGATTCAGGAGGCGCAGGACCAGCTCAATCAAGTCTTGCTCTTGAGTCCATCGAGCCAGCGCGCGCATTACTTGCTAGGTAGACTTTTCAGCAATCCGGCCATAGGCCGTTATCAGGACGCTAAAGATCACCTAGCCAAGGCAGAGCTCATTCCGTGGAGTTACTTTTTCCGAGCACAGATCCTCCTCGGTGTAGATGGCGACCTGGGTCAGGCGATCCAGGAGTTGCGCAAATCAATCTTCCGTTTTCCTCGCGTTGATTATCGATACGTCGCGTATGTCGAATGGGTGATCAAATACGCCGACACGAAACCGTCGGCCTCCCAGCCTATGCCGGCTCAGAGGGAGGTGGCGGCCCCTCAGCAAAGTTCGGCTTCAGTCGAATCTATTCAAACTTTGCTCGAAAATGCGCGCTACGCGGCTGGCACACTGCAAAAGCATGGAATCGATGAAAAACTGAAGGCCAAAGGTGACACGTTGGTCAAAGAATTGGACAATCGACTTAAAAAGATCTCTCCAAAAGAGGCCGATGAAAAGGAAGGCGCAGCTAGGCCCGATCCATCAAACAGCGACCCCGTACTTGCTTAGCAACTTCTGGAAATATACTCCGCAGGCGGGGATTTATGAACACCGAATCAACTCAAGATAGCAACCGAGGCAATCTCATTCAACGCGTCTGGTGGCGCAGTCGTGATCTTTACACGGAATTGAGCCCTGTCGCTCCAGCCTCATTGTCGCAGTCATTGCCTGTCCCGTGTTTCCTCGTATTGCTCAAGGCACCGAAATTCTACGCACGGTTGGTGAAGGCACGGCCATCGGTGGGCAATGGGGCTGGCTCCGTGGTGGGCAAATGAAAGACTAAAATTCTATGCTTAAACGACTCGATACACTGATTGGCGTTGTCGCTTTGGTTTTCATTTCGAGCGAATGCATGGTGGCCGAGACGCCGAAGCCGATTACATCTGCATCTGCAACCGCGACCGCAACTGCAACTGCAACTGCCACGCCTGAAAAGGCAGCTAAGGTGGGCTCTTCGGATAACTACGCGGCCTTCAAAGATGTTCCTACACAGAGTTTACAGCGGCAGGCTGACAAGCTGACCGACAAGATCGAGGCCTTGCAGAATAATATAAGCGAATTCACTGAGTATGTGGATCGAGTAATAGCGGTGGAGAAAGGGTTGCCGGCGACACCCCCTCCTGAAGCGACCGCACGGACAACCAACGTTGTGAATGCTTTCAACGCAGTGAAGGCAGCGAAACCCGATGAGAATGTCGTATCGTCGATGCCGGGAACGGCGGGCGCGAATTTTTCGAACGCGCTAGATGAGCTGCAGACGATCCTGAGGTCGGGTTTCAACGAAGCGATCGGTAAGGTAGTCCCCAGCTTCAACTTCAGGTTTAGTCTTGGGGTGCCGACCCATCTGCCCACACCAGCAGAACAACTGGCTGAGGATGCCGCGAGTGGGGTTGCCGATCCACGTCGCGCCCCTTCTCTCGAGAAATTCATGCCGAAGCTCGCCGCGCTCGCAACCGCGCTGTATCGTCCGCAGCCGCGCTCAGAAGGTCGAATTGAATTAAAGAGAAGTGCCGTCGATACGGAGCTCAATTCGGCACAGCCAGAGGTCACCGATCTGCAAAACCTCGCCTCGCAAGCGTTCGGCGATTACTTGGGCAATTACAAAAAGGTCCTCGATGCAGTGGCGAAACGGCTACAGGATGAAGTCTCAAAGGTGAAGGCGACAGTGGACGCGGATAACAAGCAGCTGGCTGACATCGACCGGATAATAGGGTCACGTTCGCAGGAAGTAGGGACGCGTCAAAACGCGTTAACTGGCGTTTTGTTTTATACAGAGCTGCTTATGATCGGGGCGATCGCAATTGCGGTGATTTTTCTCCGGATATATCCCTCCCACCTGGCCGTTACAATCGTGCAGGAGAGGACCCTGGGCGATATGCTCGGCATGGGATTGCTTCTAATCACCGTTATCTTTCTGTCCACAGGAGATTTTATCGATAAATCAGCAGTTGTGACTCTACTCGGGACTATCGCGGGCTACATTTTTGCCAGACCCGCGCGTGCGGCCCCGCCATCACCAGCAGGCGCATCAAGCACCTCAGTCCAAGTCCCGCTGCCGCCGACGAATTTGCAGGAAACCTTACCACCTGTTGCCGGCCAGATTTCAGTCAGTTGTAACCCGGTTCCAGGCGCCATTGCTTATCGGTGGTATGCAAAGCTTCAGAGCGTCACCGGCGATCCTATGTTTCGGCAGCAGACAACACCGCCGCACGCCGTGCTTTCGGGATTTAAGACGGGCGACAAAGTGGTAATCGCGGTAACAGCAACCAATGGCCAAGAGAGTGCTTTGAGTGCACCGCTTACGGTCACAATTACTTAATAGCAGACGCACTCTCTCGACGCCAACCCTTATTACAAAAACGTGATCAACTTAAAAGCCTCGGGTGGCAAGGAGTTGATGCTCGCACACTTCAAGGACGAGTTGTTGTCGTCAAGAGAAGATCGAGTCTCCGGCAAATGAAATACCAGACATGGCACCCTAGCATCGCCAACCAAAACAAACGCAACCAACCAATGATATGGCACAACTAAAGTTCCTTAAACGGGTCGGTTATTCCGACATCAATACACTGCAGGACGACGATTCCGCTTTCTTTTATGAATCGGGAATGATGATTGATGCAGACGGCGGCTATCATGCTTATAATCCTGATAGCAAGTCAGGCTTGGATTACCTGAGCAATGCTGGTAGACCGGGTAACTGGTGGGCGCTTGTCACAGATGACGGGAAACCGAGCGGGAACCCGATTATCCAATCGGACTCCGATCCAGCCCCAGGATTTTATGTTTCCACGACCTCTCTCCAGAATTCTTCAATGTCTCGTGAAGATCCGCGTCGCAACGTGAACGCGGAGTCGATTAATTTCCTCGTCCTTCCCGGCAAACTGGGTCTGGGCACGAAGCTCGGTGACTTTGGCGTGATCATCCGTGCCGATCAGAGTGACTATGATTATGCGATCTATGCCGATATCGGTCCGGCGAGCAAAATCGGTGAAGCTTCGATTGCGCTAGCCGACGCGCTTGGAATTCCATCCAGTCCAAAAAATGGCGGCACTGCTCATGGGATCATCTACATCGTATTTCCCGGCAGCCAGCAAGGCTGGCCTCTTAGCCAATCAGAAATCGATCAGTATGGGGCAGCGTTGTTCGCCAAATGGGGCGGTCTCGACAAGGCCAAAGATTGTTTCCCGAGTTTGCTTTGGATTTAGACGCGAGATTTCATTACGCGATCTCAAATGCGTGTTATAAACGGCGAAAATTAGCGGCACTAAATTATTAGCGTCAAATCGGCCAGCCCCGAATCGCATAAGTTAAAGTGATCGTTTCCAAATTCCAACCTCAGAGATTTCGGAATCTTCTATCTTCATCTGAAAATACTGACACAAAATTGAGAGCGATCGTTCTAACGAAACCAGCGTCGGAACACGAAGTTATTGGTCGCTTGCAAAACACGCTAGACACGTCGATTGGGCCGCCAGGGACAGAGAATCTTAGCCTCATAAGCGGATTTGCTATTGTCGCAACATCAGACGAACTGCAGCGCTTTTCTGACGCCGAACCGGTGACAGCGATCTGGCAGATTCCAGAAGAGATCTACAACGTCTACGTACGGATAATTAAATCATTAGAAGATTTGGTAATCAGTTCCTCCAATGCTCCAGGAGTCGCGAATATTAGCCTGGCGCCGCCGCGTCAGGTGCTGTCGCCCGAATTCGATCCGGCCGAGCCGATACACATTGCAACCAGAGCCGCAGCAGAAAATAATCAAGTCGTCGTCTTTGCGGCCGGGAACTATGGCCCAGCGAATAATATGCTAAACCCCTGGTCCGTTGCGCCGTGGGTCATAAGTGTTGGAGCCGCGTCGAAAGATGGAACGCGCCTCGCCGATTTTTCGTCGCGCGGAATTCCTGCGAACCCAATTTACCGACCCACGGTGGTCGCGCCGGGAGTTGACGTAATTGGAGCGCATGTTAAAGGCGTTCGCAAGACCGCGAAGCAAAAAGAGGATGAAAAGCGCATTGGATTTAAGAAAATAGTCCCGTGGCGCCGAAGACGATGGTACTCCGTGAATTCGGGGACGAGCTTTGCCACTCCAGAAGTCTCGAGAATTGTTTTGCAAATCATTCATTTTCTGGGGAAGATGCGTGAATCTACTGAACTTGCCAAAGGCGGCCCATTGCCCGCCAACGCCACGTTCGCTCAAATTTATACACACGATCAAAACGCCAAAAGGGACGATCGCGTTACAACGAATCGGCTAATCGGGAAGCTCGATGTGTTTGGCTCCGCGAGCACGGCAAGCTATCCTATCGCGGCATCTCCTACGGTCGTTAAGCAAATCATCCTGGACATGGCGATTGTTATGCCGGATTATCAACCGCATGAGGTTGGCGCGGGTTTCGTAAGTCGCGAGTTGGCGGAACATTACTTTGGTGCCTACGGTATCGTTGACCCGGCTGTTACATCCTATAAGGTCTTGTAATGGTTCCGTCCAGGGCGACCAACGTTGGGCCTTTACAGAATCAGGAAAATTTGCGCTAATGTGTGAAATAGAGCCCAGATGGAAATGAAACCGCTCTTACGTTACTTCGATCTGAATGCTCGGGCCACAAATCGAGTGTCTGGTAGCCAGGTTGCGTCTGACGAGGCTATGTTACAGGCGGCGGGCAATGGACAAGAAGATCCACGAATACCTTTGTGGGAGCAAATGCTAATGTACTTTGGAATATTAATCGGCGTTCTCTTTAGCTCTGCTGCCACACAGTTCAAAAGCAACTCGCCGAAACCTATTAGCTTTACTATGGGAACGATCGCGGTTTCCATGGTTATCGCATTTGTCGTAGTGCCAGCCGCGTTTGAGAAGTTGCAGATCAAGCCTGATTCACCACTCATTGTGCGATTTGGCATTTTTGTGCAACATGGCGTCTTTTGGAACGTCCTATTCACTGCGGCTGGCAAGGCACTTGGGCCATAGCATAGGCGGTTAGGCTGCGGCGCGAATTGATATTCCCCGATGGCTTTGTCAGTGTCACAACAATTTCGTGTAAACAAGATTTTCAGGCAATACGTGCAAACACGACGAAAGCCTTCCTCGGAGTTTTCTTCATTCGAACTCTCAACCTTCGGACGGCTCGACGGACCGTCTATTCAGGAATTCGCAGTAAACAATGGTTTCCTCCGTGTTGAAATTTCTTCTCCAGCAGGTGCGCAAGTGTAAGTCTGGTGCGTCTACGCTGTCTTGAGCTGCGGTCGCGCAGTCAATTTGCCGAATTGTGCTAGGATTTGTGCTAGTTCGGAGGTTTCCTAAACCTTAAATGCGGGTTCGATTCCCGCCGGGAACGCCACATCTAAACGATGTGAAGCGAAGTATTTGGACGCGACACGTTAACAAATCGACTGATTCGGTGCTCGCTCAAATCTGATCAACCTTGGATCAAACTGAGTCGGGTTTTTGTCCGGAGTTGTCCAGAACATCACGCGGTTTTGTACCGCTGTTTCAGACCCGCGAGATGAATTCGGCGAGTCAAATGCGGATTCGTCTTCAACGCCCTTATTTTATCAACGATGTCCACGACTCGCGTTTCGTCCAGACATGGTCGCGTGAACTGTTTAATGTACGACGACAGACCTGAGGAAATCACCGCTTTTGGCATCGCCGTCTTGAATCGACAGTCGCCAACAAAAAAGACGATTGAGTGGAAGAGCGAATGATCGAGCATCAAGAAATCAGCAAGGCTCTTTGTGTGGCAGTAATTCTGCCGCAGAGGGTTTTGGAAGCGGTACTTATTTCGGAATAAAACCTGCGTCCAATTCGTATCGGTCTCACAACCGTAGATCCAGCCAGTCATGTTCTTCGTTTCGATTACGAAGATGCCAAATTTGGACACAACAATATGATCGATCTGCGTGGTGCTGTTTTCAGTGGGAAGGATGACGTCGCGGAAAAACTTGTAGGTGTCGCCGTTCAGAAACAGCCGCATGCCGAATGAGGCGGCGCATTCGCCACTCCAACCTTTGAAATCCGAGGAAAAGCTCACTTAGGCGGAGAGTGAGCATCTTGCAGGCCGGTTCTATCTCAATTGTCCAAACCGGTTTCGTAAACCGTAGGTCACGGGTTCGAATCCCGTCGTCGGCTCCATTCGTAATCGGCAATTATAGAAGGCGTTGGCAACTCGATGCCGGGCGTTCAAATCGGTCAAGGCTGCTCAACTGTGCTCGGGGCGCTTGTCCGAGAATTGTCCGAAACAGTTCAACGCCCGAAGATTGGGGAGTCACATAGTGGATTGAAATAGTCGAGACCCTGACTAAGAAACCCGCGTCCGTCTGGGTTTTTGACTGCAACGGGCATCCAATGGGGTCATCCATGTCATTTTTTGGCCCGCTTAGTCTTCTTTTTGGGTCCCTTATGTTGCAAAAGAGCATCAAACGATTTGAATTCTTCGAGAGATTTGAATGTTGAATCTACCAATCTCGAGCAGCTCGAGGTGACCCTAGCGAGCACTTTGATCTGCTCTTGGCACGCGATGCTCTTGGTGGCATTCGGGTAAGTAAATGCGTGAGAAACTTCTCCCCAGATTTCTTCCGCCAATGTCCGGACTTGAATTTCGCACGTGTATTTTGTACGCGAGTTCGACTCTATAACGTAGTGCACGCTCGTATACATAGAGTCCGTCATTTCGGAGGGGATGCCGATTCCATCGAAATACTTGCTTGTCTCGTTATCCCACGTCCTGGCCTTTGGACCTTCAACTAGGCGATACCGCCCCTCTTTCAGTGCAGAAAGTAATTCAGGATTGATATCTCCAATTTGTCGAGTGTGAAGGTGCAGCAGTCGAATTCCTACCAGATCGTTAACGCGCGAAAAGAAATTCACTTCTGTGATGTCGAATGTGTCGCCCGCGTCATGGGCATCGACTATCTTTCGAAGTAGTTTACCTTGTAAGCTATCATTGTCCTTAATTCTCCACTTTATAGAATGTACGCGGCTAAATAGCGGTTTGGTCTCGACGATTCTCGCCCTTAGTCCATCTACAAGTATATTCAATTCGGCCCGATTCTTGTCGAAGAGGTCGAGTAGCCGGGCAACCAACTTCAACTCTCCAGGAGTAAATTGCGTTGCCATAAACAAGTGTCATGCCGGCGTAGTTCGCTCGACAATTTTCTGGGCAATCTGGCTAAAGACCGTACGCGCTTGTGAGGCCATATTAGCGTGCCCACCGTCGACATCTTGAAACGGAACGCCCTGGGTTTGGGATGCCGGAGCAAGACTCCCAAAATCTTTTACTTGACCGAGACGAAAGTGGTTCATTGTGCCCTCTGCAAGAGTCGGATCCAGCTCACGAAGAGTGGTAACAATGTCGCTATAAATGTGTTTGTCGATCAGCGAGAGATAACCTGCCTGACCTAAAATAACTTGTCCTCGGTAAACCCTGAAACGCTGGGGAAGATACCCTAGAAACTTTGGCTTGCCGGGGATCAGGTACAGGCCATCAGGTGCTACTTTAAAAATCATGCCCCACTCGCGGATCCAACCCGCCAATGTTAGTCCTAGCGTTTTTAGAGCACGAACCGAAAACAGATCGCAAGCCGCTGGGATAATGAAGTAGTCGCTATCAAGGAGAACAACCCGTGTGAGCGGTCCTATGTTTGGGCCCGAGTCATATATCACGAAGTCGATTTTAGTTTTTTCGGCTACACTGTTCACGAGAGCGCTGAGAGCGGAGGTGCCGCGAAAGCCGCGAATCTTTCTTTGGAAACAGGCCGCCCACAGCTCGCTCAGCTCCGCCTCAAATTCTGAAAGACGCAGGTCCCCGGGTAGAAGGTACAGGTTCGGGGTGCTCATCTCAATTGGATCGACGATCCGTACATCACCACTACCTTCCACTAACGGCTTAACTGCAGACCAAATCGTGCTGCCGTTGGGTTGGTCAGAGTTATCGAGAAGATCGTCGACGACGTTCGACTCGAGAAGATATGAGGTGAGATTACACTGCGGGTCTGCATCGACTAGCAGTACTCTTTTTCCGAGAGCACCTAGAGCTGCAGCAATGTTTATCCCTAAAGTTGTCTTCCCGACTCCGCCCTTGTGATTGAAGACGATTAACCTTTTGGCGCTGCTTCGCGTCATCATCGAGGCTCAGGAGTCCTCGTCTTTTGAATGCCGGTGAGACGCGCTGTTACGCCCTTTCCTCCCACGACGACGTCGAACTGATGCGCGCACTGCTTTAGCCGCCTCGTGGTCGGGTAGTGCCTGGACGAAACGTTCGCCCATTGCACCGAGTTGTTTGAACCCCTTGCTCGCAGGTACTAAAAAATTCAGCTTCGTGGCATTGTCCACTGTCACAGCGGCATTCGAAAACTTCTTCTGTGCTGCTTCAGTGTTGAGTTTGCTAATATCTAAGGTTCTAAACTCAGGTTGGTTGCGGTAATGCGTTAGATAAAATGCGAGAGTTGCAGCGCGCTCGACGTCTGTACGCGGGTCCTTGTCCATTAAAAATTCCTTGGGAGACAAATCGGGCCGATTAGAGAATTTCGAACGGTCCGCGTCGGGTTGGGCTGACTGCGGAACCTTGGCGGTGGTGGGCGATGGGAAAAAGTCCCCCCACACATTGCGCGATTCCGTCGTTTTTGGAAACGTGACGCCGTGGAGATTTAAAAACGTCGTGGCAGCCCCAAGCAACCGGAGTTGAGCATCGCGCTTAAAGGGTGATAAAGACGATATGATCGTCTGCAAAGCCTCCAACTCACCGCTCTCTTTCGGTTCCGGCATAAATAGTTGCGGACGACAAACTACTCGTCACCGAGTGCGTGGCAACTCTAGAAAGACTTGGAGAATTGGGCGAAATTTTGCACCGCCTCTTGCGCTTCCTTATGTTGAAACGACAAGGGATTAAATATGGAACTACACAATTACCAAGAAGCGCGACTAAAGTTGTTTGAAGATAAACGCCTCAACAAGGTTTGGCTCCATCCTAAGAACGGTGATCGACCATTTCTGCTTCCCGCGAGCAAGATCACTATAGAAACGGATTTTCAAACCCCCCACTTGGAATCGTTTCAAGAAAAGATCGAAACGCGGGCTGCGCCTGCATTTCAGAAGGCAGGAAAATGGAACCCAGAGGATTACGAGGCAATCACCCAGTGGGTCGTTTTGCATTTAATCCGCAACAGGAAAAGTCGAAGGGAGTTTTTCAGCTCGCCCGAGGACTATAACCGCCGATTCGTTTCGGAATTCTACAAAGAGCTCGCAATTTCTCGTAGCCGTTATCCAAACGTGGACATTTATCGGTGTCAGGAGGGCCGCTTTCTAGTGACATCCGACCATCCTGTCATAGAGCTACAGATCCCGGGAGAAACTGATTATGTGCGATGTTTCGCAAAGTCACCCGACTGCCTGGTCTTATTTTCGGGGCGCGCGCAGTCTCCGCAATTCGAGATACCTGTTGAAGATTACTTTAATGCGATGGTTTACTCTCTTGCCGATCAATTTGTCTTTTCGCACCGAAATGATGTTTGTATCCAGACATTAAGAGAGATTGCAGAACGGTTTGGGATGTCGCCCGCGATTGCGCTCTAAATGCTCAGTCATCGGCCCGTGCTACGATGAATCCTGGGTCAACGTCGATGCACCGTTCTTGTGGCGTGGGGCTAATGCGCATGAACTTCAAGAGATCTGATGAGTCCACTCGGCAATTCTTAGGATTACTGCGGTCTTTTTACCGGTTCCCCATAGGGTTTTGTCTAGACCCCAATAATAAAAGTGTGCGGTCCGACCGCTTCCCAAATCTTTTTTGCTGCTCTCCCCCGACTTCGTATAGAGCACAATTAAGTCTCCGGATTTGATGGCAGCATCGGGAAACCAGTAAGCAGTCTTCCATCCGGCAGTTGGGGAGCCGGAAGAAGACACAGAGGACACAAACACTGCGTATTTGCCGATGTCTACTTCGGCAAGCGCTTTGATAACAAGGCGCTCTTTTTCCCCCACGCCAGGATCAGCGACAGAACTAATTTCAACCATCATAAACGGATTGCTTTCGCCAATATGCCAACCACAGTCAGCGTCCCGCCGATAACTAGGACGAGCCAGCCGTAGGGTTGGTGCTTCCAAGCTTCAGGTAAATTGGCGAGCACGGCTGCTCCGAGCGCAATACATCCTGTTGTAATCAATTCAATGCTCCAACGGGTTTTTAGTTTTTCCTTCGTAACGGCGAGATCTCTGTCTGCTGTGTAAAATTTATCACGATAGGTTTTCAGCTCGCTTATTTCATCTTCGGCGCGCTCTAAATCGTCCATCAACATTTTCTGCACACCAGGATTTTTTAGATCGGATTCACTTAACTCGCGCTTCACTAACGAAAGAGCTTTCCGAGTCTTCGGGATCTGCGTTTCGACCCGCTGCGCACCAGATTCATCGGGTTGAGATTGGCTGGTTGGCATCGTCGGAGTCTAACGGATTGGTTTGGGCAAGTAAACTTCAGGTGAGGCCTAAAACATCTGGCCAACCTACGTTCGATGCGTCGAAACGTCGATCCTCGGGCCATGCCGCGATGAATCCTGGGTCAACCCTCGACTGTACTCCTATTGAAGATACGGTGACTATGGCGCACGTCGCGTTGCCCAAACTTCCTCAGGGAGATGAGTTTGAAGAATACGTGTCGGCGTATTTTCAGTGTGGCGGCTTCTACATCGACCGAAAACTGATCGAGCGCGGCGAAGATGAAGTTCTCGAGTTAGACATCATAGCGACCGCCTATCAAAAGGATCAGGTGCCGGATAGCCAACTCCTGGAGATCAAATCCGGAAAGTGGGGATTTGCGGACATTTTCAAAGTCAAAGGCTGGATGGTCTATCTTCAGCTGTCCGATGGTAAGTTTATTGTTCGTGAAGGTCGCAAGACGCTCGATTTTTTCATCAACAAATCAAAGCCGCTCGGCATAACGGTTATCCCGATATCCGATTTAGACGCCACGGCTGAGGCGCTGAAGCCATTCACGACCCTTGATGCTTGCGCCGGATATGAAGTGCAGCTTTGGCGCTTCGCTTACTGGACAGAGCGCCAACTTATAAAGCGCCTCTACGCTTCAAAGAAAAAGGACCATGCGGTCAAGCGCTACAATGCGCTCGCAGAGTACTTTCATCTCGTTAACAACAAAACGTTCTTCACTGAAAACATTATTGAACGGGTAGAGGAGCTGTACGAAACCTTTCAGAGATTTCCAAACATCTCAGCAAAGTGCGCGAATGAGGCAATTGGAAACTCGTTCGACAGGGAGTACGAGGCTTTACCGAAGGAAATCTACGAAGAGACTTACTATATAAATGCCACCTTAATGACATGGCTATGTCGTGCTTCATAGAGCACCGAGCACGGTTGGCAATTTTGAAGAATGCGATCGATTACATCATCTACCGAAAGGCTGGAGATGAGTCGAAGACAGTGGCGACAGACCACATGAATATTATGGGCAAGGAATACCATTGGTCGCGCATGGATTTTCTTCCGAGGGCATTCCGAGAAGGTCTAGAAGCGATTGCGGAAGAACCATATTTCCACCGATATCCCGTTTTCTGGCAATGGTTCCTTTGGTTTTTTGGCGGTTTTATCATGACCGATCTACAAGAAAAGGAATATGAATTATTTGCCCGACACACTGGAATCCCGCCGTCCGAGATCCCGAACGCACTTGGTGCATATGAGAAATTGTTTCCGATGGAACGCGGCTGGTTCATTGATCTTGGTTCAAAATCGATGGTTAAAGAGATTAAAATGATGTCGGTGCCCTTCATGGGCGTTGGCGCAAATGTTCGACGACTTCAATATGGAGGCTCTCGCGGCTTCGATGGAATACCAACCGGGGGTCAATTTACCATTAAGGACCTCAGCGATTGGAATAACGTAGTCGTGGAATTACTGCGTTCTTGAAGTCGATTTGCTCGATACCTTGTCTCGACATGGCGGCACATGCCGCGATGAATCCTGGGTCAACGACGTTGTCACCAGAATAACCGCGGCTGTGCTCGACACATCGAATGATGGTCGACTCGTGGCCGTCAAATAATTTCAGGCACGCGAGGTATTTTCAGCCCCCCTACTAAGGAATCTCTTTGCTGAATAGCCCCGGCGCGGGGTTGAACCAACTTTCGGCGTGTTTTTACGTGCCACAATTAAGGTGCGGCACCCTAATTAATTCGGTGCTGACGCAGAGAAATTTCGCGTGAAAGAAAAAAGAAACGCGTCGCAGCGAAGGAGAAAAATTGCGTTTCCGACGCGTTACCGCCGCTATCTGGTGCCAGCTGGAACCGAAATCGTTTTCGAGCCCCCACATTAGATAGCTTTCGCGCCGACCGTCCTGATGCGCGGTTGTTCCAACTGTTGGTGTTTGTGTACGCGGCGTGGAAAAAAGGCGTTCCCATGAAATTTCAATCTTCACACACACTTCGCACACATCCTGCTTGAGGATTGCTCATGCCTAAACAACCCGCCTATTTTGACAGCCAAGCGTCCGCCGCAGCGGCGCTCAAGATTGACATTGACGAACTCCGGGAGGCCAAGCGCGAAGGATGTCCCGCGTTTCGTAGTGGACGCGTTTACCGAGATGAACTCCTGAGCTGGTTAGAGGCAAGAGCGCTCCAAAAGAACGGCTCGGAAAAATTAAATGGTATCGGACTTCACAAGGGCCGGTCTGTTATCGCGCAAACGATCCGCGGTCTCGGCGCGTGCGCGAATTTAGGTGTCCTAACACCTGAACAATATTTTGAATTCTGCCGGACGATTGTTGAAGCCGCAGGCGATCACGAACTCCGAGAAGTGTTCCGGCAGACAATTCTCGATTGGCTGCAACGGAATTTTTCGGAGGTAGCAGAAGCGAAAGCACGCAAAGCTCATCCCAAAATGATGTCTTGGTACCGTTCAGAAACTGAGGCGCAGGCCCGGCGCAAGGATGAAGAGGGCGATTTTGAAGCCGTAATCCGGCAGTTGAACGGACAGTAAAGCGATTAGCTCGCGTCGAAACGTAAGCACCGCCCTAAAAATGTTGTTCCCACGAAATTCGTGACTCCCTGAGAACTCGGTGACTTAAAAAGAGATCATCGGTGGACATCCTAAACAGGGGTGAACATCGGCAAATGTGTTCTCACTTCTGTTCTCACTCGACGATTTTGTTGACGTAAATTCGTCGTAAATCGTTGATATACAACAATAAGAGGCGGGGGCGGGAATCGAACCCGCGAATAGCGGTTTTGCAGACCGCAGCCTTACCACTTGGCTACCCCGCCGTGAGCGGAAGGTGAGCGTAACGCGCGACAAAAACGTGTCAACGCTGGCAACGCTATGATTAACAATTGAGAGAAAACTTGCCGGAGCGCCGACGAATCGACGCAAACATTCGCCTTCGCCTGGCGGATTTACTTGGGTGATTTCGAGGCGGTCTGTGATTTCGCGTCGTCACCGACTACGATGAACCGACCTTGATAGGGCGGCATCGGCTTCACCGGATAAGGCGGCCGGATGATCGCGAATCCTTGTGCAACCAGCACAAGGCTCAGCAGAACGCCGAGAGCGAACGTCTTCATATTGCTGTTTCTCTCTGCATCATTTGTGCCATGGAAAATCGAAATAACGATGCACTCAGCGGACAAGCCACCACCGATCGGTGAGATAAACGGGAGAGATCGAGACAACACGCCCGACGAGATCGAGAACAGCGGCGGGCCTCAACGTGTTCACTGCTAACGGCGCGGAGAGTATCACGAAGGGATGCAATGTCCATATTTTAATACAACCGGCGCGACCACGACTTTCGATTTTGGATTTTCGCATTAACTTCCAGCCGCAATGCCACAGTTTGCTTATCGCGCGCCCGCCTTCGCCAAAATGCCCGTCCGGCTCGGACCTATGGCGTGGCAGAATTCCTCATTCAAAGTAATCTTCTGACCGATGCCACAATTCTCGTATCGCGCGCGTGACGCGCAGGGCGCATTAGTCGAGGGAGTGCTGGATTGCCCCGACCGCACGATCGCCATTCGACAGATCGAGCAGAAACGCTGCATTCCAATCAAGATCGAGGTCGTCGATGCGCGGCCCGAACCGAGCTCAAAAACCGGCACGGCCAAAACCGCGACGCCGCCCGCGCCGACGCAGAACCTGAAAATCCCGCATAACCAGTTGCTTATCTTTACCGAGCAACTCGCGCATCTGCTCCAGGCCGGAATGACACTGGATGAAGGATTATCGATCCTGCAAAAGCGGTTGAAACAGCCGCGCGTGCAACAAATGACCCGCACGCTGCATCAAGCGTTAGTCGACGGTCGCAGTTTCTCACAGGCGCTGCGCGAAATGCCGAGAATTTTTCCGCCGCTGTATGTGAACTTGGTCGCGGCGGGCGAAGCAAGTGGCGCTCTGCCGGAAATCTTGCTGCGGCTGGTTAAGCATCTCATGCAGGCCAAGAATCTGCGCGACCGCGTCCAGCAGGCGTTGATCTATCCGGCGTTTCTCGCCGTCGCCGGCGCGGGGCTGATCACAATCTTCATCACTTACATGGTGCCGCAGCTGACCGGCTTCATGTCGCAAATCGGCGGGGCGCTTCCTTTGCCCACCCGCATCCTGATGCAGATCAATCACGCGATTGTGACCTACTGGTGGCTGGCCGCGCTGATAGCGATCGGGATCAGCGTCGGTTTCCGCGCATTTGTGAGGACTGATGAAGGCCGGCTGACCTGGGACCGTTTCAGACTAAAGATTCCCGGTTACGGCCGCGTGATTCGACACAGTTATTACGCGCAATTTTCGCGCACGCTCGGAACATTGATTCAAAACGGGATTCCCCTCCTCCGGTCGCTGGATTTGGTGAGCGAGATCGCCGGGAATAAATATTTGGAACTAAAATTGGTCGAAGCGCGACGGGCTGTTATCGACGGTGCAACACTTTCGGCGGCCCTGAGTTCACAGCGCATTTTCCCGGATTTGTTCACTGACATGATGGCGGTGGGCGAACAGACCGGCCGCTTTGGTGAGACGATGCAAACGATCGCCGATGTTTTCGAACGCGAGCTCGATCGCAACGTGGCGATCATCTCGCAATTGATTCCGCCGGTCATCATCGTGATTATCGCGGTCGTTGTTGGATTGGTTGTTTACAGTATTCTCTCGGCAGTTTTCGAAGCAACACACAGCTTGCAGTTTCGACCGCATTAGGATACGGTTCGCGGTCAATGGTGCTCTTGCTCCGTTACGCTGCGCTGCTTTTGCTGGCGGGCGCAACGTCGTCGGCACTCGCGCAGGAAGCGATCAACAACGGCCTTCCGCGGACTGGAGACACTTCAGGGACCCAACCTGCTGCTGACAGCGCCTGGATCGATTTACGTCAACAACCCGCCGCCAGCTCGCGTCCGCAAAGCGCGCCGGATTGGGTCGAATCGGTGAACATGACGTCGAACGGCGCCGGCAAAACGATCTTTCGGATGAGGGTGTCCGCCCCGTCGGCCGATACCCAGGTGATGTTCGTCCGTCTTTTCTTCGACGACAACGACAAGGCGCGCCCGGAAATCGTAGCGTGGGACGAATCGGGCACCCAGGTCCTTCGCTCGGGCGAGCTCGGTTCCGGCATCGGCCTTCCCACGTCGGATTCCGTGATGATCCCGATGAAAGGCATTTCGACGGTCGACGTGGAAGTTCCCGGCGACGGGAAAACAGTTCGCGGGGCATATCTCGATTGGATGACGAGCAGCGAGGTCGTGCATCCAATCAACGCTGAACGCCGGGATGTCATTCCCGAACCTTTTTCGTCCCTCCCGCCGTTGCACTCGCCAGACCAGGACAAGGAGAATTTCGGAACTGTGACGGCAACGTTGGCTAACGAAACGGTCTCAATGGGTCCCGACGCGGAGCATGCGGCGACGTTTCAATTTGGAATAGAATCGCAACCGTTGATTGCGCTGCTCACTTTTGAAGTTGCAAGCCCGTGGGTCGACTCACCCCCGGAGGTTTATGTCAACGGCGAAGATGTCGGACCTGCTACGCTCACTCTTCCCGAGTTGGCCGATCCGGCTTATCGCGGTGAAATGGAGCAGCTGATCAAGGAAATGCACTTTCAGTATACGGGCTGGCTCCGCGCCCAGAAACTGATTCCGGTCAGCAACTTGAAAGTCGGCGCGAACGATGTGATGGTCGTGGCCGGTCCGGGAACGTCGGCATCGGCGATCCGCGGAACGCAAGTCCAACTAAAATATCCTTGGGAAAAATTGGATTACACGCTGAAAACCAGCCATTGACTCCGGAAAGTTTTCGCGAGTCGATTGAACCGTAACCGGCCGTTTCGTGTCTGAGCTAGATCACAAGATGAGAAAACCAAACAACCGGTCCGGCTTTACCCTGCTTGAGATCATGATCGTGGTAAGCATCATCGTGATTCTTCTCGGTCTCGCGATCTCGAAAATGGGCAATCCTACCGGATTCGCGAAAACCACAGCGGTCCGGGCCGATGTCCAAGCGATCGGAACTCAATTGATGCAGTATGAAGCGATGAATGGTTTTTATCCTACCACCGAGCAGGGGATACAGGCTCTGGTCAGTCAACCGGAAGGCGAACCCAGGCCGACTCGTTGGTATCCATTCTTCAGAGAGCTTCCGAAGGATCCGTGGGGCATGCCATATGTTTATCGTTGCCCCGGCATCAAACATCCCGACAAGTACGACCTCTATTCTGCCGGTCCTAATCGGGTGGATGACAACGGCGCGGGCGACGACGATTGGGGCGAATAGCTCCCGCCCAGGAACGGCATCGACTTAGTCTTGCGCCGCGGACTTAGGCGTCGCCGGTGACGTATTCGGATTTCGCTGAATTACACCGCGGACGTGCGGCGTCGGCGTTGGCAATCCAGATGGTCTTTGAAAGCCGGAGGGTTGTTGAAAGGACGGCACCCCGGGCCTGTTCGGCACTGGTTTCGATATCTCAGCCTGATTAAATGTCAGCGTCGCGTATTGACCGTCTTTACTGATCGTCACTTTGGTTTCGCCGACCTTGTCCGACCATTCGATGCTCGCGATCCCGTAACCGTCGAGCGGATCTTTCGTCGTCAGATATTTTTTGAACTCCTTATCCGTCATCGACGCGATCGTGACCATGTCGCCGTCCGGAGATTTCGCGGCGTTCGCAACGTAAAGATCTTTGGCGAAGTTTGGCGTAGCCGCCGGCGCAACGACCGCCGTAGCGACCGCAAAAGGAGAATGCTCGAGCATACCTTTGTAGCGATCGAAACCTAACTTCGCCGGCAAATCATCCGCGCGCGCACAGACTGCGACGCCGACCATGACGATCGAGATTAAGGTGATTCGCCGTCTCATAATTACCTTTTCATCCTTTCTTGCGCTGCACCGGCGCAAACCAGCGCGCGACCTTGAATTTTCCGCGCATTATTGTCGCGTCGTTGTTGTCCACGGCCAGGTTCACATTTTCAAAGACAATGAAAGCGTCCGGTTGTTGAACATCATAAAGAAAATGCACCAGATCCGGCCAATGACCGCCCGCTTCGATCGAAGCGAAAACGGTTTGATGCGTCGGCGTCGTCTCGCCCGAGCCAATCGCAGGATTCTCGATCAGGATATTATATTTCCCCGCAACCTGTCGGACTTGCTCCAGTAAATTGGAAGGCTCCCCCTCACCCTTGAGTTCGGGTTGAGTTTTCTCCAGCCATTGCTCGCGTTTTGCCCACAAATCACGCTCTTTCATGTAAACGACCTGTTCCGCTCGAGTCGACTTCCGCGCGGCCAGTTGGCGGCCCGAGTTGCTGATGCTCCCCAAAACTATTCGCCAGGCGAAGATGTTAATTAGTAAAAACAGGATTGCGACGATGACGAGCGTCATCATTCGCTCCCGCTGATTCATCCGCAGATAGGCGGCGGTCAGTTTTTCCATCATCGCGGTTTTCCCTCCAAACGGAATTGGGCGTGATTGTTTGGCAGAATTCGCGGCGCCGCCATGTCGAACCGGAAATTTTGCAACGCGCCGTCCTTTTTCACTTTCTCGGCGAATTGATAGGCCAGCGCGGGCGTGTTGGCCTCACCATCCACAGAAATCTGGCGTGCCGACTGATTGTAGGCCGTGATGTGGATATCGGGTGACGGCAAATCCTGGGAAAGATGAAAGAGAATCTCGACCGGGTAATAGCGAGAGTCGATCGCCGGGGCCAGCGACTTCCAATTTGCTTCCGTTTCGCGAATGACCTGCGTTGGTGGCGCGTCGCGCGTGATCAACCGGTCGAGCCGCGCGATGGCGAAACGGGAGTAGCCAAGGTAGAGCAGGAACAGGAGAAAGAGCCCGGAATATGCGGCACCCGCCAAAGTGAGGCGCTTTTGCCATTCGCCACGCTTCGCCAGTTGCGTTCGGCGTTGCCGCCAACTTTCCGGCAACAGGTTAAGTTTTACCGACGCGGGCGGGGTTTCCATTCCAACCAGCTCGGTCGGACTGGACAGAATTCCTTGGACGGTATCGCGCAAGGCGTAACAACTTTCATCCAGCAACACATTCGGGAACGAAGCGTTGATACCTTGCAGCTCAGCGCTTAACGCGAATTGCGGCAGTTCCGTTTTCAGTTGTTCGGGCTCAACCCCGTCCAGCGTTCGAGTAAGACTAACCTTGCCGTTCTCGGTCACGGCCGAGACAATTGTTTCGCCTTCGGGATAAATCATGAGCGCTCGGCCTTCGGGCGCGTGCGTCGTTGCGCGTTGGGCCGCATAAACCGTGACCTGCTGCGGAATCACGCCCTTGTCGAGCAACGGCGCCGCAATCTCGGCCAATCGTTCATTCCTCACTGCCACTGCCGAGATCACGCTCTCGTTTTCGTTCTGCTCGATCAGTTCGAAATCCGACGTCACTTCTTCGGGCGAAAATGGAAGCGCCTTTTCGATCTGAATTCGGACCATTTCGGGAAACTCAGCCGGATCAACAGTCGGCAAACGAAATCGTTGGGCGAGAACCGCAGCGACCGGCAGACTCAACACGATGTTGTCCTGCGCCGAGACGAGCGGAGCAACTTCGTCGAGCGTCCGGAGAAGGCGCACGTCCCAGGCGCCGTTTCCATCGCGCGCACGAAGAAGATTCCAGCCATGCGCGGTGGGCGTGATGAAGACGGGACAGGGCTTTATGGACTTGGCGTCAATCACTAGAACTCCCGCCAGGTTATCACTTGTGGCATCACCCCGACACGCCGGAAGACCATTTGAACGGTCCGGGTCGCTTTGCCCGCCGTGCCAACGCTCGTAACGCGAAACACGGGGACATTAAACGCAACGAGTCCTTTTTGCGTCAGTTGGCTTGCTAGCTGCGGATTTAACCCCATAACACCCCAAACCTCTTCAACGCTTGTGAATTGGGTATCGTCATCTGTTCCGTCGACGCCGTCCGGACCTTGTCGGAGCTGGAGATATCGGTCGACCATTTCGTTTGTAAGTCCCGGCAGCGCGAGCAAGACCTCGCGCGAGGCCCAGGCCAGATCGATGCCTGATTGCAGGGTCGTGCTTACGGTGAAGTCATTGTCCCAGCCAGGTGTAGCCGTGAACTCAGCCCACCCCGCCACGTTTTTCAATTCCTCAACGCGTGTGAGCAATGCGTGCGGCGGGTGATAATCGTCGCTCTCTGGCGGAGCGTTCATATGATGCAAACCGACATTGGGTTCCACCCAATCGAGAAGGGAGTCTACCATGGTGTCGCGTTCATTGAGATCAATTCCCTTGTTTTGCAGGTACTGACGCAAAATTTCCAACCTGTCGGGGTTCTCGCCGGCCACGAGCCAATTGATGTTCAATCGCCCACCCTCGCCGGTGAGCCGGGCCTCGTAAGTCGCCCCATTGTTCAATTGTCCCTTCAGGTATGGCGAGCTCGGTTTGGTTGTCGGATTCAATGCCACTTCCGCTCCGGAACAGGCAACTGCTTCGGCCTTTAACATTCGCGTTCCCTCGCTGGAAAGCGCCAGCCGTGAATTGATGTCAAGTGCCCACGAAATTACCAACGCGCTCAACAGGAACAACGCCCAAAGCGCGAGCATGATCGCTGCCCCAGACGAAACTTTCGAATTTCTACTCATAACGGCGTTCGTCCGAGCGGTATAATCGCTTCCCACGGCGTGGGTGAATCGCCGCGGCCGACGGTCAATTTCACGAGTCGCGGCAGCGTGCCGGCGTCGGTCCATCGTTCCACCCACGTATTCAAACGCACGTCAAAGTAGCGGATCTGCAAACTGCTCACGTCTTCGATCAACGGCACCCAGCTCTCGTTTACATCCGAAACCGCGGAATCATTTCTTGGTTTGCGCAGAAATCCGAGATCGTACCGATCGCTGTTCTTTTCCGATTGCAGCCGCAAACTGACGACGTAATCGCCGCCGGCGTAACGAGTCATCAATCCCGGTCCCACGCCGCAAATCCAACGGATTTCATCGCGCGACCGATCGTCCAGCTTAAACGTGTCGCCTAGGAGCGCTCCCTTTCCCGGCGGCAGAGTTTGCCATTGCGCCATCAACACTTCCCGCAAACCCTCGTAGCGCGAATCGGCTGCGACTGCATCGGAGGAAGCACGAATCGCACTCAGGTTCGCCTGGACGAACCGGTAGATCGCCATCGCCATCGTCGCCAGAATCGCAACCGCGATGATGATCTCGAGGAGTGTAAAACCGCGATGACGATTAGCCCTGCCGATAAACATAAAATTCAATGCGCTCCGACTGATCGGACCCGGCGCGCGTCCATTTCGCGGTTAACGTTACGCGATGGATACTCGAGATCTGCGCTCCGTTGTCGTCCACCAAACCAGCGTCTGTGCTGGACTGGATCAGTTTCACCTTCCCGTAGCCCGTGTCGACGTTGAATTCCTTTGCCGCGTCGGGAAGACCCGGCGTGGCTTGGACTTCCGCCATTCGGTTCGACAGAATCAGGCGAACGCGTTCCTCCTCCGCGTTCAGTGTGCTCGCGTTCAAACAATTCTGGACCGCCCGACCAAGGGCGAGCACACCGAACGCGAAAATCGCCACACCCATCAATACTTCGTAGAGCGCAAACGCAGTTGCCGATTTTAGGTAGGGGCGATTGAGCCTGACCGCCAGCTGACCTCTGATCTCTGACCTCCGACTTCTGGTTTTACTTCGCCGCATAATTTGTCAGGTGACCGAGAGCAGTCAGCGGCGAATAGTCTGCCGTCCACGTCCCTGCTCTTCCCGCAAAACGCACGATCGCCGGTTCGCAGGTGCCGGTCGGCCAGAAAATCCATTCGCCCGGCTGCTTCTTTGAGAGCGCGGCCGGCAAACTGAGGGTCAGGACGGTTCCGTGCTCCAATTCAAACGTCGCCACGGGTTGCTGATCTTCGTCTTTATTGAACGCCTCCGGTTGCACAAAAACGTTCTTGTCCGTCCACACGATCAAGTACGAGCGGTGCTCCGAAAAGCTGCGCTCTTGCGCTTCGCGCACCAGTTTGTTGAATGCATCAAGCGATGCCCTCAATTTCCTGTCCGCCAGCACTCCTTGCAAACTAGGCACCGCCATTAACAACATGGTGGACATGATCGCCACGGCGATAATGATCTCCACCAGGGTAAAGGCGCGGGAACGGCGCATCGGCAAAGTTACGCTCGCTGCGCGAAATCACAACACGGGCCCAAATTGCCTTGCAACTTGGGCAATCGGGACGGAAGGTTCCCCCAAGACATGAGTATCCTCGCCAGTTTCATGAACTTGGGCGGACCGGACTTGCTGATCATTCTGCTCATTGTTCTGGTCCTGTTTGGGGCAAAAAAATTGCCCGAACTGGCACGCGGTCTGGGCCAGGCGATCAAAGAGTTCCAAAAAGCGAAAGACGAGTTTACCGACGAATTGCACAAGGCCGGGCAAAACGACACGACGGCGAAAACAAACCCGCCACAGTCGACCGTCCCACAGAATCCACCCACAGGCGCACAGCCGGATCCAAATCAGACCGTTAATCCCGGCAAGCAAGCAGACAAGGTCTGAGCCCAGGGGCCAGATCAGTTCTTTTTCCTCGCAGCGCGGCAAAACGAGATTGACCCGCAGGCCCCTTTGCGACAATTTCGCGCCGCCTTAATCTATGTCCGACCCCGACCTGCGACCGCGCATCAAGGAGATGCTGGTTAGAAATTTGATGCTCCAGGTTACCCCAGACCAAATCGGCGATGACCTCCCGCTTTTCGGGGCAGGCGGCCTGGGACTGGACTCCATCGACGCCCTGGAGCTGGTGGTCAGCATGGAGAAAACCTTCGGCGTCGGCGTCCCAAACTCGGAGGTGGCCGGAAAGGCCCTTCGGACGGTAAATACGATCCACGATTATATACTCGAAAAACGCCAGGAAAGTGTTCAAACTGGCGGAAAGGTCGAAAAACCGGCGTGAATTTACTTCATCTCGAGAGCAGTGGCAGCTGGGGCGGACAGGAGTATCGCACTTGTCTCGAAATCATCTGGCTCAACGCGAATGGTCACCGCGCCTGGCTGATTTGCGATCCGACCAGCGAAGTAATGACCAAAGCCCGCGAGCTCGGTACTCCTGTGATCCCGATGTCGCTGAAACATCGCATCAATCCCCTTGTCTCCTTTCGGATCTGGCTTTTCTGCCGCCGCAATCGCGTCGACCTGATCAAGAGCTACAGCTCGAAGGATCACTGGCTCTGTTTGCCGCTCTTTCTTTGCGGTTGGCCCGTCACCCGCGCCCGTTGCATCACTGATCCACTTGGCAAAAAACAACGCGCTTTCATTTACAAACACGGGTGCGCGAAAATTGTTGCTGACGCGCGAGTCATCAAAAACGAGTTCATCGAGCAATACGGCATCGCACCGGACAAAATCGAAGTCATCGGATCGGCCGTAGATCTGGATAAATTTTCGCCGACCCGCGATCGGATGAAATTCCGCCGCGAAGTTGGACTGCCCGCTGAAACTCCGATCATCGCGAACATTGGCATGATTCGTCCGGACAAGGGACAGTTCAATTTAGTCGAAGCCGCGCGGATCGTTCTTCATCAACGACCGGATGCGCGTTTCGTGTTCGTCGGTGAAGCAACCGGCGGCCGTAGCCGTGAAAAATGGGTGCGCAAGGCGATCGATCGCGCCGGCCTGAACGGCAACGTCCTGATGATGGGATATCGTTGGGACATTCCTGACATTCTCGCGGCAGCCAACATGGTTGTGATTGCGTCGCGCCATACCGAAGCGTCGCCGATTGTTTTGCGCGAAGCGTTCGCCAGCGGTCGTCCGGTCGTGGCCACGCGCGTGGGAGACGTTCCGGAAATCATCGTTCACGGCGAAAGCGGATTGATCGTCCAGCCAAACGATTCAAATGCGCTCGCGACCGCCATTCTGCTCTTTCTTTCGGATCCAAATCTGGCCGAGCGTTGCGCAGCCAACGGATTGCGCTTTGCCCGCGAACATTTCTGTTTCGATCGAATGATGCGGGCCAAGCTGGATGTCGACCTGGCTCTGGTCAAAGCGAACAGAAAGCCGGAAATTCGCGGGAAAGAGCGTGTCGAAACCGCAACGCTGGCGCCAATCGCGAATCCCGAACCGATCTTACCCGACTGACGCGCGATTGATCGCGTCGATCAGTTGTCGGAGCCGCCCGAAGTTGTCGCGGTAAGGTGTCAGGATCAACCTCGGAAGGTCCCAAATCGTCGGCTCATTCTTTTCGGGCCGGAGCGCGCTGCCCTGAACGATTTCACCTTCACGAACCACGTCGGTAAAGTTCCTATTCAGTTCCGCGACCCCTTCATTCGACAATCGACGGCAAACCCGAATCACCAGTTGTTCGCCGACCCAGCGAGTCGAATGATAGACCTTGTAAAACTGGAGAATCTCCTGCACGGCAGCATCAACATCGGGTGCGATTTTGAAAAACGAAAAATCCTCCGAAGACACCAGGCCGAGCTTGCAAAGATATTCGGTCAGAAACGTCATCCACGTCTGCCAGTAATTGCCTCCGGGCCGATCCAGCATCACGACCGGAATGATCCGTGACTTGCCGGTTTGCATCAGAGTCAGCACTTCAAAGGTCTCGTCCATCGTTCCAAACCCGCCCGGAAAAAGCGCAAAGGCGTGAGACTCTTTCACGAAGTTGAGTTTGCGATCGAAAAAGTAATTGAAATTGATCAGTTTCGGATCGCCTTCGATCACTTCGTTCGCGTGCTGCTCGAAGGGCAAACGAATGTTCAGGCCAAAACTGTGCTCGCGTCCGGCGCCTTTTTGGGCCGCGCCCATGATTCCCTCTCCGCCCCCGGTAATGACCATGTATTCTTGCGCCGCCATTCTGCGCGCAAATTCTTCGGCAACCTTTGATTCAGGCGCCTCGGGTGGAATGCGCGCCGAGCCAAACACCACAACTTTTCGAAAGTGAGCATAGGGCGCGAAGATTTTCGCCGCGTAACGCATTTCCTTAAGCGAACGATTCATTAGCTTCAAATCCGCCACGCTCATTTCGTCCCGCGCCATTTTCAACGCGGTAACGATCATCTCCTCGATTAATTCCGGTGTTTTGTTTGCACCCCAATCACGAACGAGCTCTCGGACGCGCTCACCAAACGGTGCTTCCAACGTCCACAGCCGGCGCGTCGGCTGGTCTTGAATCGTCCCGGTAAAATCTTCCACGCCGAACTGTAGAGGCGGCTGTGTCAGCCGCAAATTCCGCTGTGCGCGGGCGATTGAGATCAATGGAGCCGTCGGGAGACGAGCGACCGTGAAAAGAACCGAGTCAATCGCCCTCTATCCTGCTGCGATCAAATCGGCCAAAATCTCGCGCATGTGCCGAATCGGCAGCGAAAAATGCCCTTCATTGTCGACGTAGCGCGCAACGCAGTCAGGCAAGCGCTTCGCCGTTTCTTCAGCAACCCGGAACGAAAATGCCCGGTCCTGTTTTCCGTGCCACAACCGCACCGGAACATCGACATCCTCCAACCGAAAACCCCAGGGCCTTCCGTAGATTTCGGCATCGGCCATCACACCGTCGGCTCCGGACCCGAGCCACGCTCTGCGCTGACTTTCAAAGCAAACATTGAATGCCGCATCGTCGCGAAACGCTTCTGCATCAGGTCGCGGCAACGTGTGCAAAAAGCTCCGCGCGATCCGTAACGACGTTCGCCACGAGATAATTGGCCGCACCAGATAGAAAGATGCGCGCAACAAGCGCGGCTGGTTCCAATAAGACCACATCATCCATCGATACAACGGGAGCAATCCGCTGTGGTCACTCAGATCGGCGAACGGGACCGCACCGCTGACAACGGCCACTCGGCCGACGCGCTCCGGCATTTTCAAACCCGTCACGTACGCATAAGGCGCTCCGCCGGAAATAGCGAGCACATGGAATCGGCCGATGCTGAGATGATCGGCAAACTGCTGCAGAAGGTCCGGCCAATCGAGCAATTGTCTGTCTGGTTGAAAGGTTGAATCACAAATTCCAGGTCGATCGGCCGAAATGATTCTGACGTTCAATTCGCGGGCGGCGGCATCGGCCAGTTCTCCCATCGTTCGTGAGCTTGGCCAGCCGTGAAAAAAGAAAACCGGTTCGCCATCTGCGCAGCCATATTCGGCAAAGGCAAGCCGGCCCCCGTTTTTCAGCGACAAGAATTTGCAGTCGTCCATTGACTTTCAATTATTTGCCGAATTCAGACCCGAGGAAAATCCTCTTTCCCGCTTGCGATTCGCGCTGTAACTTTTTGCACGTAAACCTGACTCGGTTTTCGAAACTCAAGTGTATGAATGAAAAGAAACCGATTAGCGGAAAAATCGAGCTCCATGGGAACGGCATGGGCGTTCCCTCCCCTGAAGACATTGAGCGCCGGGCGCGCGAAATTGCAATGATTGACGAGCGCAATCCGGACGAATTCAGCGACACTGATTGGCGGCAGGCCCGCGAAGAATTGTTGGGCGACCAGGAAACGAAGCCACCGGAAGAAGACGACAAAAACATCAAGCTTGAATACGAGTGGGAAGTGACCCCGGACAACCGTGGACACCGCGTGCCGCGTCCGGGAGTCGATGAAGAAGACGAGACGATCGGCGAACAGCTCGTAAGCGATGGCCGCGAAGAAGCCGCCCACGATCAAATGCTCGAAGCGCGCCGGGAAGAGCTCGAACAGGAGGGCGGAATTACTTGATCCAGGCCGCGGTCGCTAAAGAAAATCGGACAGCGACCGCGCCACCGCGCTCGCGCGAAAGCTCTTCGTCTCCGGAGAGTCTTCTTGGACGGTTTCACGAAGTTCGGAAGTTCACTGGCAAACTTTCTGAAAATCTCGCCCCGGAAGACTGCGTCGTGCAATCGATTCCGGATGTCAGCCCGACCAAATGGCATCTCGCGCATACAACCTGGTTTTTCGAGACTTTCATCTTAAAAAAATGGGTTCCCGGATATCACGATGCCGTTCCGGAGTACGCTTATCTTTTCAATTCCTATTACAACGCCGCTGGCACGATGCATCGGCGAGATCTCCGCGGCCTGATTTCGCGACCGACGGTACCAGAGACGAAAAAATATCGCGAGTCGGTCGATTCGGGCATTGATGAGTTAATCTCCGGCGCCGATGAGAAATTGTTTCGCGAGATCGAACCAATCCTCATCCTGGGAATTCACCACGAACAACAGCACCAGGAGCTGCTGATCACCGACATCAAACACGTCTTTGCGCAAAACCCACTCTATCCAGTTTTTCGTGCCGATGAAACGCGTTCTCCGAGCGCTTTGGATCGCGCCGGGACGCCGGGATCCACCCAATTTATTGAGTTTGATGAAACGACGATTGAGATCGGCCACGATGGCGCTGGATTCTCCTACGATAACGAAGGGCCGCGTCATCGCGCACTCGTTCTGCCGTTCTCGCTGGCGAATCGCCTCGTCACCAATCGCGAATATCTCGGGTTCATGGCCGACCATGGTTATTCGCGCCCCGAGTTTTGGCTCTCGTTAGGCTGGATGGCCGTGACCGAACAAAACTGGCGCGCCCCTCTTTATTGGGTCGAACGCGACGGCGAATGGTGGAATTTCACCTTGTCCGGTTTGCGCAAAGTAGATCCGGACGAACCGGTCACCCATCTGAGTTATTTCGAAGCCGATGCCTACGCGAATTGGGCCGGCGCGCGACTGCCGACGGAATTCGAATGGGAACGCGCAGCAGCGAAGATCGAGATCGACGGAAACTTTGTTGAGTGCGAACGCTTTCATCCGAAGGCGCTGGAGCAGGCGCCGCGAAACCAGGAACTTGCGCAAATGTTTGGCGATGTCTGGGAATGGACACGGAGTTCGTACTCGCCTTACCCCGGTTACCGCGCGGGACCGGGCGCGCTCGGCGAATACAACGGGAAGTTCATGTGCAATCAATACGTGCTCCGCGGCGGTTCCTGCGCCACGTCGCGGACTCACATCCGCAAAACCTACCGGAATTTCTTTCAACCCGAGAAGCGGTGGCAATTCATGGGGATCCGGTTGGCGCGCGATCTGTCGTGAAACAAAACATCGAAACCGCGAAACCGGTTTTTCGCGACGAAGTTCTGGCCGGCCTTTCCAAGTCCCCGCGGCAACTGCCGTATAAGTTCTTTTACGACGAGCACGGCGCGCAGTTGTTTCGGCAAATCTGCGAGCTGCCCGAATATTACGTCACCCGAACCGAAATCGAGATCCTGCGGTTGCATGGCGCGGAGATGGCCGCAGCTCTTGGACCGCAAATCGAGTTGATCGGTCTCGGCACCGGCGCCGGAACCAAAACCAAGATCCTGCTCGAAGAGCTGGAGTGTCCAGCAGTGTACGTCCCGATCGACATCTCGAAGGAGCAACTGGAGAAATCGTCGGAGCGTTTCCGCAAGATGTTTCCAAATCTGCAAATCCTCCCGGTCGCCGCTGATTATCTCGAGCCCTTCGAACTGCCGTTGCCACGTCAGCTCTCGTCACGGAGCGTGGTTTATTTTCCAGGGTCCACGATTGGCAATTTCGAACCCGATGATGCGAGCGAATTTCTGTCGCGCCTGGTCGAGCTAGTCGGCGAAGGCGGCGGCCTGCTCATCGGCGTCGACCTTCAGAAGGATCGACATGTTATTGAGACCGCTTATAACGACAGCGCCGGAGTCACTGCGAAGTTCAACAAGAACCTGCTCGCCCGAATTAATCGCGAGCTCGGCGCCGATTTCGATCTTGCCCATTGGCAGCATTACGCCATCTACAATCCGGCCGAAGGACGCATCGAGATTTATCTGATCAGCGAAGCCGATCAGACTGTGCGCATCTGTGACGAATCATTTGAGTTTCGGGCCGGCGAAAAAATTCTCACTGAGTATTCCTACAAGCACACCATCGGCGGATTCACCATGCTTGCGCGCCAGGCCGGTTTCGAATTTCAGCAGGTCTGGACGGATGACCAGCGGTGGTTTGGTGTTTTCTATTTCACCGTGGCAAACTAGCCAGCGGTGAGAGCATTGGTCCAACTGGTCGGCGTTTCGAAAACCTTCGGCGACGCACCCGCCGTCCATGAAATCGATCTCTCGATCGAGAGCGGCAAAACAACGGTGCTGATCGGGCCCAGTGGCTGCGGCAAGTCGACTTTGCTGCGTCTCATCATCGGTTTGCTCGAACCCGACAGCGGCGAAATCAAATTCGACGGAACTTCACTTCAGCCTGATAAAATCGAGATCGTCCGGCGGCGCGTCGGTTACGTTATTCAGGAAGGCGGACTTTTTCCGCACCTGACCGCGCGCGCAAACATTTTACTGATGGCGCGTCATCTTGGCCGCACTGAAAACGAAATGTTTTCTCGATTGTCCGACGTTTGCGCGCTGGCGCGCTTCCCCGAGAATCTTCTCGATCGATATCCGCTCGAACTGTCCGGCGGCCAACGGCAACGCGTAAGCTTGATGCGCGCGTTGATTCTTTCCCCTGAGTTGTTGCTGCTCGACGAGCCACTCGGCGCCCTCGATCCGCTCGTGCGTGCGGCCCTGCAAGAAGACTTGAAGAAAATCTTCGCGCAGTTGAAGCAGACCGCACTGCTTGTCACTCACGACCTCGCCGAGGCCGCATATCTTGGTGATGAAATCGTTCTCATGAACGAAGGGCGAATCGTGCAGCAAGGTTCGCTCAAAGATCTCCAGCAAAATCCGGCAGATGATTTCGTTACCGAATTTATCAACGCCCAGCGGAGTCTTGCTGTCCTATGAAAAGAATCAGGAAAGCAGGAAAACAGGAAAGAGTATTTCGACTTCTTCGTTTTTCCTGCATTCCTGCGTTCCTTATTTTCTTTTCTGGTTCGCTCTGTGCCGCGCAGGTCGTGATCGGTTCCAAGAAATTTACCGAGTCTTACGTGCTCGGCGAGATCGCGAAGCGCCAGCTGAGTGATGCTGGAGTTCCAGTCGAACATCGCCAGGGAATGGGCGGGACGATCATTCTTTGGCAGGCGATCCGTGGCGGACAGATCGACGCCTATCCGGAATACACCGGGACAATTGTTCAGGAGATCTTGAAACGCAGCGATCCGATGCATGTCGATTTCATCGCGGATGAGCTGCGAAAATTGGGAATTGGGATGACCAAACCGCTCGGCTTCAATAATACTTACGCACTGGTGATGCTGCGCAAACGCGCAGGCGACCTCGGCATTCGAACGATTGGCAATCTTCAAAGATATCCGGAGCTGAAGTTTGGACTGACTCACGAATTCTTGGATCGCCAGGACGGATGGCAGCCGTTGGCGGTCGCATATCGATTGAGTCCACAAAGTGTGGTCGGAATTGATCACGCATTAGGCTACGACGCGCTTAGAAGCGGGCAGATCGACGTGAAGGATGCCTATTCGACCGACGCGAAGATCGCGCAATTCGATTTGGTTGTTCTCGAAGACGATCAAAAATTCTTCCCGCGCTACGATGCCGTCTTTTTGTATCGATTGGCTCTTGATGAAAAAGCAGTCGCCGCGTTACGCGGACTCGAAGGAACGATCGACGAAGCGACAATGACGCGACTCAACGCCGAAGCAGAACGCGCAAAAGACTACACCCAAGCGGCGGGATTGTTTTTCCACTCGACGGCAACATCGACACCCGTCGCTCGTGAGGGTCTTTCACACAAACTCGCGCGATGGACCCTGCGCCATCTCGAATTAGCCGGCTTTTCATTGTTGCTCTCGATCTTCGTTGGAATCCCACTTGGGATTTGGGCGAGTCGCGGCGGCGTGGTCGGGCACACGATTCTCGGATTCGCCGGTATCGTGCAAACAATTCCCTCACTGGCTCTGCTCGCGCTGCTCGTTCCGCTTCCGTTTTTTGGGATCAGCGTGCGGACAGCGATCGTTGCCCTTTTTCTTTACGGATTGCTTCCGATCGTCCGCAACACCGCCACTGGTCTGCAGGACATTCCGCGCACCCTGCGCGAGTCCGCGATCGCGCTTGGACTCACTCGACGGGCGCAACTCTGGCAAATTTATCTGCCAATGGCGTCGCGTTCCATTCTCGCGGGAATCAAGACCAGCGCGGTCATCAGCGTTGGCACCGCCACGCTCGCGGCGCTGATTGGCGCCGGCGGTCTGGGCGAACCGATCCTGAGCGGACTCAACCTGAACGATCACGCTACGATCTTGCAGGGCGCAATTCCAGCCGCAGTCCTCGCGCTTCTCGTTCAATGGTTCTTCGATCTGCTCGACCGCGTTCTGATTCCAAAAGGACTGCGGTTGTAAAACCCAAATCCCAATCTCCAAACCCCAGGGAAACTCCAATCACCAAACTTCAAAACACCGTGTGGCGGAGCCTTGAGAATTGGAGGTTGGCGCTTCCCTGGTGATTGGGGTTTGGTCGTTGGTGTTTTTCCGCTTCGCTAACTCCTCGAATTGCGATTACGTGATGTATGGCGATCGCGTCGATCAATCCCGCGACGGGCGAGAAGCTGAAGGAATTCAAGCCGCAGGACGACGCTCAAATCGAGAAAACCTTGCGGAAAGCCGCTGCGGCATTTGAGAAGCATCGGCGCCAGCCATTTCCAAGACGCGCCGACCTGATGATGACCGTTGCCACGCTGCTTCAACAGGAAAAGCAGGAACTCGCGCGAACGGTCACCCTCGAAATGGGAAAATTATTTCGCGATAGCGTCGCCGAGATCGAGAAGTGCGCGCTAGGTTGCCGTTTTTATGGCGAGAACGCCGAGCGTTTTCTTGAAGACGAATCGGCGCAAACAAACGCGCGTCGTTCCTATCTTCATTACGAACCGATGGGGCCGGTCCTGGCGATCATGCCGTGGAATTTTCCGTTCTGGCAGGTGTTCCGATTCGCTGCGCCGGCGCTGATGGCCGGCAACGTTGGGATTCTTAAACACGCCGCGAATGTTCCGCAATGCGCGCTGGCCATCGAACAGTTGTTTTGTCGCGCAGGTTTCGATGAAGGCGTATTTCAGACGTTGCTAATCGAGGCCGAGCAAGCTGAGAAAGTAATCGTCGATCCTCGCGTCAAGGCTGTCACGCTTACAGGCAGCGAGCGGGCCGGCAGCATTGTGAGCAGCGTTGCCGCGCGTGAGATTAAAAAAAGCGTACTCGAACTCGGCGGCAGCGATCCGTTTATCGTCATGCCGAGCGCCGATTTCGGACTTGCAGTGAGCACGGCGGTCAAAGCGCGAACGATCAACACCGGCCAATCGTGCATCGCGGCCAAGCGATTTTTCATTGCCGACAAAGTCTACGACAAGTTTTTGGACCAATTTGTTGAGCAGATGCGAACGCTCAAAGTCGGTGACCCGTTCGATGAAACGACCGAGATCGGCCCGCTTGCGAACGAGCACATCTTGAACGGCGTGCACGAGCAGGTGCAGAAGTCGATCGCCATCGGAGCGAAACTGTTAACCGGAGGAAATCGAATCGCGGGACCGGGATTTTTCTACGAGCCCACCGTATTGGTCGATGTCCCACGTGATGCGCCCGCATTTCGCGAAGAAGTTTTCGGTCCGGTCGCGGCAGTTCTTCGGGTAGGCAACGCCGCGGAAGCGATCGAGCTGGCCAATGACAGCCCGTTTGGGCTCGGCGCCAGCGCATGGACAAGCGACGAGACCGAACAGGAACTTTTCGCCTCAGAACTTCAAAGCGGAATGGTGTTCATCAACTCCATGGTCGCATCGGATCCACGTCTGCCATTTGGCGGTATAAAACGCTCCGGGTTCGGCCGCGAGCTCGGCGCCGCCGGCATCCGCGAATTCATGAACGCGAAAACGATCTGGATCGCGTAGGCCCGTTGGCTGCATCGATTTGTTAGGCTGCTTGGGCAATGCGCCGCAGCCGACCTGCACGAACGCGGTCAACCAACTTGCCAATGAGATACCACTGAACTCCGCCCAGAACAGCACAAACAAAACCGGGGAGGATCACAATATAGAGAATCGCGCCCCAAAAGTCTGGCAGCAATCGCCCAACAAGTGGTTCTAGCGGCTCGATGAGCTTCCCTGCCACGAGATAAAGGTGAACGCCTGGGAATAGGTAATAGCCGAGATAGAGATCATCGACAGGCGGTTCTCCGAAAAAGATGCCCGTCGGGCAGAGTGCGACGCAGATAAGCGAAAGAATTGTGTGCGACACGGCAAGAGAGAGAGGCAAAGAGAGACGTGGCCATCGCCAGCGTAGAAGCCGCGCCAAAAGCCAAACTATGGTGCCCGTGTTAACAAACAAAACCACGAAGGTCGCGATGCAGAACGCGTTTTGGTCAAGCTCTGACGGCGTGGTGCCTACCCTATCCGCATGCAGCACTCGGTGGATAATCTGTTGATCACGGCCCGCTGCGAATCGGTTGGTTCATACGAAACGCGGCGATGCTTCGCTCGAGGTCACTGCGCGGCTGTGATGGATTCAAAGAGGTTTTTTAGCGACCAAATAGAGCGCGCTGCAGCAGCGACGGAGGAACAATTGCGGCCAGGTCAGGTGAAGGTACCAACGCGCGCCCACAAGCCTGCGAACGATGCCGCCCCAATCAACGATTTCGAACCCGCGTGCGCGGAGACGGTCGAGCCAATGGTAGCGCGAAAGTTTCCAGACGTGGGTCGGATCGTGATCGAGTAATCGGGTGATCGGTCCGAGAACAGTGTCATAGATGGGCACGACCGCGATCAGCAAACCGCCCGGTTCGAGCCGCGAGTGAATCACCTCCAGCGCGCGGTCGAGATCAGGAATATGCTCGAGTACATCCCAGGCGACCACGGCTCGAGGCGCGGGCTGGACTGGGATGCAATCTAACGAGCCCTCGTACACCACCACATTCGGCACACGCGCGCGGGTAGTCTCAGCGCCGTAAGGATTGGGCTCGCAAGCAACGCATTGGTAACGAGTGGCCGCTTTTTCCAAAAAGAGACCGAGCCCTGACCCGAGTTCGAAAATTGTGCTGCCGGGTTCAAGCCATTGGTCCAGCAAGCGCATGTAAAAGCGGAGTTTTCGGTCGGAGTTCTGGCGTTGGTAATCGCGATAGTTGTCGGCGTAGTAAGTTGCGCCACGCTCTTTTTGCGAATCCATCGCTCAGCTGTAGCAATCCACAGGGGCGCGAGCAAGCATCCCGCGTCCACTTAGAAATCCACTACGAAACCGCCTGTTGTTCCATTATTCTGGTCGGGATGAGGATCCTGGTCGTTCTGCCTGCATATAATGAGGAGCAAGCGCTGCCTCACCTACTCGATTCGCTCATCGAAAATCTTTCGGAAGAGCGGAAGGACTATTCAATCATCGTCGTCAACGACGGAAGTCGTGATCGCACCGGCGAAGTTGCAGACTCATACGCTAAGCGCCATCCGATCCTGGTCCTCCACAACGACAGCAACAAGGGTCTGGCTGAAACCATGCGGCGCGGGTTGATGGAAGCGGTGAGCAGGGCGGGTCCGAAAGATATTATCGTCACCATGGACGCCGACAACACGCACCCCGCCGGTCTGACCTTGAGAATGATCCGTTCTATTCGAGAAGGGAACGATGTTGTCATCGCGAGCCGCTATCGAGACGGAAGCCAGGTCCGCGGTGTTTCCTTGGAGCGCCGTGTGCTGAGCCGGGTGGCATCATGGTTGTTTCGGATTTTCTTTCCGATTCGAGGCGTGCTCGATTACACCTGCGGGTATCGCGCTTATCGCGCCGATCTCACGAAAAGCTTGATCGACCAGTATGGTCGAGAATTCATTTCCGAGCGCGGATTTTCGTGCATGATCGACATTCTTTTGCGTTTGCGCGAACGGGATGTCGTGTTCGCTGAAGTTCCATTGGTGCTGCGCTATGATCTGAAGCCCGGCCGCACGAAAATGCGAGTGCTGGCAACGATCCTCGACACGTTGAAGTTGCTGATCAGGAGGCGACTGACAGTTTCTAAAGCGAAACCCGTGAGAGCAGATGATCGACAATCTTCCTAGCCGCGCGGCCATCGCCGTATGGGTTGCTCGTTCCTCGCAACGTGAGCTTTCGTTTTCCGGTCAGAAACTCTCTTGCCACGCCGACGACTCGAGCAGTGTCCGAGCCGACCACGAACGAAGTGCCGTAATCGATCGCTTCGGGTCGTTCCGTTTCGTCGCGCAGTACTAAAACCGGCTTGTTTAAACTGGGCGCTTCTTCCTGAATCCCTCCCGAATCGGTCAGGATGAGCTCGGCATTTTTCATCGTCCAGACCAGGTCAGGGTAGGCTAGAGGTTCGGCCAATCGGATATTGTGGATCCCGCCCAGCCTGGTGCGAATTGTTTCGGACACTTCCGGATTCCTGTGCACTGGCAAAACGAACACGATATCTTTAAACTCACGGCTCAGCTCAGTTAATGCCGACGCAATTCGATCAAGGGGAGCGCCGATATTCTCCCTGCGGTGAACGGTCACGAGCACCAGTCGCTTCCCATCGAGTCCAGCCAGATAAACGGAAATCGGCTTGTGCGGGTGAGCTATCGTCCACAGAAACGAATCAATGCCGGTGTTTTGAGTGACGAGGATCGATTCAGATGCAACACCTTCCCGGAGTAACGCCGTTCGTGCCGCCTCCGTCGGCGCGTAGTGCCATTTGGCGACACGCGTTATTAAACGGCGATTCAATTCCTCCGGGAACGGCTCATCGATCTTTGATGTGCGCAAGCCCGCTTCGACATGGCCGACCGCGATCTTATGGTAGAACGCAGATAGTGCCGCGATGAATGCTGTCGTGGTATCCCCCTGCACCAAAGCAGCGCAACTGTCGGGATGTTTTTCGATCAAAGCGTCAATGTGCGCAATCGCGGCAGACGCGAGCTGACCGAGGCTCTGACCTGACTCCATGATCTCAAGCCACGAATCGGGCTCGATATCGAAATATTTCAAAAACGGCCTGGCAAGCTGATCGTGCTGCCCCGTAAAACAAAAGTGGGCCTGCCACGCGTCTTGCCTGTTCGTTTGCGAGCCTTGGCGCGCGTGCAATTCTCGCACAATCGGCGCCATTTTGATGATTTCGGGACGAGTTCCCGCAAAGACCAGGATCGTTTTCATCGAAATCGCTAGCGCCCGCCGACGTAACTGCGAAGCGGAAGTCCCATCCGATAGTTCGCGATGCACCGCTGTAAATCTTCAGCCAGACCAATGTTGCCTTGAGCCACGGCCAACTGCGATGCCTGTTCAGCAGCGTTAATCGCGTCCGGGAACCGCCCACTTTCAGCGTAAGCCGCGGCCAGAGTTCGCAAAACAATCGCGTTGGGATGACCGGCGTGCTGCAAAACTCCTTCTGTCAATTCCACGGCTTTGGCGCCATCGCGCGTCGCCGAATCAGGCGACGTGGCCAGGATCCAGGCAAGGTTCGGCGCCGCATTCATTTGGTGCGGATCAATCTCCAGGCTTTTTCTGAATTCAGCCGCGGCTTCGTTCTCGTGGCCTTTCTGCAATAGCGCGAGCCCAAGGTTGTTATGAGCATCCGCATCGGCTGGTTCGAGGTTGAGCGCTTCCTGGCAATGAAGTATCGCTTTATCCAGACGGCCACGTCTCAGGAGTAAATCGGCCAGACTGGCATGAGCGAATCCGTTATTTTTTGTCACTGCAATTGCATGAGACCACAGTAACTCGCTGTCTTGCCAATAACTTGCCTGAGTGCGCGCCACCGACGCCAATACGATCACTGCGACGGTTCCGGCGACGGCCAATATCTCGCGCCGTTTCCACCATCCAGCTGTCCAGTCGGCGATCGTCCAGGTAACGAGCACACAGAGACCTATTTGCGGCAAGTAGGTGAACCGGTCGGCATGAGCTTGTCTTCCCGCCTGAACGATCCCGAGCACAGGAGTAAGCATCAGCAGATACCAAAACCAGCCGACCACAACGTAAGGACTTTTGCGCCGAACAACGAGCGCGATCCCCGTAATGCCGAGGATCAACAAAGCCGCAATCAAAACCAACCAGTTGTTTAAATGGTCGCGCGGATGCGGATAAAAGACGCTGAGATCAGTCGGCCACAACGTCTGTTTGATGTAGATGATTACGCTAACAAAGGCGTTTTTGGTGCGTGAAAGCAACGATGGCGGCGTAAAGGAACTTTCCGCCACGGTTTGGATGACGATTGTCGCCGCACAAGAGAGAGCCGACAACGCAAGAAGCGGAATCTTTTCGGCCAGCAATTTCCACCATTCCCGCAATTCGGTAGCGCGATGCAAGGGCCAATAGTCCAGCAGCAATAACACCACAGGAGTTGTTACGAGCATCGGCTTGGACATTAAGCCGCAGGCAAGCGCAATGAAAACCAGGCTGTAGCGCAACACTCCCGGTTTTCGCGCGTAGATGATGTAGGCCCACAGCGTGAGCATGAAGAAAACACCGCTTAACACGTCTTTGCGCTCGATGATCCACACAACCGATTCCGCGCGCAACGGGTGAACTGCAAAAATCGCCGCCACAAATGCGCATCGCCAGAAGGCGCCGGTTGCTTGCAGCAACACGAGAAACAGCAAAACTGCGCCGATCGTGTGCAACACGACATTGGTGAGATGATATCCTCCCGCTTTCATTCCGTAGAGCTGCGCTTCGATCATGTGCGAAATGTTCGTAAGCGGAGACCAGCTGGGAGAAGGAACGTTGGTAAATGCCCAGATAACGTTGTGCGCGTTTAATCCCTGGTTTATTTCCGGAACTTCGTAGACGTATTCCGGATCGTCGAAGTTGATGAACGGGAACCTGATTGTCTGGCCGAATACGAACCAAACGAGCGCAATCAAGCCGGCGCAAACAGCGACGATTCTCCAGGGTTCAGCGATTCTTTGGCGCATTTGGCAAGGTGGGATCACGGAACGGCCGATGTTCTCGGTAGAGATTGGTCTCTTCCTCAATCTTGGCGGCTAGGTTGTGCTGTCCCTGGGCATGCGCGAGTCCCGACGCGCTTTGACCGGCGTCGACCGCTTTATCAAACTGGCCTGCTTCGGCGTAAGCTGCGGCAAGAGTTCGGATAAAAAACGGATTTTTCTGGTGTGTGACTCGATTCAATCTCAGCGCAAGGTCCACAGCCTGGGCCCCGTTTCTCACTGACTCGTCCGGAGCAGCCGAAAGGAGCCACGCAAGATTATTCAAAGGCGCCGCAGAATCTGGTTCCGATTGCAATGCGACTTTAAAATGAGCAACGGCTTCACCGAACAATCCTTTTTGAACAAGTGCGTTCGCCAAGCTCGTATTAGTGCCTGGATCGGTTGGATACAGCGCCAGCGTCGTTCGCCATTCGACGATCGCGGCATCGACATCCCCCTTTCGAAATAAGGCCACACCGAAGTCGTAGTGGGCATCTGGAAAATCAGGCCGCAATTCGACCGCCTGTCGAAAATGAGCAAGCGCTTCATCCAGTCGTCCGATTCGTTCAAGAACATTGCCGATGGCGTTGTGAATAAGCGCCAGGCTCAGGGTGTAATGTCCGTGCTGGCTGCCGGAATGGACGTCCAATGCGCGCTGTAAGTACGACAGCGCGTCGTCCAGTCGGCCTTGTTCCATAAAATAATTCCCCAAATCCGTCAGAGCGACGTCATTGTCCTGAGTAACAGTGAGGGTGTGTGTCCAAAGGGTCTGCGTGTTTCGCCAATAAGTTACTTGTTTCCAAGTGCAAGCGGTCAATACCATGACGATTGCAACCGCCGCGGTTCCGAGAACCTGTTTTCGCGCGGGAAGCGAAACGGAATAATCCGCAATCAGCCAGGTTATCGCGATGTAAAGGCCGACGTGCGGCAGATAAGTGTAGCGATCCGCATGGCCCTGTAGCCCGACCTCGATAATTCCGATGACGGGCAAGAGCATGACCAAATACCAAAGCCAGCCAACGACCAGGTAAGGGTAACGTTTCCGAATCGCAAAAGCCGCCGACGTCACTACGATCAAGAAAACCGCAGCAAGTCCAACTTGCCAAAAGGGGAGACGATTATCCGGATGCGGATAAAACACAGCAAGATCGATCGGCCAGAAAATCTGCCAGATATAAGTGACATAGGTCACGACCGCGTTCCCAAGCCGCCAGGCAAATGGCAACTGTTCAATCGACTCACTCGAATGGATTTGCAAAATGAGCGCGACCGCGGAACTGGCCATTGACAGCGCAGCGAGCGGTAGTTTTTCGATCGTCAATCTCCAAAGCGATTTGGAATCGCGAATGCGGCCAAGTGGCCAGTAATCCAGCAGAAGTAAAACTACCGGCGTTGTCACCAGCATCGGCTTGGACATCAGTCCGCAGACAAACAAGATCGATATCGTCGCGTAGCGGCCGAAAGAAGGCGTGCGCACGTAGCGAACGTAAGTGATGAGCGTTAAAAAAAAGAAAACGGCGCTCAGGACGTCTTTGCGCTCGGCAACCCATGCGACTGATTCCACTCGAAGCGGATGGATCGCGAAGACGGCAGTGACAAATGCTGCGCACCAAAATCTCTGCGTCGCAATTTGTAAAAACAAAAGCAACATCAACGCCGCGACAGTGTGGAGCAAAACGCTGGTGAAGTGGTGACCGCCCGGTTTGAGACCAAAAATCTGACAATCGATCATGTGGGAAATGAGTGTCAGCGGGTGCCAGTTTTTGGTGTTGGTATCGACGAATGCCTGCTCCAAGCCGTGGAGGCTCAAACCGGAGCTGACCAATGAGTTCCCGTAAACGTAAGTCTTGTCGTCGTAGTTTACGAAGTCGTGCCAAAGCGTTTGGCCAAACACGATCCAGATAAGCGCCACGATGACTGCGCAAACAAGGAAGCGCGGCCCTATTTTGGCTGTGGGCGGAGCGTTTTTCATCCGGAAAATCTCGTCAAAGCAACGATTAATCGGGGGGGTTTTCGCGATAAGGCGTGCGCGCCTGATACAGTTCGATTTCGTGGCGCAGAGTTTCGGCAAGGGAATAGTTGCCTTGGTTTTGCGTCAATTCGACGGCGTGTTGTGCTGTCTCCGTTGCTTTAGCAAAGTCACCGCTCTCAGCATATGCCGCGGCCAGAGTACGCAGAACGACCGGTGTGTCGCCGCCCGGGAGGACCGTCGCCGACTCCGCCAGTTGGACAGCTCGCTGTCCATTCCGGATCGAATCATCCGGATAAGTGGCGAAGATCCAGGCGAGGTTGTTCAGCGCGTTCCCGTCATTCGGATCGATTTGCAGGCTCGTTTCCCATTGGGTAACTGCGCCGTGGACATCTCCGGCTTTGACGAGCAAGACCCCAAGGTCATTGCGCGCGGTAATGTTGAACGGAAAATCTTTCACCGTCGCTTCGGCGTGAATTATATTCCCGGCGCGCGACTGCATTCGGGCTTCCGCGATGTCGCCGCGAGCCCACAAAGCCGCCGCCAAGTTTTGATGCGCGATCTGATTGTTGGAAGTGACTTTTAAAGCGTGCTTCCAAAGCGAGATATTGTCGCGCCAGTAGGTTGTTTGTTTCCACGCACAAATCGCGAACGCAACCACCACGCACATTGCCGTCGAGGTGAGAATGGCGCTTCGATAACGCCACCGCGGCGCCAAGTCGGCAATCGTCCATGTGACCGCGATAGTTATTCCGATGTGCGGAAGGTAAGTAAAACGATCGGCGCGGCTTTGCAGGCCCGATTGAAAAAGTCCGAGCACCGGAAAAAGCAGTATCAGATACCAAAACCAGCCGACAAAAAGATAAGGACGCTTCTGCATGAACAAAACTGCGACAAACGTGATTGCCACGATTAGAAACACCGATCCCAGAACGATCCAAATATTCAATTGATCGCGCGGGTGCGGATAAAGGACCGCGAGGCCGGATGGCCAAAACATTTGGCGCAGATAAACGATTATACTAACGGCCGCGTTTTTGATCCGTGGAAGCAGGGGTAATTGTTCCAGCGACGCCATCGTTACTGTTTGGACGTAAACCGTCACAGCCGAGGCAGCGAGCGAAAGCGAAACCAGGGGGATTTTCTCAATAATCAGTCTTGTCCAGACACTCGCAGTTTTCTGACCTCCGACCTCCGACCTCCGACCTCTGTTCAGGGGCCAATAATCCAACAACAGCAACACCACCGGCACCGTGACAAATGTTGCCTTCGACATTAACCCGCACGCCACCAGAATCGACAACAGGATATAGCGACGAACGCTGGGCGCTCGCGCGTAGCGCAGATACGCGCCCAAGGTCAGCATTAAAAAAATCCCGCTAATGACGTCTTTTCGTTCCGCAACCCAAGCCACGGATTCGACACGCATTGGATGGATGGCAAAAATCGCAGCGACAAACGCGCTTCGCCAAAGATGTGCTGTCATTCTGTAAAGCACCAGAAACAGCAGAACAGCTGCAACGTTATGCAGAACAACGCTGGTGAAATGATGACCGCCGGGTTTTAGGCCGTAAATTTGGCAATCGAGCATGTGGCTCAGCGTTGTCAGCGGATGCCACAGACGTGCATGACTGTGAGTTAAGAACCATTTGAGTCCTTCGACAGTCAGGCCACGACTGACCTCGGCGTTTTGATACACGTATCGGTCGTCATCGAAGTTGATAAACTCGTGGTTTAGCGTTTGCCCGAACACCAGCCAGATCGAGACCGTCAGAAAAATACAGACGGTGATCGTGATCCGACGATCTTGTCGGCGACTCGTTAACTCCGGCGCTGTCGGCATTGTTAGACCGGTGGCGAAGTTAATCGCCAACGCGCCATCCGAAATTGCAAAGCTGTTCCCAAACAGCCGAGGCCATAGCGCACGCTGCGACGAAAATTAATCGAGGACATTTCGGGCATATATTTGGCCGGACAGCTGACCTCGCCGATCTTGCACCCGAGCCAGAGGATCTGGGCCAGTATTTGATTGTCGAAAACGAAGTCGTCCGAATTCTTTTCGATCGGCACTCGCTCCAGCAAGCTGCGCGCAAACGCCCGGTAACCGGTGTGATATTCCGAAAGCTTGGCGCCGATCATGAAATTCTCGGCCGCAGTCAGGAAACGATTGGAAATGTATTTCCACCACGGCATCCCACCATCGAGCGCGCCGCCGCCAAGAATCCGCGAGCCAAGCACACACGGATAAAGTCCGCTTGCCACCATCGATGCCATCGCGGGGAGGAGCTGCGGCGTGTATTGATAGTCGGGATGGATCATGACCACGATGTCGGCGCCGGCTGCAAGCGCGAGGCGGTAACAGGTTTTTTGGTTTCCGCCGTACCCGCGATTCTCCAGATGCACTTCCACCTGAACGCTCGGCAACGTGCGCGCGATGGCCGCGGTTTCGTCGTGACTGGCGTCGTCCACCACAATGACAAGGTCGACAATCCCCTGCTGCATCACTTCATCGTAAGTCTTTTGCAGCGTGCGCGCGGCGTTATAAGCCGGCATTACGACAACAATTTTCTGACCGTTTAGCATTTAGAGCGATTGGACCGAACGAGGCGCACCATCCGCATTCGCGCTGGCTTCATCAAGTCTGAATCACATCAAAAAACCGCCGCTTCGGTTTTCTCCGAAGCGGCGGCCAGACTCTTTTTCTGCGGTATTTAGATCACTTGTCGCCGAACAGGCGCATGTTGTCGGTGACATTTGCGAAGTCGACGTTCTTTGCTGAACCGACCACGTTCAATTGAAGCGTCATCGGATTCTTGAACAACTTGTCGACCAGCATCGACGGCAAGCCTTCCCAATCAGGTTCGCTTTGCTGATTCCGGCGTTGCCCGCGCGAGTCAGCGTCATCCGAACCTGAGTCGTCTCGCCCGCATCGAGATGCCGATCATCAAATACGCGATTGGGCGTGAATTGGAAGGTGAGTTTGCCGCCGCACGGCGCGCTGGTGTTTGGATCGATGCAGCCCGGATCATTCAGCACACTGCTCACAACTGTGATATTGGCCGTGAACTGGAAGCCCGCCTGGGCCGGCCCGCCGGTGGTATTGTTCATGTTGTAGAGGTAGAAGAAGTTCAAAACCGGATAGATGATCGTCTTCGCCACATTTCCGGGCAGATTAATCCGCGCACTATTTTCTGCGTCGAACGGAGTCGTCACGGAAGTGTCCGCAATCTGGAAGCATTGATCTCCGTTTGCTGGATTCGTGGACGGGCTCGGTCCGGGCGTCGGCGCAGGACACGGATCCGTCTGGAGTGTGATAAACCCACTCTCGGCGCACCAGGAAAACGGCGTTGTTACCAAACGAACCGACATCGCCGACATCGCGTGCGCCGGACGCGATCCTGCGAGCGTAGGTTGCGATCGGTCAATTGCAATGAGGATTATCACCTTGACGCAGGGTTGGCCGAATATACCGTAGCAACATGCCAGAATTCCTTCAGAACACCGCAACCAACCTCATTGCGAGTTTCATTTTCGCCATGATCATTGCCGCTTGGGCTCGCTACAAAGATGCTGTCTCTTGGTCGACAGCAATTGTGTACGGATTAGTCGCCATCACCTGTCTGTTTTTCATCCTCGACCGGTTTTGGCGTCCGTCAAACAAAGTAAAAATCCGGCGTTGGCTTGAGAGCACTGGATTTAGCATACAGACCCGAACAGACCCCGGATTTAATTTTTTCTACGTCCTCACGGACGAGCAAGGGGTCAGAGCCAACGTCTATCAACCCGATGGTAGTAAATTTGTAATGCTAGAAGTTAGGATGCTTGTTGAGGGAGACTTAGCTGCGAGATACGCTAAACTGTCGCCCGGCCAGCAGCAGAAACTTCAGCAACGCATAGGCAGCGATTGCTTCGGTCTGGACTCGGTTTTGCTGATTTAGCGGACTTTAAAGCAGTTCGAATAATCGACCAAATCATTGTTACCGACCAGATGAGCGAATTTGATTTCATCACTCGACTATTTGTGGTTCGAAACGCAGGAAAGCTATTCGGTCTTACTGTAGAAAACGAGACAAGGCCTACGCAGCCTTCACCAACTCCTGATACGGAAGCGCCGAAGCGTTAACCAATTTCAAAAGTGTGTCCCGAAACAAATACTTATTCTTCCGGTTGTTAAAACGATGTTCCAATTCGTCCAAATAGGCGTCCAGATGCTTGATCGAGATTCTGTGGTACGTGCCGACCACGGAGCGTTTCAAGAGGCTCCAGACGCTCTCTACGGTGTTGGTGTGAACGTCGCCGCGCACCCATTCGTAATCGCTGTGCTTGACCGTCTCGTGGCGCGTATCGGAGTCCTCAATTCCCTCGTATCCTCTTGCTTCATCTGTATAGATCGCTTCCGCTTTCGGGTCGGTCGTTTCGTGAATGAATTTGTGAAGCCAGTATCTGCTTGGGCTTTTGATAACTCTCAATCGAATCTCGCCGTCGCGCTCAACCGCTCCGATAACGACAGCCTTGTTGCCCTTGTATCCCCGATTTCTGCCGTGAAATTGTCCGCCGACATAAGTTTCATCAACTTCAACTATCCCGCGCAAAAGATCGGCACTGACTTCGCGCATCGCGGCGCGTATGCGGTGGCAGAGATACCACGCGGTTTTGTAAGAGACTTTGATTGTCCGGCTGATCTGATTTGCGGAAATTCCTTTTTTGGATTCGATCATCAGATAGATGGCGAGAAACCATTTCCAGATCGGCAAGTGCGAGTCGTGGAAAATCGTTCCGCTGGTGACCGAAAACTGATAGCGGCACTTGTTGCAATCGTACTGGTCGCGCTCCGCGATTGTGGAAACGCTTTTCGATTTGCAGCGCGGACACTCAACGCCATTCGGCCATTTCAATTCGGTAAGATACTCTCGGCATTTTTCGCTAGTGCCGAATCGCTCGATCAAATTAACGAGGTTTACGTCTGATTTAACGGGCTTAGATTTTCTTTTCATATGGCAACGCGAAAGAAGAAACCGGCGCACAAAATAACGGACGCCGAATTGGTTAAACACTTGTTCCACCCGCGCGTCCGAAAGCATGTTGAGCGCGTCGGGCGCAAGCACCGGAAGGAAAAGCGTTCTTCAATCACGCAACCACGATAGCAGCATGGCTACCTTGTGTCAAGTATATAATCCTCATTGCAATCGCGCTTTGACACGAATGCGTTACACGCGCAGGCGGAGCGACTTCGCCACCTCCGAAAACAGTCGGAAGTGACGAAGCCAACTCCAGGCTAGCTCTCAAGTTGTTGCCTGCATGTTGTAGGGTGTTACCCTATCAACTGTAGGCTGTCAATCCTAAATGGCCAAAATAGCCTGTTGGACCTTGAATCGCTGACTTCACCGTGTTTCACCCAATGCTCATTTTTCACGACCCGCATTGCATCGAATACTCCGCCCCAGGACATCCTGAACGATCGGCCCGCATCACGCGGACCGTTCCGGTCTTGAAGCAGCGGCATTCGAAGTGGGAGTGGCAGGAACCACGAGCTGCGACCGACAACGAGTTGCTTCGCGCACATTCGCGTGAACACATCGAGCAGATCAAGAATCCGCGCAGCGATTTCGATCTCGACACTCCCGCTTATCCGGGGATCGACGGCTACGCGCGAAAATCGGCAGGCGCAGCGGTTGAAACCGCGCGTGCGGCTCTACAAGGTCGCCGCGCTTTTAGCTTAAACCGGCCACCGGGACATCACGCGACGCGCAAACAAGCGATGGGCTTCTGTTATTTCAGCAACATCGCCATCGCAGCGCTCGACGCGCTCGAGAACGGCGCTGACCGCATTGCGATCTGGGATTTCGACGCGCATCATGGCAACGGCACTGAAGACATTGTTGCGCATAATGATCGGATTCGATTCGCTTCGATCCATCAATTTCCCGCTTATCCGGGTACTGGAGCGAAATCTTTCGCGAACATCGACAATTATCCGGTCGCGCCGCTGACTCCCCGGCAAGAACACATGGACGTTTGCAAGCGCGCGCTGGACAAACTTCTCGATTTCAAGCCCGATCTCATTCTGGTATCCGCGGGGTTCGACGCTTATGCGCGAGATCCGTTGGTTCAGATGACGCTCGAGCTCGAAGATTTCGCGACGTTCGGTGATTGGCTCCGAGAGACAGACATCCTGGCCGGTGCAATTCTTGAGGGCGGCTACAGCGACGATCTCCCGGAATTAATCGACGCGTTTTTGAGCGCGTGGGCCGGCTGATTCGATTAATTCGAGCAACTTCGCCGCTGCAGCTTCAAGTTCGTGGTAGCCGTATTCCCGCGCCCTGCTCTTGATCGCGAGCAAACCGCATCGATGAACATGATGAAAATCACCGAAAGGGAACTTGTATCGCGCCTTACTGTTCGATGCGTGTCGCTCATCCACGGCGAGGTACCACTTCCCATACTCCTGAAAACCATGATCGCGGACAAAATCGTTTTCTCGTGATCGTGTCGGATGATCGTTGCTCCAGGTGCCTTTCTTGTCGGCAACGAATTGTCCCTGCGCAATGAGTGTCGCCGCCCAATTGAACGCTTCAACATTCACTCTCGGCCCTGCGTCTCGACTTGAATTGCCTTCGACCGACAGTGCGCAGAACGTCAGTACGAATGGCAGCAGGACTGTTCGCAATTGGACCATGTTCCGGGGAGAGCCTCTATTATTGCGACTTTCGCTGGCAAATTCCATCACGAACCGGTGGCGGCAGTGATCCATTTGGTGAATAGTTGCGGCTCCAATCGGGCTGTAGTTCAGCTTGGTAGAACGGTCGCCGCGGCGACAGGTCGTTTGCTCGGTCCGTGCTCGCGATTTCCCGGTAATTAGTGAATAGTTCGCGACCGATCGGGCTGTAGTTCAGCTTGGTAGAACGCTTGAATGGGGTTCAAGAGGTCGTGGGTTCAAATCCCGCCAGCCCGACCAAGAACGGATGAAGGCAAAAGGATGAGGGATGAAATGGGTCCTCGGCCTTTGCTTTTCATCCTTCAACCTTCATCCTTCATCCCTTCATATGCTCAGTGCCGGAATTGTGGGTCTGCCCAACGTCGGGAAGTCGACGCTGTTCAACGCCGTTACGCGGACGCACAACGCGTCCGCGGAAAACTATCCATTTTGCACCATCGATCCCAATGTTGGCGTGGTGACGGTCCCGGATGTGCGGTTGGATAAACTGACCGAGCTATCAAAATCGAAAAAAGTCACACCGACGGCGATCCAGTTTGTCGACATCGCTGGTTTGGTTAAAGGCGCGAGTGCAGGCGAAGGGCTTGGCAATCAGTTCCTCAGCCACATCCGCGAAGTTGATGCGATTATCCAGGTCGTGCGCTGTTTCATCGATACGGACGTCCATCATGTAAACGCGACTATCGATCCGATCCGCGATATCGAGGTTATCAACACTGAACTTGTGCTCGCCGATCTCGCGACATTGCAAAAGCGGCATGATCGGCTGCAAAAGGAGGTTCGCGCCGGTGAGAAAAGCGCCAAAATCGAAAGCGGGGTGATTGAGAAGCTACTTCCCCATTTGGATTCAGGTAAGCCGGCGATAAGCGCGCCGCTTGATCCAGAAGAAAAAGCGATTGCCCGTAACTTCTTCCTGCTCACGTCGAAGCCGACATTGTTCGCCTGCAATGTGTCCGAAACGGACCTCGCGGCGGTAGCTAAAGGCGAAAAGACCAATGTCGCGGTCAACTACGTCGATCTTGTCCAGGATTATGCGCAGCATCATTTTGGCACGGAGGCATTCGTGATCAGTGCGCGGATTGAAAGCGAACTGGCCGATCTTAGCGAAGACGAGGCGCTTGAATATTTGCGAGGCCTCGGCGTTGAGGATAGCGGCGTTCATGCACTGATTCGGGCGGCTTATCACTTGCTCGGCCTGCGCACGTTTTTCACAACCGGCGAAAAAGAAACACGCGCCTGGACGATTCACGCCGGCGAAAAGGCACCCGCCGCCGCAGGGACGATCCACTCAGATTTCGAGCGCGGTTTCATCGCCGCCGAAACGATTGCCTACGCCGACTTGATCGGCGCCGGGTCTTTCGCGAAAGCGCGCGAATCGGCCAAGCTTCGACTCGAAGGAAAAGATTACGAAGTCCGCGATGGCGACGTGATTACGTTCCGGTTCAACGTCTGAATTCTGGGGAGCGCACGCGCCTCGCGTGCACGTTTCGGCGCCTCGCCGAAACGAAAGCAAACCGTAAGACTTTTCTCATATCGGTAAAAGGTCGCGATCGCGATGGCGCGATCGCCAGCACGCGAGGCGCGTGCGCTCCCCAGACGATGTCGATCTTACGCCGGGACGTACAGGATCCGGCCGCACTGCTCGCAGTTGACGATTTCTTTGCCGCTTTCGGCTCCTTTCACTGTCGCAATTGTCAATTTCATGTGGCAACCAGTGCAAACGCCATGCTCGATCGCAACGATCGCTGAGTCGCCTTTGCTGGCAAACAGCCGTTCGAACCGATTCAGTAAATCCTCGTCCATTTTCTCGGCGAGTTCCTTCCTCTCCTTCGATAATTCCTGAAGCCTCGTCTCAAGCGCTTTTGATTTTTCGCCAAGATCATTCGTTTGGCGCGTAATTGAATCTTTGGCCGCGGCGGCTTTCTTTTCCTCGACTGTGACTTCCACCTTCAGCTTGTCCGCCTGGTCCATCAGCTCCAGTTCCTGGTCCTCGAGTTTGCGAATCTCATCCTCGTAACGCTGGATTTCGTGACCCATCGCCTGGAACTCATCGTTCTTGCGGGTTTGATATTGCTGGGTCTTAAGGCGGTTGATGCTCTCGTTGCGCGTGCCGACGTCGAGCTCGAGTCTCTTCCGGTCAACCTCGACTTGCCGTGCTTTCTGTTTGATCGCTTCCAAACTCGCCGCAGTGTCCGCCAGCTGCGATTCGAGATGCTTTCGCTGCAATGGCAGGTTCTTTATTTCGTTTTCGATCTGCCGGATCTTCTGTTGTCGATCTTGAAGAATTAGAAGCTGTTCCAGTTCGGCACGCACGGGCCGATGAAGGTATTAACTCCACCGCGCGGCGTCAATCGCGCCGGTTACTTCGCCGCGTCAATTGCCGCCAGCGCCTGCTCCGGCCGCGCCCGGACGGCGATGTTTTCGGTCAGATTGACCCAGCGCACCGTCCCCTCGGCGTCGACATAAAACTCCGCCGGGCGCGCGATGTCATTACCTTTTGGTCCGGCGCCGCCATGCAGAACGTCGTATCGTTTGATAACGACGGCGCCGGTATCGGAAAGTAACGGGAAAGTATAACCCACCTTCTGCGCGTGCCCTCGGCTAATCTCAACGGGATCAACGCTGATAGCGGCAATTTGCACGCCACGCGATTTGAAATCGGCCAAGCGTTTCTGAAAACTCCGTAACTCGGAGTTACAAAGTGGTCACCAGTAGCCGCGATAAAAAATCAGCACCGTGCCATTGGGCGAAAGTAAATCGGCAAGCGCCACCCGTTTGCCGTCCTGGTCCGGCAACGTGAAATCCGGAGCTTTCTCTCCAATGCGTGGCGCCTGCGCCGAAAGTGGAACCTGACGCAAAACGTAAAATATTTCGTAACAGAGAAACGCGAACAAGAGCAAGGCTATGGCGGTGAAGATCGAGCCGAAGATCTTGCCACGATAAACTTGCGGCCGGCCAAACGCGCGAAACAAACCGGCCAGCAGCAGGACCGCGCCGATCCCGAAGAGCAACAGGTTCGCCCACGGAAAATCCCGCGTAATCGGAAAGAGCGCGAAGTATTGGTAACTGAATAATCCGCCGACCGCGACGACGAACCCTACCCAAAGGGGCCAGTTCCACTTCCGCTTCATGCCGCCCTGTCTGATCCCATTCGCAAGATCCACCGGTAGAGCATGAAGGCGATGATCGCGAACCCGAGTCCGCCAATGATGATTCCGGCTGTTTCATACGCCGGCCCCACCACCGAGAGCGGCGCATCCTTCCCGGAGAACACCACGATTGCCGAAATAACGACGCCAATAATCCCCTCGCCCACGATCAAACCTGACGCGAGCAACACGCCAAGCTGCTTTGTCGCCTCCGGTTTTGGTGTGCGATCGGCCCGTCTGTCGAAAAGCCAGCCGATGATCGCGCCGACAACGATCATGAGGGTGCTTTGGGTCGGCAGATAAATCCCGAGCCCAACCGCCAGCGGCGGAACACGCATGTGCTTTGTCGTTCGGGTGAGAATTTCATCAACCGCAATGATCGCTACTCCGATCAATGCGCCGATTCGAATGAGGCTCCAATCAATGTCGCCAGAAATCACGCCTTTTGCGAGTGACGAGATCAGGCCTGCTTGCGGCGCCGGCAACGGATGTGGACGAAGTTCGGCTCCGGGCGCGCCGACGAAACCGTAAGCGTGATTCACCAAATCGAGCACCGGCGGAATCACAAACGCGCCGGCGATGACACCGATGATCAAAGCGACCTGTTGCTTCCACGGCGTCGCGTCAACCAGCTGACCAGTCTTGAGGTCCTGAAGGTTGTTGTTGGCAATCGCCGCTACATTGAAAACCACAGCCGTGGTGAACAGCGCGAAGGCAATCAGTGCGTTGCCTGCCTCAGGAGCCACGTATGGTTTTACCCCCATCACTAACAACAGCGCGGCACCGATCACGACCAGAATTCCAATTCCCGAAAGCGGGCTATTAGAGGAACCGATTAACCCCGCCATGTAACCGCACACCGCGGAGACGAAAAAGCTCATCAACACGATGTAGACGACGCCGCCGATTATGAGCGTCGGCAAATGCGCGCCGAGACCGCTGGAGTTTCCGAAATAGCCGAGCAACCAACCGATCGGCAACATGCACACGAGCGTAAGAATGCCAACGATGCCGATCGGAATATCGCGCTCGGTGATTGGAAGTGTGTCTGCCTGGCCGGCTTTACGCGCGCGCGAAGCGGCCATCGCACTGGTCAGACCGCGAGTCACCGGTTTTACCAACTTCAGCAAAGTCCAGATCGCCGAAACGCCAATCCCCCCCGCGCCGACAAATCGCACTTTCGTGCTCCACGTTTTTTGGGCGATCGCGGCCGCAGCCGTGGTGACATCGCCGGCGATACCGGAAAAATGTGGAACGCCCCATCCCCAGCCGATGAACGCGCCGATCAGCATCGCGATTCCGACCGACAAGCCGACCAAATGCCCGATCCCGAGAAGAGCAAATGAGAGAAAGAAATCGAACCCGCTCACAGCGCCTCTGCGGCCGATTCGGAATGTGTTGGCAACGTCGGCGGCAAAGAGTTGTGTGGCGACGATCACCGCAAAGACCGCTGACACGATCGATCCCCACAAAACCGCAAGCAGACCGGCGCGGCCGTGTTCGACCTCGCTCGCATGTTCGGAGCCGCCGCTGCTTCCGACCTTCAACACCTCGGCGCAGGCAACGCCTTCCGGATACGGCAGATCCGACGTTGTGACCAGGGCGCGGCGCAGCGGGATGGAATACATCACGCCGAGAATCCCGCCTAGCGCACAGATCCAAAATGAGGTCCAAAACGGAAACTCGTTCCAATAGCCGATCATGATCAAACCTGGCAGCACGAAAATGATCGACGAGAGCGTGCCCGCCGCTGACGCGACAGTCTGGACGATGTTGTTCTCCTGCACGGTCGCATCGCGAAATCCACGCAGCATCGCCATCGAGATCACCGCCGCCGGAATCGACGTGGAAAAGGTCAGACCAGCCTTTAGTCCGAAGTAAACGTTGGCCGCCGTGAAAACCAGCGTGATGATGACCCCGATAATCAAACCGCGGATAGTAAGCTCAGCGCGCATGTTCGTTGTGCTGTCGATCGACGCGAGCGGAGGATAGTGGGAACTCGCGAGAGCGGTCAAGGCTCAGCGCTCACGAAACTTCGAGAAATGACCTTCCGACGTGACACAAAGGTCAAATGTTTAGATGTGACCCCAGTTTCGCCCTTCCGTCATTCTTTACGCCCTGCGAAGAATGTCTAAGGCCGAGTTGACATCCCGCAGTGCAACAGCGGCTTCTTCGTAATCCGGTGTGATCTCCAGCGCGTTCTGAAAAGCCTCCTGGGCCTCCTGATAACAGCCGATCGCTCTGTACTTATATCCAAGATTGAGATACACCTCGTCTCGATCTCCTTCAGCAACCAGCCCAGTCTTAAGAACGCCAATTGCTTTTTCGTACTGCTGCATCGCCGAATAAGCCGAGGCTAAGTAAACGTAAGGCACCGTCGACTTTGGGTTCTGCTCCACCGCTGTTTCCAGGCAGTACGCGGCATCTTGAAAGTTTCCCGCATCATGCTCGATCTTGCCGCGCTGAACGTTCACGAGCCAGGCCTTATCTTCGGGGAATTCTCTAATTTCACGCATAACGCGTCTTGCTTCAGTAATTCTTCCGACGGCACGAAGATTATCAGCCAACATGAGTTCGTAGCGGGACGATAAACCCGCACCACAAGCCGAAGCGGCCCTTAAAGACTCAATCACCGTTGCGGGTCGATCGTCGTTGTCAGCTCTGTTTGCTAACTCGATCAATTCATCAAAAGTTCTGCTCATCGAAAGCTGGTAGCGCGAAGCAGCAAATCAGTATCGACATTTAGGTCAGTAAGTTTCGACGGGTGAGCGCTTGCCGTCTTCGACGCTGCGTTGTTTGGCGCATTCTTCGCCGAGGGTCGCGACGCGCAGATCCCAAATTTCGTCGTCGATCTTGCGAAATGCGGCTTCGGAGAATTCATGCGGCGGTTGAATCGTTTTCTTGAACTTTGCTACGCTCGCAAGTGCTCGATCGGTTTGATTGCGCGGCAATGTTTCCAGAATCTTGCGGACGTTTTCGATCTCCGGAATCCGATGACAAATCATGACCAGATCGTTTCCTGCTTCGATCGCGAGACGAATCGTGTCCTGCAAACCATAGCCATTCAAGATCGCGCCCATGTCGAGATCGTCGGTCATAACCAGCCCGCCGAATCCATATTCGTTTCGCAACAAATCGGTGATCACGCGCCGCGATAGACTTGCCGGCGTTTTTTCCTTCTCGAGACACGGATACCAACCGTGACAAATCATCATGCTGTCCACGATCCCCACTTCGAGGTAGGGGCGATTGCCCTCAATCGCCCGATGGCGGTTCGGTGAACCGCCGCTACCAATGAAATGACGGAACACGGCCAATTCGTTGGCATCCAATTCTTCGCGCGTGCGGTCGATTCGCGGCAACTCGTAGTGCGCGTCTGATCTCGCGCAGGTGTATCCCGGGAAATGTTTGCCGCAGCTCCCGATCCCCTCGTTGCGCATCGCGTCGTTAAACGCTCCTGCATTGCGCACAACTTGCTCGACCGTTTTGCCGTAACAACGGCCGCGCAACGAATTGTCCGCGTTGTCGTCGAAGGAAATATCCAACACGGGACAAAGATCGAGATTGAATCCGAAAACACGCAGCAAGCGACCCGTGATGTCGCCGTGTCGCCGAATAAGATTGAGATCGTCCTTGTCGCGCAACTGTTGCGCGTTCGGCGGTTCGCTGCCGATCAATCGCAAACGCGAAACGCGGCCGCCTTCCTGATCGATGGTGATGATCGGCTCGATTTGGCTGAGATCACGCAAATCATCGATCAACTTTCGCAACTGAGGAGCGCTCTCGATGTTGCGCCCGAAAAGAATGAAACCCCCTGGCTGGACGCGTCGAAACATTTCCGCGCTTGCGGCATCAAGCTCCTTGCCAGGAACGCCGCACAAAATGAGCTGACCAGGTGGATTGGCGCTCATGATTTTGAACAACCGTTAACCATCGCGCTCGGAGGTGCGAGCCGCACTGGCATTTGCGATCCACCTTGCAGTTGACCGGACGAACTGTCGTTCATAGGTTCGCAACTTAGATGTCGATTCTCGGGGTGCGAACAAAAAAGCGGTTCGAATGAAAAAAATCGGCGTCTATGGCGGTACGTTCGATCCGATTCATCACGGCCATTTGATTCTGGCCCGGCAAGCCTGTGACGAGCTCGCGCTCGATCAATTAATCTTTGTCCCGGCCGCGCTCTCTCCTTTTAAGAAAAAATCCGCACAGGCAAGTGGTGAACTACGTTTGTCGATGTTGCGCGCAGCCATCCAGGGACAGGATGATTTTGGCGCAGACGATTGCGAACTGAAGCGGTCACTGCCGTCTTACAGCATCGATACCGTCCTCCAAGTTCGCGAGCGAGACCCAAAGGCCGAATTATTTTGGCTGATTGGCGCCGACAATGTCAGTGGACTCAAAAAGTGGCACCGTTTCGAAGCGCTCGAAAAACTTGTGCAGTTCGTGGTGCTGGATCGCGGTCGCGGCTCGAAAACGCCCCATAGCTATCCGGTCGTGCAGCGCAACATCGACATTTCGGCGACCGAGATCCGAAACCGAGTTGCGTCGGGCCACTCCATCCGTTATCTCGTACCGCAGGCCGTGGAAGAAATCATTCGACGGGAGAAACTTTACCGGGAGTTAGCGCAATAACCGCGAAACAGTTAGCCACGACTTGCGCCGAGCTCGCTTCGAACAAGAAGGCCGAAGACATCGTCGTTCTCGATCTGGCCGGCATTTCCACCTTCACCGATTTCTTCGTGATCTGCTCGGCAAGCTCCGAACCGCAGCTCAAGGCGATTGCGAACGAAATTGAAACGCGATTGCGCGAGGACCACGGGCGGCGCGCCGGAGCCGTCGACGGTTTTCCGGCGAGCCAATGGATCGTGCTCGATTATCTCGAAGTGGTGGTCCACATCTTCCATCGCGAGAAGCGCGCATTTTACAGCCCGGAAGACCTGTGGGGCGATGCGCCGCGCGTCACCTGGGAGACGACGACGGCCACGCGCTGATATGGCCCCCGAGTTATTTCGGGGGTTGTGAGGTCGCCGGCGACGGTGCAGCAGGCTGACTCGCGCCGCCAGATTGCACATTCATCAGCTCGACTTCGAAGATCAACGCGGAGTTAGGTGGAATCTGCGGACCCGGCGAATTTTGGCCATAAGCGAGATCTGGCGGAATGAAAAGCTGGTATTTGGAACCCGGCTTCATCAACTGGAGTGCTTCGGTCCAACCCTTGATCACGCCGCCGACCGGAAACGTCGCGGGCTGGCCACGTTTGTAGGAACTATCAAACTCAGTGCCGTCGATCAACGTACCGCGATAATTCACCGTCACGGTATTGGAGCTTTTCGGCTGGGCACCATTGCCCTCTTTCAGCACCTTGTATTGCAAACCGCTGGCGGTCGTCTTCACGCCGTCTTTCTTCTTGTTCTCAGCCAGGAATTTATCCGCGTCAGCCGCGCTCTTTTTCCCCGCTTCGGCTTGTTTTTCTTGCATATCCTTCTCGAAGGCCATCATCGTGTCCCGGATCTGATCCATGGTCATTTGGGGTTTGCCGGCCATTCCGTCCTTCAGGCCGCCAAGGACAAGATCCGGATTCACGTCCACGTTTTGGCGCTTGAAATTCATGCCAATGTTCAAGCCGACGGCATAACTAAACTTGTCTTTTTGGTCTTTAAACTGGGCGGGCTTCTCTTCGCCGAAGACGCTGACCGCGAACGACAAAGCAATCATGCTAAGAATAATCGATTTCATAAAATGGGTTTGCGAATCTGGTTGCGCTTTACCTTGGAACAGCGCAGAAAGTTGCAACGCTAGTGGAGAAACCGCGCTCGTCAACCCACCATCGCGCCCGCATATTGGCGGGTTGTCTGCTTTTTCCCTTGGCTGCAGTCGCCAACGCGGCTGCCCCAATCCACATCCCGGATGCCGATGCCCTTCATATCGGGAAACGAATCTGGCAAAACGAATGCAACGGCAGCATTGCGGGGCTTACTTCCTGGAATTCCGGCGAGGATTTCGCGTCACTTGGCATCGGACATTTCATTTGGTATCCCGAAGGCATGCGCGGTCCGTTTGAAGAGAGTTTTCCCGAATTCCTGGAATTTGCCCGGAAACGCGGCAGCACAGTCCCAGTGTGGCTAAATCAGGCCACCTTTTGCCCATGGAGTTCGCGCGCCGAGTTTTCCAGGGCGCAAAATTCGTCTCAAATGCGTGAGCTTCGTCAATACCTTGCTCACACCGTCGACCTTCAGACCCAATTCTTGCTCGCCCGGTTACAGCAATCTCTCGCCAAAATGCTCGATGAATCAGCGTCCGGCGCGAGAGATAACGTCCAGCGCCAGTTCACGCGCATTGCCAGTACGTCACACGGCTGCTATGCATTGGCCGATTACGTGAATTTCAAAGGCGAGGGTGTGTTACAAACCGAACGTTACCACGGCGAAGGCTGGGGGCTATTGCAAGTCCTCGAACAGGTGCACGGGACTGAACCGGGTGGCGCTGCAAATCGCGAATTTGCCAATTCTGCGGCTGCAATTTTGCGCCGGCGCGTGCAGAATTCGCCGCCGGAACGGCATGAGGCCCGCTGGTTGCCTGGCTGGCTGAACCGCGTCCACACTTATAACTAGATTCATGAAACGCTCTCGCCTGCTTCAATTGTGCATCGCGGCCGTGGCAATCGCGCTCGTCGGCCTCGCGCACGCTCAGCTGTTCGGGCCAAAGATGAAGAAGGCGAACGAGATGATTCAAAAACAGGCGCCATTGAAAGTGAATCAACAGTTGCTCGCCCAAGTTACGCCGGACAATACGCACATCGTGGTCTCAATTCCCAAACAACGCGCCTACCTGATGATCGGAGATCAAATTGTGGCGGACGGACCAATTTCCTCTGGAAAACGCGGACATGAAACGCCTCGTGGGCACTTTACCGTAATGGAAAAGGACCCGAACCATCACTCCAGCCTCTACGGCGATTTCGTCGATCATTCAGGCCGAGTCGTCCGCGCGGGTGTGAGTGCCCACATCGATTCCGCACCCAGCGGGACACATTTTGCGGGCGCGGCGATGAAGTGGTTCCTGCGCCTCACCGGCGAAGGCGTTGGGATGCATATCGGCATCCTGCCGGGCTATCCGGCATCGCACGGTTGCGTCCGTGAATCAGTCGAAGGCGCGAAATTGTTTTACGATCACGCCAAAGTCGGCACGCCGGTCGATGTCGGCGATTATTGAGTCAATTTTCGCCGCAACATTTCGAACGCGAACTGGGCGACCAGTTGCTTAAATGTTTCGCGGTCGCTCGGAAGAAATAATTTCCTGACCTTGGTTTCAGCATCGTCCGCAAGGCCGACATAAGCCGTTCCCACCGGTTTTTCTTTCGAACCACCATCAGGTCCTGCGATTCCAGTGGTTGCCAACGCATAGCTTGATCGTGCGCGTTTTCGGGCGCCTTCGGCCATCGCTCGGGCTACTTCTTCGCTCACTGCGCCGTGTTTCTCGATCAGCTTCGGATCGACTTTGAGCAAGTCGATTTTCACCTCGTTTGCATAACAGACGTAGCCGGCCAGCAGAACCAGCGAAGCACCCGGAACATTCGTGATCCGATTCGCGAGTAAGCCTCCCGTGCACGATTCGGCCGCGGCGAGAGTTTGCTTTTTCGTGGTCAACAATTTCACCAGAACTTCTTCGAGCGTTTGATCGTCGCCCGTGAAAATCACGTCGCCCAGTTCCACGCGAACAATTTTATCGGCCTGCTCAACCGTAGCTCGCGGACCAATTATCCGAACATCTACTTCGCCGGGTCGCGCACAATAGCCAAGCTCAATGCCGGGAATCGCGAGGATCTGTTTCCCGATTTTCTGTTCAATCACCGACTCGCCCATAACAGCAATCTTGTAGAAGCGCCGTTCGACCGGCGGCGGTCCTTTTACGATCGAACGCAGGACGGGCACGACTGATTTATGAAACATAGGCTGCAGCTCTCGCGGCGGACCTGGCAGCAGGAAGATGTGCGGCGAGCCAATCTTCGGATTGATGTTCGCTTTCAAATACAAACCCAACGCGCTGCCATTCTCATTCGGAAGAATCCGGGCACCGGCCGGCACTTCTGCTTGTCGCGCGATACTTGCAACCCATTTGATCCCTCGGACTCTCAATCGCGTCTTCAGCGACGCGAGCAACTCCGCATTTTCTTCCAGTTTCAAGCCCAGCAGCTCCGCGGTGAGATCGCGGGTAATGTCATCGCTGGTTGGACCAAGCCCTCCGGTGACAAAAATTATTTCCGAGCGCAGAAATAATTCCTTCAGAGTTTCCCCGATTACAGCGCCGTCGCCGACCGTCCTGCGTTCGTCGATTCGCAATCCGAACGCAAAAATCTCGCGGGCAATGAAAGCCAGATGAGTGTCGTAAACGTCACCGGCCAGGAGTTCGGTGCCGGTGTTGAGAAGGACGGCTCGCATTGAAAAAGTAATTCGTTACAACGTTACATTGTTACAACGGAGAATGCCTCCGATTCAACCATGTAACGATTCAACGTTTAACGTTGACCGAAGGCCGAGATTACGCCGCGTCTTTGTCTTGCTTCTTGCGGATCAAGGGCAGCTTTTTGCCTTCAACCACCGCGCGATTGATCGTGACCTCAGCGATATCTTCCCGACTCGGAACGTCGTACATGATGTCGAGCATGATGCGCTCGAGCATCGAACGCAGCGCGCGAGCGCCGGTTCCCTTGGTGACGGACTGCCCCGCGAGCGCACGCAACGCGTCTTTCGTGACCGTCAGTCGAACGCCTTCCATCGAGAAAAGTTTTGTGTACTGCTTGATCATCGCGTTCTTGGTCTCGGTCAGAATGGCGACCATCTCGTCTTCAGTTAGCGCGTCCAGAGCAGCGACAACTGGCAAGCGACCGATGAATTCTGGGATCATTCCAAACGCGAGCAGATCCTCCGGCTCGACATGACGGACGGCTTCCTTGCGCGTGGCTTCTTCAACTTCAAGCGTCGGGCCTCCAAAGCCCATCACTTTTTGGCCGATCCGTTTCTGAACAATCTTATCGAGGCCGATGAACGCACCGCCACAGATGAACAAAATCTTCTCGGTGTTGACCTGAATATATTCCTGATGCGGATGCTTCCGCCCGCCTTGCGGCGGGACGTTGCAAGTCGATCCCTCGAGAATTTTCAGCAAGGCCTGTTGCACGCCTTCGCCCGAAACATCGCGTGTGATTGAGACGTTGTCCGTTTTGCGTCCAATTTTGTCGATCTCGTCGATATAAACGATGCCGATCTCAGCGCGCTTCACATCGTAGTCCGCGTTTTGGAGCAATCGCAAAATGATGTTCTCGACGTCTTCGCCCACATAACCGGCTTCGGTCAACGTGGTGGCATCCGCGATGCAGAACGGCACATCGAGAATTCGGGCCAGCGTTTTTGCAAGCAGCGTTTTTCCCGAACCGGTCGGGCCGATCAAAAGAATGTTGCTCTTTTCAATTTCAACTTCCGCCAGAGGATCGGGTTGGAATGCGGCCGAAGAATCACCGGCGGGCGCCGAATGTTGCAGCACGCGCTTGTAGTGATTGTGCACTGCGACCGATAAAGTTTTTTTGGCGACTTCCTGACCGATCACATATTGATCGAGAGATCGCCGGATTTCCGCCGGTTTCGGCACTCGAATGTTGGACGATTGTCGTCGCGCGTCTTCGTTCAGTTCCTTGTCGAGAATGCTTTTGCAAACGTTGATGCAACTGTCGCAGATATAAACGCCCGGACCGGCGATGAGTTTGCGCACCTCGGCGTGGCTCTTGCCACAGAACGAGCACATGGTGAGGTTGGTCGCACGCGCCATATTTGCCCTTCAGGGGAGCAGCTTCTATTCCTCCGACTTTTTGCCTTCGGGATGGGCCCCGTCGAGTCCCTTCACTTCCTTGCGAGATTTGATTACTTCATCCACCAGTCCGTAGGTCTTTGCTTCCTGCGCCGACATATAATAATCGCGATCCGAATCAAGTCGCACCTGGTCCTCCGGCCTCCCGGTGTGCTTCGAGATGATCTTAATGATCCGCTTCTTAAGCTTGAACATGTAATCAACCTGGCGCTCGACATCGCTCGCCTGTCCCTGCGCGCCGCCAGAAACCTGATGGATCATGATGTCCGAATTCGGCAACGCGAAACGCTTGCCTTTCGTTCCGGCACACAGCAGCACTGCCGCCATGCTTGCCGCCATTCCGAGGCAATAAGTTGTCACATCACAGGTCAAGAATTGCATCGTGTCGTAAATCGCAAGCCCCGCGGTCACGACACCACCACCGGAATTGATGTAGATGCTAATGTCTTTTTTGGAATCTTCCATCTGGAGGAAAAGCAACTGCGCAATGACCAAATTCGCGACGTGATCGTCGATTGCCGTGCCGATGAAAACGATGCGATCCTTCAGCAAACGCGAATAAATATCGTAACTGCGTTCACCGCGGCCGGTCTGTTCCACCACCATCGGAATCAGGATCGATTGCGATCTATTTTCTTTCTCTTCGCTCATTTCTTTTGCTCTTCGGAAACCGGCTGGACGCTAACATTCGCCTTCAGGAAATCAAGAGTCTTGCCCAGCAGTATTTGTTCCGCGAGCGCGTTAAGTCCGTCGTGTTCTTCGAGTTCCTTACGCATTTTGTCACTCGAAATGTTGTAGTGCTGCGCTTCCTGACGGACCCGAAGATCGACATCTTCTCGAGTGACCTGGATTTTCTCCTGCTCCGCAATCCGCTCGAGAATGAAGTTCGTTTTCAAACGGTGATGGGCAACGCTGGCCGCTGTCTCGATCAGCTCCTTTTCCTTTTCCTTTAACATTTCGTCGGGAATTCCACGCGCCCGATTGCGCTGGACCAGTTCGGTCAGCGCGCGCTTGGTCTCATTTCGTAGCAATGGCGGGGGCACATCGAACTTCGTCTTCTCTTGGAGGTACTTGATGATCTGCTCCTCTTTCGCGTGCTCCACCTGATGTTCCTTTTCATGTTCGAGGTCGTGCTCGATCTGATGACGCAAGTCAGCGAGCGATTTTCCAGGTAACAATTTGGCGGCGAATTCGTCATTCACTTCCGGCAATACTTTTTCTTTGATCTCGCGCAGCGTGACGTTGTAGCTCGCCTGTTTTTCGGCCAACTCCTTGACGAGGAAATCTGCTGGAAAATCGATCTTAGCCGTCCGCGTCTCGTCTTTTTTCTGGCCAACGATCTGTTCGCAGAACTTCGGCAGAAAATTGTCCGACGCGAGACGCACCCAGAATTTTTTGCCGCCGTGCAGATTCTTGCTCGAATTCGGCGCTACTTCATTGATTGGTTTTCCGTCGACGGTTCCCTCAAAATCGATCACCGCAAAATCTTCCACCTGCGCCGGACGGTCCGGGGCGTCGACGAAGTCCGCCGTTTGATCCCGCAAGCGCTCCAGCGTCGCGTCGATTTCCGCATCGGTCACTTTTGCGTCCGGTAACTCAACCTTGATACTCTTGTAATCCGGTAACTTGAATTCCGGCGCGGTCACGATTGTCGCCTGAAACTTCATCGACTTGTCGTCGCCGAACTGGACGTCTTCCAAATTCGTTAAAGACGCGACACGCAGTTTCTTTTGCTCGATGGCTTCGCGATAACTTTTCGAGACCATCTTTTTCGTCACTTCTTCCTGGATTTCCCTGCGAAAACGCTTATCGATCACCGCTCGCGGCGCCTTTCCCGGCCGATATCCGGGGATTTTGGCAAACCGCGCGAAACTATTCGCGATCGTGTCCCACTCTTTCGAAACTTCTTCCGCCGGCAGTTCGATCTTCAACGTCGAGACCGACTCCGGCTTTTTCTCTACCTGAACCTTCATGCGAGCAGGCACGCTACGCTGCGCGCGATTGCAGGGCAACCGCTCCGGTTGCCGTTTTTTAGTGGCAGGCGGTGCACCTACCTTACAATTCACACAATCCGCTCGCCCTGAACATAAACCGAACGCGTCTGAGGAATTCCAAACCAGTAAGCGAGTTCGCGGTAATCTTCGCAATCGAACACTGCGATGTTCGCAAGCTTACCGCGCTCGAGCGATCCAATGTTTTCGCCGCGATTTAGCGAACATGCGGCGTTGATCGTCGCCGCTGAGATTGCTTCAGCTGGCGACATTTTCGTTTGGGTGCACGCGAGCGAAAGAACCATTGGCATCGATGGCGTCGGCGATGAACCGGGATTGAAATCGGTTGCGAGCACAACTGCTAGACCTGCGTCGATCATTTCCCGCGCGCGCGGGTAGGCTAACGACCCAAGCGTATAGACTGAGCCCGGCAAAACAACTGGTTGGACGTTTGTCGCCTTCAACGCCGCAATCCCCTGCTCATCTGTCTTTTCCAAATGATCCGCTGTCGTGGCGCCAAGCTCTGCCATCAACTTGGCGCCGCCTGAATTTGTGAGCTGGTCCACGTGACCCCGCAAATTGAGCCCGAGCTTTTTTGCCGCGCTCAATATCTCTCGGGACTGCTCAACGTCGAAATAACCGCGTTCGCAAAACACGTCACAAAACTCCGCCAACTTTTCCTTTGCAACGCGAGGCAGCATTTCGTTGATCACTAGGTCGACATATTTGTCGGCAGCTACGTTTCGTGGAATGGCGTGAGCGCCAAGAAATGTCGGCACGATTTCCAGCGGCGTCTCCTCATTCAATCGTTGCAACACTCGAAGAATCTTCATTTCGTCTTCCGGCGTTAGTCCGTACCCCGATTTCGCTTCGATTGTCGTCGTTCCACATTGAAGAAACCAATCGACTCGTTTCTTCGCTAACGTGAAAAGTTCTTCCTCACTTGCGGCGCGCGTTTTCTCAACAGTCGACCAGATTCCACCACCGGCTTTCGCAATCTGCTCATACGTCTCGCCGCGCGTTCGACGCTCAAAATCGTCTAGGCGATTTCCGCCAAAAACCAAATGTGTATGCGCATCGACGAACCCCGGCAACGCAACGCGTCCGCCAAGATCGACAACTTCTGGCTCGCTTGCTCTTCTTGAAACTTGACGGCTTAAAGCCGTCAAGTTTTTCTCGATCTCGTCACTCGGTCCGACGGCGTCGATCTTGCCGTCGCGAATCAGGATTCCGCCGTCGGGAATTATGCCGAGCGCCGACAACTCCTTGCCGACCCGAGGACCTCTTGGCCCAACAAGCGTGACCAACTGCGACGCGTGAAGAAGAGCGAGTGTGTCCATTCCGCCAGCATCTCACAACGTTTCTTCTTGAATGACAATAGCCCAGCGTTTTAACGCTGGGTAACGGCCCTCAAAATAAACAACAAGCCCGGCAGGGGCGGCAGAAATCTTCTTTCGTCCCTAACGGGACTCTGTATTTGTTAATTATTCGGTCCCAGCGCTGAAGCGCTGGGCTACTTCATCCGATTTTCGTCTGCACGATCTGGTCGATCTTTTTGAAATTCGATTCCGACTCAGTTTTCAACTTTTCGACTTTTTTCGAAAGATCGGCCTTCACCTCTTCATCCTTCAATTGGCCCATATTGATTCGAACGTTCAACGCCGCGCCCTCTACGCATGCGCGCGTCGCCAGCGCCCCAACGCCAACATCGGAAACCGATGCCGGATTTCCCCTGTCTGCCATCTCAGCAAGCAGTTCGTAGGACCTGGAAGCGGTCTCCATGACTTTGAGGGGAATCTCGGCCGCATATTTCGTGGCTGATTCGATCGCAGCAGCGCGAGTCTTCTTTTCTGCATCGGACCCTTTCGGCAGGCCAAACGCGTCCATCACCTTGTTGAATGCGTTGGTGTCTTCGTCGACGAGAAAGAGAAGCTCGTCTTTGAGCTTTTGTGCTTTGACGGCCCAATCGCTAAAGAATTGAAGCTTGTCGTCCCAACCGCGTTTGCCGGCGGAAAGATTCGCCACCATTCCGCCAAGCGACGCGCCGAGCGCGCCCATCAACGCGGCCACCGATCCGCCGCCGGGCGCAGGCGAATCGCTCAAGGTTTCGTTACAAAATTCGCGCAGGTTCATTTTCAACAGCGATTTCGAATCGCTTTGGATCTTTAATTCAATCACTTTTTCTTTCGGATCAAAAGGCTTCAGCTCGCTCAATCCCATCGAACGGACCGCCATGTCGATCAATTCTTCGTCCGACGCGCCTTCCGAGCATTTTTGCTTTCGTTGGAAATAACGGCCGGCGTCGGTGAGACATTTCTTCGGCACCATCCCGACAATCTCCGAACCCGTGACGCGCATCCCGCGCTTCGTCGCCGATTCAACGCAGGCGTCGAAGGCCGCGTGCAACGGCGTTTCCTCGATGTTGGTGAGATTCATCGAGACCTGCGCGATCCCATACTCTTTCACGAACCAGCCGATCCCTTTGACGTGCTTGAGCATTCCGGGCTCGCGGACCGGCTCGCCGTTTTTATCTAGAATCTTTTTCCCCGTGGGCGTTCCGTCCTCGGTTTTGTATCGACCCTGCTCGCGAACGTCGAACGCGACCGAGTTCGCGCGACGAACTGATTTCGTGTTCAGGTTCACATTGTAAGCGACTAGAAACTCCCGCGCGCCGATCACGGTCGCGCCGGCTTTATCGTTCAATTTCGCTGGGCCGTAATCCGGTTTCCATTCCGGTTTTTTGATTTTCTCGGCGAACGCTTCGTACTCACCGGCGCGAATGACCGCCAGATTACTTCGTGATTTGTCCTTTGCGGCTTTTTCGTAGAGATAGACGGGAATTCCAAGTTCCTCGCCGACGCGCTTTCCTAATTTGTTCGCGCATTCGATCGCTTCCTCCCAACTGACGTTGCCCACCGGGATGAACGGACAAACATCGGTCGCGCCCATGCGCGGATGCGCGCCCTTGTGTTTGCGCATGTCGATCACTTCCGCCGCCTTTTTGATTCCGCGAAAAGCGGCTTCAACAGCGGCGTCCGGATTTCCGACGAAAGTCACGACCGTTCGGTTCGTCGTCGCGCCAGGATCGACATCGAGCAGCGACACACCGTCCGTGGACTTAATCGCGTCCGCGATTTGTCGGATAACGTTTTCGTCGCGCCCTTCCGAAAAATTCGGCACGCATTCGATCAGCTTTTGCATGCTCAATCGCGCGGCTTTGGCTGCATCGGGATGTCGATTTTGCTTTTCGCCGCGAAATCGATTGCGCGTGAGTAACCGGCGTCGGCATGGCGAAGCACACCTATTCCGGGATCGCTGGTGAGGACGCGCTCTAGTCTTCGTTTTGAATTTTCGCTGCCGTCGGCAACGACGACCATTCCGGCGTGTTGCGAGAAACCGATGCCGACGCCACCGCCGTTGTGAATCGAAATCCAGGACGCGCCGGCTGCCGTGTTGACAAGCGCGTTGAGCAAAGGCCAATCGGCGATCGCATCGCTGCCATCGATCATTCCTTCGGTTTCACGGTTCGGTGAAGCAACGGAGCCTGCATCGAGATGATCGCGTCCGATAACGATCGGCGCCTTAATTTCGCCGCGTTTAACGAGCTCGTTCATCGCGACACCTAACTCGGCCCGTTCGCCGTAACCGAGCCAGCAAATTCTCGCTGGCAAACCTTGAAAAGGAATTCGTTCTTTCGCGAGCTTCATCCAGCGCGACAGGGTTTTGTTTTCGGGAAATAATTCGAGCGCGAGTTTATCGGTGCGCGCGATGTCATCCGGTTCGCCGCTCAACGCGACCCACCGGAAGGGACCTTTTCCTTCACAGAAGAGCGGCCGAATGTATTCTGGAACGAACCCGGGAATATCGAACGCGTTTTTCACCCCGGCTTTCTGGGCCTGCGCACGAATATTGTTGCCGTAATCGAAAGTGATCGCGCCTTTCTTTTGCAACGCCAGCATCGCCTCGACATGGGTTGCCATCGATTGCATCGAGCGTTCGACATATTCGTCCGGATTTTTTTTGCGCAACACGAGCGCGTCTTCCAAAGACATCCCGTTTGGCACGTATCCATTCAGGGCGTCATGCGCGCTGGTTTGATCGGTAAGAACATCTGGAACAACGCCGAGCTTCACCATCTCAGGCAAGACGTCCGCACAATTTCCCACGAGGCCGACCGAAAGCGCTCGTCGATCTTTGCGCGCAGCATCGATCATTTTCAGCGCTTCATCGAGCGAATAGGCGATCTTGTCACAGTAGCCGCTCTTCAACCGCTTTTCGATTCGCGCTGGATCGACGTCGATTCCGAGAAATACAGCACCGTTCATTGTCGCGGCCAGCGGTTGCGCGCCCCCCATTCCACCGAGACCGCCGGTAAGAACGAATTTTCCTTCGAGCGATCCGCCGAAATGTTTTCGACCCGCGGCGGCGAACGTCTCGAACGTTCCCTGCACAATTCCCTGGCTGCCGATGTAAATCCACGAACCCGCGGTCATTTGGCCGTACATCGTCAGGCCGAGTCGTTCGAGCCGATTGAACTCAGCATAATTGTTCCACTGGCCGACAAGATTCGAATTCGCGATTAGAACGCGCGGCGCTTCATCGTGTGTCCGGAATTTTCCAACGGGTTTGCCCGATTGAACGAGCAACGATTCGTCGTTTTTCAATTCACGCAGCGAACGGACAATCGCATCGAAAGCTTCCCAGCTGCGCGCGGCGCGACCGGTCCCACCATAAATGATCAACTGGTCCGGATTTTCGGCGACGTCGGGATCGAGATTGTTCATCAGCATCCGCATCGCGGCTTCCTGATGCCAACCTTTGCAGCTCAGTTGAGTTCCTCGCGGCGCCCGGACAATTCGTTTCCCGCTCATAACTTGTCGAACCTACCTGCGCGAATCTGTTCGGCCAGTCGTGCAATGTCTCCGGACAGCGAGCGATCATGGGTCAACGCGGGCGCGATTTGCCTAACGAGTTTAAGAGCGCGCTCGACGCCTTTTCCGGCTTTCAATGGGCGGCGATACTCCAGAGCCTCCGCGCCGGCGAGCAGCTCGATTGCCAAAAGGTTTTCGGCAAGCTCGACAATCGACCGCAACTTGAGCGCGCTGGTCATCCCCATCGAGACGTGGTCCTCTTTTCCACCCGACGTCGTTACGTTATCGCTGCTTGCCGGATGCGCGAGAACGCGCGCTTCGTTGACCAGCGATGCTGCTGCTACCTGGGCAACCATAAAGCCGGACTCTACTCCAGGCTTGCGCGCGAGAAATGCCGGAAGTCCTTCACTTTTGTCGGGATTTGTGAGCCGATCGATCCGCCGCTCGCCGATATTCATCAAATCCGTGAGCGCAATAGCGGCGTAATCAAAAGCCATCGCGAGCGGCGCGCCGTGAAAATTTCCGCCGGAAATCACATCGCCGGTCTTGGCAAAAACAAGCGGGTTGTCAGTCGCCGAGCCGGATTCGACTTCGAGGATTTGTTCGCAATGCCCGAGGACGTCGCGCACCGCGCCATGAACCTGTGGCATGCAGCGAATGCTGTAGGCGTCTTGGACGCGCGGGTCGTCTTTTCGATGCGATTCCCGGATCTCGCTGTCTTCCAAAAGCGAACGCAAATGCGCCGCGGCTGTTTTTTGGCCAGCATGGGGCCGCGCATCCTGCAATCGCGGATCGAAAGCGGCCGGAGTATCACGCAAGCCTTCGAGCGTCATCGCACCGGAGACATCGGCCAGAATTGCCAAACGCTTCGCCCGCAGGACCGACAATCCCCCCACGGCGTGCATCGCCTGGGTGCCATTGAGCAAGGCGAGGCCTTCCTTGGCTTGCAATTCAATAGGCGCCATTCCGGCGGCCTTTAATGCCTTGGCACCGGACACACGCCGACCATCAGCGTAGACTTCGCCTTCGCCGATCAGCGGGGCCGCCAAATGCGCTAGCGGAGCGAGATCGCCACTGGCGCCGACCGAACCCTTCTCGGGAATGACCGGGTGCAGGCGATGGTTCAGCATTTTGCAGAGCAGCTCGACGACCTCCGGCCGGATGCCGCTGAAGCCAAGAGCGAGAACATTCGCGCGGAGCAACATCATCGCGCGCACCTCCGGTTCGGAGAGCGGATTTCCAATTCCGCAGGCATGACTCCGAACAAGATTTAGTTGGAGCGCTTCAATTTGTTCGTGTGGAATCCGGACATCAGCCAGTTTTCCAAAGCCTGTGGTGACGCCGTAAACGACACTGTCGCGAGCGACGATGTCGTCGATCACTTTACGGGACGCAGCCATTCGTTTTCGCGCTGCAGCGGCGATTTGAACGCGGGTATCGCCAAACGCAACGCTTGCAATATCGGACAATGACAACGCCTGGCCGTTTAGTTCCATCGATTCGATCTTAGCGACAACTCAGCGAAATAAAAGGCGCTGACGCCTCAGGTTCTTTGGCCGACTGCTTTTCGCTTTGGCTGCGGCTTCGGTGGAAGCGGCGGTGGCTGAAGCGACGCGGTTCCCTGCAGGTCTTCTTTCCAGGCTGTAATCCCGGTACGTGCATGACCTCCCAAATGCCCCAGGAAACCGTGGCGTCCGGATTCGTACTCTGCGTCATCTTTAACGTGAATCCAGAATAAGCGGCCAGACCGACGCCAACCGTCGAGAACAATGCCGTCGTAGAACGACTGATTTCGTGCAGTCACGATCAACGCATTGTTCTCGTCTGATTTTTTTTCCCAAGCGGTGCCCCAGTGAACCGCGAGTGTCTTGAATCGAAGATCTCGCAACCGCGCTCCGATGTCGTGCGTGTAATCGGCGCAGATCCCACGCTTTTTTACGCCGATGTTGATGAGGTAATTGTGAAACGCCGGGTCTCCGCTTACTCCGTATTCTCGTGCGAGCTGACGCGATGTCGTATGCGCCGTCGCGGACAAAAGCTCGGCTTCGCGACGATCAACCGTTTTCGGGGAAAGAGCGACCAGTGCGGTGCTCAAATCCTGGATCGACTTCTCATCCTGAGCCCACGCCGTCATGCCGCAACAAACGCCGACAACAGTCAGAACGAGCTTGAGACTCACGACCTCAACTTATTTCACGTTGCGGAGGGTTGCAGCAGCAAAGGTCCCCGCCGTCGGAGAAATAAAAAGGCCAGGCCGCAACCTGCGACCCGGCCTTTTTGTCAAAGCTGTCTCATGACGAGACAGCTCGGACGAAGGGGTTATTTGCCGTAATGCGTAGCACTCGTTGTCGTTGTAGCAGCTGCCTCCTTGTGCTGAGCGCAGGCTCCCAAACTTAACGCACCGGCCAAAACTGCCATAATCATGATCGCTTTTAATAGTTTCAATCTAATTTCGCCTCCTTTCGGTGCAGGTTGCTTCGACGTTCTAGGCGATGAACATAATAGACGCAACGCCTTTTTTGAAAGGGTGTTGCCACAAACTATTCGCGGATGACGACCGGCGTGGTTTCATCAACCAGCTCAAATAGGTCGACCACGTCTTCATTTCGCATCCGAATACAGCCGTGGCTGGCCGGTGTGCCGATCTTGTCCTCGTGCTTGGTCCCGTGAATGTAGATGAACCGGTCGCGGGTATTCGAGTTGTGGTCGTCCAGACCATCCAACCAGAGAATACGCGACATAACCAGGTCCTCGGTCGACGGCAGCGGATCCTCGGGGCCCAGAGGCACCCGGCTGCGAAAAATCGTACCGCTCGGCATTTCACCGCCAATCTTTTGAGCAATGCGGAAATTTCCCGTGGGCGTTTTGAAACTACCTTGGACAGTCCCGATTCCGAAGCGTGAGCTGGAAATCGGATACGAGCAGACAGTTTCCCCGTCTCGAGTGAGGATGAGCTTTTGATCCCGAATTGAGATATCGATGCTGGTTCGTGGACTTTGCATGAGTTAAGACCGGCCTTACAATTCGGCCGGCAGTGAAAAAAGAATATCATATTGCAATCGCGGGGGCCACCGGGGCTGTAGGCGCCGAACTTTTGCGGGTGCTGGAGCGCAGAAATTTTCCGGTGGCAACGATTCGCGCGCTGGCTTCTGGAAAATCGGCCGGAAAAAATGTCTCATTCCGAAACCAGCCCGTTCCGGTCGAAGAACTCAACGAGAATTCATTCGATCAGATAGACATCGCCTTTTTCAGCGCCGGCGGAGAGAGATCCCTAAAGTTCGTGCCGATCGCGCGCGATGCGGGTGCGGTCGTCATCGACAATTCGTCGACCTTTCGAATGGACCCCGGAGTTCCGCTGGTGATTCCGGAAATTAATCCGCAGGATGTAAAACAGCATCGCGGCATCATTGCGAATCCAAATTGCACTACCGTGGTCGCATTGATGGCGCTCTATCCGCTGCACCGTGCTTTTGGAGTACGACGCGTATTTGCTGCAAGTTATCAAGCTGTCTCGGGCAGCGGCGCTCGCGCGATTGCAGAGCTGAAAGAACAGGTCCAAGCCAGCGCGGATAATCGAGAAACCTCGCCACAAGTTTATCCTCATCCAATCGCGTTCAACGTGCTGCCGCACGTGGATGTTTTTCTCGAGGGTGGCTATACCAAAGAGGAAATGAAAATGCAGGACGAGGGCCGCAAGATCATGCACCTGCCCGAATTCCGGGCCTCGGTCACCTGTGTGCGCGTTCCGGTCTACCGCGCCCATTCCGTCGCCGTCAGCGCTGAGTTTGAAAATCCCGTTTCGGTCGAACAAGCGCACGAGGTCCTCGCAAAAGCCCCCGGGCTGGAGCTTGTCGATGAACCGCAGAAGAATCGTTACCCGATGCCGCTTCACGTAGCCGGGAAGGACAATTGCCAGGTGGGACGGGTGAGGCGCGATTGCGCGCTCGAAAACGGTCTCGCCTTCTGGGTTTCAGGTGATCAACTGCTCAAAGGCGCGGCGCTCAACGCGGTTCAGATCGCTGAACTTTTGTAGCCGCGAGCCTACGACCCGTCTTTATTCCAACACCGCAGAGAGGCTTAGTTACACTAGTGTACGCGAAACGGCTCGAAAAAAATCGGGGCCGTTGCAGTAAACAGATTCATTGCGGAGTTGGCGCGGGCGATTCGCCGCCTTGTTTCTTTCCCTGATGTTGGCCCTGGCTTTGTTGACCTTCCACTGGTGACGCTCGCTGGCGGTGCTTCTTCATCTCCTCCTGGTCGGGCACGTATTTTCCTCCTTGAGCGCCCTCGATTTGAGCGCCGCCAGTTTGATTTAGTCCAGACGGCGGTGGCGGTCCGTTAAAATTTTCGGCTTTATGCTTGCCACGTCCTTCGGCGCCGGCCGAAGAGCCGCCCTGTGGGGTCACGCCCGTAGACGAACTGCCATAGCCGGGCGCGTTTGGACTGGCTGGTGACATTCCCGGCTGTTGCTGCTTTTCGAATTTCTTTTGTTTGCCACCACGCGGCTCGTTTAAGTTTTCCGTGGCACCGCTTGCGCCTCCAGGTGTGGGGCCGAGATTTTGTTGCTCCAAACCTTTGCCTTTGCCTTCCGGCGCGGTCATTCCCTCAGGGCTCGTCGCTGATCCTGTTGGCAGCGGAGTTCCGCCAAATTGCTCGCCCCGACGATTCTTGCCACCCTTACCCGGTTTTCCGGACTCCGGCGTGTTGCCCGGTGACATCTCTGTTGCAGCGCCGGCTCCAGGCGAAGTCATCGCACCTGGCTGACCTTGTTGGCCTCGTTTATTCTTTTTCTTTCCCCCTTCCGGAACTACTGGACTTGTTCCGGGCGAAGTTGCTGCGCCCGGGCTGGCAGTTTGCATTTCCTCAGCCGCCTTATTTTTGTTTTTGCCCTTACCTTTTCCTTTTTCAAAAGGAGAGGCGGACATTCCCGGTGCGGGGGACTGGCCCGGCGCCAGTGAAGCATTGGGCGCGGCGGACGCTTTTGCTGCGCCGCCGCCGAGCGTCGGCGGCGGAACGTTCTTCAAATCCTGTGTCTTGAGCTTTTCCTTCAGCTGCGTTTGGGCATTCGCGTCCCCTACCTCCGACCAGCCTTTCTCAATCTTCGGTTGCGCAACTCTCGCCTTGACCGTTGGCGGGGCGATTTCTTTTGGCGGCTTATTGAGTCTTGTCGGAGCAGCGACGACCAACGCGTTGCCCTGGACCTTCGTTAGGCCGCCAGATTTTGCGGCAGCGGAAACATCGACATTCGTCTGCCGTTCAAGCTTCAGTTTTTGAATTGGCCGGCTGGAATATCGATTTACCACGTTCACGTCAGGGCCGTAGTTGTAAACGGTTTTGTTCTTATAAGTGATGTTGGTCACGTTCACCGTTTGAGTCATGTAGGTGACATTCTGTTGGTATGGAACCAGCCTGGATCGAAGCACCGGCTCGCCGATGTAGCGGACGTCGCAGAAATTGTAATAGGCGGGACCGATGTCGAACTCGAGGTCGAGGTGCCCGGTCAGCGGCCGGCTTTCATAAACGGTCTCGGTTTCCGGCGGTAACGGCGCCCAGCCGATGTAGTTGCCGCCTGTGCGCCAGGACACCCAGGCCGGACCCCATTCGTAACCGGGCTTCCAGACCCAGCCGTAATCGGCCAATTTCACCCAACGGCCATAGTGATAAGTCGCCCACCCGAAATCTTCGTACGAAACCCAGGTCCAACCTTCGTCAGTGTATGCCCAGTAACCGTCGGCGTACGGTCGCCACGTTGAATCGTTAACCGCAACGTCCGGCTGCCAGCAATAGCCGTAATTCCCGACCTCAAACCAGTTTCCTCCGTTCAGGTTGTCGTAGAAGAGATTTACCGAGACGTCCTGGCTGCGCACCTGCGGGACGAAGGAAAGGAGAACGGCAGTCAGCGCAAAGAGAGGAAAAAGCTTTTTCATATGGTTGAATGTTCGGAATTCTTGGACTTTGTCGGGCGCGACTTTATTCAGCGCGCTCTTGTCTCGGAAGGTCCTCTTTGCGAGGGATATCGCATTTGCGGCCCTCAGCGCGGGCGCAAGACCAGGAACGATCGAGATCGATGCCGGCAAACAGAAAGCACTTGCGGCTGGTTCGGATCGAGCGAGCTGACGATTTTGTTGTAATCGGACACCGAATTGATTGGCTGCTGATTTACTTCCTCAATCACATCACCCTTTTGCAGCTCCGCTCCGCCGGGCGCCGTGTCCACGTTAGTCACAACGACACCGTGAATGCCGTTCGGAAGATCGAGTTGACGGGCAAGCGCGGGGGTCAATTCCTCGACCTGAATTCCGGAAAATCCGGTCGATTCCTCGTTTTCCTCATCAGGATTTTGCGGAGCGGGGGTTTGCTGCGGAACCGCTTGCCCTGTTTGATAGCCGGCCGGCTGTTCTTTGATCTGAGTGGAAACCGTCATCGGTTTTCCGCCGCGCACAATTTGCAGGTCTACTTTCTTATTCAGGTCGGCTTCGGAAACCAGTCTGCGCAGGTCGGTGAAACTTTTCACATCGTGACCATCGAACTTGAGGATCACATCGCCCTTTTGGAGATGAGCATCTTCCGCCGGAGATCCGGAAACGATTTCATCGACAATAACGCCTTCACCGGACGGCGCCGGCTGACCTGGCTGAGGGACGCGCATTTGGACTCCGAGGTAGCCGCGAATAATTCGGCCTTGTTTCAATAAGCTCTCCAAAGCCATGCGAACGGCATTTGAAGGAATGGCAAACCCTACACCCGCCGACGTGCCGCTCGTTGATATGATCGCGGTGTTAATGCCCACGACTTCGCCACGCAAATTGATGAGTGGACCGCCGCTATTGCCTGGATTAATCGCAGTATTCGTCTGCAACAGTTCTCCGATGTCGCTGGTGCGACCTTTGTAGCTGATAATTCCGTCCGTCACCGTTTCCTGGAAGCCGAACGGATTGCCAATCGCGAGAACAAAATCGCCCGCTTGGACAGAGTCGGAGTCCGCCAAAACGAGCGGCTTAACCGAAGGATTGTCGATCTTGAGCACTGCGATATCCATCTGCGAGTCGGCGCCGATTAGCCGCGCCTTTTCAGTGCGCCCATCACTCAATTGCACCTCGATCTCATCTACCTGCGCCACGACGTGATTATTCGTGATGATGTGACCCTCGTTAGTCACAATCACCCCGGAACCGAGCGAATTCTGGACTAATGCTTCATCGCGACCGCGATATTGTCTTCTCGGATTCCCAAAGAAAAATTCGAACGGATCCATTCCTTGCCGGCGAACGCCGATCTTCTTGGACGTCTTCACCGCCACGACCGATGGAACGACGCTCTTAACCAAGGCGCGGCGTTCCTGGTTTAGGGCTTCCAATGAGGCGACCTGCTTGGGATCGACATTTGGCGACTGAGCGAGTGTGTACTTTTCAGGAGCGCGTTGCAGCGCGCCCAGACCACCCCGCTTCAAGCGATAATCGTACAACACCGAGATCGCGAGGCTAAGCAACGCCACAAAGACAAAAAATTTGAAAAGGTTTTTCATCAACTAACGTTCGAAAACGTTCGTCCCTGTTGTTCGACAATCAACTGCCGGAAACGTTGATTCTGGGGCAGCTCCAGTTTGCGATCGTCGGCAAAGATCGACATCGCGGCCTCACGCGCACGCTGCATTAGCTCCGAGTCGCGCTTGAGGTTGCCGATTTTCAGCGCAGGCAGGCCGCTCTGGGCTGTGCCAAGCAAATCACCCGGGCCGCGCATTTCCCAATCGGCCTCCGCCACTTCGAAACCATCGCTAGTTTTTTCGAGGACTAACAACTTCGCGGCCGCCTCGGACGAAGGTTCCGTTGTGAGCAGGATGCAATAAGACTTGTGCTCGCCGCGCCCAATCCGTCCTCGCAGTTGATGAAGCTGGGCCAGGCCGAACCGTTCCGCGTTTTCGATCAACATCACGCTTGCGTTTGGAACATCGACCCCAACCTCGATCACCGTCGTGCTGATCAGAACCTCTGTTTCGCCGCGGCGAAATCGCTCCATGATCCCTTGCTTCTCCGGTCCAGGAATTCGGCCATGGAGTAACTCACACGGGAAAGGACTCAATCGTTCCTTCCACCGCTCAAATTCCGTTGCGGCGGCCTTCGCTTCGAGCTTTTCGCTTTCCTCGATCAGCGGATAAACGACGTAGACCTGGCGCCCGCCTTCGAGTTGCGTCCGTAAGAAACTCAGAACTTCACCGAGTTTGGCCGAATCGCGGACCGCCGTGATAATTTTCCCGCGACCGCGCGGCATTTCATCCAGCGTCGAAACATCAAGATCGCCATAAACCGTCATCGTGATGGTGCGCGGGATCGGAGTCGCAGTCATAACGAGCACGTCGGGAGCGGGTTCCCGGCTGGTTAGGCACGCGCGTTGCGCTACCCCAAATTTATGTTGCTCATCAATCACTACGAGACCGAGATTTGAAAACGAGACCTTTTCGTAAAGCAGGGCGTGCGTCCCGATAATCACGTCGGCTTTTTCATCGCCTTCCACCAACGGCAAAAAGCTCTCCTCCTGACGCGCGGCGGTGCGAATCGATAACTTCACCCCAAGCGGCTCGAGCCAGCGGCGAAGAACAGCATAATGTTGTTCCGCCAAAATCTGGGTCGGCGCCATAAACGCCGCTTGATAGCCGGCCTCACTAGCAAGAAGGATCGCCGCGATCGCAACAACGGTTTTTCCCGAGCCGACGTCGCCCTGCAACAAACGGTTCATCGGATGTTTCGCGCCAAGACCGAGTCGGATCTCCGCGATAACTTTTTTCTGCGCGGCGGTCAGATCAAAAGGTAGTGAGCACAGGAACTTCTCCAGCAACGCGCCTCGTCCGCTGTGCGACGCACTGACGCGCAAGTGCGATTCGCTCCGGCGAGATGCGATCAGCATTTGCATCGCGAAAAACTCCGATAGCACCAGGTGTTCGCGGGCAGCGTTTAGCGATGCCCACGTTTCAGGAAAATGGATCGCACGGATCGCTTGTCCGCGATCTCCATTCTTGAGTTTATCGGGGAGCAGCGGTTCGATCGGTTCTGTGTCCAGCTCTTGAAGGAGCCGATAGATGATGCTGCGCAACCCGCGCTGAGACAGACCTTCAGTCGCGGGATAAATCGGTGTGATTCGCCGCAAATGGATAGAGCGCTCCTCATCATTTTCAATCACTTCAAACTCCGGATGGTCCATGCACATCCGCTTTCCCCGCAGTCGCGGTTTCCCGAAAACGACGAGCTGCTGGCCGGTCGCGATCAGTTTCTGGATGTAATGCAAATTGAACCAGCGACAGACGAGCGGCTGGCTGAGCGCGTTTGCTTCCGGTTCCTGCAACGTCGCTTCGAAGATCTTTTTCCAACCGCCAAATCGCCGCAACGACGTCTTGATCACCTCGCCCGACAAACAAATCGGCGTATCGTTTTCCTCGCGCGGGAATCGAGGAAATTGATGCCGGTCTTCGTGACGCCGTGGAAAGTGCGTCAGCAAATCCTCCGCCGTCGCAACACCGAGCCGGCGCAGCGCCAAAATCTTCGGGCGTGGAATCCAGTCGAGTTCTTCCAGCGGTTGGGAGATTTCCATCAAGTCCTCGGCGCGGATTCGCGCACTGCTTCCACCCGAATTCCCAAGCGCGTTTCGCCTTCGTAATGATCCGGTCGAATGCGAAAAGCAATGTCCCACGGCTGGGGCGGCAATGGGTTGAGTGCGGCGCCGAAGAAAATCGCGCGGCGCTGATAATTTTGTTGTCGCAACACTAGCGAAAGATGGTTTTCACCAACAACCCGCGGCGCGACCGGCGAATCTATCCCACGCGCGAGAAAGAGCGGTTGGGAATTGCCGTTGCCAAACGGTTGAAGCATTTCGTGCCAACCCAGGAAATCGAGATTCAATTCGGCAAAACTAATCTCGTCATCGAGTCGAAGTCGCGGCTGCAAATCGTCGTCCGACAAAAGCTCACGGGCGATTCCGCGGAATTGCTGCGCAAAAAGATCGACATTCTTTTCATGAATCGTCAGACCGGCAGCCATTTCGTGTCCGCCGTATTTCTCGAGCTGGCCCTGGCAATGACTCAACGCCTCTACCAAGTTAAAACCCTCGATGCTGCGACCGCTTCCTTTGCCGAGTCCATTCTCGTCAAAACCAATCACGATTGCCGGGCGATGATACTTGTGCACAATCCGCGACGCCACGATGCCAAGCACGCCGGAATGCCAGCCGCGCGCCCATACAACGATGGCTGCATCACGCGAAGGATTGAACTTTTTCGCGATCGTCTCTTCTACCGCCGCGAACATCTGCTTCTCAACCTCCTGCCGCTCGCGGTTTTGTTTATCCAGAACTTCCGCAAGCTCCGCTGCTTCGATCTCGCTCTTGGTCAAAAGCAGTTGAAGCGACTTCTCCGCGGTACTTAAGCGACCGGCCGCATTCAATCTCGGACCAAGCCGATAGCCGATGTCCTCGGTAAAGATCGGCGGCTTCACCCCGCTGACTTCGATCAACTTTTTCAAACCCGGCCGATTCGATCGCGCGATTTCAATCGAGCCCCGTTGGACCAAGGTCCGGTTTTCGCCACAAAGCGGAACAATGTCTGCCACGGTTCCGAGCGCGACCAAATCGAGCCGTGATTTCAGGTCAAACTCAGTCGGTCGCGCTTTCAAAAGCGCGTGGCAAAGTTTGAAGACGATTCCGGCCGTGCACAAGTAGTGGAATGGGGACTTGGGATCGATCTTCGGATTCACAATCGCGACGGCATCCGGCAACGTCGACTTTGGTTCGTGGTGATCGGCCACGATTACGTCCACGCCGCGACGGCGAAGATCGACAATTTCGGTGACTGACGACGTTCCACAGTCCAGGGCAATAAGGAGCTGCGGACTATATTGGTCGACACAGCGCTCAACGCTTTCGCGACTAAGACCGTAGCCCTCTTCCATTCGCAGCGGCAGGAACAAATCGGGCGTAGCTTTGTAGGCACGTAGCGTTTCGGCCAACAGCGCGAGGGACGTGACTCCGTCAACATCGTAGTCGCCGAAGAGAACAATTCGCTCGTGCTGATCGAGCGCGGAAAGGATCCGCGATACAGCTGTTTCCATGTTTGGCAGCAGGAACGGGTCGCTCAGCGCTTTGAGCCGCGGCCGCAAGAACGCCTGCACTTCGTCCGCAGTCGCAAAACCCTTTCGCGACAACAATCGCGCAATGCATTCGCAATCACAGATTTCGCTCCAGGAAATCGGTCCGCCGTTGAGTTCTTCAGGGGAAGCAATGATCCAGCGACTCTGCCGCGTAAAAACTGAGGCTTGCTCTTTCTGGTGGGATTGACCTTCTACGCGGCTCTGCACTGATTATTTTATCCGCCGGACATTTCCTGACAACTCCGAACCAATTCTCTGATAATCAGTTGACTCGAGGCCGCCGGCTCAAATACACAGGAGTTCGTGAAAACAGTCTCGATTTTCCTTTGTAGCTCTCTCGTTGCGTTGTCCGGGTGCGCGTTCACCCACAAGATGATGGAACAGCCGAGCGGACCGCCGGAAAAGCCCACTCCCAAGCTCGAACGCAAGACTGAAGTGTTCACCGGCACAGTCGTACTGGCTGACGGGGCGTATCGCCTGCGCCTCTTGAAAGATCCCGATATGGTTCTGCGGTTGACGCGCGCGCGCAAAGAGAATGAATTCGCAAAAGAGCAGATTAATCTGCGAAAATACTATGAGAAAACCATCTCGGTGAACGGAACGCTTTATAACGAATGGATTTTTGGTGCCGACGTCGTTGGCCAATGGACGCCACCCGGGGGCGATACCGGTCCCAACATGAGCGCGCCGAAGCAGACGAGGCCCTAGCGTGTAAATTCAGGGTCCTTAGCGATACGAATCGCAAAGGGCGCGTGCACGTTGGCGTCATAATCAAAGTAAACGACAGTATCACGCGGCCGGCTGTCAATCGTGCGATTGGCAACTAACTTGGCATCGAATGGCTGTTGCAACGCCAGCCCGAGATTCCGATTCGCAATTCCCCGCCGGCTAGACAAGATCGAGCACGATATCGCGTTTTGGCAGCAGCTCGTGCTTTTGACATAACTCGGCAAAGTCCAGCAGGCCTTGCTTCTCTTCGTTCCCAAAACTGAATCGAAGATGCTCACGATAATAGCGGCTAGAAAATGCGGCGGAGAACTCAAGTTCGGAGGAAATGACGGCGTCAATGTTGTCGAGATTGTCATCGCGCAATGCGCGCAGGCGATCCGCGATTGATTTTGCATTTTCAACCTCCGGGCGCACGAGCCAGAGCGCATAAACAAATGGAACTCCCTGAAGTTTTTTCCATTGCTCACCGAGATCCCAAAATTCGAAGTCGTCGCCATGCTGTTGCCGAAAACGAATCGCCTGGTCGCCAATGAGCAGGCGCGCAGATTCGTCGGAATTGGAAGATGCAGATCCAACGCTCGGATTCAGGTTCAATTCTCCAAGCAAACAACGAAGTAAATTGCCGGAGGTTTGCGCTGCCGGATCGAGCGCGATTTCTCTTGTGTTAGCGAATTTGCTGCGATGGGCGACAACTACACTGTAAACAGGGCCGTCCGAAGCAATGGAGACGCCGTCGACAATCCGGTAGATTGGATTGCGTAGGAACTCAAAGCTGGAAACGAGCGCGACGTCCAAGTCGCCCCACGCAAGCTGCGCGCAAAGCGCGGACGGATGATCGAGAACGACTTCGCCCTCCCAACCGTGAATTAGCGGCCGGGCATTGAGATATTTGACGCAGCCGATGCGTAGGGCACGCTCCCTTTTCCTCTTAATCTTCATCTTCCCACAACCAGAGTAAGATTAAGCGGAAGAGGAAGATTGCTCAGACGCAGGCAAGCTCAGCTTCGGGACGCGGCTGAGATGTCGATCCGTTTTTGCCGTTCGTCAGATGGCGATAATAACTGTCACGCTGAACCGGAACGCGTCCTGCTTCGCGAATGGCGTGCTCGAGCGCAGCGATCGTCTGCTGCTGCGGGGTTGTCGCCCCGGCCATGTGAAAGATTTTTTCCTCCATGATCGTGCCGTGTAAATCGTCCGCCCCGTAACTAAGTGAGATTTGCGCGAGCGGAAGGCCGGTGCTGACCCAATACGCAGTTAGATGGTCGATGTTATCGAGAAAAATCCGGCTCACCGCGAGATTGCGCAATTGTTCGATGGCTGAGGCGCGTTTGATGTGGGCGAGCACAGTCGTTTGGGGCTCGAACGCGAACGGAACAAAGCCGCTGAAACCGCCGGTTTCGTCCTGAAGTTGGCGGAGTTGACGCAAATGATCGACCCGCTGCTCGAGCGTTTCAATGTGTCCGTAGAGCATGGTGCAGGTGCTGCGGCCACCCATCCGATGCCAGATCCGGTGAACTTCGAGCCACTCCTCGGCCGTTTCCTTGCCCCGGCAAATGCGGTCTCTCACGCCTGCGTCAAAAATTTCCGCGCCGCCACCTGTGATCGACCCAAGCCCGTGTTCGCGCAGCAGGTTTAGGGTATCCGGGATCGATATCTTGAAAATTCGCTCTGCGAGATGGCGAACCTCGATCGCAGTGAAAGCCTTGATGTGCAAATGAGGATCGAGCGCGTGCAGGCCGTCCAACAGTTCCAGGTACCACTCCTTTTTCAGACTCGGATGCAGGCCACCCACCATGTGCACTTCAGTAATCCCCAGCGGAAGGACGTCGGCGACTGCTTGAATAATCTCACTGGGGGCGTGCTCGAACGCGTGAGCGTCGCGCTTTTTAGCCGCAAACGCGCAGAATTGGCACGAAAGGACGCAGATGTTTGAGTAATTAATGTACCGGTTATGGATATAACTGGCAAAATTACCGTTCTTCCGCTCGCGGACGACGCTCGCCATTAATCCGAGAGCGTTAAGATCGGTCCCGCGATAAAGGACCAAAGCGTCCGCTTCTGAAACGCGAGTGCCTGCCTCGATTTTCTCAGCGATCGGCCTAAGTTCCTTTGGAATAAGTGAGTAATTCATCCGGAGCCGATGCAGAAATTGATGGCTTTACCATGCACAGACGCCTCGCGAGTTGCAACAAAAAGCACTGGGTGGCGTCTGACGGTAAAGGCGGGTAGTGGGTCAGTTTGAAGTTTCGTTGGCGGATTCATGATCGCTCAAGCATATTGCCTACATGGCAAAAGATGATTTGAACCAGATCGCGGCTGGAATTGTGGCAAAATCGACAGGGCAGAAGAATCCCGCCGCGGTTTCACTAGGCCGACTCGGCGGGTTGAAGGGCGGCAAGGCAAGGGCGGCTGCGCTGTCAGCGCGCAAGCGCAAGCAAATAGCAAAAAAAGCGGCTGCTTCACGTTGGAATAAACGGAAATCATGATTTTTTACGTTTTAAACGAGTGGTTTTTTGTTTTTTCTTCAGCACCGCGGAAAGATCACCAGCAAAGGACAGCTTGGATGAGGTTTCGGCGCGCACATCAGTTTTCCCAGTAGGCTGCTTGGCCTGCGCGCCTGCCGCTGCCTTTCTGATTTCTTCAATATAGCCTCTCATTTCCTGCTTCGAATGATTGAGTGCCTCCTGTTGCTTGGCTTCGGTAGCGTCGTAGATCGCGTCCAAGCGATTCATGTCTATTGTGCGCGGCCATCCGGTGCCACCCAGCCAAGCGAACGTCCCCTTGACCGGTCCGATCGTGAACATGTCGGTTGCTTTTCCCACTCCTGGTGCGACCTCAGATCGTTTTTTCGCCGCGTGAAGCAGCAGAAGTGTGTCACCTAACGCTGAATTTCGACTGTGGCCGGACAGCATAAACTGAGATTCTGCATGTCTACCGCCTGAACCAATTGCAGCGAAACCGACCGGGTCGCAGCAAATCGCTTCGTTTTCCACCAGCATATACATATGCGGGCCAGTATCATCAATTCCGGTAAAAATAGTTTCGACTCCATTATCTTCTGGCATTTCGAAGTTCTGTAGTTGCGCCGTAACTTGTTTGATAAATTCCGGGGACATTTCCTTCTGTTTAGAAACGAAGCTTTGTTGATCGAGTCCCAGGGGCACCAGAATCTGCTTTCGCGCTGCTTCTGACTTCTTTCGATTATAAAACTCGATGTAATGGTTGACCGCGTCGTTGACGAACGGCCAAGCAGTAGGTTTATCACGCAACTGTTGTTGGATTGCGGACCATGCGTGCAAAGCAGCTTCAGATTGAAAGCCTGAGTCACCTGCCCATAACATAACGATTGAGTTCATTAGCGGCACGATCTTGAAAACCGGGGCGTGCTTGGCCTCGGCTGGTTCAAACTCAATATCCCCAGACGTAATCATCCTGTCGGCAGCACCTAGAATGGTGTTCCCCTCGCAGATGGCGGCAATACAAACAGTCACATCCATACAGTGCTTCCCTTTGGGCCGGAAGGTAAGCCTCAAACGCCGCTTGAAAATTCTTTTATTTTCCCTATTGACAATGCTTGAGCGCTCAAGCATAATGACCTCCATGAATAAGTTGAGCACCGAAAAACGAGCACAGGCTGTTTCTTGTTTGGTCGAGGGAAACAGCATCCGCGCTACCGTCCGAATAACAGGCGTTGCCAAGAACACGGTTGTTAAATTGCTCTGCGATCTTGGCCGCGCTTGCTCTGAGTATCAGGACAGGGTGTTTCGCAATCTGAAATGCCGCCGAATCCAGTGCGACGAGATTTGGTCGTTTGTTTACGCGAAGGAAAAGAACACAACGGCAGAACAACGCGTGAAGGGCTGCGGAGATGCTTGGACTTGGGTTGCTATTGACTGCGACACAAAACTTGTCCCTTGCTGGTTTATCGGGCCACGAAACGCGACAGCGGGATACCATTTCTTTTGCGACTTGAAGCAGCGCCTTGCAAATCGCGTGCAACTGACCACGGACGGTCTCGGAGCTTACTTGATCGCGGTCGATCAGACTTTCGGGACTGAGATTGACTACGCGATGTTGGTTAAACTTTATGGCAATCAGCCATTGACCCCACAAACGCGTTACTCTCCCGCTAAGTGCATGGGTACGCGGCGCACGGTGATTAGCGGTAATCCTGACCACAATCACATTTCGACCAGCTACGCTGAGCGCCAGAATTTGACTATGCGAATGGGAATGCGCCGATTCACGCGATTGACGAACGCTTTTAGCAAAAAGATGGAGAATTTGGAGCACGCGGTTGCGCTCCATTACATGCACTACAACTTCTGCCGGATTCATCAGAGTCTGCGCGTGACGCCAGCAATGGAAGCAGGGATTAGCGATCATGTTTGGGACTTGGAAGAAGTGATCGCGTTGCTACCATAGACGGATGTTCCCCGTTCTTATTGCCCTCTTGCTCGCGGCCTCTTTGCAGGAGAGCCCAAGAAAAACAAGCGCAGCACCAAGCCCAGACCAGAATCAATACGAATCCAGTCCAGCTCAGCCACCGCCCGCCACAGATAACGAGAAAAATCGAAACTCCCGGGGCACAAATAACGAACAAGATAAACAAAATTGGTTTTATCGATTCGTCGATTCGATCAGTCGAAATGACAAAACTGCCGTTGCGGTTAGCACCATTGCAGTTGCTCTTTTCACTTCCGCCCTTTTCTTCGCGACTGTCGGATTGTGGTGGAGCGGGAAGAGACAGTCGGCGAATGAATTGAGAGCTTACGTTTCGTTCCAGCCAGTTTCGGTCAGCAATTTTGTTCCATTGAGAGCACAGCCTGCCTTTTTCCCATTCGCCAGTGTTCCGGTTATGATAAGGTGCATATGGGCCAACCACGGCAGAACACCGGCCTATAACGTAAGGGTACAATGCCAAGTCGATGTTTTGCCGGCAGGATTGACAGAACCGCCACATAATCCCACTCGGCAACCAGCAGGCGGGGCATCTATTTTCCCAGGAGCCAGCATCACCCAAGATTTTTTTTCCGGTCGTGCTTTGACTACAGACGAAGTAAGGGACGTCGAAGCTGGAACTCAGAGAATATATATTTGGGGGACAGCCACCTATAGGTGGGCATTTAGAAAATTCCGATCTCGCAGAACACGCTTTTTCGCTTCGGCAGGCGGCCAGCAGTTTGCCACTGCTATGCTTCCTCGTCACCCCGATGACCGTCGGCCACCACCTACTTTTGATTGGCGATTCGGAGAAGGCCACAACCATTCCACTTAGGGCTAACAGAATTGCCAACCCAACATGAATCCAGCCGCCCTGTCCGGAAGAATTGAAATTGACCCACCACCTAAAGGCGTGGCCAGGCTGCGCGCGATAAGATTCGAATCGGGGCCCATCCATCCACGTCTTTTTATCAATGGCCGACCCAGAAGCACCGGCGCGATCCGGAGATGACGCGGAAGACATTCGCCTGATGCGCTTGGTAGCGGGCGGCGACACCACGGCCTTCGAGGCGTTGATCGAGCGGCATCAGGCGCTGGTCGCTGGGACCGTCGCTCGGATGCTTGGGAGCAATTCCGACGTGGAGGACATCACTCAGCAGGTTTTCATTCGCGTATGGAGAAGCGCCGGACGGTATGTCGCCCGCGCAAAGTTCACGACCTGGTTACTAAAAATCGCCCGCAATCTCGTTTTTAACGAGATGCGACGGACCAAGCGTCATCCGCATGTGCCGGTGCAGATCGATCCCGAGGCGGAAGAGTTGCCGTTAAAAGACGAGACCACAGAAACGCCAGATGCCACATTGTTGCAGGCGGAACTACAGCGGGCCATTGAGAGCGCAATCAAGCAGCTTCCCGAAACTCAGCGCATGGCGTTGGTCTTGCGACGCTACGAAGATCTCAGTTACGAAGAAATCGCGGATATCCTGGAGTTATCGTTGCCGGCGGTGAAGAGTCTCCTTTTTCGCGCACGAACGGAATTGCGAGAGCGCCTAAAGAGTTATCTCAACCCTTGAAACAAAGAGGGCGGGCCCCTGCGCGGGCACCCGCCCCCTCTCAACCCCACATTCCCCTAAATTTTTACTCGTCGCGGTCCTTGACGTCGCTTTTGAACTGAACTTGCGCTGCCTCATCAGTCGCTGGCGGCGACCCGGGTTTGGCGTAATCAGCTGCTAGCGGACGATTTGATGTAGGAACCAAGCGCACTGCGCCCTTGGCGTTGTTTCGCCAGCCGTTTGGATCGGCGTATTCTTCACCGGTGTGATGAAGCCCTGAAACCTGATCCTCCAATCCAGTACCGTAATGCTGATCAATGATCGTTGGTGTTACGAAGATGAGCAGGTTGCGTTTGTGCCGTTCATTGTCATGGCTTTGAAAAGCGTTTCCGAGAAACGGAATGTCTCCCAGAATCGGGACCTTTGTTCGCGCTTTCGAGACCTGATCCGAAAGCAAGCCGCCGATGGCGAGGGTGTCGCCGCTCTTGATTAGCACGTTGGAATCAAGCGACCGTTTGTCGATGATCGGACTGGTAACGACGGCACCATTGAAGGTGAAGGGGAAGTCGGCGACCTTGTTGCTGATTTCCGGTTTCACCGAAAGAGTGATGTAGTTGTCTTTATTAATTGATGGACGCACGATTAGCGTGTTCCCGAACAGTTTGTCCTGGAATCCGCCAAATACTGCCGTGGCGGTTTGTTCGTTGAAGTTCAGCTGGGGGACAGGCTGGTTGCGAACCACCTCGATCTTCGCCTGCTGATTATCCGCCGTGACTACACGAGGATTCGCCAGGAACTCCGCGTCCGAATCTTCGTTGAGAGCTGTTAAAGTCGCAGAGAATTGAGGGGCCGACAGAATTGCGAATGTGCCCGGGAGCAAGTGACCAAGACTGCCAAAGAAGTTGTTGTTGTTTGGATTACCGAGCGCGAAGCCTTGAGTCGGCGGGTTAGCGCCGGGGACCGGACTTCCTCCGGGCTGGGGCACTCCGTAGGTAAACGTCTTCGGAGCCGTGGCGCTGCCAACAGTGCCCGCCCAGTTAATTCCGTAAGCCTGGACCGGATCTGCAGTCACTTCCACCAAGCGCGCTTCAATCATGACTTGCTTGGTCGGCTTGTCGATCTGGAGCAGAACCTTGCGAATATTGTCGATGTTACTGCGAGTCTCGCTGAAGAACATCGTGTTGGTCCGTTCGTCGATCTGCGGCGGACTTTTGCTTTGCAATTGTGACGCGATCAGCGGCGACACATCCTTGGCCCGCGCATAGCTGAACTGATAATTGCCGCTTTCAGTCGGCTCAGCCGTTTTTTCAGCGGCAGTCTTAATATAATAGACGTTATCGAGCTTATCCATGAACAGCCCTTTGGCTTTCACGATGATCGAGATGGCTTGGAGCGCGGTTACATCCTCCAACCGCATCGTCACCGTTCCTTGAACGACATCACTCACAACCATGTTTACCTTCGCCTGACGGGCGAGCAGTCGGAGCACTTGACCGACGTCGTCGCCTTGAAATTCCCGGACTCCCACGCCGCCGCTTTCAATGTTTGCATCCGCTTCGGTCAACACCGGCGCTTGCGTCGTTGCCGGTACATTGGTGTTCGGCGCCGGAGTAGCGGCTTGGACTGGAGCCTGGACCATCAACATGGGTGGTTGGTCGGCGGGTTTGGTCTGATCTGGCGCCTGAGGTCCAGCGGCTGGGGCTGGATTGGTTTGCGCCTGTGACAGGGAAAGCACGGTCAGAAACGCCGCCGCCGCGACGCATCCCCGTTGCTTGAATGAAGTAGCCATATATGTGGAAGTGAGATAAGTGCTGGCCGGTTAAAAGCAGGAAGCAGACCAGCCCCTTGGAACTTTGCCTGGCCCTCCGGGCTAACCTCTGTCTGCTTTCCTATCCAGTCGCGCGACGCGCGGCCCGAATAAACGATTTAACGAGGCGGGGATCCTTCTGACCGGCCACCTTCTCGACTCCGGTTGTGACATCGACGCCGCGTGGTCGAACCACCGCAATAGCTTCCGCTACGTTTTCTGTATTCAAACCACCCGCCAGGATCACGTTGGTTTTGGGGTGATTCCGCACAAACTCGGGGGCGAATTTCCACGGAAACGTCTTTCCGGTTCCGCCAAACGTTCCGCGGGCGCTGGAATCCAAAATCATCGTGTCCGTGAAATAATCTGGAAGGTCGGCAAGTGATTTGGAAGCGGCTACCGGCACCGCTTTGGCAAACGCGATTCCGGCATCTCGCAACCGCCGGCAAAACTCGGGGGATTCCTGCCCGTGCAATTGCAAAGCGTCAATGAACGAAAATTGCCCGATTCTACACGCGTCTTCCCAGTTTGGATCGGCCGTCACGGCGACTTTCCAGACATTAGTTGGCAATTTGGCGATCCACATCGATGCGGCGTCGAGGTCAATGCGGCGCTTACTTCGCGGAACGATATTGAAGCCGAGCGCGTCAGCTCCCGCTTCGATGGCTGCAACGGCGTCGTGCTCGTTCGTAATCCCACAGATCTTGACGAAAAGGCGGTCGCTCGACTTTAACTTGTCGCCAAACATCCCGGCCTCACTCGCCCGGCTCGATTACTCGACCTCGAACCTGCTTGATTTGGGTATGATGAGTCAGGATGTGGACCCGTCCGTCGCTGCCTCGGAAAAACGCACTCAACAGCCAGCTGACAAACGAGATGATGATCGCGCCGAAGATCGCGCTCCAGAAGCCGTGGACTTTGAAACAGGGCACGATCTCGCTTACGAATTTCAACATCAGCGCGTTGATGATCAGAATGAACAGTCCTAGCGTGACCAGGATCAGCGGGAAGCTCAGGAAAAGCAGTATCGGGCGGACAAACGCATTAATGATTCCAAGAAGCAGCGACGCGCCGAGCAGACAGCCGATTCCCGTATAGTCGATTCCGACGATCGGCGCCGCTACAAACACCGCAAAGGCCGTCACGAACCATCGAAACACGAATTGCCGCATGGCTCACATTATGATCTTCCAATGAGATTTGCACAAATAAACGTGCAGGCGGTTGCATCTCCTCATCATCGCGCTAAATCGTAAATCAGGGAGGAATTTGATTGTGGCTAGGAAAAGCAAGACTGAGGAGATCGGTTCAGACAAAATCCGAAAAACCAGGTCAACCGGAAGATCGACAACCGCGAAGGCGAAAAAGCCTTCGTCGCAAAAGAAGCAAGCTCTGGAAAAGGTTGAAATGGAGGCGGCGCCCGTACCTGCAAGGGCGTTCGATCCGACGGACGAGCATATCCAGACGCGCGCCTATTTTATTTCCGAGCGGCGGCGGCGATTCGATTTGCCTGGCGACGCCAACTCCGATTGGCTGGAGGCTAAGCGCCAGCTGCTTTCCGAAACCCGGCATTAAACTTGTAGCCGCGTACGCGTCGCGCAGCGACACGGCTACAGCGGCATCGAAAACTCGGCCCCGGGCAGACACTCCTTGATCTTTTCGAGTAAGCGATTGATGGCGAACGGCTTTGCAATTAAACCGGCGACGCCCGGTTCCTTCAATAATTCCTGCGCGCGCCTTTCGTCAGCTTGGCCGGAAACAAGAATCAGCGGCGGCACTTCTCTGATCGGTTGAACATTTTGGTAAACCTTGCCGATTAGGAAAAATAACATCGCGCCGTCGATCATCGGCATTTGAAAATCGAACATGAAGAGATCGTATTTTTTCTTCAATGCGAGCTCGAACGCATACTCCGGTTTCGGCGAGGTATCGACCTCACACTTCAAATTCGCCGTCAGCGCTTCGCGCACCACGCGCAGAAGCGCGACGTCGTCGTCCACCATGAGAAACCGTTTCGGCTCCGCAGGCATGGCCCGGATTTAACCACGGACGAGTCGGATTCGTAAGCTCCAAATTACAAACCCCAAAGCACCAGGGAAAATTCAAGTACCACACTCCAAATTCGATCTCGCCCGGCGCCGTTTGGAGTTTGAGGTTTGGACCTTCCGTGGGATTTGGCTATTGGGATTTAGTGCTTTAGTAATTCGTAAATGGATGAGGCCTTTTCGAATCTTGCCAGCGCTCTCCGTGAACGTTTGGTGATCATTCAAGATCAGAACAGCCGCCGCGATCCGGAAGCACATATGGAGCGTCTTCGCGACGTTTCAGAAAGGATAGAAATCCTTGCCGCGGCCCTGCCGCGACCGATCGACCCGCGGCTCGCCCATTTTCTTCAGCGCCAAAGCTACGATAAAGCCCTGGAATTTTTGGAGGAACGCGCTCCGTCGCGTCCGTAATATGTTTATCGCGAGTACAACTCGACGATCAACTGCTCGTTGACGATCGGTTGCATTTCTTCGCGGGACGGGATGTGGGCGACTTTGCCTTTGAGGCCGTCGCGATCGACGGTCAGCCAATCAGGAACCGGAATGATTTGGGTGAGCTCGAGATTGCGCACTGCGAGCTGGCGCGATTTCGGTTTGTCCTTAATCGCGACCTCGTCGCCGGCCTTCACGTTGTAGGAAGCGACGTTGACGTTGCGGCCGTTGACCTGCACGTGTCGATGCGACACGAGTTGCCGTGCCGCATTGCGCGTGTTCGCGAACCCGAGCCGGTAAATGACGTTGTCGAGACGTGTTTCGAGCAGTTGGAGCAGTGTTTCACCGGTCACACCGCGTTTACGCAATGCGTGTTCGAAAATCCGGCGAAACTGACGCTCGAGCAGACCGTATTGATAACGAAGCTTCTGTTTCTCGCCCAGCGCGATCGCGTATTCGGATTGTTTCCGACGCGAGCCTTTCGGGCCGTGCATTCCGGGCGGATAATTTTTCCGCTCGAGCGATTTCGATGGTCCAAAAATCTGCACGCCGTAACGGCGGCTGATCCTCGTTTTCGGGCCTGTGTACCTTCCCATGGGATTCGTTAATTCGTTAAATGGATTATACGCGGCGCTGCTTCGGTGGCCGGCAACCATTGTGCGGAACCGGCGTTACGTCACGGATCAAAGTCAGATCCAAACCAATCGCCTGAAGCGCGCGTACCGCTGATTCACGCCCTGCGCCAGGACCTTTGACGAGAACCTGAGCTTCTTTGAGTCCGTGGCCCATCGCCTGGCGCGCCGCATCCTGCGCGACGAGCTGCGCCGCATAGGCTGTGCTTTTTCGTGAACCTTTGAACCCAACTTTACCCGCGCTCGACCAACCGATCACGTTCCCGTTCAAATCCGTGATCGTGACGATCGTGTTGTTGAAGGTTGCGTAAACGTGCGCGATGCCGGTGTGAATGTTCTTGGCGCCTTTCGCCTTAACAATTTTCGGCGCCTCAATTGAATCCGCGTCGAGGGAAAGATTTTCTGAAGCCGGCGCCGCAGGAGCGACTCCTTCTTCCTTCTTGGCCTTGGCCGGTTGTTTTTTCGGCTTGACCTCTTCGGCTGGAGCATGCGGTTTCGCGGCCTCGAGTGTAGCCGCTTTGGCCTCCGGGCTCTTTTCTTCTTTTTCCGCCTTCGGCTTCTCGTCCTTTGCCTTTGCTGGTTTCTTCGATTCAGCCATGATTAAACTTTTCCTGCTTTCGCGTCAGGGTTGCGGATCACGCCTACGGTCTTGCGCGGACCCTTGCGCGTGCGTGCGTTCGTCGATGTTCGCTGACCGCGCACCGGCAAACCGCGGCGATGACGAATCCCGCGGTAACAATTGATCGCCTGCAAGCGTTTCAAGTTTCCTTGAATGTCGCGGCGCAGATCGCCCTCGATCTTAATTTTGTTGTTGGTGATCGCGTGAATAATCTCGTTGATCTGTTGAGGCGTGAGATCCTTGGCGCGGGTGTTCGGGTCGATGTTAGTCTGCTCGAGGATCCGGCGCGAAGTCGCGAAACCGACCCCGTAAATATAAGTCAGCGACGCCTCGATGCGCTTGTCCGCTGGTATTTCAACTCCGAGTAATCGTGGCATTTATCAAATCGTTAATTCGTTAACTAAAAATCATCCCTGGCGCTGTTTGTGACGCGGGTTTTTGCAAATCACACGCACCACATTCTTGCGCTTCACAATCTTGCAAGCTTCACAAAGTCTTCTAACTGAGGGTCGTACTTTCATTTTGGTCGAAACAAAAAACGCGGAGCCATATCCGCGTTTTCACTTCTGGCGGAAGGTGATCCGCCCCTTCGACAAATCGTAGGGAGATACCTCTAGCATAACTTTGTCGCCGGGCAAGATACGAATGAAGTGGAGCCTCATTTTCCCTGAAATATGGGCCAGGACCTGATGGCCATTCGGCAGCCGGACCCGAAACATGGTATTCGGAAGCAGCTCTACGACAGTGCCTTCTACTTCAATTGCGTCTTTCCGCGCCATGTCAGGATATCCGGCCCATCTTTCGTAATCAGGACCGTATGTTCAAAATGAGCCGACCGGGTGCCATCAGCGGTGCGCACTGTCCAGCCATCTTCGAGCAAGCGGACATCGGGCCCGCCAATGTTGATCATCGGCTCGATCGCCAATGTCATACCAGCCTTCAATTTCGGACCGCTTCCGGGCCGGCCGTAGTTCGGGATCTGGGGCTCCTCATGCAACTTGCGACCAACACCGTGTCCGACAAACTCACGCACAACCGAGAAACTGTTGCGCGAAGCCTCGTCTTCAATCTCCGCACAAATGTCCCCTAGCCGGACGCCTTCATCGGCGACGTTAATCGCCCGTTCCAACGCCTTCTCCGTCACCCTCAACAGTTGATCTGTCCGTTCGTCTACGACGCCGACTGGAATGGTTTGGGCGGTGTCTCCGACCCAGCCATCCTGGATTACGCCAATGTCGAGTTTAACGATATCGCCGTACTGGATCCGTCGCTGGCTACCAATTCCGTGCACGACTTCGTCGTTGAGCGAAATACAAATGTTTCCCGGAAAAACGCGATGGCCTAATCGGTAACCGAGGAACGCGCTCTTCACTTTGGCCTCGTTCATAAAATCGGCCGCGGCTTCATCCACTTCCTTTGTGGTGACCCCGGGCCGAACCAGCTCGCTCACCCGATCGAGAATCTCACTCGCGGTCCGGCAGGATTGCCGCATTTTCTCAATTTCCTTCGCGTTCTTGATTGGAATCATGCCGGCACTTTGTCTTCGATTATCCGCGATATTTCCCCAAACACCGCATCCCGGTCGCGGTTGCCATCAATCTTTCGCAAGATCGACATCTTCCCGTAGAAATCGGCCAACGGTTGCGTCTTGGTGTTATATTCGCGGAGGCGCTGTTGCAGCACGCTGAGATCGTCGTCGCTGCGCCGCTCGAGCCGGCCTTCGCAATACGGACAGATCGGACGGTTGGCGAACTGCGCGCTATCGACGCTGGTCGTGAAACCGCAGGTGCGGCATTGAAGGCGGCCGGAAATTCGCGAGCGGACGGTGTCTTCTGATACGTCCAGCCAGATCGCAGCATCCAGTGAGGCGTGCAGACTTTTCAGGATCGAGGCGAGGCTTTCCGCCTGCGGCAGGGTTCGTGGAAAACCGTCAAACACGAAACCGTAGCCGCCGTGCAGATGCAGCCAGTCCTCGATCAGTTTCACGATGATTTTGTCGGAAACCAAATCGCCACGTTGCAAAATTTCTGCCGTCTCCAAACCAAGCGGCGTTTCAAGATCTCTTTCGCGTCGCAAGATCGCGCCGGGCGACGTGACTGGAATACCAAAGTGGCGGGTGATCATTTCCGCCTGAGTTCCTTTTCCGGAACCGGGAGCGCCCAGGAGAACGAGTCGCCGCTTCACTTCGACGCCAAAAACGCGGCAACTCCGCCAATCACGATGATGGCAATGCCAACATAGAGCCACATCAGCGTCCGTTGCGCCGCCGCTTCGCCGCGAACGTAAGCGGACCGGCCGGTAAATCCACCGCGAACGCGTCCCTTACGCAAGAAGCCGTCGTAATGCCGCTGGATCAAATGCGTTTCCACCTGCCGCATCGTGTCGAGAATGACGCCGACGATGATGAGCAGGCTCGTGCCGCCAAAAAACTGCGCCGTCACCTGCGGCACATGGAGACCCTGACTCAATAAACTCGGAAGGACCGCAATCAGGGTCAGGAAAATCGCGCCGGCGAACGTCAGCCGCGTCATTGTGAAATCGAGAAACTCGGCCGTTGGTTTACCGGGGCGAACTCCTGGAATGTAGCCGCCGTACTTTTTCAGATCGTCCGCGATCTGCGACGGCTGGAATTGAGTGGCGACCCAGAAGTAACTGAAGAAGAAAATCATCGCCGCCAAAACGACGTAATGAAGCCAGCCGGTGGACAACATTTCCGAAATCTGGCGTGCAGTCGGACTGTTCGGGAAAGCCCAGCTCACGATCTGGTTCGGAAACAACAACAGTGCCCACGCGAAAATAATCGGCATCACGCCGGGATAATTCACCTTTAACGGCATGTATTGCGTGTTACCGCCGTACTGTTTTCGGCCAACCACGCGTTTGGCGTATTGCACCGTAATTTTCCGTACGGCCTGCGTGATCGCTATCACACTGGCAATAACCAAAAACAAAAACGCCACCATCAACACCAGGATTGCCGGGTTGACCTGACTCGTGCCCGTTTGCGATGAAGGCACGAACGTTTTCCAGGCCTGGGCAAGTGCGGCAGGCAGGCGCGCGACGATGCCAATCGTGATGACCAGCGAGATGCCGTTACCGATGCCGCGCTCAGTGATCTGATCACCGAGCCACATCAACATCAACGTGCCCGTGGTCAGGGATATGACCGTCACCACGCGAAACACCCATCCGGGATCGTCGACCAGCGGAATTCCCAAACGTGCGATCGTTTCCGAAATTCCGGGCAGCGCGACACGATACGCTTCCGGATGTTGGAATGAAATCGCGAGCAGATAGCCTTGAAAAACGCAAAGGCCGACGGTCATGAACCGGGTGTATTGCATGATCTTCTGCCTGCCGCCGTCTTCGCGCGCGAGTCTCCCAAGCTGCGGAATGACCGCTGAAAGCAGTTGCATCATGATCGATGCGCTGATGTATGGCATGATGCCGAGTGAAAAGATCGCGCAGTTCTCCAGCGCGCCGCCGCTGAATAAGTTCAGCAACGCCGCAAGATTTCCTCCGGATTTTTCAGTCAGCGCGCTTCGAAACCATTCTTGCAACACGGCTTGATTGACTCCCGGCGTGGTAATCGCCGCGCCAAGTCGAATAATCACTACTACTGCCAGCGTGAAAAGAATTCGGCGCCGCAGCTCAGGTATTTTGAGCGTGTTGAGAAAGGCCGAAACCATCGGTTATTTCCGGGAGTTTTTCTTCTTCGCCTTGGAGACCGCTGCCGATTTTTTCTTCGGCGTCGCTTCTTGAGGTTCCTTCGCCGCTTGATCGACGTCCTCTGCCGTCGGCGGGAACGCCGCTGGTTCACGCATGGTGATTGTTCCGCCGGCCTTCTCGATCTTGGCCTTGGCCGATTCACTCACCTTGTCTGCTTCAATCTTCAATGCGTGTTTCAGTTCGCCGTCGCCGAGAATCTTGATCCTAGCCACCGCGCCCCGAACGAGGTTCGACTCCCGAAGCAGCTGTTCGTTTACAACCGTGCCGGCCTTGAATCCGTTGAGATCGCTCAAGTTAACGATTGCGTATTCTTTATGGAATGCGGTGTTGTTGAACCCGCGCTTGGGCAAACGTCGAATCAGCGGCATTTGTCCGCCTTCGAATCCGAGACGAAGACTGCCGCCCGAGCGTGCCTTCTGGCCTTTGTGGCCTTTGCCGCTCGTTTTCCCGTGACCAGAGCTCTCGCCACAGCCAAGGCGCTTCACCCGATGACGCGCGCCGGGACGTGGGCGCAAATTATGTAAGCGCATCATGACTGGGCCGCGGCCGCCTTTCCATCGCCGCCTTTGATTCCGCGCACCTTAAAAATTTCGTCCTTGCGCCGCAACGATTTCAGCGCCGCGATCGTCGCCTTCACGACGTTCGCATGATTGCTAGACCCTAGCGACTTCGCGAGCACATCGCGAATTCCGGCTGCTTCGACGACGGCACGAACTCCGCCACCTGCGATTACGCCGGTTCCAGGCGACGCTGGGCGCAACAAAACGCGACCACCACCGAACTGACCAATCGTTTCGTGCGGGATGGTGTTTTCATAGAGTGAAACTTTCTCCATCGATTTCTTCGCGTCCTCGGAAGCTTTTCGGATCGCTTCCGAGACTTCATTCGCTTTTCCAAATCCGACTCCGACCGAACCATCGTGATCGCCGGCCACGATCAAGGCGCTGAAACTGAAACGCCGTCCGCCTTTCACGACTTTGGCGCAACGATTGATGAACACGACTTTCTCAGTCGTGTCGCCTTTTTTCGCCGGCGTTCGATCCTGGTTGCGTGATTCTTGTCGTCCGCGTTGTCCTGGTGCTGCCATGAAATTAAAATTTTAGTCCGCCATCGCGCGCCGCATCCGCGAGGGCTTTCACTTTGCCTTGATATTGAAACCCGCCCCGATCGAAGACGACATTTTCAATTTTCTTACCGCGAGCGCGTTCGGCGATTGTTTTGCCAACAACTTCAGCGCTGGCGCGATTCGCGCCGGGTTTAGTCTTGCCGAGCACGCTCTTCTCGGCGGTCGAAGCCGCGATCAAAGTCTTGCCCGCATCATCATCGATGACCTGGGCATAAACGTGCTTGCCTGAAAAATATACTGACAATCGCGGACGCGAGGCTGTCCCCGAAACTTTCTTTCGGATCCGTTGATGCAATCGCTGCCGGGCTGCCTTTCGATTAAACGCCGCCATAGATTATTGGACCGTCTTGCCTTCCTTGCGGCGGATTTGTTCGCCCGCGTAACGAACGCCTTTGCCTTTGTACGGTTCCGGCGGGTAGTAACGACGAATGTCGGCAGCCACCTGGCCAACCACTTTCTTGTCCGGGCCCTGAATCGAGATCTTGGTGTTGTCGGTGACGGTAATTTTGATGTCTTTCGGAATCGGGAACAAAATCGGATGCGAAAACCCGAGACTAAGATTCAAATTCTGACCTTGCACTGCCGCCTTGAACCCGACGCCCTCAATCTCGAGATTCTTCGTGAAACCTTCGCTCACCCCCACCACCATGTTGTGAACCAGTGCGCGAGACAGACCGTGCAACGCTTTTACGCTGCGGGTTTCCGCGCCGCGCGCGAGCGAGACGTGATTGTCTTTCACGCTAGCCGTGATTTGCCGCGGCAACTTCCAGCTCAACTTGCCCTTCGGTCCTTCCACCGAAACAGCGCCGTCATTGGCGATGTCGACTTTGACTTTCTCGGGAATGTCGACCGGCTTATTTCCAATTCGCGACATACATTTTACCAAATATAGGCGAGCAATTCGCCCCCAACTTTTTGCTTTTTCGCTTCGCGGCCCGACATCACGCCGCGCGAGGTCGACAAAATCGACGTTCCCATACCGCCAAGGACTCGCGGAATTTCGTCTGCTCCGACATAACGTCGCAAACCAGGCCGGCTAACGCGTTTCAAACCGGTGATCGCACAAGTGTGATCGACAAGCTTGTTCGTGATCTTGATCCGTGGATGCGCCGCCTTGGTATCGACTTCGTAATCGCTGATGTAACCTTCGTTTTTCAAAATCCGCACGACCTCGGCTTTCAGCTTCGAGTACGGAATAAAGACCTCCATCTTCTGCGCGCGGGCGCCGTTGCGCACACGAGCAAGCAAATCTGAAATTGGATCTGTAACGGTACTCATTAAATTCAGGCGGCCTGGGCAGCCGGTTTCTTCGCGCGGTCAGCGAATGGCATTCCCATTTCGCTCAAGAGCGACTTGGCTTCTTCGTCCGTCTGCGCGGAAGTGACAATGGTAACATCAAAACCGATGTTACGCTTGATTTTATCAAGCTCGACCTCGGGGAAAATCGTCTGATCCGTCACGCCGAGCGTGTAGTTGCCGTGGCCGTCAAAGGAGCGCGGCGAAACTCCACGGAAGTCTCGAATTCGCGGCAGCGCACCTTTGATCAAGCGCTCCAGAAATTCATACATCCGATCAGCGCGCAGCGTAACCTTGGCGCCAATCAGCTGGTCCTTGCGCAATTTGAAATTCGCGATGCTCTTCTTCGAGCGCGTCTCGGCGGGCTGTTGTCCAGTAATCAGCGCCAGCTCGGCCTTCGCTTCATCGAGTGCCTGCTTCACATCCGGCTGCGAGCCAATCGAGGTATTAACGACGACCTTCTCGATCCGCGGAATCTGATGGACGTTCTTGTACTTGTGCCGTTCCCGCAAGGCAGGCACCACCCGATCCTTGTAATGACGGTAGAATTCGTTCTCCATTACGCCGCCTTCTTTTCAGCCGCTTTCTTTGGCCTCGTTTTGGTTTTCTGTTCCGACTTCTTTTCGGTTTCGAGCAACTTCACATTTGAAATATGAATGGGGCCTTCGCGCTCGGCGATTTTCCCCTGCGGATTGTCCTCTGATTTGCGCAAATGCTTCTTAATGATCCGCACGCCTTCGACCAGCACCTGCTGTTTGCTCGGAATCACTTCGAGAATCTTTCCGGACGAACCTTTGAAGTTTCCCGAGATCACCTCAACGTTGTCGCCTTTTTTTACGTGGAATTTGAACCGACTCATAACACCTCCGGCGCGAGCGATACGATTTTCATGAAATTGCGCTCACGCAGTTCGCGAGCGACCGGCCCGAAAATACGCGTGCCTCGCGGGTTTAAATCTTTATCGATGATGACGATCGCGTTGTTGTCGAAACGCAGAAACGAACCGTCATCGCGACGGATCGGCTGCCGGGTGCGAACCAAAACCGCCCGCACCACTTCACCTTTTTTCACCGTGCCGGTCGCACTCGCCTCTTTCACGTTTGCCGTAATTACGTCACCGATCCGGGCGTAAAGCGTGGCCTTGCCGATCACGCCGATCATCGTCGCCATCCGCGCACCGGTGTTGTCCGCTACGTCCAGTCTGGATCGAATCTGCACCATAAGTTTACCTCTGGAGTACCTCCACCAACCGCCAGCGTTTCAATTTGCTCAGCGGTCGCGTTTCCATGATCCGCACCGTGTCGCCGGTCTTCGCCTTGTTCTCTTCGTCATGGGCGTAGAATCGGCGGATTTGCTTGACGATTTTGCCAAACTTCCGGTGCGGCACACGCGTGGTCGTCTGCACCACGATCGTCTTGTTCATCCGATCGGAAATCACTTCGCCCACGCGGGTTTTTCGCGCAGCGCGAGTGTACTTCGCCGGTAATGGGGGCGGTTGCGGTGCTGGTTGTGAAACTTGTTCGGCCATAAATTACTTTTTCTTTTTCGCCTTTGACTCTTCGGCCGGATTGGTCTGGGGTTGTCTTGAGCGTTGGGTAAGAATCGTTTCGATCCGCGCCACGTCGCGACGGATCAAACGCAGCCGGCTCGGTTGTTCGAGCTGGCCGCTTTGCTGTTGCAAACGCAGATGCAGCCGTTCCTGACGAAGATCGCGCCGCTTGGTCAGCAACTCGTCCGTGCTCATCTCAACTATTTCTTTGATTTTCATGTTCGTTAGGACGCAGCCACGTGGTGCCGGCTGATAAATTTCGTGCGCACCGGCAATTTGTCGGCGGCGAGCCGGAGCGATTCACGCGCGACCGACTCAGTAAGACCATCGAGCTCAAACAAAATGTTTCCGGGTTTCACCGTCGCCACCCAGAACTCCGGCTGACCTTTTCCTTTACCCATTCGGGTTTCCGGTGGACGCGCGGTCACCGATTTGTCCGGGAAAATCCGGATCCAAAGTTTGCCTTTGCGCTTCATATTGCGAGTCAACGCAACACGCGCGGCTTCGATTTGAGTGTTCGTGATCCACGCGCGCTCCAGCGTTTGGAGCCCAAACTCGCCGAAGCTAATTCGGAGATTACGCGAAGCAGTCCCCTTGCGGCTTCCCCGCTGGGACTTCCGATACTTCACTCGTTTGGGCATCAATGGCATAAAAATCTCCTAGGTTTGGACCGGTTCCGATGCGACCGGCGGCGGCACGGCTTCATGGCGTTGCTCCGCGGGCGCTTCTTCCTTTTTACAGATCCAGCATTTCACGCCGATCTTTCCATAGACCGTATTCGCTTCGGCGAAACCATAATCAATCGGCGTCCGCAGAGTATGCAGCGGAATCTTTCCCTCGCGGTACCATTCGGAACGTGAGATTTCGGCGCCGTTCAAACGCCCCGAACTGCGCAGTTTGATTCCCTCCGCGCCAAAATCCATCGCGGTCTGGACTGCTTTCTTCATCGCGCGGCGATAGGCAATTCGACGCTCGATCTGCAATGCGACGTTCTCCGCGACCAATTGCGCATCGAGTTCAGGTGTTTTGATCTCCTGGATGTCGATCTTGATTTGCTTGCCCTGGGCCATCTTCGAAATCTCTTCCGTCATCTTTTCGATCTCCGCGCCTTTGCGGCCGATCACAATGCCGGGACGCGCGGTGTGGATGGTCACGCGAATCGAGTTCCACGCGCGCTCGATCACAATTTTTGCAACCGCCGCGTACTGAAGTTTTTTCTTCACGTAAGCGCGAATTTCGAGGTCGCTGTGCAAAAAGTCCGGCAGCTCCTGAGCGGAGGCGTACCAACGCGAACGCCAATCGCGGTTCACACCAAGTCTGAATCCAATCGGATTAACTTTTTGTCCCATAAAATTACTTCTTCGCCGCTTTCGCGGTCTTCTTTGTTTTCTTCGGCTTCTTCTCAGCCGCCGCCGTTGATTTTTCTTCGGACTCCCCGGCCGTCGTTTGTTTCTTCTCCGGTTTCTCGTCCGTCAAAACGATCCGAATGTGACTCGTCCGCTTCAAAATTCGGGCTCCGCTTCCGCGGGCCCGGGTGTTCATTCGTTTGAAAGTCGGACCTTCACCGACGACGGCCTCCTTCACGACCAATCCATCCGCTTTCAAGTTCAAGTTGTTCTCGGCGTTCGCGATCGCGCTCTTGAGTGTCTTATTAATCAAGAACGCGGCTTTCTTCGGCGTGAAAGCGAGAATGTCCAGCGCCGCCGATACCGGCAGGCCCTGGATCTCTCGCGTGACTTCCCGCACCTTAAACGGCGAAATCCGCGCGTACTTATATATCGATCTAACTTCCATTTATTTTAAACTCACTTTGGACGCATCGACCTGGAGCCGATCGCCCACTTTAATTTTTTCCTTCCCAGAATCCTCAATCACTGCACCGCAAATCCGCTGACGCACGTCCACCACGCGCAAAGTCGCGATCTTCTGATCGCCGCGCATTACGCGAAGCGGCATTCCAATCTTCACACCCTGCTGCTCGCCGATGTTTGCGACCACAAACGACCAGTCGTCCTTCACGCTGAGCACGCTTGCGTCCATCAAACTCGCTTGCGGCTCTTTCGACTGATCCGGTAGCTGCCGGATCGATCTTCCCACCAGCTCGTTTGTCTTGCGCAACTGCGTTTCCACGTCGGCCCGCGCTTGCGCGTCGCCGCCTTGCGATGTTTTCAAATATCGCAAGAGCGCTTCGTTCAAACCGAGCAGCTGATCGCGTAATTCATCGCGTTCTTTTTGCGCAATTCGCAGGTCGCTCACTGCAGCGAGCAATCGTTGCTCAAGTTTTGCGCGATCCTTGCTCGCGGATGCCACGCCCAGCGCTTCCATCCGCGATTCCAGATCCGCGAACTTCCGCCGGAACACTTCAGCTTCAGCATTCGATTCCGCCAGGCTCGCCGTCAAGGTTTTCAGCGATTCCTGTTGGATCGACAACTGCTTGCGCAATTCCTCGTTCTGACGAAGCAGCGACTCCGCGGTCACCCCGCCATCGCGGGGTTCCGCGTTTTCAATCTTGGATTCTGTCAAAGAACTATTTCCCTGCGCCTGCGCGACCGAAGCCGCGACGACGCTCCCACAAACTGCCAAAAAAATTCTCAACTACTTCGCAACCTTCGCCGTGTGCGAACCGTGCTTCTTAAAGATTCGCGTCGCCGAAAACTCACCGAGCTTATGTCCAACCATGTTCTCGGTGATAAAAACGGAATTGAATATCTTTCCGTTGTGCACCAAAAATGTGTGGCCGACAAAATCCGGCGTCACCATCGAGCGGCGCGACCAGGTCTTGATCGCCTTTTTCGAGCCCGAGGCATTCATCTTGTCGATCTTCTCGAGAAGATGCGATTCGACGAAGGGTCCTTTCTTTAGTGATCTTCCCATAAAAATCAAACTTTCTTCTTAGATCGCTTGCGCTCCATGATGAAGCGGTCGCTCGGCTTTCGTTTACTGCGGGTTTTAAATCCTTTGGCGAGTTGTCCCCACGGACTGACCGGGTGATGACGTCCGCCGCCACCCTTCGATTTACCCTGGCCGCCGCCCATCGGGTGATCGATTGGATTCATCGCCATACCGCGCACGTGCGGACGGCGCCCCTTCCACCGGGTGCGACCTGCCTTTCCGCTGGCCACGTTCATGTGATCAACGTTCCCAACCTGACCGACAGTCGCGAAACAGTTCTCGTGAATCCGGCGGACTTCGCCCGATGGCATTTTCACAAGCGCGTAGCCGCCTTCGAGGTTGTTCAAGATTGCCTGTTGACCGGCGCTGCGGGCAACCTGGCCGCCGCGGCCGGGACTCAACTCAATGTTGTGAATACTGGTGCCGAGGGGAATCGCGCGCAGCGGCAATGAATTGCCAAGGTCCGGCGCCGCGTCGTTTCCGGCGACAACTTTCGAGCCGACCTGAAGTCCGCTCGGAGCGAGGATGTAACTCATCTCGCCGTCGGTGTACTTAATAAGAGCGATTCTCGCCGAGCGATTGGGATCGTACTCAATCCCGATCACTTCCGCGGCGACACCATGCTTGCGGCGTTTGAAGTCGACTTTGCGATAATGCTGTTTGTGTCCACCGCCAATGTGCCGAGAAGTCAGGCGCCCGTAATTATTGCGGCCGCCGCTTTTCTTCTTTGGCTCGAGCAAACTTTTCGTCGGACTCCATTTTGTGATCTCATCGAAAGCCGGCGTTTGCTTGAAACGCTGGATCGGCGTGAGTGGGCGATAACTTTTGAGTGCCATACAATTAAACCAGTTCGATCTTCTCGCCTTCCGCAAGCGTCACGATCGCTTTTTTCCAATGCGCGCGGCGCCCAAGCGGTCCGCGGACGCGCTTTTGTTTGCCGGCGTAGTTGCACGTGTTCACAGCGACCACTTTCTTTTGGAACAAACGTTCAACCGCGTGTTTAATCTGGATCTTGTTCGCGCGAGGGCTGACGCGGAAAACGTATTTGTTTTGTTTTTCGCTCAACAGCGTCGATTTCTCGGTGAGTGACGCGGTCTCGATAATTTCGTGCGGTTCGCTCATTTCAATCTCTCCGCCAGTTTCTCGAGCGCCTTCGAGGTTACTAAAATCTTCTGGAACGCCAGCAACTGCTCGGTGTTCACGTCTGCAGCAGTCGCGAGCTTAACCGGCTTAACATTGCGCCCCGATTTATAAGTCTTGTCATCGAACGAATCGGAAACAATCAGCACTTTTTCAGCGTCGGTTTGTTTCCGAACAAGGTCGACAAAAGCCTTGGTTTTGATTTCCGAAACCGCGAATTTGTCGATCGTCAGAACGTCGCCGGCTTTGATTCGTTCACTCAGCGCTTTTTGAAGCGCGAGACGCCGCACTGATTTCGAAACTTTCTTGGAATAATCGCGGGGATGCGGCCCGAATACGACGCCGCCGCCACGCCAAACGGGTGACGAAGCGTAACCCGCCCGAGCGCGGCCGGTTCCTTTCTGCCGCCACGGCTTTGCGCCGGACAAGTCGACCGTCGCTTTGGTCTTCGCGCTCGCAGTTCCGGATCGACGTGCCGCACGCATCGCTGTCACCACATCGTGGACAGCTTGCGAACCGCGACCATCCTCGATGATGTCGATCTTCGCTTCCTTGGCTGCGGCTTTGGTTAAAACTTTCGCGCTCATTTCCTCGCGGCTTCCTTCGCTTGAGCCTTCTTCTCTTCGGCCAATTCCCCTGCTTTCTTCGGCTTCTTCGCATGCACCGCCGCGTCTGCTTTCGCGTGTTGCTGATGCAACGCGAGTTGCGCGGCCGGATCCTTGATCGCCGGCCTAACAACGACATAACTACCGTTGCATCCCGGCACTGCGCCACTGACTAAAATTACTCTCTCGGCTTCGCGCACCTGCATGACCCGCAGGTTCTGCACGGTCACGCGCTCATCGCCCAAATGACCGGGCATGCCCATGTTTTTCCAAATTCGTCCGGGCGTGGAACGATTTCCGATCGCGCCGTTCCGGCGATGGGTTTTGGACCCGTGGGCCGCACCTTGACCGTGAAAATTATGTTTCTTCATCACACCCTGGAACCCTTTGCCCTTGGAGCGGCCAATCACGTCCACGAAATCGCCTGGTTGAAATTGCGTCACGCTGAGGTTCACGTCGCCTTCCGGCAGATCAGCCTTTAATCGAAACTCGCGAACGAACCGCTGCGGCTCGACGCCCGCTTTCTTGAAATTGCCGAGCTCCGCTTTGCTAACGCGCGATTCTTTTTGCACGGCAAATCCGACCTGCACCGCAAAATAACCGTCGTTCTCTTCCGTTAGGCGGCGAAGAAGAACGTTATCGCCCGTCGCGATCACGGTCACAGGATGTAGCCGACCGTTGGCGTCGTAGACGCTGGTCATGCCGATTTTTTGTCCTAGTAGACCGATGCTCATGTTGGCGACGTGGGAAAATTCTCAAGCAGCTAAATCTTAATCGTGATATCAACGCCCGCGGGCAGGTTCAGTTTCTTCAACTCATCCACCGTCTTCGCGGTTGGCTCGATAATATCGAGTAACCGTTTGTGCGTGCGGATCTCAAATTGTTCCATCGATTTTTTGTCAACGTGCGGAGAACGGTTCACGGTGAATTTCTCGATCAACGTCGGCAGAGGAATCGGACCGGCCACGCGAGCGCCGGTGCGTTTCGCAGTCTCAACGATCTCAACCGCCGACTGATCGAGCATTCGATGATCGAACGCCTTCAGTCGAATCCGAATTTTTTGTCCGTTTGCCATTACTTCTTCTCCTTCTGATCGAGAATGGCGGCGACGAGATTCGCCGGCACCTGTTGAAAGTGCGACGGCTCCATCGAGTAACTCGACCGGCCCTTCGAAAGCGAGCGGATCGCGGTGGCATAGCCGAACAGCTCTGCCAACGGAACTTCAGCGTGGACGATGGTCAGGTTTCCGCGCGACTCGATGCTGTTCACTTGGCCGCGACGCCGGTTTAAGTCGCCGATAATGTCACCCTGATATTCCTCCGGAGTAATGTTTTCGACCTTCATGATCGGCTCGAGCAGGATCGGCTTGCCCTGCCGGAAGCCGTCCTTCATCGCGAAGATAGCCGCCATTTTGAACGCGAGTTCGCTCGAATCGACTTCGTGGAAGCTTCCGAAAACAATGTCCGCCTCAATATCGACAACTGGGTAGCCGCCAAGCACGCCATCGAGCACTGCTTCTTCGATGCCTTTCTTGACCGCCGGGATGTACTCGCGCGGAATGATGCCGCCTACGATCTTGTTTTCGACGACGAGGCCTTTGCTGCGCTCGCCTGGCCGTAAATCTACTTCGACGTGACCGTACTGACCTCGACCGCCTGACTGTTTGATTAACTTGCCGACACCGTGCGCGTTCGTCGTAATGGTTTCGCGATACGCGATCTGCGGTTTGCCCGCGTTCGCGTCCACTTTGAATTCGCGGAACATGCGGTCGCGAATGATTTCCAAATGCAATTCGCCCATGCCGGCGATGATTGTCTGGCCGGTGTCTTCGTGGGTGTAAACGCGGAACGTCGGATCTTCTTCGGCGAGTCGTTGCAAAGCGATGCCCATCTTTTCCTGGTCCAGTTTCGTCTTCGGTTCGATCGCCATTGAAATAACTGGATCGGGAAACGTCGGTGGTTCGAGCAGGATTGGATGATCTTCATCGCAAAGCGTGTCGCCGGTCGTGATATTCTTAATCCCGACGATCGCCGCGATGTCGCCTGAGTAACAGGTCTCAATGTCTTCGCGCTTGTCGGCCTGAATTTGAATTAACCGCGAGATGCGCTCGCGTTTGTTGGTGCGCGGATTGTAAACGGTGTCGCCCTTGCTCAGCGTGCCGGAATAGACGCGGAAGAAAACGAGTTTGCCGACAAATGGATCGCTCCAGAGTTTAAACGCAAGGGAGCAGAAGGTCCCGTTATCGTCCGTCGGCGCTTCGATCGCCTCGTGTGTGTCGGGCTCCATCCCCTTCGCAGGAGGAATGTCGAGCGGGCTCGGCAGGTAATCGACGACTGCGTCGACCAAATACTGCACACCGATGTTCTTCAACGCCGAGCCACCAATGACCGGCACAAATTTGTTCGCAATCGTTTGCCGGCGGATAGCCGCTTTCAGAATTTCCGGCGTGACCGGCTTCTCTTCGAGAACAACTTCCGCGACTTCATCATCGAGATTGGAAATCTGTTCGACCAGTTCTTTGTAAGCCCTTTCGACACCGTCGACATGCTCCTTCGGGATTTCCGTAACTTCGTAGGTCGATCCGAGCTGATCGCTGTCGGAATAGATGATCGCCTTCTTATTAATAACGTCGAGCTGGCCTTTCAGCTGATCTTCCCGGCCAAGGGGCAAAAGAACGGCCCACGCGTTCGCACCGAGTTTCTTGTGAATGCTGTCGACCGACATCGCGAAATCCGCGCCGACGCGGTCCATCTTGTTGATGAATGCGAGCCGCGGCACGTTGTATTTCGTCGCCTGCCGCCAAACCGTTTCCGATTGCGGCTGCACCCCCGCGACACCGTCGAAAACCGCGATCGCGCCATCGAGCACGCGCAACGAACGCTCGACTTCGGCCGTGAAATCGACGTGACCAGGCGTGTCGATGATGTTGATGCGCTGCTTAATGCCTTCGAAAATTTTGTAAACGCCTTCCTCTTTCTTTTGAGCCCAACTGCACGTCGTCGCCGCGGACGTGATCGTGATTCCGCGTTCGCGTTCCTGCTCCATCCAGTCGGTGACGGTGGTGCCTTCGTGCACCTCACCCATCTTGTGGATCATGCCGGTGTAAAACAGTACGCGCTCGGTGATCGTCGTCTTGCCCGCGTCGATGTGCGCGGCAATTCCGATGTTGCGCGTCCGCTCCAGCGGGAATTTGCGATTCGGCGAATTCGGACCCTTCGCGCCGGATTTTTTCTCGAGAGTCGCCGTCCCCATAATCGTTACCAGCGGAAATGCGCAAACGCGCGGTTCGCTTGCGCCATTTTGTGTGTATCTTCGCGTTTCTTGATCGCGTTGCCTTGTCCGGCGGCCGCGTCCTTGATCTCAGCGGCCAACGCTTCTGCCATCGGCATGCCCTTGCGCGTATCGGCATACATTACGATCCAACGCGTCGCCAAAGAAATCTGGCGTGCGGGACCGACTTCCATCGGCACCTGGTAGGTGGCGCCACCGACGCGGCGCGATTTCACTTCCAGTCGCGGACGGACATTCTCGATCGCCTTGTTTACGACTTCGAGCGGATCGACGGAATCCGATCCTTGGCGCGATTTCTCAATGGCGGTGTAGACAATGCGCTCGGCGAGCGATTTCTTGCCGCGCTTCATCACCGTAGTGATGAGCCGCGCCACTGCCGGACTCCCATAGCGGGAATCGACGCGCTCTTCCTTTTTGTAAACTCTCTTCCGTCGCGACATTGTCGATCTTCTGTTTCAAAATTTACTTTTTCTCTTCCTTGGCCGCTGCCGGCGCTGCTTTCGCCGCGCCGCCTCCGCCAGCCGCGCCACCTTTCGGGCGCTTCGCTCCGTACTTGGAGCGGCTCCGGCGTCGCCCATCGACGCCGAGACTGTCGAGCGAACCACGCACAATGTGATAGCGCACGCCCGGCAAATCTTTTACTCGTCCCCCGCGCACGAGCACGATGGAGTGCTCCTGCAGGTTGTGCCCCTCGCCTGGAATGTAGGCAATCACTTCCTGGCCGTTCGTCAAGCGGACCTTGGCCACTTTGCGAAGCGCGGAATTCGGCTTCTTCGGAGTGCGCGTCATCACTTGCACGCACACGCCGCGACGCTGGGGACAATTGGCCAGGGCCGGTGACTTCGACTTCACCGACACCTTCCGGCGTCCTTTCCGAATCAACTGATTAATCGTGGGCATTTTTCTTAACAAAGCGCCGCCCGAACGGGGTTAAAATCCGGCCGACAAAAAAACCCGCCCAAACGCGCTAACACACTGTCACGCGCCTGATGCGGTGAGTCGCGACTATAGAGGAGAAAATCGCCCCCCGCAAAGAATATTTTGCGCGCTGATTGTTATTTCGCGGAAGTCGCGGAATCTCTCCTCCTGATGCAAAAAACGTTCGAGCTTTTGAGGCAAGATCGGCAATCCAAAGCGCGTCACGGGCGACTCCTGACCGCGCACGGTGCGATCGAAACGCCGGCGTTCATGCCGGTCGGAACGCAAGGCTCGGTGAAGGCAATGAGTCCGCGCGAACTCAAAGAGCTTAACGCACAAATCATTCTCGGAAATACGTATCACTTGTTCGTCCGACCGGGAGTTGAGGTGATCAAACACTTTGGAGGACTGCACAAGTTCATGAATTGGGATGGACCGATCCTGACTGACAGTGGCGGTTACCAGATTTTTTCATTGGCGAAGTTGCGGAAGATCACCGAGGACGGCGTGCAGTTTCAAAATCACGTGGACGGCACGCCGGCATTTATCTCGCCCGAGATCGCCATGGAAATTCAGGCTGCGCTCGGGAGCGATATCGCGATGGCGCTCGACGAATGTCCGCCGTGGCCGTGCGAATACGATTACGCGGCGAAAAGTCTGGAAATGACGATACGGTGGGCGGAAAGGTGCAAAGCGGAAAGCGGAAAACGGAAAGCGGGAAATCGGCAACTTCTGTTTGGAATCGTCCAGGGCGCGACGTTTGAAAATTTGCGCAAGCAATCGGCGCAAGCGCTCGTCGAGATCGGATTTGATGGTTACGCGATCGGCGGGGTTAGCGTCGGCGAACCGGAAGAGGAAATGATGAAGGCGGTGGAATCGAGCGAGCCGATCTTGCCCGTGGACAAGCCTCGTTACGCAATGGGTCTTGGTACACCGCCGCAGTTGCTGGAAATGACCGCCCGCGGAATGGACATGTTCGATTGCGTTCTGCCGACCCGCCTGGCACGTAACGGAACCGCATTCACCTCGACCGGCACACTCAATCTAAAAAATGCGGAGTTCGCGATGGACAAGCGCCCGATCGAAGAAGGCTGCGGGTGTCCGAGCTGCCGCGAATTCGCCCGTGGATACATCCGGCATCTGATCAAAGCGGAAGAGATTCTCGGTCTCCGGCTCATCACGATCCACAATCTGCACTTCTATTTAGAGTTGATGCGGCAGGCTCGCGAGCAAGTCGATAGTGGGACATTCGACCAGTTCCGGGGCGGGTTTGTGTCGAATTACCAGACGCTCTAAGTCGATTCAGGGGACTAACGATTCTCGATTGCAGCGAAGGCGTTCGGGTTTAAGCTCCCGCTCGCCAAAACTTCCTGATGTCGACCCTTCTTACGATTTTAGCTCAAGCACCGCCCGCGGCGCCTGCTCCGGCTCCCGGCGCCGGCATCATTCAATTCGTACCGTTTATTCTCATCTTTATTATTATGTACTTCCTGCTGTTTCGACCGCAGAAGAAGCGGCAGCAGGAACAGCAGCGATTGGTTTCCGCGCTGAAAACAGGCGACAAGGTAGTAACTAGTGCCGGTATTCACGGATTGATCGCGAATGTGAAGGATACAACGATAATGTTGAAGGTGGCCGATAACGTGAAGCTCGAGGTCGAAAAATCGGCAGTCACCAACGTCTTAAAAGAAAGTTGAGCTATTGAGGTGTTGAGAAGTTGAGATAAAAATCATTGTGATGCGGAACAATTGGCCCATCCCTCAACGACTCAACGTCTCAACTCCTCAACCTCCCCGATGAGTCCTGCAGCCACATTTTTCGCCGGCATCGGTTTGCTGATTTTGTTCGGCTGGTATTTCGCGACCGATAGCGAACGGATCCGCCGCCTTCTGGGAACCGTTCTGACGATTGCGATTACCGCGTTCTGTCTTGCCTCGACCTATCCTCCGTTCGACCAAAAGAAGCCTGATGGAACGGTCCTCCGGCCCGGCAAGATTCATCTCGGTCTGGATTTGCAGGGCGGCACATCGTTCTTGATTCGACTGGATCCGGCATTGAGTGCTGAAGGCACGAAGCGCCCGATCACGAAATCGATGGTCGATCAGGCGATCGAAGCAATTCGCAAACGCGTTGATCAGTTCGGTGTCAGCGAGCCGATCATCACCCCACAGGGAACCGACCGGATCCTGGTCCAAATTCCGGGCCTTGATGCAGGAAAAATCCAGGAAGCACGCGACCAACTTTCGCGCGTGGCCAAGCTCGAGTTTCGCCTCGTTTATCCCGACAACGGAGACCGGTTGGCCAAGATCGATCAAGGTCAGGAAGTAATTCCGCCGGATTACCGCATCGAAACCTATACAATGCGGGGGGAAGAAAACGAAAAACCGCGCGAGGAACGATTGTTGGTCAAAAAGAAAGCTGATCTCGGAGGCGATCACGTCCGCGAATCGCACGCCTATTACGGCAACGAAGGCTGGACGGTACAGATGAAGTTCGACAGCGAAGGCGCGAAAAAATTTGGCGAGATCACCGCGGCCAATAAAGGACATCGTTTCGCAATTGTCCTCGATGGCGTAATTCAATCCGCGCCCGTCATTCGCGATGCAATTTACGGCGGCGACGCCATCATCACCGGCAAGTTTGGTGAAACTGAGGCACGCGGTCTGGCCAGCGTGTTAGAAAATCCGTTGCAAACGCCGGTCAAAATCGAGGAGGAGCGCCAGGTATCGGCCAGTCTCGGCAGTGATTCTATTAAGAGCGGTATTTATTCGGGCATCGCCGGCTTCGCCTTGGTCGTGATCTTCATGATCATTTATTACCGGCTGGTCGGCCTCATCGCGGACATCGCCCTCGCGATCAATTGTATCATGGTGGTCGGCGCTCTCGGCATGTTCAACAGCGTGCTGACGCTTCCCGGTATCGCTGGCTTAATTCTCAGCTTGGGTATCGCCGTCGACGCGAATGTTCTGATCTACGAACGCCTTCGTGACGAAATTAAGCAGGGCAAAACGCTGCGCACGGCGATCGACACTTCGTACCGAAAGGCGTTCAGCGCGATCTTCGACGCACACGTCACCCAGTTCCTGACCGCGGTGATTTTGTTCTGGCTGGCCAGTGGACCGGTCAAAGGTTTCGCGCTGACGCTAACCATCGGCATCGTCGCCTCGATGTTCTCCTCGCTGCTCGTGACCTACACCTGTTTCTCATGGGCGTTCGAGCTCAATATTCTCAAGAAGGTCTCGATGCTGCACCTCATTCGCTCCAAGGATTTCGATTTTCTCGGCAACGCCAAAAAATTCATGCTCGTCTCAGGAATTGCGACGGTGGCGTGTCTCGCCGCTTTGTTCGCACGGGGCGACCGCAATCTCGGCGCCGATTTTAGAGGCGGAGATTTGATGGTGCTGTCCGCCAGCCAGAAACTCACCCCCGATCAAGTGCGCGCCGCTCTTGCTAACACCGGGTTCCAGAACAGCGTGATCCAATCTGAGCGAGTCGCCAATCGCGACCTGATCAGCATTCGGTCCGACGCTGGAAATGCGGACAAAATCAAGGCGCGGTTGCAGGAAGCGCTTCCAAACGCGGGGCTGAAGTTTGAACAAACCGATCACGTCGGCGCACTTGTTGGCAAGGAATTGGCGACCAACAGCGCGCTCGCTCTCGTTCTTGGCCTGATTGGCATCTTCATCTACGTGAGTGTGCGGTTCGGGACTTCGTTCGCCGTCGGCTCGCTTGCCGCGCTCGCACACGATCTTATTATTACTCTGGGAATTTTCTCCCTCAGTGGACGGGAGCTTTCGCTCATCATGGTGGCCGCGGTCCTCACCATCGCCGGTTATTCGATTAATGATAAGATCGTGGTCTTCGACCGAATCCGCAGCGGTTTGCGCGATCGCCTTTCGGGCTCAGTGGCGCAGGTCATGAACCACTCGATCAACGACACGCTGTCGCGGACTATTCTGACTGGCGGCACCGTTTTGCTCACGGTTTTGGCGCTTTATTTCTTCGGCGGCCCCGTCCTCAACGATTTCGCGTTCTCGTTTCTCGTCGGCGTAATCGTCGGCACCTATTCCTCAATCTTTATCGCTTCGCCGATCGTCCTTTGGTGGACGCGCGCTCGCGGCAAAGATACCAGCTCGCTTCGACGGGAAGTCACGCAGGCGGCAACCAGCGCAAATCCAATCGCCCGTTAGGCCCGACTCCAGGCCGAATTTGACGGGAAGCGATCCCCCGCTTAGGGTCGGCCCGCCTGTCACGCAGTAGTCCCCGCAACCGTGGGACGAAAGCGAACCCAACGGGCACAAAATTTGCAGATCAGGAGTTGATTATCGATGCCAGAAGTACTCGTTCGCAAAGGTGAGCCAGTCGATCGCGCTTTGAAGCGGCTGAAGAATAAGCTGGATGCCGAGGGCATTCTCGAGGAAGTGCGCCGTCTGCGCGCTTTCGAGACCCCTTCGCAGAAGCACCGCCGCAAAATGAAGGCGAACGCCAAGCGAGGCCGGACGAAGTTTCGTTTCAATCCGTAGACCGACAGGATTAACGGGATTACTCGGATTTTCTTACTCGGAAATCCTGCCGATCTTGTAAATGCTGTCTAGTTTCTGACTTGCTGATCGGCGTCGGTTTTTCCTTCGGCCCAATCGCAGATGCTTTTTGATTTCGGGTCTCGTAAAAATCGGGCGAATCTTGTCTAGTTTCTGCTCGATGAAGATCTCCGTCGTCATTCCGGTTTTCAACGAACGCGCGACGATCGAGGAGATCGTTAATGTGGTCCGCTCGGCTGACGGCGGCGAAATTGAAATCATCGTCGTAGACGATGGGTCGACCGATGGGACACAGCAGGTGTTGAAAGAAAAAATCACGTCGGTCGCGAATCAGATCATTTACCAGCCACGCAACATGGGCAAAGGCGCCGCGCTGCGGGCGGGATTTGCCGTCGCAACCGGGGACGTCATCCTGGTGCAGGACGCTGATCTCGAATACAACCCGACCGATTATCCGACCTTGCTCGAACCGATCCTTTCTGGAAAAGCCGACGCCGTCTTCGGTTCGCGGTTCATGGGAGGCCATCCTCACCGCGTTTTGTATTTCTGGCACATGATCGGAAATCGATTCCTCACCCTGCTCTCAAACATGTTTACTAATTTGAACCTCACCGACGTCGAAACGTGCTACAAGGCGTTTCGCGCAGAAGTGATCAAGAGTCTCGATCTTCGCGAAAACCGTTTCGGTTTCGAACCCGAAGTCACGGCCAAACTGGCGAAAGCCAAGTGTCGCATTTACGAGGTCGGCATTTCCTACAACGGCCGCACCTATAGCGAAGGAAAGAAAGTGAATTGGAAAGACGGCTTCCACGCCATCTACGCGATCCTGCGCTACAATTTGTTCAAATAACCGAATTCCGTCGCGGTTCTAACTCGATTTCGTGATCTCGTGCACGCGGGACAAGATTGATCGAAGACCAGACTGGATGTCGACGGTCCGTTACTTTACTGCCGGCGCTTCAGCACACGGATAGCGGGTGCGCACATAAAGGGTCTCATGGACTACACGATCAATCACGATGATCTCACAGTCCTTGCCTGCACTTAACTCGGCCGTACCGAAATCTCCAGCGAGCCTCTTCGCCCATTTTTCATAATTCGTTTTTTTTGTTAAGATTAGAATGGAGTCGAGTCTATTCGGATCACAGGTTGCCAGGAGGAGGGTTTATGAACACTGCCGGACTTCGTTCGATTGGCTTCGCAATTCTATTTGTCTTGCTCGCGGGCGCTGGCTGCAATCGGTCCAAACGAGCGTCGTCAGAGTCGAGCGCCACTCCGACACCTCACGATATTCGCACGCGCATTACTGCGCACGCACCGGATGCATTCTACGATCCGCCGGCGGACCTGCCGCGTCAGCCTGGCGCGCTACTGCGGAGCGAGCCGCTCGAAGACGTGATACTGCCAGCCGGCATGCGAGGTTGGCGCATCCTTTATTCAACCACTGTGGACGACAGCACGCCGGCGACGGCGGTCGCGACCGTGTTCGCGCCGACCGATCCTCCCGCAGGCCCACGTCCTGTCATCGCGTGGGAGCACGGCACGACGGGTCTGCCGCAGAAATGCATGCCGTCGCTTTTGTCGGCGCCAACCGCGGGCATCCCCGCGCGCGACCGGATCGTGATGGCTGGCTGGGTCGTGGTCGCGACAGATTACTCTTTCGCAGAGAAGGGTGGCCCGCATCCGTACCTGATCGGCGAAGGCGAAGCGCGTGCAGCGCTCGATTCGGTTCGTGCCGCGCGGCAGATGTCCGAGCTTACCCTCGACAAACGTATGGTAGTGTGGGGTTACTCGCAGGGAGGGCACACCGCGCTTTGGACCGGGATTGTCGGGCCGCGTTACGCGCCGGACCTCGAAATCCTCGGCGTCGCGGCAATCGCACCGGCGGCGAACATTAAGAACATTCTCGCAATGAACGTCGAGGTGGATAAGCGGTTTGGAGCGTATCTCGCGCTGTCGTATAGCCGGTTCTACCCTGACATCACATTCGAGCAAGCGATTCGGCCCGAGGCGCTCGATGCTGCGCGTCAGATCGTAAACTTATGCGACTTCGTCCCGCCCGAGGATTCGGAACGCCTCGAGGCACTGGCGGCAACGTTCGACGGTCCAGCATTGGCGACGAGTTCGAACAAAGCGCTTCAAGCTCGGATTGAGCAGAACACGGCGGACGGTCTGATAAGGGCGCCCGTCGTAATCGCGCAAGGCCTCTCGGACAATGTCGTGCCGCCGGCCGCTACCGACGCGTATGTCGAAGAGCGCTGCTCTGCTGGTCAACGACTCGAGTATTGGACATTCGCGAGGCGCGACCACTTCACGATTGCCCAGCCCGGTGCGCCGCTCGAGGAGCTGCTCATCAGATGGACAACGGCGCGTTTCGCGAATGAGCCGCAAGCGAGCGGTTGCCTCCGCAAGTCTTTCTGATTGTCGCGTGGCCTCGAAAGGGCCTGGCTGTTTTGCTCAATCCCAACCTTCGCTAGCCAGTTACTTTGATCTGATAGCTGTCGACGGCCAGTATTCAGTCCTAGCAGGCGACAAATCGTGGATTTGAAACGACGAACCCTTTCCCGCGCCACGCTGCTTCAGTTGTTTAACGGCCGACGCTAGTTTTGCCAAACCTTGTTCAATTTGCGCTTGCGACCAGGCCGCGAATCCAAAAACGAATGCCGGATCCAACTGAGCCTTGATGCAGAAGAAAGAAAGTGGCCGGGGCCAAACGCCGGTTTCCTCACGAGCACGCATGAATAACGGAAAATCTTCTTTGCGCCGCAGCCAGGCGATGAAGTGCAAACCGGCCGGCGTTACTTCCAGATCGAAATAGTCGCCCAGCCATTTTTGGAATTGTTCGATAAAGAACACGCGTCGCTGGGCATAGAGTTCGCGGATCCGTTTCACATGGCTGAGGAAAAATCCTTCGGTAATGAACCGCGCCAGGGTAGCTTGATCAATCGCCGGGGAATGCTGGTCCATGACAGCGCGCACCTTGACGAGGGTGTCGACAAGTTGTGGCGGTGCGATCACAAAACCGAGGCGCAGCGATGGGTAAAGGATCTTGCTCATAGTGCCGGCATAAATCACCCGACCGGCATGGTCCAAACCTTGAAGACATGGCAGCGGCGGCCTATCGAAACGAAACTCGGAATTATAATCATCCTCCAGGATGTAGCCGTCGCGCGACTCTGCGAATTCGATCAGAGCTTTCCGCCGCTTCAGGCTCATCGTCACACCGAGAGGAAATTGGTGCGACGGTGCGACGAAAATGAGCCTGGGAGAATTTTGCCGCGAGCACTTTCCGATTACCAGCCCCTCACGATCGATCGGGCGTGGGACTGTTTTGGCCCCGACGAAAGCCAAGACATTACGTGCCTGATGGAACCCGGGATCTTCGATCCATGCCACTTCCCCCTCATTTATTAAGGCGAGTGCGCACGCCAGCATCGCCTGCTGCATGCCGCCAACGACCACGATTTGGTCGGGATGACAATTCGCGCCGCGGAAGTCGCACAAGTAAGTAGCGATTGCCTTGCGTAGTTCGATCTCGCCACGGCTCGAGGCATAACGCAATAGGTGCGCTCCCTTTTTTGCCAAAACCTGCTCTCGCAAGCGTTCCCAAACCGCAATCGGGAATTCATCCACGGCTGGCAACCCCGCGACGAATGTGACGCTCGGCGGGCCGCCAACGCCGACATCGAGTTGTCGGCCGCTGCGAAGATCGGTCATTCTGGTCACTCTTCGGGCGACGCGCGGAGGGTGCTCGGTGCGCGCGGTCTTCGCCGGCCGGGCAGCCTTAAGAAAGGTTGCCGGTAAATGATCGGCGACAAAGATACCAGACCGTTCCCGGGCTTGAAGATATCCTTCTGCGAGAAGCTTTGAGAACGCCTGATTTACGGTGAGTCTCGAAATCCCGAGAGTCACCGCGAGAACTCGTGAGGAAGGCACACGGGAGGCGCTTGAATCAAAACTGCCGCTCTCGAGTTCTTCTCGTATTTGACGATACAGTTGTTGGTAAAGCGGCTCGGACGACGCGCGATCCACCCGCAGCATTTCGAACGACATGACTAAACGACGCCGGCGCTGCCTTGGAACCGACGAGACAGTGCGGCCGCGGATCGCGCCGTTCATCTTCACGACACGAGTTTCGCATCCAGAGAATGCTTTCTCAAGATGTTGCGAAACTGGTCTGCCTATTTAGCGAGATCTGGTTATAGCCAGCCAGTTTCCGATGAATCAACCTGGCTATATGAAAAATGAATTGTCGAACGCTCTCACCAAAATCTTTAAATCTGTTTGCCCGTCCAACGTTTACCCGCGTCTACGAATGGCGCTTTGTCTCGTCGTCCTCTGCACGTTGGGGCTCAGCCTGACCGCGAATGCTGGCGGAAAGAAAATGTGCATCATGACGTTCGATGCTCCGGGCGCGGGCACAGCGGCAGGCCAGGGAACCTTCGCTAACGGAATGAACAATCCAGGATCCATTGTGGGATTCATCCGGGACGCCAACTCTGCCCGGCACGCTTTCCTACGCGCTCCCGACGGAACGTTTACGATGTTTGACGATCCGAACGCGGGCACTTGTTCGGCATCTTGTGGAAGCATCGGCAACGGCCAGGGGACGCGTGCTTATGCCATCAATCCCGCGGGAGAGATTGTCGGCTTTTTCACCGACAATAGTGCCCACTGTCACGGGTTCGTGCGCGCCGCTAACGGCACCTTCACCCAGATCGATGCTCCGGACGCGGGCACAGGACCGTCTCCACAGGGGACCTTCCCTTCAGAGTTCACTCCAATGGGCATCAACTCACCAGGGCAGATCACCGGATTCTATGTGGATGCTAGCTCGGTCCAGCACGGATTCGTGCGCGACCACAACGGCAAGATCACCGAGTTCGATCCCCCGGGCTCCATATTGACCAATCCCAACGCAATCGATGCACCGGGTGATATCACGGGATTCTACTTTGACGCAAACTTCGTGGGTCACGCCTTTCTGCGCGATACCAACGGCACGTTCACTCAGATCGATGCCCCAGGCGCTGACAATACCCCGGGCAGCGGCAACGGCACCTTCGGTGTAGGCCTCACTCCAAATGGGGACGTCGAAGGAGTCTTCGTCGACCCAAATGGTGTGCTTCACGGCTTCACGCGGTCTAAGAAGGGTGCCTACAGCACATTCGATGTTCCGGCCGCGGGCACAGGTCCAGGCCAGGGCACCCTCCCGGAAAGCAACAACACCCAGGGGACGATCGCCGGAAATTACCTCGACGGAAGCGGCGTTGATCACGGCTTCCTGTTCGATAAGGAAGGTAAGGAAGGTAAGCAAGGCAACTTCACCTTGTTCGATGTTCCCGGCATGGGCACAGGTCCAGGCCAGGGCACCATCCCGTTGAGTAACAACGACGCGGATACGGTCACGGGAGAAGCGATCGACGCGGGCAACGTGACACACGGCTTCGTCGTGGAAGGTCTGTAAACCTGCCTGCCTCGAAGCAGACAAACCTGCACTGCCAGCGAGTCGCCAACAAATCAGCCAAGCCTAACAAGCAGCAGCATCTCACCATGAGCCGTCACGTTTTACCGCGTGGCGGCTTTTGTTTTGCGCTGTGGAATCGCCGTTCGTCCGTGAGGATGGCCGGCGTTCTTGGCACGAAAGGGCGTATCGCACTAGGAAGCTGGTCAATTGGATAAATCTAGGGTGGCCGAGCAAACACGCTCCCCATTCCTCAACCGATCGCTGTTGCTTGAGACGTAGGTGTTGCAGTGCGGCCACGACCGAAATCGCCGATCAATTCGGCGATTCGTTCATCAGAGGGCGAGGAGTAAATGTCCATATACACCCCGCACAGCTCCTCGATCAACGCACAATCGTCGATGGAAAGCTCTCGACTAACACGAGAGCTTATGTGACATCGGAAGTCGTTTGCTACGCCCGACTGCATTCTAGAAATTATAGCAGCGGCTATGCCAGCCGGTTATTTTGGATCGTCCGCCTGACGCTTTGCGCCCCCGCTAAGCGGGCGTCGAAGAGAAGGCTTTCTTTTGTGCGAACGCGCCCCTCAAAACAGTGTAACTTTGCTTTAAGAAAACCGGTTTCGCTTAAGCTAAACACGCTGTTGATCTTGCCAAAGTAATCAGCGTCACAGAGCAAAAAACGCACTCTGCATCTCCGGTGTCACGCCAACACGCTTAAGCTTGACTTATCAATATCTAAACCTCAAAAAGGCGTCCCTTTTTGTGGGTACGCGTCCGAGAATTTGCAGCTGTTGCGCGCTAACTGGGTTAGTTCTCGCTCCACACATCTTCCCTGTTTCAATTGCCAGCGCCGCGTCCAACGAAGTACGAATTACAGCTATCGTTAAAGAAGCGAATCTGGTGACGAACGACGCCGGGTGGCGGGCTGCTTCAGTTGGCGATCGCGTCAGCAAAGGAAACGAGATAATCACCGGCGCAGATTCGCGCGTCGAGCTTACCTTCGAAAACAAGGCGGTCGCACGTCTGAGCGCGAATGCGGCGCTAACACTGAAATCGAAAAATGTCATCGAATTATCGCGCGGTGCGCTGTTGCTTAATTTTCCGGGCAATACAAAAAGCAAGGTGCAAGCAGGCGCAGTATCGGTGGTGGTCGATCGCGCGACGGCGGTCCTTGAGTATCACCCGACGGTTTTCAAATTCCTCGTGCTTGAAGGCACTGCACGGTTATATCGGCCCGCCAGGGTGGGCGATTCCGTTCTGGTTCATCCCGGCGAAATGATCTTCGGAAATGCGGCGGCTCCCCTAACTGATCCAGTTAATTTCGATATCGAACGGTTCGTAAAGACTTGCCCACTGGTTCAGGATTTCTTGCCACTTTCAAACGAACGATTGATAACGGCCGCGAGCGAGCGCCAGCAAAAAGCAAAATCGAAGAACAGGTTGATCGATACAAATCTGGTAATCTTTCGAGGTAGCTCGTTAGTGTCCGTTGTTGATCCCGCAAATGCCAAGACGCCCAAGGCTGTGTCAGCCATGCCGGACAGCTCGTCCAGTCAGACACCCGTCCGACCTTCAGAGGAGGTTCGGCCTTGAGAACCGAGGGCGTCACTCATGGGCGGGTTGCTTTGAAACGGGGGTTATTGATTCGCTATTCGGCACTCTTGGCGTGCGCATTCGCGCTCTCAGCGGCAGATGGTGCGCCACTGCAGAGCGCGCGAGTTTCTCAAGTAATTCGCGACGTCAGTTTGTTGCGGTCGAACGCGGCAGCGAGTCCCGCTTCGTTAAATGATGAAGTCAGGCTCGGAATGGCTGTACGGACCGGAGGACAGTCAAGAGCAGAGCTGACATTTGGCGACCTGACGATAACGCGTCTTGGTGAAAACACGATTTTCAGTCTTAACGAGGGAACTCGCCAGCTTCATGTGGAGCACGGATCTGTCCTTCTGGAGGTCCCGCCTGGAGCTGCTTCCGTTAAAATTATCTCCAGTGTGGCTACAGCGGGGGTCAGTGGCGGTACCGCCATGTTTGGAAGCGGGCCGCCGGCAAAGTTCATGGTCCTGGAAGGCGTTGGCACTTTTTATCCGACTGGTCATCCAGAAGAAGCGGTAACGCTCCATGGTGGCGACATGGTGACCCTGTCGGCGGACGGGCACCTCGTTACCGCGAAGTTCGATGTTAAGGCGGTCATGGAGACATCGCAACTCATCGTCGACTTCCCTGATCTCGCGAACTTGCCGCTGATTTTGCAGGTGATCGATCAGCAGACGACGCAATCAAACCCTGGAACAACTCAGCCACCACCAAAAGACATCATAGACGTCACCTCTCAAAACAGTGCTGCAAACCCAGTTATAATTGCCCTGACCGCACCGCCCACGCCTACTGGCACCCCAAGCGAATTTGGTTCGCCATCGACAATCGCATCGCCCAATCCCTACGTGATCACGAGCGGCACAACCATCTCGACCGATCCCACGATCACCACGAACGGCGTCACCGATTTCGGCAAAATTTATCGCGGCCCGGCACTGGACGGATCTGAATTTAATTTCCTCTTTGGTTCGACGAGCTCGTTCGACACGACAATAATGAATTTCTTCAACGGGAGCGGGAACTTCGTCCCGGTAGCCGTATTCAAATTCTCAAACCTGGAGCTTGCCGGGAACCCGACTATTGTCATCCCAAGTGGTGCTGCGACGAAACTCGGTTTCGTCAGCGTGGGCGATATTACTTCCGGTGCGCCCGGCGGCACATTGACATTCAACGGCATAGACCGCGTTTTTTTTGCGACGCAAGACGGTTCCATCAATCTCGGTCCCGAGATCGCATTTTCCGGCATTTCACATCTCACCTTTTACGCGCGCGGCACGAGTTCCAACCTCACCCTGGCAAGTCCAATTTCAGGCGCTGACGTAGTGCATCTGGATTCGCAAGGCACGGTCCAGATAAATGGGGACATAACTGCTGGCACCGAATTCAGGTCATTCTCCGGGGGCGATTTTCTGTCCGGATCGGGAAAGGTCACGGCGGAAAACATCGATATTGAATCGCTTTCCAACCTTAACATCAACGCCAGCCAGTTCCCGAATCCGCCGACTTTTGGCGGCTTAGTTAATCTCAATGCGGCCAACACTCTGAACCTGGCTATTGACCGCGGTGGCGGTTTTGGTTGGGATACGCTTACGGCGCAGGCGACGACGATCAATATCACCAGTCCGACGCCGGTCACATTTGATTTTTCCAACTCGAGCAGCGTGACGTTCACCGCCGGCACTGGCGGCATTAACGCGCCGAACATCGATTTCGTTGGTTCCCCGCCTAGTGGTTTAAGTTTTCTCTCCGGCGGCGCCATTAGCATTGGCTCCCTCAACTCTGAAGATGCAACAATCGTTGCAGCCACTTCGTTCACCGCGTCGGGCGACGTTACGGGCGCCGCTATAGGAAGTACTCTCACAGCGGGGACGACCGTGGACGTAGGCGGAAATCTCTTCGTTGTCACGTTGACCGCCGGAGGCAACATCAACGTTGGCAATGGCTTTATAGCGCTAAACGTCAATGCTCCTTCGAGTATTCTGACCGTTCAGGGAAAAATCGGCCCGTTTGGTGGTCCCGGCTCTCTCCAATACACTTACAATGTCGACTCGATCATCGCGCCCGCGGGTATTGATTTCAGCTTCAATGGCACGCCCAACTTCGTCGGCAAACTCACGATCAACGCGAACACACTGACGTTCGATCCGGCGACCGGAATCGCGTTGGCGAACTTTAACGGCGTGAACGCCAATGAATTTGGCAGCGGTAATCCGGCGGAAGGCGGGAATGGCGGAACGTTTATCGTCAATGCGAACGGAAATATCACCGCCAATAGCGGTGCGAACATTACCGCAACAACCGGATTAAACAGCGCTGCGGGAGTCTACAATGGAGCCGGCGGGTCGGTCACGTTGCTCTCCACCGGCGGTATGGTGACAGTGAACGACACTATCCAAGTGTCATCCGATGATTCTGCGGCTCCGCGGCAAAGCGCGAGCGGCGGCACGATTGATTTGCAAAGTAATCTCACGACCGGCACGGGAATTACCGTCGGCGCAAATGGGCAATTGCTTTCCCTGCTGAACGCGAACGCGCCCGGCCCGGGCGGTTCGATCACGTTATCGACGAAGGGCGCGAACATTGTCGTTAACGGAACGATCACAGCGAATCGCGGCACGATTACCATGGATCAAAACGATCCGGCTGGTTCCACCCCCACCATCACGATCGATGGCGCGACCCTAACAAGTGAAACGTTGAACATTACAGGTGCCGGCGACGTAAATATCGGGCTTAGCAATCCAGTGACCTTTAACGTTTCGAACATCTCATTGTCCGCGGCGAATAATATCAACTTGGGTACTATCAGCGCCACTGGAGGGATTAATTTCCAAGTTACTGGTGCTCTGAACTCCACCGGCGATGCGACGTCTGTGATTAGTAATAGTGGTGGAACACTCGGATCCGATGCCACACTGATGCTGTCTGCCGCGAGTGTTTCGACAGCCGGCAGCTTTGACGCCGAAATTGATAACTTCAGCGGCGGAATGATTGGCGGCAGAGCAAACGTGTCCCTCAATACCACCGGTAACGTGAGTGTATCCGGTGCGAATGGAATCACATTACAAATTTTGAACTCGAGTGGCTCGATTGATGGCGGGATGCCGGGCGACGGAGTTTCTTACACGGTCGGAGGAACGACCAGCACACCGAGTTTGGAGCTCTACGTCGACAACAGTAGTGGCGGCACGATCAACACCGGTGGCAACCTAACACTCAACACCACCGGTCCGGTGATGCTTAACGGCCCGCTAGGTATGGAAGTCGACAATTTTAATGGCGGATCAATCACTAATGGCGCCAATGTAACAGCTCATTTTGTTGGTGATGTTACTGATACCGTCGGACAATTTCACAGTCTGAACTTCTTTGTCTTAAACGGCGCTGGATTTTTCAGCTCAAACGTCACAGGTGGCACTATTGGGACGGGCGGTAATATCAACCTCACGTTTGATGGAAACGCCGAGACGACGCCCACTTCGACTACAGGCGGTTTTGGCGTTACGATTACAAACGGCGGCGGCGGCATCGGAACAGGCGGGAACATCTCCTTAACAGTCGGAGGGAACGTCGTAGCTGGCGGCCAAGGGTTTAATGTCGACATTGAAAATCAGGGCGGCCAGATCACCAACGGAGGCAATGTTACGGTTGATGTCGCAGGCGGCATCACTTCTGCGACCGGTGCGTTTTTCGGAATTCTCAATCAAGGCAACAGTCCCAGTTCCGTAGGCGGTTTCATTGGATCGGACGCCTCCGTTACAATCAGCGCCGCAAATGTTTCGACTGCCGGCGCCTTTGATGCCGAAATCGATAACTTCAACGGCGGCACGATCGGCGGCAGTGCCAGTGTCACCGTTAACGTTGCCGGTGCCATCAACACTCAAGGCGAAGCGTCTTTCAACATCTTTAACGGCTTCGAAAACAGCGGGACTGCCGGGAGCATCGGCTCAGATTCGATGATCACCGTGAGCGCGGCCAATATCTCCAGCGGTGGCGGCTTCAACGTCGGCATCGGGAATAGTAACAGCGGTAGCATCGGTGGTGGTGCGACCATCAATTTGGGGCTTACCGGTGCTCTTACCTCGCAGAGCGATGCGATTTTTTCGATCGATAACAGTGGTAGCGGGACGATCGCCGTAGATGCCGCGATCAACCTGAGCGCAGCCAATATCTCCAGCGGTGGCGGCTTCTTCGATGGCATCGAGAATTTTGACAGCGGCAGCGTCGGTAGTGGCGCGACCATCAATTTGGGGCTCACCGGTGCTCTCACCTCGCAGAGCTACGCGACGTTTTCGATCCAAAACCAAAATGGCGGGACGATCGCCTCAGATGCCGCGATCAACCTGAGCGCGGCCAATATCTCCAGCGGTGGCGTCTTCTTCGCCGGCATCGAGAATAATAACAGCGGCAGCATCACTGGCAGCGCGACCATTAATTTTGGGATCACCGGAGATCTTAGCGGCAGTGCTGCCACCTTTTCGATCGATAACAGCAGCAGCGGCAACATTGGCTCCGATGCCACAATCAACATAAATGCGAACAACATTTCTGTTGCTGCCGGAACCCTGTTCGCCGCCATCAATAACACGGGCGGTTCGATTGGCGGCGATTCCACGATCAACATGAACGTTTCCGGTACCGCCACGGCCAATGATGCCACCATCCAGATACTTGGTAACGACCCGTCAGGGTCCGCAGCGATCAATTTCAACGGCGGCACCTATGAAGTGGCGGGGACGTTCTTCAATACAATCGATGGCAACGGCACGATCACGTTCAACAACACAGACATTCACGCCAATATCGTAGCAGCCGGTGTTTTTGGCGCGAATGGGAGTCTAATTATTGGTGGGAGCGGCAGCAACACGATTTCGGCGAATACACTCCTTCAATTGTATGCTCCCGGAAGCAATGGGCTCCTAAAGTTTGTTGGCAACGTTACTCTGAGCAGCGGTACGGCGATCGACCTGGCCGCTAACACCATCACTATCAATTCCGGCGTTATAGTTACGATCGCCGGTAACGGCGGCGCGGCGAACGTCTATACTAATACTGCCAACTACTCCGGATTTGGCGGGAGCAACTCGTCCAACGGAACGTTTGCCGGGAGCGGCGCCAATAACCCGCAACCCTTGGCAAATGCACCATCGTTCGATCCCCCTAGTAGTACTAGCTCTAGCTCGTCATCTTCCGGTGGTGCGGCGAGAGCAGGTAATCAAATATCACCGAGTAGCAACATTACTTCGTCCCCTAAGGGGACAGGTAGCACGATTAATGTTGGCGACTCCGGGGAGCTGCTTTCGCTACTCAATTCGTCCACCACCGGTAGAGGCGGAAAGATCACCGTTTCGAATACGGCAAATCGTTCTCGCAACTCTAGGGCCGCCAATCCGGCGGAACGATCAGGACCAAGTAGGGGTGCGAAAAACGCGCCGAGCAGCGCCGGAGCCCAGCAATTCTCCCCGGCGGTGAATGCACTTGCACGCACTCAATGAGAATGCACCACATACGAATTTCCTGTTCAGCGGGCTGGGCAATCATGCTTTTCCTGATCGCACTCATCCTCCCTGCCCGAGCTCAGATTGTTCAGCTAAACCAGGTGGCGCTCATGCAATCCGGGAACCAACCGCTCGTTCCGACTACGGCACCTGGTAGTGGAGTGGTTGGCAACCAAATACCGGCCAGTCCCAACGATGCTGATTTGGGCGAGCAGCAAATTCTGAAACGGGCGGAAACGTATCTGCCCTTCACCGTGTCGTCCACGACGCCGGTTTTTTTCACATCAAACGTTGCCCTCACGAACAGCGGCGAGGTCAGCGACGTGGTGGTCGCCCCACTGGTGTCTGCTTTCTACGATCCGAAAATTACCGGGAATCTTTATGCTCTTCTCGGCGCACAGGAACAGATTTTCTATTATGGCAAATACACGGCGTTCAATTTCGGCAGCCTGGATTGCGAAGCGGGTCTGACCTATTTTCTCCCGCAGTATCACAATTTAATGTTGCGCGCCTGGTACGATTTTAACCGGCTCACCTTTGGCGACCAGTTGGGCAACGAATTTTTTTCCAATCACCAGATTCTTTTCGACGCGGAGCTGCCATTTCACTTTGGCCGTGCCCAGCAGGTCACACTCGGCGCAGACACGAACTTGAGCGTCGGGGCCGATCACCAAAGTCCGCGAAGAAACGACTATGAAGGCTACGTCAGTTACTCAGCGAATTTGACCCGCGCGTTTTCCGTCGATGCGGTTGGACGGGTCGTGGCACGCGTATATCATCAAAACGATCGGACCGATGTGAGCGAGGTCCTGTCGGCATCGGCCAATTACCGGCTGACCAACTGGTGCACCCTCAGCGCGATTAGTTCTTTCGCGCATAGCGATTCGAACCATGAGGTGTTTGATTACAATGTTGCGAACCTTGGCGGAGAGTTGCAACTCGCCCTGAAATTCTAAGAAGCGGGAATGAATTTCAGGCTTCGATCTTAATGAAAACACGCGTTCCACATTCACGCTTTATCGCTGCGATGATTTTATTGATGGCAGTTTTTGCTGTCGGACGATTCGCCTTCGCAGCTATCCAAAAGCGGGCCCGGGTTACAGAAGTGATTCGCGATGTTCGTTTGCTTAGCACACAAATGGCGGCGCGCCCCGCCGCGGTGAACGATTCGGTCAACGAAGGGACTGCTGTTCGCACCGGCAACGATTCGCGCTCGGAATTGACGTTTGCGGACCAGACGATTACCCGCCTGGGCGCCAACACCGTTTTCAGCTTCGGAGCGGCTGCTCACACTTATGATCTCGGCAGTGGCGCTATTTTGATGACAGCGCCGCGCGACGCCGGGACGGTCAAGATTTCAGCCGGCGTCGCTACATGCGCGGTCAGCGGCTTTACCGGGATCTGGGAATCACACAGCAAATTTTGGAACAAGGTGCTCATCCTCGAAGGCAACGGAGACGTTTGGCTGAAGAAGAATCCCGATGACCACCGGTACATGCACTCTCGACAAATCCTCGTCTTCCCGCCGAACGCGAGCGTGTTGCCGCAACCCCAGGAGTTCGACGTTTCTAAAATGATTAACAATGGATTGTTGATCACGGGTTTCTCGCATCAACTCCCGAGCTGGCCGCTGCTCCTGGCCGAATGCGACAGACAACGGACCGCGCCAGGCACCACTCAGCTGGTCGACCCAACCAGCCAGAACATTATCGACCAGAGCATCAACGCGCGGCCGACGCCCGAACCGAAACCGACGGTGATTCCATCAGGTAACCGGTTCCAACGCCCCTGATCTTCGACATTTTCACAGTCAGTCGTCGAGCGGAATCTTGAGCTTCTGACCAGCCTTCAAATTGTCGGGATCGTCGACTTTTGTCTCGTTGGCATCAAGAATCTCCCGCCAACGCTTGGAGGTCTTGTAGAACCGGCGCGAAATGGAGGCGAGCGTGTCGCCTTCCTGCACGGTGTAAGTTTGTGAGTCGCTCGATTTTCCCTTGTGCCGCGCCGCCGGCGTCGGCGACTTGGTGGCGCTGGCATGTGGACGTCCTTCGTCGATTTGCCGGTGTAAACTGAGATTTTCGTTCCGCAAACGTGCCGCTTCAGCCCGGGTCACGACAGAGTCCCCGGACAAACTTGTGCCGAGTGCAACTTCGTCCCGCTTCATGAAATCTCTGACCTCCGCCGCGTGCGCGCCCACCGGATTCAGCACGAGATAACGTTTGAAATGATGAAGCGCATGGAGCGGATCGTTCAGCTTATCGTCGTAAAGCAACGCGAGCTTGTAATGGACATCGGCCGACTGCGGCGTTCCATCGAGCGCGGATTCGTAAAGATTGATCGCCCAGAGATAGTCGCCCTGGGCCGCTTTCCAGTCCGCTTCCTTAACCCGCTGCGCGTTGCGGGATGTCACCATTCGATCGCAGCCGCCCAGCAACAGAAAGATCGTCAATCCGGCTGCGAAAACACCAAAGCGACAGTTGTCAGCGCGCATTCCCTCTTCAACGTCTTAATCGTGAAGCCCAGTCGAGCGCAAATTCTTTTCGTCTTCAGCGCATTTTTTCCCGCGACGATCTCGATCCTCGCCGAGCCGACAATTGGCCAGGCGTATCGAATCAGTTTCACCGACATCGACGGAGACACGTTTTCGACAGCCGACGGCCAGGTCACGACGGTGGTTCTCGTCAGCAAGGCGAACGTCGACAAGGCCCGCATAGTCGGAGACCGAATACCGGATTTTTGCCTGGGAAACGCAGATTACCGAATGGTTACGGTTGTAACGTTTGAAACCAAACACTCAAGGCCGGTGCGCGCCTTAATGACTTTGGTGATGCGGCGGCGTGTTGATTCAGAGGCGAAGCAGCTCCAGAGCCGCTACGATCAATTGAAAATCGCACGAAGCGCACGCAAAGACGTTTTCGCCGTTGCCGATTTCGATGGCACGATCGCCGGACAACTTGATGCAAAGCCGAGCGCGACGCTTTTTCGCGTTTTCGTTTTCGGCAAGAATGGAGAGTTGCTGAAGCAGTGGAGCGAACTGCCGTCGGCTGAAGATCTGGCCGCTGTGATGAAAGAGAGCTAATACTGCGGCACGTCGGAATCAATTTCGTCCGACCATCTGGCGATCCCACCCTCCAGATTAAACACGTTTACGAATCCGGCCTCTTGCATCAAACGCACTGCCTGCGCGCTGCGTTGGCCGCTGTGGCAATGCACAATCGTAAGTTGCGCGCGGTCCAGTTCGTTCAAGCGATCAGGAAGTTCCCCCAGCGGAATCAACTTGGCGCCGTCGATGCTGGCGATCTCGTGCTCCAATGGCTCTCGAACATCGACGAGTTGAAAATTTTCGCGGGCATCGAGTTTTTGTTTCAGTTCACGCACCGAAACCGTCGGGATCATACTGGTTGAAACTCCACAAAATTGTTCGTAATCGATTGGCTTCGTGATCGTCGGCGAATCGCCGCAAACCGGGCATTGCGGATCGCGACGAAGATTGAACTCACGAAATTTCATTTTCAGCGCGTCGAAGTAGAGCAAACGACCGATGAGCGGCTCGCCCACACCAAGAATTAATTTGATCGCCTCGCTCGCCTGAATTGTACCGATAATTCCTGGCAACACGCCGAGGACGCCGGCTTGGGCACAGTTAGGGACGGAACCAGGCGGCGGCGGTTCGGGAAACAGGCAGCGATAACATGGACCGCCCAGATGTGGCGCAAAGACTGTGCTCTGTCCATCAAAGCGAAAAACCGATCCGTAGACGTTCGGTTTCTTCGCGAACACACAAACGTCGTTCGACAGGTATCGCGTCGGAAAATTATCGGAGCCATCGACGACGACATCGTAATCGGACGCGATTTCCATCGCATTCGCACCGGTGAATCGGCATTGGTGCGTTTCGATCTCGATGCTTGGATTGACATCGTGCAAACGATCGCGCGCCGATTCCAATTTCTTGCGGCCGACGTCCTTGGTGCCGTGTAAAATCTGCCGCTGCAAATTGCTAAGATCGACATCGTCAAAGTCGACCAGACCCAATTTGCCGACGCCGGCCGCGGCAAGATAAAGCGCCGCCGGCGAACCAAGTCCGCCCGCGCCAATGCACAGGACTTTCGCAGCGTTCAAGCGCCGCTGTCCTTCGGCGCCCACTTCGGGCATGATCATGTGCCGCGAATAGCGAAGTTGTTCGTCCTTCGTCATTTTGTCGTAACGAGGTCCCAGTTAATTCCAACAATCCGATGGTTCTCAAAACGCTTCAATGATTTCGGAAAAACCAAATGGCTCGCGCCTTTTTGAGCCTTGAATCCCACCATTCCGAATTGAGTTCCGGTTTCGGTGCTCAAAATCGTCATTACGCGATGATTCTTGACCTCCGATTGTAAATGCCGGTCTTGCGCAGGCTTCTGCCAAAGGGTGTAAGGCTCCGGTTTTCCGGCAGCTTCGATCACATCGGCGAACCGCGTCGTCTTCGTCTTAAGCAATTTCACAAAGAGGTTGAATGGTTGAGGAGTTGAGACGTTGAGCTGTTAAGAAGAGAAACGAAATTTCGGCTCAACAACTCAACATCTCAACAACTCAACAACTCAACAACTCAACAACTCAACATCTCAACATCTCAACATCTCAACATCTCAACATCTCAACATCTCAACATCTCAACATCTCAACATCTCAACATCTCAACATCTCAACATCTCAACATCTCAACATCTCAACATCTCAACATCTCAACATCTCAACATCTCAACATCTCAACATCTCAACGTCTCAACGTCTCAACGTCTCAACGTCTCAACGTCTCAACGTCTCAACCGTCTCAACCGTCTCAACGTCTCAACGAAAAAGTCCGCCAGAGAACTACGGCAAGGAGGATCAAACTACCGTTGCTGCATTCCTGCCCTGGCGGGGTTCGTCAGTCCTCAATCCATAGCCCCTGACGGAAAGGAAATTTACCCGCAAGCCTCTGCTGAGCAACAACCCGCCCTGCCCGCCCGCCGTAAACTTTTGCGAAGGCAGGAGCGAAGTCGAAAGGGCCAAAGGAATCGGCATCGCGCAATTGAGTTTATCGTCGGCCAGGTGGATCAGGCTTACACTCCCGCCAGGGCATTAATAATGATCCCAGATTTTTGGATTGCCGCACATCTGCAGAATTCTCCGAAGACAACGTTGAACAAATCGCACACAAGCGCGCATTTATCAGTTCAAACGCGTTAGGGACAACGCGTTCTACTTTTGCCGATTAACCGAACGGCAGGTTCAATTTAACCCGGGCTTCGTCAGTTCTGTCCACCCGCGCCATTTTTCCGAGCTGACGTTTGCGCTTCGCCCGTTTCGACGAGAGCAGATGGCGCCGGGACGATTGCGCGCGCAAAACCTTACCGCGAGCGGTGATTTTAAACCGTTTCGCGACGGCTTTCCGGGTTTTACTGCGGGCAATTGGCTTGGGCATGAGGCGCGAAAGATAGATGCCGCCGACCGAATGACAAATTGTTTCTGTTTACTGCCGCGGCAAATCCCAAAACCCAAGCACCAGGCACCAAATAACCTTCAATGTTCACATTTCCGAGACATCCTTCGCAGTTTCCATTTGGAGCTTGGATTCTGAAGGTTCCCTGGAATTTGGATCTTGGAACTTGGGGTTTCCTTCGCCGCTTCTTCTGCGGAGATTGACCCATGGAGACATCGCAGGCGAAGGTTCCCCGTGTCGTTATCATCGGCGCCGGATTCGGCGGGCTAGAGGCAGCAAAAAAGCTCGCGTGTCAGGATGTTCAACTGACGGTAATCGACCGGACCAATTACCATTTGTTTCAACCGTTGCTTTATCAGGTTGCCACCGCCGCGCTTTCTCCGGCCGATATCGCCGCGCCCGTGCGAGGTGTGTTAAGCGAGTGCAAAAACGTCGAAGTGATGCTGGCCGAAGTGCAATCGATCGACGTGAACGCCAGGAAAGTGAAATTGACCGACGGCGAGGTCGATTACGATTATCTCATCCTCGCAACCGGTGCTCGACACTCCTACTTTGGCCACCCGGAATGGGAAAAGCTCGCGCCCGGACTGAAAAGTTTGGAAGACGCGGTCGAAATTCGACGGCGGATTCTGATGGCGTTCGAGTACGCCGAAAGAACGTCCGATGAGGCCGCCCGCAAAGCGGCGATGACATTCGTGATTGTCGGGGGCGGGCCGACCGGCGTCGAAATGGCGGGCGCAATCGCCGAAATCGCGCGCTACACATTGGCAAAAGACTTCCAGCACATCGATCCATCGCAAACGCGTGTGATTTTGGTGGAAAGCGAATCAAAGGTGCTCGCGTCATATCCCGAAGATCTGCGTGACAGCGCGATGAAACAACTTGCCGATCTCGGCGTAGAAGTGCGGACCGGCATTCACGCGACCAACCTTTCGGAGCAAGGATTGCAAGTCGGCGACGAATTCATTCCCTGTCGCGTGAAAATCTGGGCTGCGGGAAACAACGCGTCGTTCGTTGGCAAGTCACTGGGCGTGCCGGTCGATCGAGTCGGTCGCGTGATGATCAATAACGACCTGACGATTCCCAATCATCCGGAAGTGCAGGTGATCGGCGACTTGGCGAATTTTCCATATCAAACGGGCCAGCCGCTGCCTGGAGTTTCGCCGGTCGCAATGCAGCAGGGACGGCACGCCGCCCGGAATGTCTTGGCGATGATTGACGGCGAAAGGCCGCAACGGTTTTGGTATTTTGACAAGGGCAGCATGGCCACCATAGGCCGAAACAAAGCCGTTGCCGATTTAAAACTCGTCCACCTCACGGGAATATCGGCGTGGCTGGCGTGGTTGTTTGTCCACGTTATTTTCCTGGTCGGATTCCGGAACCGCCTCGCAGTGCTGTTTCAGTGGGCCTGGGCTTATTTCAGTTTTAACAAAGGTGCTCGATTGATTACGCGAAACTTCCAGTCCGAACAAAGACCGCCGGGGTGAAAAAGATTTAACGAATTAGCGAATTAGTGATTTAACGAATGAGGTGACGAGCAATTATCGATTTCGTTTCGCCGTAGTAAGAGACGCTGAGAATATCTTTACGAGCTGCTCACACTCGCTCATAAGTGGCTGAACGATTTGCTTACCGATGAGCTGTGATTCTACAAGAAGCTCAAGCCAGAAGAGTGTCTCGTCTGCTTCTTCAGCCACGATGCTAATCTTCGATATAAAATCAGCGCGTGAACGTGCTCGACAGCTCGCGCGATAATTCGCCGCAACCGAAGTTCCTGCGCGAACAAACTGCCGGCCAATTATTCGACAGGCTTCCTCTTTCGGAAATCGGATGGACGCTCTTATAATTCGGATCGCGAAGTCTTTTGTTCTTTGCTGTAACTGTTTGGCATCCTGGAGGGTGTTCATGCCCAAGGTTTAACCACGACCTGGGCCTCAATAAAATCGCTAAATCATTAAATCATTAACTCGCTAAATGGGATTCAGAATCGGGATAATCGGCTCGGGCGCAGTCGGCACTTATTACGGCGCGAAGCTGGCCTATGCCGGCAGCGATGTGCATTTCCTGGTCCGCGGCGACTTAACGGAAGTTCGACGCGACGGAATTTTTGTACGTGGCGAAGACGAAAACTTCCGGGTCGCGAAGGTTAATTGTTACAATTCCACCAAAGAGATCGGACCCTGCGATCTTGTAATTATCGCAATTAAAACGACTTCGAATTGCGATCTGGTCGACCTTGTTCCCCCACTCCTCCACGGCCAAACGATGCTTCTCACGTTACAAAACGGCTTGGGTAACGAAGAATTTCTCGCGGAACACTTCGGCACTGAGCGCGTTCTGGGCGGGCTTTGTTTGATTGCGGTAGATCGACATTCCAAAACAGAAGTCGAACGCTACGATTACGGCCTGATTATTCTCGGCGAGTTCGGTCGTCCATCGCAGCCACGCACCCGCGACGTCGCCGCCGAATTCACTCGCGCGAAGGTGAAGTGTTCTGTAACCGACGACGTGGCGCTCGAACGATGGCGGAAGCTGATCTGGAACATTCCATTCAACGGGCTGTCGATCGTGGCTGGTGGAATCGATACCGCTCGAATCGTTGGCGATGGAAATTTGCGGGAGCTGACTTTGACGTTGATGAACGAAGTGATTGCTGCTGCAAACAAGTGCGGTCTTGCACTGGCGGGCGATGCCTGGCGCGAACACATAAAACGCACCGAATCAATGAGCGGTTACAAACCATCGACCTTGCAAGATTGGGAGACAGGCAAACCGCTGGAAATTGAAGCGATCTGGGGCGAACCGGTTCGCCGTGCGGCTCTCGTCGGAGCAAAGATGCCGCGAACTGAAATGCTCTACGGACTTCTCACTACAATGGACGCGCACCGGCAATCAAGATGATACGCAGCACACACGCGCCCAAAGTCGAAGTGCGCAATGTTCAACGCAAACTCGCAGTGAACGTTGTCGATCTTCAGAAGTTCGCGCACAAGGCCGCTACGCTTTGTCTTCGATTGCCGAAGAAAAACAACACCGATCTCCCGATCCTGAGCAACGTTTCGATTTTGATCGTCTCGGATCGACGAATGTCATCGCTGCATCGCCGGTTCATGAATGAATCGGGCCCGACCGACGTGATTACGTTTCAACACGGCGAGATCTTCATCAGCGCGGACACCGCTCTTCGGAACGCGCGACGATTCGAAAATCCACTCAACCGCGAGTTGCGACTCTACATTGTTCACGGACTGCTTCACTTGCATGGCTTCGACGATCAAGATCCGGCAAGCGCAGGCAAGATGCGGGCGGCGGAGAAGACGATTCTACGTACACTCAAGGAGGTTTGAACTGAAAGCCGCCTGTGATAGCATTTTTTCATGAGCGTGCAGCCAATCCGCAAGAGGCTGATCGCAGGGAAGGAACCTCGATGATGATCGAGATGGAGATCGAACGAGGATCTACTTCCACTGTTGAAGCGCCCGCGCAGGAAACAGAGACCCGCGACAAGAACGAGCTCGATATTCCATGGCAAGTAATCGTGCATAACGATCCGGTTAATCTAATGACTTACGTCACAATGGTTTTTCAACGCGTATTCGGTTACCCTCGCGAGAAAGCCGAGCGTCACATGCTCGAGGTCCATCACAACGGCCGCTCGATCTTATGGTGCGGCGTGCGCGAGCGGGCGGAATTTTACGTCCAGCAACTTCACGGTCATCTCCTTCTCGCGACCCTGGAGAAGGTCGTTTGATATGGAGATTTGCCGCAAGGGTGAAGCCTTGGAGATTTCCGATCTTGATCCCTTTCTGGCAGAGCTTTTGCGACAGATCCCGGGCAGCACGAATTTTGACGGCGAATCTGAAGCCGAAGCCCGCTTGTTCACCCAGCCGTCGGACGAAAAAGAGATTTGCGCAGAATGGAAGAGCTACGTGGAACCGGAATTGCGGAGACTCTTTCGCAGTGCAACCGAAACGGTGGCTGACGATCTCGCGCAGTTAAACGGGAACGAAAAATCGTTTCGGAGTCGCACCCTCGCCATTCCATTCGAGCACGCCGATGCCTGGTTGAACACGCTCAACCAGGCCCGCCTGGTCATCGTCGCCAAATATAAATTCTCCGACGAAGAATTGAGCGACCACGACCGCTCTCCAATCGGTTCGCGACGGGACCTCGGACTTTTTCAGGTCAACTTCTACGGCTTTATTCAGGAATTTATTTTACGGGAAATGCAGAGCGACTAACATCGCCGTTTTTTCCCGAAAATCGGTCGATGTAATGATCGAGGTTGACCGGACCGAGCTTCATCATTCCGTCCATGAATTTCTGCAACTCAAAGTGATCGCCGGCAGCGGCCCGCGCGGCGTCCTGGGCCGCTCTCACCTTTCGATACCCTAAATAATAAGTCGTAATTTGCGGTGAGCTTGTGATTGCGCGCGTCCACATATTGGACGCGAATTGATCATTCTGCAGCGCTTCGTCTTTGACGAATCGCACTACTTCATCGCGCGACATATTTTCGGTGTGCACCCGAATGTCAACGATGGTACGCGCGATGTTCTCGAGTTGCTTCTTTAAATGAGCGAGCCGCTCGAGCGGCCCACCCCAGCCCTGGTCGAGTAACGTCCGTTCACAAAACGTCCCCCAACCTTCAACGTAAATCGGGTCGGGAAAAATCGTTCGGACCTTATGCGGTTGATGCGCCGCAATTTTGAACTGTACGTAATGCCCCGGAATCAATTCGTGCGGCACAATCATCTTGTTGAAGTGCTCATTGAAATCCCGAAAGAACGCTTCCTTCTGTTCTGCCGACGCAGTCGACGATGGTGTTGGTAAAAAAAGAATCGTTTTTGCATCGGGCGCATACGGACCGGGCGGATAAACGCCGCCGACGCTTTGACCGACAAAAAACGACGGCGAACGATCGACAATTAGCGTCAGCGGGTCCGGCAAGGTCATGATTTTCTTCTCATGCACAAGATTGTTCAGTGCGGCCACATTGGTCCGCCACTGCGCGAGCCCGTCGTCTACGCTTTGCCCGTGATCGGCGGCCAGCCGATCAAAAAGTTTTCGAAGCAATTGGACGTCGTCCTTTGGCGGCGGCTCGTTTTGAATCGATTGCGACCAGACGGTCCGGCCATAGGTTGCTGCTTCGGCTCTAGTCGAGACCAGATCGGACTGTGCACGTCTGAGTACATCGCGTACCGGATCATTGATCCCGGTGCCGAGACGAAAAGTTGTCTCGTAGGCAGCGGCAAGTCGCGGCGAACCGGTGGCGCGCTTGGCCAGGTCGTCGAGAGTCGCTGCAAAATCAAGAAGCGCCGCAGCAGCAGCAGCACTTTCTTCGCGCACTTTGGCATCGCCCTCGACTGCCTCAGCGAAACCTTCCTTGTAAAAGGTCGCAGTCGCGCGGACCTGATTAGCTGCGATTTGGCAAAGGTCCGGAGCCACATTGCTCTGATCGATCCGCGCAAAGTGATCTCGCGCCTGTTTGGCAAAGCGCGGAACACTCTTTGACCGTGCTTGAGCATGCTGCCGTCGCTGGGCAAGCGGAAGGTCGTCTCGCACGAGCAAGAACACAGTTGCGTCGGCGGCGACTGACGACCAATAAAGCGGGTCTCTCTCAGCGCGATGTAAAACCGTGAGCAAATTTAGCTCGCGCTCGATTTGCGCGAGCAGCGCTTCCAAATCGAGCTTTGCGTCCGTCGACAAATTCGAACCGCGCTGCAATTCTAGAATTTGAGAGCGCGTAGTCTGATTGAATCCAATCCACTCGGTTATTTTGTCGGGCGCAAAATCTTCCAATTGTTCGTCCAAATCGTGCCGGCCAGCCGCGGTCGCGCGTGTCGGGAACATCTTGAAGTAGCGATCGAGATAACCGTCGACGATCACGTCGATTGGCTCAGCAGCAACGGTTGACCGGCCAATCATTGAGCCGAGCGAGATGGTGCACGCGAGGAACGCTTGAAAAGCGTGGCTGAAGATCGCTCGTCGCGACGGATTTAAGATCACTTAAATTACTTCGGCGACGAACCGGATTGTCGCTCGCTGCGTTCGCGGACCATCGACATTAATCGCTCCTTGATTGCGGCCGATGCCTTGGCCGGCTTGAGACTCAGCGCGAAAGCCTCGTGCAGGCTGTAGCACTGATTGATGAAATCCTCGGCCGCGGCGCCGTACTGCTTGCGCGCAGCTTCAAAGTCTTGCAGCTCGTCCGGTTCGAGCGCACCGATGACGTAGAGCCGCGCGCTATTCTGGAATTCCTCAAAGCTCATCCTTCAACTCCTTCAAACTGTCGTAGATCTTTTTCAAGCCCAATTCGAGCCGGGTTTTTACCGTCCCCAAGGGTATATTCGTATGAGCCGCGATTTCGCGCTGGCTCATCCCCTTAAAAAATGCGAGATCGATAACCTGCTGCTGCGCTTCAGGTAACGAGCGAATGACCTTGGCCATGAGCGCCCGGGTGTCGCCTGAGTTAATATCTTCGGCGGTAGAGTTTTGCACCCAGGCCAGGGGTTGCCGCTCCGGTTCCGCCTGAAGCCGCTCTTCCGCCCGGGCGTAGGCCTGTCTTTTTCGTAAAGCGTCAATGGCGCGACGCCGGGTCAGGGTAACCATCCAGCCCAGCGGCTTGCCTTTTTGGGCCGAGAAATTCTTCGCCTGGTTCCAGATTTCCAGGAACACCTCCTGGAGCAGATCGTCGGCTTCGGCATCATTATGAATAATGCGCAAAATCAGCGCTTTCACGATTCCGTTGTAACGATCGTAAAGCTGAGAAAGCGCATCGGGGTCGCCGGCCTGGATCGCGGTCATAAGATCAACATCGCTCGGGGTGCCGGGTTCGGTTCCGACAGCTGCAACCAGCGGGCCAGGGGTCACCCCAACCTCGAGTTCCGAAGCAGACGCGGCGGCCCGCAAGCCCGGATCAGCCGATGAAGCCATGATTCAGTTCTAATTCCAGCGGCTATTTGCGTCCACCCATTTCCGTCAATCGAACGTCTGCGATAAACCTTGACCAAGGTGTCAGGGCCTTAATACGATCTCGCCCTTACGCAGTCTCGTAAAACGCTGCGTCAAACCAACTTAAATTCACATGAAAATCATCATCCCATCTTTTGCATTCCTGTTTGTCGCAGCCATGACCTTCGCGCAGGAGGAATCGCCGGCGCCGACCGAATCGACCGCCCCGGCCACCGAAGAAAAGGCTTCGGCTACGGTTGAGACGACCCCCGAAGTCGCGCCTTCAGAAACGACCGCACCGGCTGCTCAAAAGAAGGAAGAAGTAGTGGCGCCAGCGCCGGCCAAGGCCGCCAAGAAAGAAGCTACCGCCACAGCGGCGAAACCAGCAGCGGCCGCCGCCGCGCCTGCCGCGTCAACCGCCAAGATGAGCGGAAAAAACATGAACGTTAAGGACATGGAGAACGCGTGGGAAGCTGCGGTTGGCAAACACGACTACACTACGGTGGAAGGATTCATTGCCGCTGACTTCACTGGCGTTTCCTCAAAAAACAAATTCGTCGGCCGATCGGATGTACTGTCTGAAACCAAAGGCGATAAAGACACCTATAAGACTGCCAAGAACGAGAAACTGAACGTCAAGATGTACGGTACCAATGTTGCGGTCGTAACCGGCCGCGCTCGCGAGGTCGGTACCGGCAAAGACGGCAAAGCTTTCGATCGCACGTTTCTTTTCACCGACACATGGATGATGCGGGGCGGAAACTGGCAATGTGTCGCATCGCAAATCAGCAAGATTAAGGGTTGATCCCAAACCTTAGTTGTTTCGAAAAGCGGCCGCGGAAACGCGGTCGCTTTTTTTGTCGTTGCGGGAATTCAAACCGATAATTGCGCGGCACGGCGGGTGCGGCAAGAGTTAACGCTATGGCCCAGAGCGAACCCGGAGATCCGCGTTGGTACAAAGACGCGATCATCTACGAGCTGCACGTCAAGACCTTTCACGACAGTGACGGCGACGGCATCGGGGATTTTCGCGGACTGATCGAGAAGCTCGATTATCTGAAGGAACTTGGCATCACTGCGATCTGGTTGCTGCCGTTTTATCCATCGCCGCTCAAGGACGACGGCTACGACATCGGGGATTACTACGACGTCAATCCAAACTATGGGACCCTTGAGGATTTCCGCGCGTTTCTCAGTGAGGCCCACAAACGCGGACTGCGGGTGATCACCGAATTGGTGATCAATCACACGTCCGACCAAAATCCGTGGTTTCAAAAATCGCGACGCGCGGCTCCCGGATCGCCGGAGCGCGAATTCTATGTTTGGAGCGACACGCCGGAAAAATACAACGAGGCGCGGATCATCTTTAAAGATTTCGAAACATCGAACTGGGCGTGGGACCCGGTAGCGAAGGCATATTACTGGCACCGCTTTTATTCGCACCAACCCGATTTGAATTTCGACAACCCCGCGGTCCACCAAGCGGTCGAAAAGGTTTGCGACTTCTGGCTGGCGATGGGCGTCGATGGATTGCGCCTCGATGCCGTCCCTTACCTTTACGAACGCGAAGGCACCAACTGCGAAAATTTACCCGAGACGCATGTCTACCTGAAAAAGCTTCGCGCGCATGTCGACGACAAATTCCCTGGTCGGCTGCTCCTGGCTGAAGCGAACCAATGGCCAGAAGACGCGGTCGCGTATTTCGGAAGCGGCGACGAAGCGCACATGAGTTTTCATTTTCCGCTGATGCCGCGCATGTTCATGTCGCTGCAAATGGAGGATCGGTTTCCGATCATCGACATTCTCGATCAAACGCCGCCGATTCCCGATAACTGTCAGTGGGCGATGTTTCTTCGCAACCACGACGAGCTCACCCTCGAAATGGTGACCGACGAGGAGCGCGACTATATGTGGCGCGTTTACGCTAACGACCCACATGCGCGCATTAATCTCGGTATTCGTCGCCGGCTCGCACCGTTGCTCGCCAACAACCGGCGCAAGATCGAGCTGCTGAACGCGCTGCTTTTTTCCATGCCCGGCACGCCCATCATTTATTACGGCGATGAAATCGGCATGGGCGACAATATCTATCTCGGCGATCGCAACGGCTGCCGCACGCCAATGCAATGGAGTCCCGACCGCAACGCCGGTTTTTCCCAGGCCAATCCGCAACAGCTCCATCTGCCGGTCATCATCGATCCCGAATATCATTACGAGGCGATCAACGTCGAAAATCAGCAGAAGAACCTCTCGTCGCTCCTTTGGTGGACGCGGCGCGTCATTGCGATGCGCAAAAACTTTAAGGCGTTCTCGCGCGGCACAATCGAATTTCTGTTTCCTGAGAACGCCAAGGTCCTGGCGTTTTTGCGCCGCTACGAAGATGAAACCGTTCTCGGCGTCGTCAATCTCTCCCGCTTTTCCCAATTCGCCCAGCTCGATCTTTCCAGATTCGCCGGCTCAGTCCCGATGGAGATTATCGGCCGCAGCCCGTTTCCGCCGATCAAGAAGACGCCTTACTTCCTTACCCTCAATGGACATTCTTCTTACTGGTTCCTTCTCCAACCTCAAAGCAAACGCGAGCGCGCGGCGAAAAAACGTGTCGTTCCGACAATCAACGCCGCGCCTGAGTTGGAAACTCTGCTCGCCGACGGACAGCGCGATCAAATCGAGAATAGGATTTTGCCGGCGTACATGTTCTCCTGCCGGTGGTTTGGCGCCAAGGCCCGCACTTTGCGGGAAATGCGCGTGCGCGAGCGCTCCACGATTTGTTCCGCGCCGGACGCCGCCCAACTCTGGGTGGTCGAAGTCAGTTATCTCGATGGTCCGACGGAAAATTATGCGCTGCCGGTAAAGATCGTATCTGCCGAAAAGGCGGCAAAAATCTCGCAAGCCGCACCCCACGCCGTTATCGCGCGTTTCAACGATGGTTCTATTCTGTTCGACGCTGTTTGGGACGACGAATTCCGTGAAGGACTCTTTCGGCTGATGCTGGATCGACAACATGCCAACGGTAGAAACGGAAAGCTCGTCGGTTCGCTAAGTCCGCGCGTGGGTCAGATCGCAACGGTCCCGCTTTCGAACGTTCTCGGCGCAGATCAAAGCAATTCGTCGATGCTTTTCGAGGATAAATTCTTTCTCAAGCTCTACCGGAAACTTGAAGACGGGGTGAATCCCGACGTCGAGGTGACGCGTTTTCTCACAGAGCGCGCGCAATTCGGAAATGTTCCGGCATTCAGCGGCGCCATCGAATACCGCCGCGAAAAGGCGCAGCCCACCATCGTGTGTCTATTGCAGGACGCAGTTCAGGCCGAAACCGACGCCTGGACGATGACGCTCGATCACGTCGGCCGATATTACGAGCGAGTACTCGGAAGAAAGTCCGAACTCCAAAGCGAAACGAAGCCAACAGCTGCGCTCATTGAAGAACTCGTGGGCGGCATTTATCCCGAAAAAGCGAAGTTGCTCGCGCAACGCACTGCCGAATTGCATCTCGCGCTCGCATCAGTCCGCGATGATCCGCTCTTTGCGCCGGAACCGTTCAATGCGATGGCCCAGCGCTCGGTTTACCAAAGCATGCGCGCGCTGTTAAAACGCAATTTCGATTCGCTGAAGAAGAAACTGAAGGACATTCCCGACGCCTTGCGCGACGAAGCGAAAGACGTTCTCGGCAATGAAAAGGAAATCCTCGGGCGGGAAAAACGTCTGCTCGATCGCAAGGCCAACGCCGCCAAAATCCGGATTCACGGCGATTATCACCTGGGCCAGGTTCTCTACACCGGAAAAGATTTTATCATTCTCGACTTCGAAGGCGAGCCGGCGCGACCGTTGAGCGAGCGCAAACTAAAGCGCTCGGCCTTACGGGACGTCGCCGGGATGATGCGCTCGTTTCAATACGCCGCTTACAGCGCGCTTTGGCAACCGGCGATGCGCGCCGAAGACGTTCCGTTTCTCGAACGCTGGGCGGACATGTGGTATCGCCAGATGAGCAGCAGTTTTCTCCAAAGTTATTTGCAAACCACCGCCGACGCCGCGTTTGTCCCGCAAAGTTCCGACGATCTTCAGGTTCTTCTCGAAGCTTATCTCCTCGACAAAGCCGTGTACGAAATCGGTTACGAGCTCAACAACCGCCCCGACTGGGTCGTGATTCCGATTCGCGGCATCAAACACATTTTGAAAGCGACGTAGCAAGCCGCAAGAAAATAGCCCAGCGCTTCAGCGCTGGGACAACGTCATTACTTAACCGCCGAGTCCCGACAGGGACGAAAGAATTTCCGATCAGCGTTTGGGGGAAAGCTCGTCTCGTCCCTGCCGGGACTTGATCGATCTATAACACACTTGACCCAGCGTTAAAACGCTGGGCTATTCTCAGAAAGAATGCTATGAATCAACATCTTGATCAGATCGATAACGACATTGCCGAAAAGCATCTCTTGAAACATCCGTTTTATCTCGCGTGGGCGCGCGGGGAGCTGAGCAAAGAGGCTCTCTCTGATTACGCGAAGCAGTACTATCATCATGTCGCGGCCTTCCCCACTTATCTCTCCGCCGTGCACGCCAAGTGCGATGATCAGCCGACCCGGAAACAAATTCTTTCCAACTTGTTCGATGAAGAAGCCGGCTCGCCAAATCATCCCGAGCTTTGGAAACAGTTCGCCAACGCACTCGGTGCGAACGATGTCGATCTCGAGAAGACCGGGAAACAATCCGAGACCGGAAACTTGATTGCAACGTTCAGATCGGTTTGTGGCGAGAATTCGACCGTTGAAGGTTTGGCCGCGCTTTACGCTTACGAATCTCAAATTCCCGCGATCTGTGAATCGAAGATCGACGGATTGAAAAAGCATTACGGTTTCACCGATCCCAAAGGCTATGAATATTTCTCAGTCCACATCGAAGCCGACAAAGAGCACTCCGCGACCGAGCGCGAAATGCTGAATGCGCAAGTCAACAACCAGAATGCCGACAAAGTGCGTGCGTCGGTTAACCGCGTTCTCGACGCGCTGTGGGAAATGCTCTCAGGCGTCTGCCGAAGACACGCGATAGTGTGCTGATTGGAGGGCGTCCGCGCCGTCGGCGCCCAAACTGGATTGTTTCCCCCATATGGACGAGCCAGGTCGTAAACATCCGCCGCATCAACCCTTCGTCGAACGCCACAACGAACCGATCATCATTTTCCTAACGGTCTGCAGCAAAGATCGAAAACGCATCTTTGCATCATCAGGCACCGTTCGAGTTCTCGAGCACGCCTGGGCAAACGCGAAAACGTGGATTGTCGGTCGCTATGTGATCATGCCGGATCATGTTCATCTGTTCTGCGCACCCGCTACGATTCCACCGGAACCTCTCGAACAATGGGTCCGTTTCTGGAAAAACATTGCATCAAAGAATTGGCCGAGACCAAACGAACATCCAATCTGGCAACGCGATTTTTGGGACACGCAACTACGAAGGACCGAGAATTATGAAGAAAAATGGAACTATGTCCTCGAGAATCCGGTCCGCGCTGGCTTGGTCACAAGATCAGAAGATTGGCCATTCCACGGGGCGCTAAACGTTCTCGAATGGTGATTCTTCGGAAAATTAATGGGACACGACGGCGCGCGTCCCTCCAAAACAAATTACCTTGGCGTGATGCCTTCGGCCAGATCGACGTGGAAGCTTTGCTTCACTTTGGTCTGGCCGAACGTTAACTCCGCGTTGTAATCGCCGGCCGGAAGCAATCGTTTCGGATCGTCCCCGCCGTATTCGATGCTCACGTCCTTGGTCGGACGAAGGTCCCAGTTCAGTCGCGTGAATCCGGGCGTTCCCGGCGCTTTCAAGTTCGCTACCGGCTGACCGTTCGCCTTCGTCACAGAGATCTTGATTTCGTCGCCAGTGAATTCCTTCACCCAAACGGTCAAGATCGCGCCGTCCGGCGGATTTTGGGCGCGATAGACGCCTTTCCCGTTCGAATCGACAAAGCCCGGCTGCAAATACGCACCGGTCACGTTGCGCACGCTGAATAGATTCGCAGGCTTGGCGGCGATCTCCGGCGTGAACTCGCGGAACGGCGTGGCGTCATCGAGCACCGCAATGCTGCGACCGTGAGTGGCGATCGCCAGATCACCTGTTCGCGGATGAATTTGGATATCGTCCACTCGCACTGGTGGAACATCGCCGATCCGGACCCAATGTGTTCCTTGATCGAACGACGCGAAGATTCCGAAGTGCGTGCCCGCGTAAAGCAATTTCGGATTTACTAAATCTTCGCGAACAACTTCGACCGGATCATTTGCCGGCAAATCACCCGTAACCGACGTCCACGTTTTGCCGAGATCGCCTGTGCGCAAGATCATCGGATGATCATCGCCTGTGCGATAGGCATTGGTGGCAACGTAAGCAACGTTTGGATCGATATTCGACGCTTCGATCCGCACGATCCATTGTCCGCGCGCGGGCTCCGGCAAATTTTCCGTCAGCTCGGTCCATTTGCCGCCATCGTTGTCGGTGATCCAGAGCCTGCCATCATCAGTTCCGGCCCAAAGGAGTCCAGCTTTCTTCGGAGATTCGGCCAGCGAAAAGACAACGCCGTAACTTTCCGCGCCGCTGCCGACAGCATTTGTCTTGCTCGGATCGTTGTGGGTCAGGTCCGGACTGATTACGGAATATTTTTCCATCCGATCGGTCAACTTGAACACGCAATTGCCGCCGAGATAGATTGTGCCCGGCTTGTGTTTGCTCATGATCATTGGAGAGTTCCAATGGAACCGATAACGCGTCGCACCTTCGGACGGTTCAGGTCGCAAACGCCTTAGCTCGCCGTTGCGCAAATTGATTCGATGGACTTCCCCGCCCTGGCTTTCGGCATAAAACGTGTCGTGGTCGGTCGGATCAAACAAAACATAAAAACCGTCTCCTCCGGCGAGAGCGGTCCAATCGGCATTTCGAATCTGTTCTTTGCTCTGGACGCCACTCGGGCCAACCCAGTTCTCGTTGTCCTGCAATCCGCCGGCGATTCGAAAATACGGCTTCGAATCGTCGAGGCTGATCCGGTAAAACTCACCGCCCGGAAATTTGTTCAGGTGATCCCAATTCTTGCCGCCCGCAAAACTTTGATAGAGGCCGCCATCGGTCCCGAGCAGCAGTCGCAAACAAACCGGCGGTTTCGGTGGTTTGTTCTTGTCTTCGGGTTTCGGCGGTTTGGGCGGCGGCGCGCTGTTAGGTTGAATCGCGAAGGCGTGGCAATCGGGATGAATTTTCTCCGAAAGATCTTCGCGGAAGTTTTTGCCACCGTCATCGGACACCATCAAAGCGAACTGCAAAAGATAGACGCGCTGATCGTTCCCCGGATCGATCCGAATCTGGCTGAAATAAAACGGGCGCGGATCGATTGCGCTCATCCGGGTCCAATGTTCGCCGCCGTCTTCCGATCGAAACAGGCCGCCACTTTTGCTGCGCAGATCGCTTAGCGTTCCCGAGCCGCCTTCGTAACTCTGCACCACAGCCATCACCACGTTGGGTTTGCTCGCGGCAACGGCGAGACCGATTCGCCCCGTTTGCACTGGCAGACCGCCGCTCAATTTCTTCCAGCTCGCGCCGCCATTCGTGCTTTTAAAAATCCCGCCGACATCTTCGCCCTTCGTTGCGTTCGGTCCGGAAGTGAAGCTCCATGGCGTGCGTTGACGCGCGTAAAGTGCGGCATAAACCGTTTGCGGATTCGCCGGATCTAGAATCACATCGCCGCAGCCCGTGCGTGAGTTATGCGCCGCAGGGGCCTGCAGGACCAATTTCCAATTCTTTCCGCCGTCGGTCGTTTTGTAGAGGCCCCGCTCGCCCCCATCGGCCCACAAATTCCCCATCGCCGCCACATAGGCGATTTCCGGATTTTTTGGATCGACCACAATGCGCGCGATCGTGCGGCTGTCTTTCAGTCCAACATTGGCCCAATGCTCGCCGCCATCGACCGTATGATAAACGCCGTTCCCCCAATCGGAGGAATTTCGATCGTTCGCTTCTCCGGTTCCAACCCAGATCACATCCGAATCGGACGGCGCAATCGCGATCGCTCCAATCGAGAGGTCTGATTGTTTGTCGAAAATGGGATCGAAGGTGACGCCGGCATCGCCGGATTTAAAAATCCCGCCGTGGCCAAGTGCGACATAAAAAACGAACGGATTGCGCGGATCGATTGCGATGTCGGAAACGCGTCCGCCCATTACCGCCGGACCAATCGCACGGGCCTTGAGATTTTTGAAAAGAACGTCGGTCAATTGCGGCGCCCCTGATGACGGAGCAGGCGCAACCGATGCAGACAGCGGCGGGGTTGTGCTGGCCGGCGCTGCGGCGGAGGTCGGCCCGACGCCGGCGGGAGATGAGGCCGGCGGCGATTCCTCCTGTGCAAACGAAAGGGTACTAATTAAGAGAGCAACGGCTAAAGCGAGTCGAGGGCTCATAAATGGGAGAGAAATCATGGCAATTGGATCCCTTCCTAGCAAGCGTCTGGCTTGCTGAATCGTGGCTTGGAAAGCGGGATGACACCCCACAATTTCGAGGCCTTTTGCGACAGGTAAAATGCAGGTATCGTTTCCAAATCTATGACGCAGGCCGTGTTGGAAGGGAAAGTTGGTGTTGTTTTCGGTGTCGCGAACAAGCGCAGCATCGCCTGGGCGATTGCACAGGCGTGGGCGGCGGCCGGCGCGCGCCTGATTTTTAATTATCAAGGCGAGCGGCTCAAAGAAAACGTGGAAGAACTGACCGCCGCATTTGGAGAAAAGGTTCCGCTGTTTCCATGCGACGTCTCCCACGACGCCGAGATCAAAACATTCTTCGAGAAAGTCCGGGGCGAAACCGATCGCGTTGATCTCCTCCTGCATTCGATCGCCTACGCTCCAAAGGAAGCCCTGGAAGGCGATTTCGTGGGCACGACGCGGGAAGCATTCCGCGTCGCGCACGACATCAGCGCCTATTCGTTGGTCGCGTTGGCGCGGGAAGTCGCGCCGATGATGACGAACGGCGGAAGCATTTTGGCGATGACCTATTACGGCTCGAAAAAAGTGGTGCCGCACTACAACGTCATGGGCGTCGCCAAAGCCAGCCTCGAGGCGTCCACTCGTTATCTCGCTTACGATTTAGGTCCTAGGAAAATCCGCGTGAACTGCATTTCCGCTGGGCCGGTCCAGACGCTGGCTGCTCGCGGGATCAGCGGATTCACGCAAATGTTAAAACATCATCAGGAACGAGCGCCTTTGAAGCGCAGCTGCGAACCGAGTGAGCTCGGCGCAACCGGCGTTTTCCTGGCAAGCGACGGCGCCGCGGCCATCACAGGTCAGGTAATTTACGTAGACGGCGGCTACCAGGTCATGGGAATGTAGCCTGGTAGATTACAAAAATGAAAGGAACCCCACAGACATGATCGCGCGAATTTGGTACGGTTGGACTTCCCATGAGAACGCTGAGAAGTACGAAAAACTTTTGCGCGAGGAAGTTCTGCTCGAAATCGCCAAGCGTTCCATTCCCGGTTATAGAGGCGCGGAGATTTTCGTTCGCGAAGCGGAAAACGACGAAATGGAATTCATCACGCTCCTCCGTTTCGACACGATCGACGCCGTGAGAACTTTCGCCGGCAAAAATCACGAGGTTCCCGTGATCCCGCCGGAATGCAAGAAGCTGCTCAAACGGCACAGCGAAAAGTCACGCCACTACCGGACCATCCCGATTAATTAAATGTCAGTGGGCGATGAGTTGCGGCAGTTGCTCGGCAGCGACGCCGTTGCCGACGATGACCAAACGCTCGCGGCCCACAGCGGCGACAAATGGTTTGCGGCAGAAATGCCAGAAGTCGTTGTTTTCGCAAGATCGGCATCAGACATTTCGAAGCTGCTCAAATTTGCGTCGTCGAAAAAGATCCCAGTGACCGCGCGCGGCGCGGGATTCGGCTATGTCGGCGGCTGTGTCCCTGCGAAAAAAGGGATCGCGCTTTCGTTAATGCGAATGAATCGGATCAAGGAAATCAACTTCGCCGACGCCGTAGCGATCGCCGAGCCCGGAGTCATCACTGCCGATCTGAAAGCGGCTGCGGGGACCCAAAAGCTTTTTTACCCGCCCGATCCAGCGAGCATGAAAGATTGCAGCATCGGCGGGAACGTGGCGACGAATGCCGGCGGACCACGCTGTTTAAAGTACGGCGTCACTCGAAGTTACGTGATCGGGCTTGAAGTCGTGCTTGCGAATGGCGACATCCTGCGAACCGGCGGCCGCGTCCACAAAAACAGAACCGGTTTCGACTTGATCGGCCTCTTCGTTGGCTCCGAGGGCATGCTCGGTGTAGTCACCGAAATCACGCTCCGATTGCTGCCGTTACCGCCCGGGCGGGCAACGTTGTCAGCGGCGTTTGCCAAAATGTCAGATGCAGCTGCTTTGGTGCAGGAAATCTTCGCCCAGGGTTTCTTGCCGTCAGCGGTCGAGATTGCGGACAGTTTCACGCTCAATGCTGCGCGAAAAGATCTGGGAAAGGCAGTCGTGCCGCCTGGCAACGCACATTTGCTGGTCGACCTTGATGGTCAGGAAAGCAGCGTGCGCAGCGAAGCAAAGGCGATCCGTGAATTATTGGCTGCCAGGAAGCCAAACGCACTCGAGATAGCTAACGGCGAAGAAGATTGTGAGAAACTTTGGGCCTTGCGCCGGCAATTCAGCAACTCGCTGCGCGCCACCGGTCTGACCAAGCTCAACGAGGACGTCGTCGTGCCTCGCAGCCACATTGTCGATCTTGTCGAGTTCGCCGAGCGCTTGAGCGCGCAGTCGGGATTCCCAATCGCGTGTTTCGGTCACGCCGGTGACGGCAACATCCATGTCAACATCATGGCCGATCGCTACAATCGCGACGCCGCAGTGCGGGAAAAAGTGGAAAACGCGTTGGACGAGCTTTTTGCCCAAGTCCTGGCCTGGGGCGGAGTGATTTCCGGCGAACACGGAATCGGTCTTGCCAAAAAGCGCTGGTGGCCAGACGCAACCAGCCAGCCCGTTCGCGAGTTGCATCGCAAACTCAAAACGGTCCTCGATCCCGCCGGAATCTTGAATCCGGGAAAATTTGTTGACTAAGCAGCTTTTGCGGAGAGAGTTCGCCAGCCCGGAGTTGCGAACACTCGAAGCTCTTCCATTCGCAAGGATTCGAATGTTTTGAATCGCCTCCGCGTCTAACCTTTGCCGCGCGTCGTGCGGATAAAGCTTTATGAAACCGGGTAAGATCACTCACACAATCGCAGCTCTGCTCTCGTCGATCACTTCGCTTTTCGCTCACGGCGCAGTGACGAAAGCCGAGCCGACAAAGGCAAAGCTCACCAAGAATACGCAGAAAAAGGAGGGCGAGCCGATTGTGAGCATCAATTCGCTGGTGTTTGCCCCCAACCAGTTGCGATCGGCTTCGCCGAACCGGGGAAAAAGTTATCCATGGAAGCAGCAGATCGTGACCACGGTTTTCTGGATTGGCGAAAAACCGACCGAAAATAATCCGGTGCCCAATCGTGCGAGTTCATGGGACAAGGAATGGTCCAAAAGTTACGGCGGCTTTGACGATCCGAGTCCGTCGCATCGAAGCGATTACACGCCGGTAAAATTTACCCCGCGCCAGAATCCATTTTACTGCGCGCTGCCTTATAACGACAAATTAGCGACCGGCCATCGTCCCGAAGCACCAACTGTGGTGCCCTGGTTCAACGGCGCTTATCAAGGGCCGGGCGTGTCTGTTTGCAAGGACCGCTGGGTGGCCATTCGCAAAGGAAACAAGATCGCTTATGCCCAGTGGGAGGATGCCGGACCGTTTCGCACCGATCATTGGCAATACGTGTTCGGTAATGAGCGGCCCAAACCGAATCTGAACAAAGGCGCGGGACTCGATGTGTCGCCTGCCGTTCGTGACTATCTTGGTCTCAGCGAAACCGACGTGACCGATTGGCAGTTTGTCGATTTCAAAGATATCCCGCGCGGCCCGTGGTCCAAATTGGGCGAGAACAACACTTTCGTGATCAACGATCGCAAGGCCGGAACCCGTTTCGCCCAGGCAAAAAAACGCAGCGAGCCCAAAGTGGAATTGTTCACGGAATAGTCGCCAGCGCGAAGATCGATATCAGCGATTCGAAGTCGCCGCCGGGCGATTCTGCCTCTCCTCGTTCACTCGGGTAAACACGAATAAGGCCCCGAACGCGCAACCGGCAAGAAGTAGAAACACAAACAGAAAGGCCATGGAGCGGAGCGACTTATTGCGTTGCTTTGCTTGTTTCCAGGCCGCGCGTTTTTGAACCAGCTCAAGCTCGAGCAAGCGGAACATTTGCTCCGTGTCGGTAGTAACGGGTTCGGATTGAACCGGGTCGGGCATTGCCGAAAACGTCCGCAACTCCCATGCCGGGAAGGGCAAAGATTGCCCGATCTGGCACTGCCGCTGCTATTAAAGTGGCTGTGCAGGCCACGTTTTTCCAAAAAGTACTCATCTGCGCTTTCGCCGGCTTCCTCGCTGCCGCGCTCATTCAATGGGCCAAGGTCTTTGTGGAAGGCGCTGACGACGCTCTGAACAAGGGCTACCAGCACCACTCAGTGATGTCCCAGCCTTAACGGCCCTGCCAAACGGATATTGCTGGTCGCGCAGTTGCGCATAACGTGCTTAACCCAAAGCGCGCATGAAGATCGGTTTCGCACAACTCAATCCGACTGTTGGCGACTTACAGGGTAACTTCGACAAGATCGTCCAGTCTTACCAGCGCCTCGCCGGGGCCGGCGCCGACCTTGTCATCACGCCCGAACTCGCTGTGACGGGCTACCCGCCACAGGACCTGGTTTTCAAATCGCGCTTCGTTCCTGAAACGCTCGAGATCGTGAAACAACTTCACTCCCGGGTCGGGACATCCGCGTTACTGGTCGGGTTTGTCGATCGAAATGAGGGTCGTGGCCGGCCGTTCCACAACGCCGCAGCTTTACTCGAACGCGGCAAACCGATTCGCGTCGCCCACAAATCGCTCCTGCCAACCTACGACGTCTTTGACGAAGACCGTTATTTCCAGCCGGCGGCCAAAGTCGAGCCGTTCGACTGTGGCGGAACGAAAATCGGTGTCACCATTTGCGAAGACATCTGGACTGAGCATTACCTCCCCCGCCCGCTTTACGATTGCGAACCTACTCGAAGTTTGATCGAGCAAGGCGCGCAAATAATTGTGAACCTGAGCGCGTCCCCGTTCACATTGCACAAACCGGCGATCCGCTACGAGATGGTCGCGACCCTGGCGCGCACCTACCGCCGGCCGATCTTTTATTGCAACGCAGCCGGCGGAAACGACCAGCTCATTTTCGATGGCAATTCGATCGCGGTTAATTCAGCCGGCGGTCTTATCGCGCAATTGCCGGCCTTCCGTGAGCACGAGCAAGTCATCGATACTGATTCAACGGCAGCTGTCGAATTCCGGGAAGAACCAACGCCTGCTCAACTTTTTCCCGCGCTGTCGTTAGGCCTCCGTGATTACCTGCGAAAATGTAATTTCAAATCCACCGTGCTCGGACTCAGTGGCGGCATCGATTCCGCGGTTGTCGCGGCGATTGCGGCCGATGCGATTGGCGCCGAAAACGTGGTCGGCGTTTCCATGCCGAGCCAGTACTCTTCGCGCGGCAGCGTCGACGACGCGAGAAAGCTCGCTGAAAATCTCGGGATCAAATTGTTGCACATCCCGATTGCCGAGACGTTCGCGATCTTCAAAAGCCAGTTTAAGGAAATCTTTTCAGGACTGCCGGAGAACGAGACGGAAGAGAACATGCAACCGCGTTTGCGGGCGATGACATTAATGGCGCTGTCGAACAAGTTTGGTCATCTCGTTCTTTCGACCGGCAATAAGAGCGAGCTCGCGGTTGGCTATTGCACCATCTACGGCGACATGGCCGGCGGTCTGGCCGTGATCAGCGACGTGCCGAAAACGATGATTTATGACCTGGCCCGCTGGATTAACCGCGAGAAGGAAATCATTCCAAGCTCAACGATCGAAAAACCGCCAAGTGCAGAGTTAAAACCCAACCAAAAAGACCAAGACACGTTGCCACCCTACGAAATTCTCGATGAGATTCTTCGATTGTACGTCGAAGAGAATTTGAGCGCGCGCGACATCATCGGTCGCGGCTTTGACGAGAAAACGGTCCGCTGGGTCCAGCGCCGGGTGGATCTCAACGAATACAAACGCGAACAAGCCGCGCCCGGATTAAAAGTGACATCGCGCGCGTTCGGCCTTGGCCGCCGCATGCCCATCGCCCAGAAATATGTCGATTGAATGTTTTTAGACGAAAAATGTTCACGTAATTCTCGTTAGATGGTGCTCCGCTCAATGAGCAAACTGCAAAATCGATTCCGTGCGCTCGCCGTTCCTGAGCAGCGACATCTCGTGGACGAAGCGATCCCCCATCGAGTAAGTCTCATAGAGCAGTGTATCAGCGAAGCGCCGACATTCGGACGCCTCACGACGGCAGCGATTCACGCGCGCGGCTTAGCTGGTTTTCTTGGAATCGGGGCAGATCGCACGAGGCTTTGGGTAGATAGCCGCTACCACGACCATGGGAGCGGCGAGTCTTATGAGGTTAAAATCTCAGATATTAAGAACGGTGCTCTTTTCACCCAGGATGAGCTTAACGCACTCCCGGCCGTGGATCAGGACGCGATACGCGTTGGATTCGACACTACAAACCGCGAGTTTGCGCACCTCACATTCTGGAGCGACCCCGCGCTTCAACAGCCTCATGGCGCTCCGAGTGATAACTACATTCACGATCTAGCAAACCGGGTTTCCCGTTTTGTGCAGACGGTCATTCGTTTACTTCACCAGCGTACGAAAGGCCTATGAGAATAGCCGCACCATCTAATTCTCGTTAGATGATAGGCGCCGCTCTATCGATGATCACCAAGATTCTGATCGAAGTCATCCTCGCTATAGTGATCTTCTTCGCCGGGAGTTCTACAAACGCGACCACCACCATATAATCGCGGGGACGCCCACGACCGCAATCAGCCCCGCGGCGAAGAGGTCCTGCAAGGCTATGCCCCAGACAAGCGACGTGAGTGCGACGCCAATAAAGATGCCCAGGCCGAAGGCGGCCTTTTCACCGGGTTTTTCGTCGCGATCTTTCATTCAGAGACTTTATGGTCGCCTAAAACAACGCGCGAAATTTGTCGAGGTAAATTCCGGCATCTAATCAGCGACATGCGCATGGCTTTCGTTCTTGGCTTCCTTGCCAATGTGTTTCGAAACCATATCATCTAACCAATCGCTCGAGCCAACCGCTGGCGGTTGTGATGACCACATTTGATTTTATGAAACAGTTCCCGATGTTTGCCACGCTCGCTACCGCCAGCCGTGGCTCAGCTCCGTCTCGTTAGATGTTCAGCAATTCACGCTGCCAGGGAACGAGAAGCGCGTCGGCCCGGGATTGATCCGCTCCAATCGCTTCCAGGGTCGCGCGCGGGGCGATAAAGGACGGTTCGATGTGCAGTTCTTTTGCGGCGTAATCGCGATTGTAGCGAAGTTTTTCGATCCGCTTGATGACTTCGGCTGTTGGCCGCGTTCCGGAACGCTTCGGCCTGACTGGCCATTCCTTCTCGGGCAACTTCAACGCCCGCTCGGCCGCTTCGCGAAAACCGCGGCGGCGACGATCGGAGAAATGTTTGTAGTCCGGCGTTCCACCCGCGGTGAATCGCTCGGCCGATTCCAAGAGCTCCCGATTCTGCAAGATGTGAAACGGTGGACGGTCAACCGCTTCCGCTTCGCGTTCCCGCCAGTTCCATAATTCGCGCAGGACGGCGGACGCCCGTCCAGGCAATGTGCCCGCGCCAGAGATTCTCCATGCTTCATCGACATCGCGCTCACGATCGATCGCTGCGAATTCCAGGGCCCGCTGGCACGATTGGCGAAACCACTCCGTCCGATTGCGTGATTCCAATTCTTTTTCCAGAAGCTCGGCCAGCGGCAAGAGATAACGTGTGTCGTTGATCGCGTACTCGGCCATCTTCTTGGAAAGCGGGCGCTCTGCCCAATTCGCTTTCTGCGAACCTTTCGCGAGTTCGATGTTGAAATAGCTATTCACCAGCGCCGCCAGACTGAATTCGCGAATGCCGACCATGCGTGCGGCGATAACCGTGTCGAAAATCCGTTTCGGCACGAAGCTCATATTACGGCGCAGCAGCCGAAGATCGTAATCCGCGCCGTGGAGCACGATTTCCTTGTTCGCCAGTGTTTCACGAAGCGGCCCAAGATCGACATTCGCCAGCGGATCGACGATGACATCGTGACCCGGAACGCTGATTTGAAGCAGACAAAGCTTTTCGCGGTAGCAATGAAGACTGTCCGCTTCGGTATCGACCGCGACTCGACCGTGAGGCTCCAGTTCTGTGATTAGATCGGCCAAACCGCGTGCGGACGTAATCACGCTTCGCGAAACTCCAAATCCCAATTCCCAAGCTCCAAACAAATCCCAAACACTGAATTTCCCAATACACAAAACGCAGCGGCTCTGATCTTTTGAAGTTTGGCTTTTGAAAATTCCCTGGGATTTGCGTTTTGGGTTTTGGGATTTTGTTTCACTTTAGTCCGCTCAGGAGAAGCTCGGCGTTGGTTTTCGTGTTGTTCAAGTTGTCGATCAATTTTTCCATCGCTTCAATCGGCGGCAGTGCGGCCATTGCTTTGCGTAACTGTTGCACCCGCTCCCATTCATCCGGATGATAAAGCAATTCCTCGCGCCGCGTGGCCGAGAGCAGAGGATGAATCGCGGGATAAAGCCGTTTTTCCTGCAGCGCGCGGTCGAGATGGAGCTCCATGTTGCCGGTGCCTTTGAATTCCTCGAAGATCAATTCGTCCATCCGGCTGCCGGTTTCGGTCAACGCGGTGGCGAGAATCGTAAGACTTCCTCCCTCTTCGACATTACGCGCGCTCCCGAAAAATTTCTTCGGCTTGGTCAACGCCTTGGCTTCGACGCCGCCCGACATGGTCCGTCCCTTGCCCGGCTGCAAACTATTATAACCGCGCGAGAGACGCGTGAGACTGTCGAGCAGGATCACGACGTTTTTTTTCATTTCGACTAAACGTTTCGCACGCTCGAGCACCAACTCCGCAACCTGCACGTGCCGCTGCACGTTCTCGTCAAAATTGGAATGGTAAATCTGGCAATCGATCTCGCGCTCCAGATCGGTCACTTCTTCCGGCCGCTCGTCCACCAGTAGGAGAATCAAAACGATCTCGGGATGGTTCACCCGGATCGCTTTCGCGATTTCCTTGAGCAAAATTGTTTTGCCAACGCGCGGCGGCGCAACAATCAATCCGCGCTGACCGTGACCGAGCGGCGCAAGAAGATCGACGCCCCGAGCGCAGATCGAGTTGGTTTTTGGATTCTCGAGCATGATCCGGCCTTGCGGGAATTGTGGAGTGAGTTTTTCGAAATCGGTCGGCTCGGTCCATTTCTCGGCCGGTTCGCCTTCAATCGTAAGAACGTCATCGAGCACGAGACCTTTCTCGCGGTCGCGCGGAAGGCGCAGCTTGCCACGAAGCTCTTGCCCGGGGCGCAAACGATAGAGCTCGATTGCGGCTCGGGGAACGTAAACGTCTTCCGGGACTGGCAGGAAATTCAGCTCCGGATAACGCAACACTCCAAACGAATCACCGACTTGATCGAGAAACCCTTCACCGGTAATCGTCGCGCCCTGGCCGAGCGCGGCGCGCGCAATGTCGAGAATATGATAGTGCCGCGTGCGCGCGGGATGCAGATGGAGATTGAAGTCGCGCGCGACGGGAAAAAGATCGTCGAGCTTTTCCAACTCGTTGATGCTCAACTCAGTCCGAGCCGGACTGGCGATTTTTGCTGTAGTGGCGGCCGTGCCGGCCGCTTCCTTCGAATTTGTAGCCGCCACGGTCCGAGCCGGACTGGCATTAGCCTCTACACTTTCGTTTACTTCGTCCATTTTTCCTGACGCCAAAGCTCCACCAAACTCGCGGCCTGGTTCGCCAGCACAGACTGGTCGCCGTTGTTCCAAACAACGTGATCGGTGCGCTTAATCTTTTCGTCGAGTGGCATTTGAGATTTGATTATTGCCTCGGCGGCTTCGTGCTCGATTCCCATCCTGCGCATGAGATTGGCCAGCTGGATATCGGGCGAACAGGCGACGACGACCACTCGGTCGCAGAGAGTTTCACCAGCGGTTTCATAAAGAAGAGGAATGTCTGCAAAGAAAAATTCGGAAGATGTGCGGTGCTTGTCCGCTTCAGTTCCCCATTGCCGGCGAATCCGGGGATGAAGAATCTTTTCGAGCGCCTGCTTTTTGGCGGCGTCCTGGAAGACTATCGCTCGAAGAGCCGTCCGGTTCAAGTCACCGCTCGGGGAAAAAATGCTGAGAGTGAACTCGTCGAGCAGCTCCTGTTTAACTTCCTCAACATCGACCAGATCGTGAGCCGCCTGATCGGCATCGAAAAACCTGGCGGTGGGCAGGATCTCGCGCAGACATTGGCAAAAAGTGCTTTTGCCGGTGGAAACTCCCCCGGTAATCCCGATAGCTGGCATCTATTCCGTTATGTGGCTTGTGTCGGTATTCCACGGAAAGAAGACAAGAACAATCTTTCTTATTGCCAGCGTCGCGATAGAATCCGGACGCTGATGCCCTACATCAAACCAGAGAGGCGAAATGCGATTCTCGCCGGAGCGAAACCTCAGGATGCGGGCGAGCTTAACTTTGCCATCACCGTGCTGGTCGATAATTTTTTGAAAGACAAGGGCGAGATCCGGTATTCCCATCTAAACGAGGTGATCGGGGCGCTTGATTGCGCGAAGCTGGAGTTGTATCGTCGAGTCGCAGCACCCTACGAAGACGAAAAAATCGCTGAGAACGGCGACGTTTACCACTCCAACAAGAAATCCGCCAACTAGTTTGGCTAACAAATCGACTACTTCTTGTAAGCGGGAATTTCCCGTAACACTGGCGGCTCAACTATCTCCTCTTCTTCTTCCGCGTGGTTAACCGGTTGCCCGGCCGGATTTACGAGTCGCGCCGTTACGAAAATAATCAGGTTCCGTTTGATGTGTTGGTCGACATTGGTCCGGAAGAGCCGGCCAACGAGTGGAATATCTCCGACAATCGGTGTCCGATCTTCAACTTTTTGAACGTCTTCGCGCATTAATCCACCGAGGACGACAGTCTGTCCGTCCCACACGCTGACGCTGGTTGTCACTTTGCGGGTACTGAAGATCGGCTGGTTGATTACGTTATCCGTCAGCGTGATGGACTCAGTCGACATCCCAAGAAGTGTGGATGGAGAAAATCCGAGCAGCGCAGGATTCACGGTCTTGATTGGGCTGCCGTAGTTAATGAAGCCTTCGAACTCCACCACCTGCGGAACAAGATTCAAATCAATCGTGACGCCGTCTGGTCCAACGACAGGCTCGACTTCCAGTGTCACGCCGGTGTTTCGCGTCTCGAAATTAGAAGGAGTCGACGGCCCAACCACCGGTAAAGCAATGGTGGTTGTAGTCGAACTGGTGGTGCCGTGGCTTTGGATGTCCGGAACCTTCGGTTCCGTGAATTGCGTCGGATAACGAAATTCTCGCACGATCTCAATCACCGCGCGTTGACCGCTCTTGGTCGTAATCTTCGGGGCGGAAAGAAGATCGATTCCCTTCTTTTGATTCAACGCGCGGATGACGACCTGAAACTGCGGGTCGGTGAAGACGCCGGCCAGACCAAAGATTGCCGGAGCAGTCGAAGACAACCCTGCCGCGGGAGATAAAAGCGCGTCGATCGCACCGGCGCTGATCGCGAATTCGCCGCCGCGGTTTCCTGCCGTCACCGGAAATTGCCCGACGGGATGAGTGCTTCCCGGCGGAACGAACGGCCAATCTGCTGAATTTACAGGTGCGCCGGTTCCGGACGTTCCGCCGCTTCCAAAAACCTTGTGGTTGCCGATGTTGAACTGACCGAGAAGCCAATCAAACCCAAGTTCCTTCAAATTGTTTTGATTGATCTCGACAAACTTTGCTTCGATCTCGACTTGTTTCGGACTAGCTGCGCTTGCCTGTTCCACGATCGCATCGACCAACTCAAGATTGTCGGCGGTGTTCCGAACGATTAAGCGGCTGCTTTGTGGCAGAAAATGTGCGCTTGCGCCGGACGGAAAAGGCACGCCCTGACTTTCCAAAAATTCCCTGGCCCCTTCGCGATTCACAAGCTGATGTCCGCCAGTTGATTCCTGCGTGTCTTTCCCGGTACCGGTCACTCCGGCAGCCGGACCAGTCGGTGTCCCGGTCTTGTATGCGCTTTGTTCGAGCGCCGAAGGCCCGAGATTCACGCTCGTGCTGATGAATCCGGGCGGAACGCGATATTCTTTCGTAATCAAGTCGTTACTTTGTTCGGTGATCGGAATGATCGACACCGCATACGGTTCCACTTTTACTTTCAATCCCGCCTGATTTGCGATGTATCGCAGCGCTTCACCTAACGGGATCTGGTTAAGCGTAATGGTGATACGCGCGTCGGCAGGTGAAATGGCAGAAGATGGCACAACCGCCGGAGCGACGATTGGCCGCGCAGTCGCCGGGGTCGTCACGGCGGTTGGTGGCGCTGCTTCAGGCGGAACGCTCGGAGCAGCACCCGGCCCGTTCGGTTGCGCAGGCTCAACCGGAATAGGAGGTGGAGCGATCTGGCCGAGCGGAGCGAGACGCAAAACGATGTCGATGCCTTTCTTCTCGTCAGGATTCGGATCATTGGCCGCGGCTTGTTGACGAAGAAAATCAATCGCCTCGCGAACACTCGCGTCGCGAAATTCGACCCGCGGAATGATAATGGAGTTTAATTTCTGCGTGATCCGCGCGGTGCCGGTCACGTCGCGTTGAAACGATTCGGCAAATGGCTCGACTGTCCTGCCAGATTGTTTAACCGGTTGCTCCCAACCTTTCTCGACCTGCCAAACCGCACGGGCGCGCGTTTCGCTATAGGCTTCCTCCGCGTAATTGTATTTCGTGTTCTCGACCTTCTCCTCGCCGTGGCGCGCGGCCGTGTTGTAGGGATCAATCGCCAGAACTTGTTCGTATTTCTTGAAAGCGAGATCGTAGCGGCCGGAATCGAAATAACCCTGGGCGTCCGCCAGTAGTTTTTTCACTTCCTCTACTTTTTCGACGAACTTCGGCCCGATCGTCCGGTTGAAGTAGCCGGGTTGTTGCAAATGCGCGAGTAACTCCATCGCCGGTCGGCAATTCGGATCGTAGCGGTCTTCCAGCACTTCGCGCACAATCGATTCGGCATCGGCGTAATTGCCGCCCGCGATGTCCTGCTCGGCGAGCTTGACTCCACTGTCACAAAATCCAGTCAGCGCTTCATCGTGCGCATTGGCGGACGTGACGGCATCGGGCAGAAAGTTCAACGCCGTTCGAAATTCATCGTGCGCGAGGCGATAATTTTTTGTGTGCATCCCTGCCTGAGCGCGAGACAGCGCTTCGACTCCATGCGGTAACACCGCCTGCCGGCGTTCGACCTCGCGCTTAGCGATGCGGTCAACGCTCTGAGCGGCAGCGATGAAATGGAAAAGGAGTTGAATGATGACAACGAGGCCGACGGCCAAATGAGAATAACGGAAGGATTGTGTGTTCATGGGGGGATTGTCTTTTCATGAGGGGATATTTAAGGATTGGATAGGCCAATTTCGATCGGCTCGTCTGCCCGCTGCGAGTTCACGATCACCGCTTTGGCCGGTCCAACGTCTATCAGCTTATATTTGATGCGCTCCTGCGGTTTCAATGAAAATTCCTGATCTTTTCGGACCTGAAACTCCTGGTGTCCGCTCCACGTGTAAACGAACGTCGCGACCGACTCGGGCGACGTAGCCACCATTTCTTTTACGAGTGTGAGCTGCTGGTGCGTTTCCTCCTGCACCAGAGTCAATTCGGAAACATCGACGTTGGTGCCGTATTTATTCCGGTGATATTTCTCGACAAATTTCGCCACCTTGAAACGAGTTCCCCTGATCGAGTCGCCGACTTTCACGAATTGCGTCGGCTGTTTCATGTCGGTGGGGTTGATCGCATAGGTGTTACCAACCCACGACGAAAACATGAGGCCAAACGGGTCTTCCATAGCGGATTTGAGTTTTAGTTTTGTGTAGTAATCAGAATGGGAACTGGGATCCGTCGGATTGGTTTGGCCCGCCCACTCGTCCAGATTATTGAATCCGTCATTGTCGGGATCCTGCTCGAGAACGTCCGCGTCGGCGATCGGCAGTCCAAATTGTTCCAGCCATTCGTTTGGAACGGGCGGATGCAGTTCGGTGCTCTGTAGCGTCGCCGGAAATCCGTTGGCGCCGATAAAATGCTTTTCCGGAACAAATAGTCCCGACCGCCCGAAGGTCCATTGGGCCGGCTGATGCAGCTTTTCGATCGCTGCATCCAACTCCTGCGCTTTCGCCATTGGCGACGCGCTTTTTAGTGTCGGGCCCGGCGGCATGACACCCAGTTGCGACCGAAAACCGGCGGCATTTTTCCAAATAAAAATCGAGCAAACCAAAAGCACGGACGCGGCAGCGATCAGCAACACGCGGTCATAATTTGTGCGAACCCAATTCATAGGTTGGGGAGCGCACGCGCCTCGCGTGCAGTCTTCGGCGCCCCCGCCGAAGACATCTCTTGCGTCCATAACCAGGGATAATCCGCATTAGCATCCACGAGCCCCGAGTCCCATGGATTTCGACAAATGTACGAGAATTTCTCTTCCAGATCGGATTCAGAGCGAATTAGCCGATCAAACGACTCCTTGTCCCACACCGACCCAGGCTCGCCGCGCAATTTGGCAATGCGGTGGGCCGTCGACGATTTGATTCCATGCAAAATTTCCGCCAACGGCCAGAAAATCGACTCACCATTCTCGCTACGATCCTTAATTTGAGGCTCAAGTAGCAAATGCACGTGATCCGGCATCACGCACGCCACATACAGCTCGTATTGCAGCTTCTCATGTCCGTAGCACGTGCTCCGCAATACAATGGTTCGCTCCTCCGGAGTAAGAACTCGCCGCTGGTAAGCGGAGAATGCGATGGCGTACTTTGCCCACGGTCTTTCGAAATGCGGGAGTCTTCGCTTTGAGTAGCGGACTTCCTCTGGGCTTTCCGGCGAGGCGCCGGAAAGAGCACGCGAGGCGCGTGCGCTCCCCGGAGATGCTTCGGCAGCTTCTTTTTTTGTGATCTCGTCCATCGGTTAAAACGTGAAACGAATGAGCTCCACCGAAACGGCGGTTTCAACGCGTTCATTCCCGACGATAAATTTTGTTGCGCCGTGCGGAGTCGCTGCGGCGGCCGCGGTGGCATTGCTTGCTGCGCCTTGCTCTCGCGGCGGTCCTTTTTGTTGTTCGTTGCGGACGTGCAACGTGCGAACGATAAAAAATTGCCGATCGGAGCTCGCGATCTGATTCAATACCTTGCGCAGCGCTGAGGGGGACGCCATGAACGCAAGATCGACAACCGCCCACTCGACGACTTTTGGCGATTCCGTTGAAGCCTTTCGCGCTGCAGGCGAAGCAGCGGCGGCCGGTTCCGCCGGCGCAGTTGGCCGCGTGACAATCGTGATCGCATCCACGCGGTTGTCGATCAGAATATTCACGAGCAATTCTGCCTGATTAAGCTGCTGGCCCAGAAGCGGCGAAGCAGCGGCGTCTGGCAACGCACCCGTGAATTCCTCGAATCCCAGATTAAAATTCTCCGGAAGCTTCACTCGATTGGACCGCGCTCTTTCGGTGACGTTAACAATCGCTCGCCGCAATCGAGATTGAAACTCGTTAGGCGCTAGCGGCGCTAACGGCACGGTCTGCGTTTTCAATTCCTCCTTTGTCTTGTTCAGGGTCGCGCCGTAATTCGTCAGTGCCGCCTGGGTCTTGCGAAAATTATCCTCGTTCGGAAATGGATTGAGATGTTCCAGGCGCGTTCGTTCAGTCGCGACCTCGTTGAACCGCGCGCAAGCTTCTGCGAATTGACCTTTGGCGTAAAACAGAAACCAGAACGCGGGCAGCAGGCTCACCGCAAACGCGATCACAAAATTCCCGAGCCACCGGTTTTCTCGATACCAATTCATGGCAATTTCACTGGTCTCTTCAGATCGAGTCGCAGCTCGTAAGGGAAGGCCCATTCCGTCTCATTCGGAATTGTCGATTTAATTGCTCGCGCCTGATTGTTGGAATCGATATTGAAGAACGGCGAGCCGGCCAGATTTCGAAAATAGTCGACCACCACACCCTGTTGCTTGGCGTTATATAAATAGAGACCGCGCAAAAGGAGGCCGTCGATCGTCGGACCTTTGCCAGGCGGTCTCCGTGGCGCGGGAGCCTGCGCATTTTCCGTGGCTGTTTTCTGGTCCACGTCTACCGGTCTTCCGCCCGATGTCGGAACCAGCTCGGTGATCCAAATGTTTTCCTGGGGCAGGCGCGCGTTTAAGTCATCAAGAATCTGCGTCCAGAAGGATCTATCGTTAATCGCCGCAACCAATGGAGAGCTCACCGCGTCCAACGACAACGCCTGTTGACGCACCTTGTCGATCTTTGCCTCGGCCGCCCGCATCGGGGCGTTAATCTCTTTGATTTTTTCCGCGCCGGCGCGAATGACTTGCGAAGAGAGCGCGTAATAGAATACCCAGGCAAGGACAGCAAGAACAATCGCAGCCGCCGCCATCACAAAAAACGGCCGACGTTTTTCAAGCTCCTGCCGCTGCGCAACAACTGCCGGACGCAAGTTGAGCGATATCAGACACTTGCCGTCTGAGCGCAATGCCAACCCGACCAGCTCGCCAAGTAAATGCGCCGAACCTGTTAACTCTTCAACTGGCGCCGATGGGGCAACCGCAACATTTCGAAGCGGATTGAAAAAATCGATCGGTAGCCCAAGTTTACTGGAAAAAAATTCCCGGACTCGCGGCATGCTCGCTCCTCCACCGCCGAGAAAGATTCGTTCGGGCGGATTGCCCAGTTGCTGAACTCGATAGTGTCCGATCGAGCGCATCAATTCCGCGTGCAAACGCGTCAGGGTCGAGAGCGCAATTCTTGAGACGCGCACTGCTTCATTGTCCGCCGCGTCACCGCCCAGTTGCTCCAGACTAACTGCGCCGCACTGCCGTTTCCGGAACTCCGCGGCCGCGAAAGGTTCATCAAATTCTCTGGCGATCGCTGCGGTGATGGACCCGCCGCCAATTGGAATGGTGCGCGAGAAAAAGCTGTCTCGTTCGATGAAAAGTAAATTCGTCGTGTGCGCTCCGATGTTAACAAGCAACGAGCAGCCGGTCAGATTTCCGTAATTATAACGAAACGCGTTGTAGCGGGCCATTGGAGCAACGTCCACAATCAACGACTTCAGTCCGGTTTCCTCGATCGCCGTATTCACTTCGCCAAGCAGATCGGCCTTGATGGCGACGAGCATGAGTTGAACTTGTCTATTCAGCCCGCCGTCAATGAGCTGATAATCCCAAATCACTTCATCGATCGGAAACGGCACGTTTTGTTGCGCTTCAAAAGTAATGATTCGCTGAATTTTCTGTTCTTCGATTTGTGGCAAATCCACAAAGCGCACAAAGACCGACTGACCTGTTAGGGAATAGCTAACCTCCGCACCTTTAAGCTGCAGTTCGTCTACCAGCTCGCGCAGAACGACACGCATCTGCGGTTGGCGCAGGGCTTCTCCCGCAGGGTCAGCCAGAATTTGCCGGCGAAAATGGTCTTGCAGTTCAATCGTGCCGTTAGCGTAAACGCGAAAAATTCCCAAGCCTACGCTCTGTGATCCTAGGTCTAGAGTGATGACTCGCCTGGACTTGGCCATGAACTGGAGGGGATCTGGGGTTCGACTGTCAGGCCCATCTATTGGGCCTTTATCAGTCTTACCGCATGAAACGGTCCGACAGCCAGTCAAAATTTTCACCAACGAGGCGCGTTCCCGAAACCTAACCGCGTCGGCGACGGCGGAGTACGCCAAACGTGCCGGCGCAACCGGAGCCAAGAAATAGCATCGCGATTGTCGAAGGCTCCGGTACCGCGGCCGCAGCACGGGCCTTGCGAGTTCTTTCTTACGGATCGCATTTTCACGGCGAGCCACTTGAGCCTATTTTTGGCCACTGCCCTGACAAGTATCAGGGCAACGCAGGCGGAGCGTTGGAATGGTGAGGAGGAATTCCGAGGGCGCAGCGTAGCTGATGAAAATCGACCGGCTTGGTCAGGTAAAAATCACATCCCGCCCGCAGGCCGCGTTCACGTTCCACGACCTCAGTTCGCCCCGTAACCGCAATCGCTTTTAAGCCGTGAAGTCGTTTTGCTTCGACCACGAGATCAAGACCATCTCCGTCTGGTAGATTAAGATCACTGATTAGCGCATCAAAGCTCATCGCGGCCAGACGACTGCGCGCATCCTTCATGTTCTTGGCGATCACGGTTTGGCAGCCGCAACGACTCAACAGCGTGGCTAATACCGTTCGGGTGTCACAGTGATCTTCGACGACCAGTATACGCATCTTACCACCTCCGTTTATCTGAAGTCTTGGTTACAGGTTTGTGCGATCTTGTGCGAGCATTTTCCATGACAGATTCAGCCAAGGATCACGATTGGGCAGCGCGGTCAATCGGAGTCGTTATTGTCCGTCTTCCAACGGCTGGCGCATCACTTCGAGTGCGGCACAGGCATCCGCCGAACTAACTTCCGCGGAAAAAGCTCAGGCGTTCCGGCGGCGACGGAACGCGATCAACGCGGCAAGGCAACCCGAGCCAAGAAACAGCATCGCGATCGTCGATGGTTCTGGCACCGCTGACACTGTGCCCGGACCGGGAGCCGGCACCGTCGGGTCCAGCAAAGCGCCGGGCTGGTTATGATCCAGCGTCGGAGCTCCACTCGGATCTCCATTGGTGATCGGCAGAATCGTGAAGCCGGCATTGTTCGGGCTGACCTTTTGGAGTTGCGGGTCGGCATGCACCGTCAGCGCAGCCGACGCCAGGCAGAGACAGCCAGCTAGAGTGCAAACAAGATACTTCCCTCGCATCGTCGCGATTATATCAAAAGCGACAATTTTGCGTCAATGTGATTTTCATTCGATTCGCTGGCGTCGAAATTCCCGGAATCCGTAACCCGGCAGAGCTGAAAGATGGAGTTTGGCAATCGATTGGACAACGCGCTCCATGTTCGATTGATTGTGGTATGGACCGGGTTGCTCGGATGCTCCTGCTCGTCGCGGTCTTTGTTTGGTTGCTCGACGCGGACGTTTGCAACGGCGCGACATTGGCCGGTCAAACCGTTCCACCGGGCGCGACGCTCGATATCACGTTCCCGATCGACAAATATTTCCAGGATTACGCCGCTGCCGGCGGAAATCCACGGCCGACTACCGGCCATGCATTGATCAGTTTTCCAAAAGGATTCGATCCCGCGCGGACGTGGCCGATTTTAATTGTGGTCTCGACCTCGGACTATCATCGCACCAACGCGATGGACGCGCCGTTCTATCAGGAGTCGGGTATTAGTGAAAGTTGGATTGTGCTCGCAGCCGACGCGACGATTGGACCGCGCGAAGATTCGGAGGCGTGGCGGGTGGCGCTTGTCGGCGCAGCGCTTCAACTGCTTCACAAGGATTGGCCGCAATCGGCGCACTGGCCGGTTGCGTTCGGCGGACTTTCCGGCGGCGCCAAACGAAGCGGTTTTCTCGCCGCCATGCTGGCCAGCACGAATCCGGTCAAGATCTGCGGATTTTTCCTCGCCGGAATCAACGACGATCGGATCAGCGTTGCTTACAAGACGTATCATCCCCCACCCAGTTTCTTGAATATTCCAATCTGGCTCAGCAGCGGCACGGGTGATTCGATCGCCCCGTCTTTCAAAAACGAGCACGTCCGCGCCTCGCTGGTAAACACAGGGTTCAAACACGTTCGGGTCGAATCGTTCTCCGGCGGCCACGAAGTCGACCCGGCGCAAGTCCGCCTCGCGCTACGCTGGTTTCGCCAGCTCGGAAACTTCTGATCGCGAAAGGCTTGTTGGCGTGTTTGATGCTGTTTCTTCGAAACGAAATGAAAATGCTCGCGATGCTGCTCTTGGTTGGGGTCGCCGTGGCATACTATTTCGGGTACGGGCCGGACGATCTGATTCCATCGTTTCAGACGAACACACCACCGCCGAAGGTCAGACATTCAGCACCGGCACCGGCACCCGCACCCGCCGAACAAACCCATACCGCTGCGCCGGTGCGAAATAATAGCAACCACGCGACTGCGGACGAGGGTGCGTTGGAACATCGCTGGAAGCCGTAGCGCGGCCTCGCCCTCCACAAAGTACCGACAGAGTCCGACAAACTCAGCTGGCGTAATCGACACTTAAGCTGCTCGTTCTCCTTGCCAGGAATTAGGAATCCCTGAGGCGGATTTCTCCCCGTGTGATTGCAGTTTAATCATACAAAGCGCGGCGTTGTGGCCAGGCGAGCGATGCCGCGCTTTTATTTTAGTCGAGACGTCTCGAGACAGCTTGCTTAGACGTCACTGACCAATCCCGAATCCGCAGGCGTGAACATGTAATTCGTGGATCCATCGTCGTATGTCATTGGTTAAGAAGCCTGCTGGAAAAATGGTAACCCGCTTCCTACCTCACGGATGAAAACTCAATAAAGCGATGATGCACGCTAGCCGCGTTGGGAAACAATATAGATCACATCATCAAGTCGCCGCCGTTGATGTCGAGGGATGTGCCGGTGATGTAACCGGCGGCCTCGGAAGCGGCGAAACAAATCAAGTCGGCGACTTCGAGCGCGGTGCCGAGGCGCGGCACGGGATAGCTCGCGGCGAGGCGCTCGAGCAACTCGTCCGAGGCATGTTCGCGCGTCAGCTCGGTATCGATCATGCCTGGGCAAATGGCGTTCACGGTGATGCCGAACTTGCCGAGCTCCTTCGCTGCCGCGCGCGTCAGTCCGAGCAATCCGGCCTTCGATGCCGTGTAGTGCGCGCCGCCGAGCGTGCTCACCATCCGGCCGCCCGAGGACGAGATATTAATGACGCGGCCGTAGTGCTGGGCGCGCATCGCCGGAAGAACGGCTTTCGTCATCAAGAACGGCGCGGTGAGATTAACCTCGATCGCTCTGCGCCATTCTTCGGCGGTGAGATCGGGGAAGCGTGTCGACAGTGGAAGCGCGGCATTGTTGACGAGGATGTCGATCCGCCCGAAGCGTTCGAGCGTGCGCCGCGCGATCTCTTCGGGGACACCGTCCGCCGCGACGTCGCCCGGCACGGCGAAGGCGCGCTCGCCAATTTCCTTCGCCAGCACCTCGGCGCGTTCGCGGTTGCGGACATTCACCGCGACCGCGGCGCCGCGCTCGTGCAAACGCGCTGCGGCAGCCCGTCCGAGGCCGCGCCAGGCACCGGTGACGAGGGCGACGCGCCCCGCAAAATCAGCGTTCTCCATCAGGAGGATTGTTTCACCGTGCCTGAGCTCCGCGCACTTTCACGAACGCCGCGATCTGTTTTCATTTCAGCCTTATAATTCATCCTTCAACCTTGCCGCGCAGCGGCCTGCCGCTGGGCCATCAATTGGTTAATTCGATCACTTCGTCACAGGTAAATCCATGTTGTGCATGACTGCGATACCCCAATCGTCGCCCTGTTTTGTCGCGATGAGCATGAGCAGCCCTTTGCGAAGTCCCATGTCGCGGCCGTTTTGCACCGCTCCGGTCTGGGTCCAGGTAGCATCGACAGAAGCCACGTCAGGTCGGAGAAACCGAATTCTCGTATCCAGTACCTTGAGCTCAGCGTGCTTAAATGACGGGATAGGACCCGCCCCGTCGCCTTCCAAGAGTGGCCGGTGAAACTCTTCGATCGCTTTGCGTCCATGCGCGGTCATTCCCCAAACGTTTGTGAAATCAGCGTCCTCGTGGAAGACCATAGAAAACGCATGGGCGTCGAGCTTGGCGAAAGCTTCACCCATTGCCGCGACTAACTCGCGAACGGGCTTTTCATCATTGGCCTGCGCCGTGGAATCTGCTCCGCGGCTTAGAGATGAGATTGCGAACACAACGAGCGTTATAGCAAAACGAAGTCCGAGAGAACATTTCATGGCGGTGTGGGATTCTGCTGCGGATTGTAATCAAGCCAGAACTGACCACCAACATTTTCCTTTTCTTCGATCAGGCGCGGACGTAAGACCGGCATCCGGGCAGCGCCGGTCCCGGGGGTTCCGGTGAAAATTTCTATGAGAATAAAATTGTTCGTTGCCGTTGCCATTTTAATTCTGAACACGCCAATCTCGCGCGCGCAGGATGACAAAAAGATCGCCGCCGATAATATCGAGTACAGCCGTGAGTTTTACGCCGGCGTTCATCTCGTCGCGATTGCGTCGTTGCCGGTTTTGTTTGCCTACGATCGATACCCGGACAACGGGCCGGAACGGATTCGTTCCGACGAAGGGACCTTCGCGCGCAAACACGGAAAGCCCTGGCTGAAGTCGAGCGATTGGGGCGAGAGCGGACAACCGGCAAGCAAGGAGATGGCGCGCAAATTTGAGGGCTGGATCAAATTGATCAACACGGCGTTTAATCCCCCGCCAGGCGCGATCAAATTGCTCAACCGGTCTGAAGAAGATGGCCGCGCGCAATGGTTCTTTGAAGCGCGTTCGCAAAATCAGAAGGGAACTCCGACCCGATGGCGGTTCGCCAAGCCGCTTTACGACAAGAACGAAAGCGTGTTGCTGCACAGCTTCGACGCGTCGTTGAAGCTCGAGGGCGACAAAGTTGTTCCCGCGGCCGCGGCGAACCCGGTGAAGCTGAGCTTTGGTTATCTCGTGCCGGTTAACGGAGGCGAATTCGAATTGTCTGAACGCGCGTGGGAAGATTTGGAATCACCCAAAGACGTGCCGCCGGTTGAGCCGAAAATCGGACTGAATCCCAAAGACGCTGAGGGTTACATCAATCGCGGCAACATCCGCAGACATAACGGCGATACCAACGGCGCGATCGCCGACTTCGGACGCGCGATCGGTCTCGATTCCAAGTCGTCGGATGCGTATTACAGTCGGGGCGTTGCCAAAAGAGATAAGCGCGATTTTGACGGAGCGATCGCCGACTTCAATCATGCGATTGAGCTAAAGTCGAACGATCACGAGTATTTCAACGACCGCGGCATTGCCAAGCGCGGCAAGGGCGATAACGACGGAGCGATTGCCGATTACACGAAGTCGATCGAATTGGACCCGAAAGATGCGGAGTTCGCTTATTTTAATCGCGCGCTGGCGAAGAATTCCAAGGAAGACAAAGACGGGGCGATCGCGGATTACAACAAGGCCATCGAGTTGAATCCGAAGAATGCCAACGCTTTCAACAACCGGGGCAACGTCAAAAGAGCCAAGGGCGATTTGGATGGCGCCATCGTCGATTTCAGCAAGGCAATCGAAATCAATTCGAAGATCGCGCTGATTTATAAGAATCGCGCCGACGCAAAACGGGCAAAGGGCGACGCGGCCGGTGCAGACGCGGATCTTAAGAGTGCCGAGGAATTGAACACGTCGCAGTGAGGCTCAAGATTACTCGTTCTCGTTTTGTTTTTTGACCGGATGCGTGCTGACGACTTGCGATTTGTCGCCCGGGAGAAGTTCGCATTCGCCTTCGGCGTCGAACCAAACGTGGTAAACGCCGCCGGGCGAATCAGCGTTATCTTCATTTTCCTTTTCAACTTCGCCGTACTTGCCGACTGCCGTTGAAGGATCGCGAGTTCTGACCTGAAACTGCGATCCCTCGCTGACAACAAACCGTGTTGCTGAGGTCCATTTCACGATTTCGGGAGCGTTGGAGTTCTGACGCACTTTCGAATCGGAATCGTCTTTCTCCTCGGTGGAATCGCCGCCGAGATCTTTCAGCAGCTTGCAAAAATCGGGAACAGCGTGACAACGCAGTTCGGGCGTTTGCACCAGATAAGCCCGCCGGTTTTCAATTCGATAAATCACGTTCTCGAGCATGTGACGATCGCTCCGCGAGGAAATGCCGACGTGTTTTGAGTCAGGCGACCAATGCGCGTAGTAAGCATCCGGCGCGGTATCGAGATCGGTGGCAACTTCTTCGAGTCGACCGATTATTTTCTTGGTTTGTGCGTCCATCAGATAAACGCCGAATTCGTCTCTCTTGCGTTCGCTCGAAACGATCGAAAATTTCTTGTCGGGTGATTTTCCATCTTTGACCACGAGATATTCTCCCGGTTTGTAGTCGTATTCTGACGTGGCTTGAACTTTACCGGCAAATGCCAATGCAAAAGACGCAATGACGACGAGTCGAATCGAATGACGAGGATTTTTCACCACGAAGGGCGCGGAGGTCACGAAGGCCTCTGTACCTTCTGAGGCGTCCGCGGATCAAGACATAATCTGGGCCGCCCTGAGTCCGCGAGCTGTTTGTTAGGCCGACGTTTTACTGATTCCGGGCAGGCTTACGCGGCAAGATTTCCAGGATTTGGATCGAAGCCCGGTCAGAACTCTGAGCAATTCATCACGATCCGGCCGCGGCAAATGTCACTGTGACAAACGAGTTTGCACTTCTCCGGCACGACTATTGACCCGCAAACCGGACACAACGTCCCGTGTGGGGCGCCGGCGGAGACGTTGGTGGTTGTTTCGGTTTCCGAATCGGGAGCCCGCTCGGGATTCAATGGCGCGAGCGCGAGAAGTTAGTTTCCTCGTAGCCCGCTCCGACGTTGATTTGCAAGTGGTCGTCGCCGACGCCGCCCATGATGTAGGAACTGAATGTGTCGCCGCCAAATTTCCCACTGGCGTGTCCGTACATGAAACCGACTTCGCCGCCGGTCCAGGTCAGCGACGCTTTTTCGAACGCCATCGAGTCAACGGAGGAATATTCCTTGCCGTCTTTCGGATCTCTCACCGGACCTGAAACCGCATTGTTTTTTTGGCGCGGCTCCGCACTGACCAGAGCAGTCGGCAAATTCCCAACCGGCGCGGTCCCCATTCGACCCAATGGAGTCGAACCGGGCAGACGACCGGCTAAATAATCCGTCATTGGCAAATTGCGAAGCAATCCAGAGGTATCGACGTTGGCAAAAAGCTCGGGACGATAGAATCCAAAGACTGGATCGAAATCTCCGGCGCGCGATGTCTGACCGGCAAAGACTCCCGCGGCAATCAGACCAATAATCGCGACCGCACGTTTCATTACCCGGGAATTGACAACCGAAATCATATCAGCACCAGCGAAATTTTGCATCTCCCGATTCAACCTATTGAGAGACCACGAGTTGCGCTGAATTTTCACTTTTCCTCCAAGTGGACCCGGTGGAGCAGGCGATGGGCAAACGGAGCCAGCATTAACCCGGAGATGCCGATGAAGGCGAGCCCGGAGAACAAGGCATAAAGCGACGCAAAAATTTTCGCTGCGTCTGATTTCAGCGGATCGACCGGGCCCATCCCTCCGAGAATCATGGACGCATTCAAGAGCGAATCGATCCAGCTCAGGCCTCCGAGCCAATGGTATCCAACCACGCCGATGGCCAGAGCGATTCCAACTACAATCAGCGCTACGACAAGATGGCGTCCGACGCGCCGCAGAAACTTAGGCCGGCTCAACAATGGCTGAGTTCGATGTTCGTAAACGAGCAGCATCTTCACAGGCTAAGGTGATTGGCTCTCCAATTGACGGATTTTCTCCGCCGTGACTGGATTTGGATAAATCCGCTCAATCTCGCGATATTCTTGGAGCGCATCGGCTTTCTTCCCGGCCGACTGCAACGAAAGCGCGCGCTGCAAATGTCCTTCGGCTTCGGTTTTCAACCGATCGCACAATGAAAAGAGTGAGACGAGATACCGCCACAACGGTTTCTGCGTGTCTGCAGTCGGTTCCGAGTAGCGCGTGCGAAAAGTCTCCAGAGTTTTGCGCGCAGACGGTGTGTCTTTGGCCGCAATGTCTCGTGTCACTTCATCGACGATCCCCAGCGCGTCGACTGTCTGTATTTCCGCGAGACACTCGTAGTAGGTCACCTCGTATCCCAGCACCGCCCGAAATTCGCGTGCCTGATTTGCCAGTAATGTCACATGGGCCGAGACCGACGGCGGCAAATTTCGCACCTGTTCCAGACGGTCGACCTCGCGGAAATTTCCCGTCGCGTCCCGGACCTGACCGAAGACGAAGTCTATCTTCTTCTTGAAGTCGGCTATGATTTGACGCTTTAGATTAGGATCAATTTTGCGAGCGCCACCCGGTGCAGAGGGGGCTGTCGACGTTCGGGGCAAAGGCGATGATTCGCGGCGGGCCGGCTCCTCGGCTTCCAGTTGAGGAGCCGGGGAACTGGACAGTTCCAGATTGTGCCTCGGAGTTTCAACGGACGGACCTGGGGTCGATGCCGGCACCGGCGGCGTTAACGTCGGCATCAGGGTTGGCATTCCCATCGGCGTCGATCGCAACATTGGCGTGCCAGTTGGTCGTTGAATTGCGGTGGCCGTTGGTGACGGCACTGGTGTTGGTGATTGTGATTGTGATTGTGATGGTGATGGTGATGGTGATGGTGATGGTGATGGTGACGGCCGCGGTGTTGGCGTCGGACTGGGGCTGGGGTTCGGTGTTGGAGTCGGCGTCGGGGTTGGACTCGGACTTGGTTCCGGTGTCGCCGTGGGCGTCGGACTCGGTGTCTGTTCAGGCGTCGACGTTGCAGTTAGCGTAGGCGTCGGCGACTCCTCTGACGGCTGCGCCCGAGTCTCCGTTTCTTCGGCAGGCGAAGGCGTTGCCCTTTCGCCTGAACTTGATCCGGGTTCCGACCACCCGCCGGCTCTTTCGCCGTTTACGAAGTTTGCCTGTAATCGAGTGTTCCCCTGTCGCCTTATCACTGGCCCTTCAAATTTTCCGCGGACCATTTTGCCGGTGTAACTGTTGACGAAACTACCGAGCCGATACCAGGTGAGCGTGCCCTGTCCGGTCGCGTATCCGTTTAAGTCTCGAAGCCCCGACCAGGTTACATCCTGGGCGACGCCGCGCAGACTGTTCCACACAATGGTCTTATCGTCTTTGGTGCGTTGATATCTCGCGGCAAGGGCGCCATTTGCAAACAGCAACAGAATCGCAGCGCAAAGTAGAAGGCGTCGGGCGCTCACAGCAGGCTTCGTTTAATTCGAGCCAGCACTCTTTGACGCATTCCGGAAATATTCAATCGTCTTCTTGATTCCCTCGTCGAATTCCACCTTCGGTTCCCAATCGAGAATCTTTTTCGCGCGCGAGATGTCCGGTTGACGGACCTTGGGATCGTCCTCTGGCAGCGGCTTGTATTCAATTTTCGATTTCGCGCCAGTAATGCGAATGATTTGTTCGGCGAACTGTTTGATCGTCATCTCGCGCGGATTGCCGATGTTGACCGGTTCGTGAAAGTCGCTCATCGCGAGCCTGAAGATTCCGTCGATCAAATCGGACACATAACAAAACGAGCGGGTTTGCGACCCATCCCCGAAAACAGTGAGAGGTTTTCCAGCGAGCGCCTGGCCGATGAACGCCGGGACGACCCGTCCGTCGCGCAATCGCATTCGCGGCCCGTAAGTATTGAAAATTCGAACGATCCTCGTGTCGACTTTGTGATAGCGGTGGTAGGCCATGGTCATCGCCTCGGCGAAACGCTTCGCTTCATCGTAAACACCGCGCGGCCCGATCGGGTTCACGTTGCCCCAATAATCCTCCTTCTGCGGATGGACTAGAGGATCGCCGTAGCACTCCGAAGTCGATGCCAAAACGAAAGCGGCCTTTTTGTCCTTTGCCAGCCCAAGTGTGTTGTGCGTTCCGAGCGCGCCAACCTTCAACGTGGGGATCGGCAGCTCGAGGTAATCGATCGGACTTGCAGGCGACGCGAAGTGAAAGACGTAATCGATCTTGTCGTCCGGCAGGAAAATGAAATTGGAAACGTTGTGCTTGATAAAATGGAAATCGGCATTGCCGGCGAGATGCCCAATGTTCGCCGGGTTGCCAGTGATCAGATTATCGATCGCAATGACGCGGTGGCCTTCGCGCAGCAATCGATCAGTCAAATGCGACCCCAAAAAACCGGCACCGCCGGTAACGACCGAAACGGGCTTCTTGGCGCTAGGTGACATAACGAATTTACCTATCGATTGAGTCGAAGAAGCGAGCAAGAACCAATCCCAAATTGATTTCTAGGTGCGAGAATAGCCCAGCGCTTTAGCGCTGGGAATGAATCGGAAATCAGATAAATCCCGCGAGGGACGAAAGACGATTCGCCGCGACCGCATCGATAATTTTGCAATTCTTCCGTCCCTACCGGGACTCACCGAAACTTGGATCATATTTGCCCAGCGTTAAAACGCTGGGCTATTATCATCAAACCATGCGCATTTTATCCGGCATTCAACCCAGCGGTGTGCTGCACATCGGAAATTATTTCGGCATGATGCGGCCGGCCATCGAGCTGCAGAAGCAGGGTGAAACGTTTTATTTCATCGCCGATTATCACGCTCTCACCAGTCTACGCGATCCGAAAGCACTTCGCGAAAATTCGAGGCGGGTCGCGCTCGACTTTTTGGCCTGCGGCCTCGATCCCGAGAAAGCGGCGCTCTTTCGACAATCGGACGTGCCTCAAACAACCGAGCTGGCCTGGATTCTATCAACCATTGCGCCGATGGGATTACTCGAGCGCGCCCATTCTTACAAAGACAAGCTCGCCCGCGGTTTGTCGCCCACGGTCGGTCTTTTCAGTTACCCAGTGCTGATGGCGGCCGACATTTTGATTTACGACAGCGACGCCGTCCCGGTCGGAAAGGACCAGAAACAGCACATTGAGATTACGCGCGATCTGGCAGGTAAGATCAACGAAACATACGGGTTCGAGCCGGACCGGCCCATATTTAAATTGCCCGAACCGCGGATCAATCCCGACACACAGGTGGTTCCGGGAATTGACGGCCAGAAGATGAGCAAAAGTTACGGCAACAACATCGATATCTTCGGAGACGAAAAGGAAATGCGTAAACGCGTGATGAGCATTGTCACGGACTCGACGCCGGTCGACGCGCCAAAAGACCCGGACAAGTCGACGATCGTCCAACTCTACTCGTTGTTCGCGTCGAAAGATGAAACCGAGAACATGCGCGAGCGTTTCAAAAAAGGTGGAACCGGCTACGGCGATTTTAAAAAGGAATTGTTCGAAAGACTTTGGGCCTATTTTGCGTCGATGCGCAAACGCCGGGAAGAACTTCAGCGCGACAAATCATATATCGACAACGTTCTCGCCAAAGGCGCGAAGAGGGCAAACGCAGTCGCCGACCAGGTAATGGCGCGCGTTCGCAAAGCCGTCGGTCTGCGATAAAAAGACCTATTTCGCGAGCTTGACCGCTTCGGATGCAATCTTGTCGGCCGCGCCTTCCATCATCGATTGGGGATTCTGTCCGGCCGCGATTCCGCCGCCGAGAGCCCAACTAGCTGCTACAAGCTCTTGAGGAACTGAACCATGTCGTGATGAAGACTTGTCTCGGCCGAATTGTAGCCCGCCCGGGTCAGACGGACCCGGCCTTCCCGATCGAGAACCACCAGCGCAGGCACGCCGTGCAATCCAAAGCTGTCGTGCACCTTCCCGCCGGCATCGAACGCGAGTGGAATATTGACGTGTCGCCTCTCGATGAATGCTCGAAAACGGTCGGGGGTATCATTCCCGAGCTCGCTGGCCGCGATCACAAATTGGATATCGCGATTGTTTTGTAGTTCCGCTCGCACCGCCGCCAATTCAGGCAGCTCCGCGATACAGGGCGCGCACGACGTTGAAAAGAAATCGATCACGAGAATTTTTCCGGGCGTTGGGCTCAAAGGAACTGGTCCACCACTGACAGGATCCAAAGTGAATGCGGGTGCGGAGGAATCGGCAAACCGGTTGAATTTATGCGCCAACTTGCGCGGGATGTAAAATTCACAATATCCAACCGAACTGACGACCAGCGCAGCAACCAGGCCAATAGCCAAACCGCGCCGGCGCCGGACCAATTTCAGGAACACCAGTCCGATGGCCACTGTCGCCAGCCACAACAACAGGTGCGGCCACAAGAAGGAAACTTCCACCAAAACGAGGCAGCTGAACGCGATTAACGATGGAAGAGCCAGGATTAACGCAGCCAACCAATCTTCCTTGCGCCGACCCAGCCAGACTGCGACCCAAAAAAGTAAGGTTGCTCCGCTCCAATACATGAGGCGAACGTCGTTTGAATAAACCTGCGTGATTCCATAAACGACGATGAGTGCCAGCACTCCAAAGCCGAGCGCCGCAAAACGCAGTTTCCAAATCGATGTCGAATTTCGCTCCATGCTTTTGATTAAGATGCGTCTCCAACGACTTTTGGATTCAGGAATCTGAAATAAATGTCGGCTTCCATCGACTGCCGCTAGATTCAGTAATGGCGACGATCCGGATTCACGTTGTTCCGAATGCGAAGGTGAATGACGTCGTCGGCGAGCATGGACAGGCGATCAAGATCAAGCTTCGGGCTCGGGCCATCGAGGGTAAGGCGAACACAGCGCTAATCGCGTTTGTGGCCGAGCGATTAAAAATTCCTGCGCGGCAAATCGTCTTACTGCGGGGCCAGAAATCCCGCAACAAGGTGATTTGCATCGATGGGATTACGCACGATCAGGTTAGGGAAAGACTCTTGCGAACATCTTAAATCAATTCGCGGCGTTTAGCCTTCGCCGAACGACGAATAGCAAAATATATAGCCACTAGGAGGAGGGCGAAGGTAAATCCCACCCAACCCAGAAACTGAGTGATGGTTGCGCGTGCGATGTAATAGCGCCCCCATCGGCCGGCCACATCAATAGGAAACCTTGTGAAGATCAGACAAATCGCCGGCAGCGAAAAATAGAATGCGACCACGAGCAATTCCCACGGGTTGCGGTTGGCGTTTTCGGTCGCCACGGAATCCTCGATTGGGAGTTCATTAACTGTATCGCCGGTGTCGGGTTCGGACGCTTTTTCAAAATCACCATTCAGAAGGCAGATCGCTCGATCGACTTCACTCTCATCGACGGCCAGGCGAATTGGGATGGCAAACTGTCCGCCTCGTGAATAAACGCTCGCATTTTCGTCGAGAAGCGCGCACGGAATCTCGTAATTATCGAGAAGTGACTTTGCCAACGCCGCCTGCGCTGGGCTCCAGTAGGTGCGAACAGTCACCATGCGTCAACAATATCAACTGCCGTGATTTTGGTCGTGCCGAGCGGTGACGAGCAGGACAAATTGAACCATACCCAGGCACAGCCAGGTCGCGATCATGGCGAAAAATGGCCAAAACGTTTGCAGGCGAATCACGTTGTAGATTTGCAAAACCGTCGCGATGATGCCCAGAACAGCAGCTGAATAGAAAATCAATCGCCTGCTGCCTGAAGCTTTGAGCTCCTCGCGGGAAAATGCTCGATAGGTCCGTGACAAAACCTGGCCTCTCGCAGCCGTGATGATAAATGCGGTTAGACAGCACGAACGCCAGATTGTCTGCTCGGGAAGATTCGTGGCCATAAGAACCATGGCCAGGATCGACAGGATGAACGGCAGCACGGAATTGCTGAGCAGGATCTCTAACCGGAATTTGTCGATCTTAGACCGCTCGTGCACGGATCGCGTACGAAAAGCGACAACTACGCCGGCGAACCCGGCCCGGGTCACGGCCACCTGCGCGCTTGTGCTTAAAGCCTCGCTCGGTTGCATCTTAAACAAAATCAGGTTTCACCCATTCCTGAACCAAATTTGGATTCACGTACAGACCGTCGCACATGGAGGCGCGACCATTCAGGACCTGAGGGGCCGTCGCGTTGGCGAGAAAGAAACCGAAATCGCGGGTGAGGATTTCGTGGATCTCGCCCAACCAGGAACCGCCCTCGTATTGCGGCATGAAGTCCAATTCAATGAGAACAAATCTTGTCTTCGCCAGAGTTTGCTTCGCGCCGGCCAAGACCGACTTTTCGTAGCCTTGGACATCGATTTTAAGGAGCGAGACTTCGGGGATATCGACCAGCAGCTGGTCGAGCGTGGTCATTTTGACTTCGATTTCGGACGCGACCGCCCAATTGCTGCCGACCATTGTGCGCATCTCTTCGCGTGGTTGAAGCAGCGAGGCCCCGGTTGTGTCGCGAGTGATTTTCAGTTTCGCAACGCCTTCAACGCCGCCGATCGCAACGTTATGCAATTCGATGCACCCACTCTCTCCGAACTTTTTCTGAAGAACGGCAAAGGCCTCCGGGATCGGTTCGACGATGATCAATCTTTCCGGCGTGATGCAGTCCAGCAATATGGCTGACCACTGGCCGACGTTTGCGCCAACATCGACGACGTAACGCAACGTCGCCGCAAACCCCGGTGGAAAGAGGGTGAGCCCGCAGGTGTCTGCCTCAAGAGCGAGTCGGCTCGTCGAAAGCAGTTCCGCCGGCGAAAGTCTTCGGCCCACGTTCCGAAGTTTTCGGCGATTCCGGATGAAATCGACGGCGCCGTTCGGCAAAATGAACTTCAGAAAGCGCTTCAAGCGGAAGGCTCTGCCGCGCCATCCTTGAGCTCGGCGAAAATGAGACGGCCGGCTGCGGTCTGTAATGCACTGGCAACGACCACGGTCCGCGTCTTGCCGAGGTAGGCGCGCGCGTGATTCACGACAATCATCGTTCCATCCGGCAAATACCCGACAGCCTGATGCGCTTCGCGGCCCTCTTTCACCAGGCGCAAATCGAGCTCATCGCCCGTAACCAGGGTCGGTCGAAGCGCGCGAGCGAGGTCGGCGAGATTCAATACCGCCACTTGCTGCAAACGCGCGATCTGACCAAGCGCGAGATCGTTAGTTAGCAAACGGGCCTTCAGAACTTTGGCCGCGCGGACGAGCCGGGCATCTGTCCCAAGATCGACATTGTCCTCGCTCGATTCGTGAATCGTCAGTTCGATATCTCGCGACCGCCGCAATTGATTCAGAATTTCCAGGCCACGACGCCCGCGTTCACGTTTCGTCGGATCGCGTGAGTCCGCCAGCAATTGCAACTCATCCAAAATGAATCGCGGCACAATGAGGGAGCGACTGAGGAAACCGGTCGCACACAGATCGGCGATACGTCCATCAATGATGACGTTGGTGTCGAGGATCAGCGGTTCATGCTGGGTTGTTTCGCGGGCAAAACGGACATACGGAATGATGAGCGAGAATTCGTCCCGGCTACTTCGCATCGCCAGCATCATTCCCAGATACCCAAAAACCGCATACACAAGTAGCCGCGCCGCCCATTGCGCTGTTTCCGATTGATAACGTAAGACGTCCGACGCGATCAACAGGTTGGCGAAGATCCATCCGAGCAAGAGGCCGAAAGTGGCGGAAGAAAACAGCCGCAGCGATACGCCTTTGAGTAAACGATCGATCAGCACGATGACTAGGCCGAGCACAATGCCAAGCGCCAAACCAGGCCAGGAATCGCCGATGAACGCCCAGGAAATGTTTGCGCCGATTGCCGCGCAAAACGTGATGAACAGCACGCGCAGCAGATTGATCGTCAGGGCCGGCGTCATTATCGGCCTTCGCTCTGATTTCGTGAAGGTTTCGCCTGCTCGCGCGTCCCGGCTTCAATCTTTGCAGCGCTGTCGCGATAGAAAAGAATACCGTGTGCGCGAAGATTGCTGACCAGAGAGCGCAAATCGTTAGCCAGTTCCTGATTGGTAAGCAATGTAGCCAGGAGTCCTTTTCCTTGCGTCGCAGAGCTAAGCACCTTTTGCAAGTCGTCGGCCGCTTTTTTTGTCGAATCCATCGCCGAATCGGCTTTGTCGACAACCGGGCCAAGTTTCTTCGCCGATTCCGCGAAAGCACTGGTCGCGTCGTTCAAATGCGCGACACTCGACCTGAGATTCTCCGCCGTCGCTTTGGAAAGCACTTCTTCGTTCAACCGCGTCACGGTGGTATCGATCTTTTGCACAACGCCGCGGAGATCACCAACCAGCGCGCCACCTTCGCGCGTGAGATCATCGATTCCAGTCTCGCGCGCGCCGATGATCGTCGAGTTGGGCGGCAGGAATTTTGTGGGCGTCCCGGCCGGCATTGTCACGTTCACGAACCGGTCACCGAGCAAGCCGGAACTACCGACCGTGAACTTGCTCGTATCCGGGATTTTTATGTAATCGTAGATCTTCAGCGGGACCAGGACGCCGTTGCCTTCCCGAACCAAACGCGGACCGCCGGCGACTTTTCCGATTCGCGCGCCGCCTAACAGGACATCGGAACCCTTCAGCAGACCGCTGGCGTCGTTGAAACGAACTGTGAGCGGATAGTAGGTCTTGAAACCCTCCCCCAGCCTTCCGAACTGCACGACCAGTGCGCCAAGTGCAGCGAAGCCAAGGAACACGAACACACCAACCTTAAATTCCAAACCTCGTTCGTGCCGGTTCATGCCGTTCAACTCTCAACCCCAAACGCTTTCGGGGTCAACTGTTCCTCCGAGCGACCGAGCAGAAAATCCTGGATCAGTTTGTCCGTCGACTGGCGCAACTCCTCCGGCGTTCCATGAAAATAAATCCTACCTTCGTGCAAGTACGCGACCTGGTCAGCGACATCGAACGCGTTCTTCATATCATGAGTGACGACGATGCTCGTCACGCCAAAGCGGCGCTGAAGCCGGCGAATCAATCGATTGATCGAATCCGAAACAACCGGATCAAGGCCGGAAGTCGGCTCGTCATAAAGAATGCAGGACGGCTGCCGAATAATCGAGCGCGCCAGCCCGACGCGCTTTTTCATGCCGCCGCTCAAGTTCACCGGCATTTTTTCCTCTTCGCCGCTCAACTCCATTACTTCCAGCATTTCGCTCACTTTCGTCCGCAAAACCTTTGGATTCCGCTCGCCGGCTTCGCGCAGGGGAAAGGCGATATTTTCCGCCACCGTCATTGAATCGAAAAGCGCAGCGCCCTGAAAAAGAATGCCAACCTTTTGGCGAATGGATGCGAGGCTTCGCTCGTTCATTCCAATAATATTTTGGCCTTCGATCCAGATCTGGCCCGCGTCCGGTTTCATCAGGCCGATCAGATGTTTGAGCAAAACGCTTTTGCCGCCACCGCTTCGTCCGATGATGGCAAGCGTCTCGCCGTGCGGGACATCCAGATCGACCCCGCGCAAGATTTCCTGGGGGCCGATGTTTTTCACCAACCCCTGCACCCGAATCATAGAACCGTTGTGCATCACTGGTAGCCGGCCGGGTAGATGATATTGAGCATCATCGTCAGGAAAAAATTACAGATGAGCACCGCGAGCGAGGCGTTAACGACGGCTTCGGTGGTGGCCCGGCCGACGCCGACCGCACCTTCGCGTGCGGTCAATCCTTTGTGGCAACTGATGAAGACAATGAGAATGCCGAAACAAAACGCCTTCGACAGACCCATGATGATGTCGCGGCTCCGCGTCCACTTCACCATGTTGGCCATGTAATAGGTGCCATTTATCTCCAGCAAAAAGATGGCGACCAGGTAACCAACGCCGATTCCAACCGCGATGCATTCCGCAACGAGCAACGGCATCGAAACCATCATCGCAAGCGCGCGAGGAACAACAAGATAATCGGTCGGGTAAACTGCAAGCGCGCGCAGGGCATCGATTTGTTCCGTCACTTTCATCGTCCCGATCTCGGCCGACATGGCCGCGCCGACTCGACCTGTCACCATCAACGCGGTCAACACCGGCCCCAGCTCACGCATCAGTGCAACCGAAACGACAGCTCCGACCGCTGAGCCCATTCCGAGTTTGTGAAATTGGAAATAAGTCTGCGCCGAAAAGACCGCACCGGTGAAACCGCCGGTTATCACCACCACCAACTGCGAAAGCAATCCGATCTCCACGACTTGATTGAGAAACAGTTTCCAGCGCAACCGATGGGTGAAGAGTGAACGGAACGTGTCTCCGCCAAGCATCACGATTTCGCCCAAATACTTGACGAACCGGATCGGTGGACGGCCCAGAGCGCTAAAGAATCGAACGAGCATTGGCCGAATCATTAAACCTCAAGCTGGTGCCTTTTTGTTTTCGGCCGCAGCTACAGGATCTTGTCCAAATCGCGGAGGCCCGCTGCATACGCTTTCAGTTCGAGCATGCAAGATTTTACGGACACCGCAGGGGGATGCAAAAAGAAAGCGTGGAACCCGCTTTCCGATCGCCTTATCAGGGCGGCCGCCATTCCCCTTGATCGCGCTCGGAGAGCCCGATCCACCATTGCACAGAGGACATAGTTGAGTAGAAGTCGATCCTGAAAGATGCCGATCTTCAGACCAGACCTGACAATCAAGTTCCTCCTTCCGGCGGCCGTCATTATTCTTGCCGGTTGCCAAACCGAGCCGACCGCAAGCCAAAGTGCCAAGGCCCAGATGGCGCAACGCATCGCGGCGGAGCAGCCCGGAGATTACTACATTGGCCGCCGTTATTTCAAACCGGACTTCAAGTTTTGGGGATACATTCGAAAACCGGGCCAGCCGTGGAGCGCGTCGCAGCTGGTGATGTTGAACGAAAAACAGAAACTCGCGCCCGATCGCGCAGCGTTGAAGTTTGGGTCGGACAACAATTACGAATACAAACTGACTGGCTACTTTAGCGGAGACAAAGTCTACGAACCGGCCAGCAACCGGTTGTATCCGGAGTTCGTAGTCAAAAGTTTCGACGTCATTTCCACAAATCCTCCGCCGATTTTTAAGAGTCAGTTGAGCGGCCGAACTGACGCAGCTCAGACCCGTTACGTGATCGAGAAACCGGACCCGGATTTTTGAGCCGAAATTCGAATATCGAAATCCGAAACAAGATTCGAATCACTGAACCAAGAATTCCTAAAGAACCGCGCTGCCCTTTGAATTTTGAAATTTTGATTTCGAGATTGTTTCGATCTTCGTGTTTCGAGTTTCGAATTTGATGATTGCAAGAAGAGAGGGCTCGGCAAAGAAAGACTCATTCGTCGAACATTTTTCCCGTTACCTCGCCGTTGAGCAAAACGCGTCGCCGCGAACGCTGAAAGCATATCGTCAGTCATTGAACGCATTTCGTGTCCACAGCACGAAACCGTGGAAGGAATGTCGCACCGACGATTTTCGCGATTATCTCTTCGCGATCATGAAGCGGGGTCAAGCCCGGTCCTACGTTCGTTTGCAATTCTCGGCTTTGCGCGCGTTCTACAAATTCCTGAGCGATCGAAAGAAACTGCGAGTCGATCCATTACGCCAATTGCACCTTCCGAAAGTGGACAAAAAACTTCCGCTCGTCCTGACTCGACAACAGATCGAAGAATTGCTCGGCGCGCCGGCGAAAGTTCCGAAGGAACGAGCCGCGCCGCGATGGATGCCTCTCCGTGACATCGCCATTATGGAGCTTTTTTACAGCAGCGGCCTGCGTTTGAGCGAATTGGCCGCGCTCGACGTGGACGATGTCGATCTTTACACGGAATCGGTGCGCGTCTTCGGCAAAGGCCGAAAGGAAAGAATTTGCCCGATCGGCGCGCCGGCTCTGGACGCGATCCAAAAGTATCGCTCAGCGGCCAACGTTCATTCCGGCGCGTTGTTCATCAACAAATCGCGAAAACGAATTTCGTCACACTCGATCTGGCTGATCTTGAAGCGGTATCTGCGACACACGTCGATTCCGATTTCGATCAGTCCGCACAAGCTCCGTCACAGTTTTGCCACCCACATGCTCGATCGCGGTGCAGATCTTCGCAGTGTTCAAGCGCTGCTTGGTCACGCGAGTCTTTCGACGACGCAGATTTATACCCACGTCACAGTGGAGCGGCTGAAGAAGGCCTACGCTGAAGCGCACCCGCGCGCCTGAAGCGCGCCGGTTTTAAGTGATCGGCTCGACGAGTTTCGCCTTGGTGGTGTCTGATGTGAAAACGAGTTTCCCATCTTGCGCCGTGACCTGGACTTTGCTGCCCGGCTTCACGTTGCCGCGCAAGATCTCTTCGGCGAGCGGGTCTTCGAGATAACGCTCCACTGCGCGTCGCATCGGCCGCGCGCCGTAATTCGGATCGTAACCCTTCTCAATCACGAACTCGTGGGCCACGCTGTCGAGAACAATCTCGACTTCCTTGGCTTTCAGGCGCGCCTTCACCTTCTCGACCTCGAGATCGACAATCAGCAAGAGGTCGGTCTTTTGCAGGGAGTGGAAGACGGTGATCTCATCCAGGCGATTGAGAAACTCCGGCTTAAATACGCGCTTGGTTTCGTCGAGAATTTTCTCGCGCATCGAATCGTAGTCGTGACCTTCGCGCGGCGCGCCAAAACCCAAAGTCGTCTGCTTCTTGAGCAACTCGGCGCCGACGTTCGACGTCATGATAATAATCGTGTTACGGAAATCGATTTTTCGGCCTAACGAATCGGTGATCTTGCCCTCTTCCAGAATCTGCAGAAGCAGGTGCATCACGTCCGGGTGCGCTTTCTCGATTTCGTCGAAAAGCACAACCGCGTAAGGCCGGCGCCGCACCGCTTCAGAAAGTTGTCCGCCCTCCTCGTAACCGACATAGCCCGGCGGCGAACCGATCAAGCGGGACGCCGTAAATTTTTCCATGTACTCGGACATGTCGATCTGAATCAGGGCGTCGCGGTCGCCAAACATGAATTCAGCGAGTTTTTGGGCGAGGAAAGTTTTACCGACACCGGTAGGTCCGAGGAAAATGAACGAACCGATCGGACGACGCGGATCCTTCAGGTCAGCGCGGCTGCGGCGCAGCGCTTTCGAAATCGCGGTGACCGCTTCGTCCTGCCCGATCACTTTGCCTTTCAGCTCCTCTTCCATCTTGAGAAGCTTCTCGGTCTCGGCCTGTTCCATTCTTTGCAGCGGAACGCCGGTAACCTTCGAAATGATGTGCATCATGTCGTCCGCGGTGACTAGGACTTCCTTCTCCTCGCGCTCTTGACGCCACTTTTGCATGATCGAATCCAGCTTCTCTTTCGTTTGCTTTTCCTTGTCGCGAAGCGAAGCAGCTTTTTCGAAATCCTGTGCTTTGATCGCGGCTTCCTTTTGCAACCGGATCTGCTCGATCTCCTTTTCGATTTCCTTCACGTCCGGCGGACGCGTCATCGAATTGATGCGGGCGCGAGCACCGGCTTCGTCCATTACGTCGATAGCCTTGTCCGGCAGAAAACGTCCGGTGATGTAGCGCTCGGAGAATTTCACTGCGGTCTCGAGCGCTTCGTCGGTGAGCTTCGCTTTGTGGTGCGCTTCGTACTTGGGACGAAGCCCCTTCAAAATCTCGATTGCCTCATCAATTGTCGGAGCGTCGACTTTCACAGTTTGGAACCGGCGCTCCAGCGCAGCGTCTTTCTCGATGTACTTGCGATATTCGTTCATCGTAGTCGCGCCAACGCATTGCAATTCACCGCGACTCAACGCCGGCTTGATGATGTTCGATGCGTCCATCGCGCCTTCGGCCGAACCGGCACCGACGATCGTGTGCAGTTCGTCGATGAACAGAATGACGTTCTTGGAACGGCGAATTTCGTCCATCACCGCTTTGATGCGCTCTTCGAACTGTCCGCGATACTTGGTTCCGGCGACCATCAACGCGAGATCGAGCGTGACCACGCGCTTGTCATGCAACAACTCCGGAACGTTGCCGCTCGCGATTTCCTGGGCGAGACCTTCGGCGATTGCAGTTTTTCCGACCCCCGCCTCCCCGATCAACACCGGATTGTTCTTCGTGCGGCGGCAGAGCACTTGAATCACGCGCTCGATCTCATTACGCCGTCCGATTACCGGATCGAGCTCATTCTTTTTCGCGAGCTCGGTCAGATCACGACCGAACGCCCGCAGCGCCGGCGTTTTGACATCCTTCTTGGAAGCCGGTTCGCCTTCCTCCGATTCCGACGGCGTAAAATTCGGATCGAGCTCCTTCAAAATCTCATTACGCGTGCGCTCGATGTCGATCTCGAGACTCTTCAACACGCGCGCGGCCACGCCTTCGCCTTCGCGCAACAGTCCGAGCAAAATGTGCTCGGTGCCGACGTAGGAATGATTGAGCGCCTTGGCTTCCTTGCCGGCGAGCGCCAAAACTTTTTTGACCCGCGGCGTGTACGGAATATTGCCAACGATTTTCGTTTCCGGTCCGGAGCCGACCTGTTTCTCGACTTCCATGCGGACAGTTTCGAGATCGAGCCCCATTTTCTGGAGAACGTTCACCGCAACGCCCTGACCGAGCTTGATCAGTCCGAGCAAAAGATGCTCAGTCCCGACGTAATTATGATTGAAACGGTCCGCTTCCTTGCGGGCGAGTTGAAGAACCTGCTGGGCGCGGGGAGTGAAATTGTTCATTGTCCTGTTGGCTCCGAACTCGAGCCGTTGCTCGCTTCCTTCGCCAGCTTACTAATATCAGGTTTGGGAAGCACTTTCAAACGGGTACGAATAATTTGGGCGCGAAGATGGTCCCGCTCGTCCGCGCTGAGCTTCTGCTGTGAGCTTCGCTGGAGGTGCGCCGGCTGGGTGTCTATGAACAATTCATCGATGGCCAGACGCTTGTCCTCCGGAAATGCGCCGAGATCAATTCCGAGCTTAATGATCGACAACAAGTTGAGCGCCTCCTTTGAGCTCATGGCATGCGCATATGTAAGCACGCCGTATGCTCGACCGATCTGGTCCCAAAGCGTATTTGATCTTTTTTGAATCAAGACCTGTCGCGCGTCGTGTTCCTTCTGAATGATCGTCTCGATCACCTTGGTCAGCCGGGTGATGATCTCATCTTCCTTCTCGCCGAGCGTGGTTTGATTCGAAATCTGGAAAAGGTTGCCCATTGCTTCGGTCCCTTCACCGTAAAAACCGCGCACGGCGAGACCGATCTTGCTCACAGCTTGCACGACTTGATTAATCAGCTCGCTCAAGACAAGTCCCGGCAAATGCAGCATTGCGGACGCGCGCATGCCGGTACCGACGTTGGTCGGGCAGGCGGTCAAGTAACCAAGTCGATTGTCGTACGCGAACTCGAGTTCGCCTTCGAGCGCGCTGTCGATCTTATCGAGAAGCTTGAACGCCTGCTTCAATTGCAATCCGGAACGCATCGATTGCATGCGAAGGTGATCTTCCTCGTTGATCATGATGCTGAGCGTCTGCCGGCGATTCATGATCACAGCGCTGCCGGCGCCTTTGGCAGCATGCTCGCGACTAATTAGATGGCGTTCCACCAGGACCTGTTTTTCCACCGCGGACAGGTCTTGTAAAAATTCCGAGAATGAATCCTGCATTTCCGGGAGCCGTTCCACACACGGTTTGACCATGTCCAATACTGCAGTGCGTTCCGCTTTTTTCGCGTGACCAGGAAACGCGCGATCGCGCAAATTGCGGGCAAGCCGGACCCGGCTGCTGACGACGATTTGATGATGTGGTCCTTCGCCACGGAGCCACTCCCCGGAGTTCGACATCAGATTCGAAAATTTCACGGCCTTACCTCGTAGATTCGCCTTCGAGCTGTTTGATCTGGTCCCGCAGGGACGCGGCGGTCTCGTAATTTTCTTCGGCCACCGCTTTTTGGAGACTTTCGTTGAGATCGCGCATTCGGTCACTCAGCTCCACAGCGCGGTGTGCGCGCTGCGGCACTTTGCCCACATGCGATGTGCCTTTGTGCATCGCCTTCAACAATGCGGTCAACGCTTCGGTGAAAGTCGCATAACAAGCGCTGCACCCAAGACGGCCTGTCTTTTTGAAATCAGCCTGCGTAAAACCGCAAACCGGGCACCGTTGCGTCGCAACGCCCTTTTCGATTTCTTCGGCGGCTCCGATTCCAAGCAGCAAATCAGCCAGCGCGAAACCGGTCGGGTCCTGCACGCCTTTTTCCTTCGAACATGCGTCGCAGAGATTCACCTTTTGCATCTTCCCCTCGATGATCTGGGTCAGGAAGACCGTTGCGTCATTGCATTTACAAACGTCGCACAACATTTCTACTTCCTTAGACCTGCTACACGCTTAAAACATTCAAGCTGCGAGTTTGTCGAGCACCTTTCGCGCCGATACCTGTCACGCCGTGGCTTTAGCGGAGGCGGATCGATCATGCATTAACTATAAATCGGCGTCCCTGTCTCTCGCGTTATTTCCCGGAAGCGCGAAATCATGCGCGCGGTAATCGGTCCGGGTTTGCCGGTGCCAATCGGCCGGCCGTCCGCTTTGACCAGCGGAATAATCTCAGCCGCAGTCCCCGTTAGAAACGCTTCGTCCGCGACAAACACATCATGCCGGGTGATGTCCGCTTCGATGACTTTGATTCCGGTTTCGGCCGCGATTTCGAACACAACCGACCGCGTAATGCCGCGCAACGCGCCGGCCGTTATCGGCGGCGTGAAAATTTGCCCGCGCTTGATGATGAAAACATTGTCGGCGGTGCATTCCGCGACATTGCCTTCGTCGTTCAACATCAAACCTTCGTCCGCGTTCGCCTGATTCGCCTCGATCCGCGCCATCACGTTGTTCAAATAGTTGAGCGACTTAACCGCGGGATTGAGCGCGCTCGGATTTGTCCGCCGCGTTGCGCATGTCACGAGGCTCAATCCGTTCTTGTAAACTGGTTCAGGGTAGAGGGCGATCTGCGCCGTGATAATGATCACGCTTGGAGTCTTACATAGTTCCGGATTCAACCCGAGATTGCCGACCCCGCGAGTCACGATCAACCGAATGTAACCATTACGCAGATTGTTTTGCCGGATTGTTTCCAGCAACGCTTCACCCATCGCGCGCTGCGACATTGGGACATGCAGACAGATCGAACGCGCCGAATCCCAAAGGCGCTCGAGATGTTCCTCCAAACGGAAGACGCGCCCGTTATAAAAACGAATGCCTTCAAAAATTCCGTCGCCGTAAAGCAGACCATGATCGAAAACCGAAACCTTCGCGTCCGCTTCCGAATAAAATTTTCCGTCGATGTAAATCTTCGATTGCTTCGCCGCAGGTTTCGACGCGGGCGTTTTATCCAGCGCGGGTTTTACCGCCTGTCGTAATTTAGGTTGATCGATCACCGCACCGCCAGCATTAGAGGTTTTCATAATTACGAGAAAAATCTCCGCGTTTCGACGCGCAATTCAAGCAACAAAAAAATCGGCGCTCTTAGCCCAGTCGACCATCTTTGATGTACAATTCGCGATCGCCGCGCATCGCGAGACCGGTATCGTGGGTCACAATCAGTAAACTTTTTTTGCGCTCGCGCGCCAGCTTCAATAAAAGATCGACAATTGCTTCGCCGGTCGCCGAATCTAGGTTCCCGGTTGGCTCGTCGGCGAAAATAATGTCGGGATCGTTGACCAATGCGCGCGCAATCGCGACGCGTTGTTGTTCGCCTCCCGAGAGCTCCGCCGGCAAATGCTGCATCCGGTCAGCCAAACCCACCGATGCCAGGCTTTCTTCGGCCGCTTTGGCCGTGGATTTCCCGCCGATCATTCCCGGCAGCAAAACATTTTCCAGTGCGGTCAACTCCGGCAGCAAAAAATAGCCCTGGAACACGAAACCCATCTTGTTGTTCCGAAAACGCGCCTGCGATCCGGAGCTGCCGTTATAAAGATTGCGGCCCTCGAATTCGACTGTTCCAGATTCAGGCCGCTCCAAACCAGCCAGTGTATAAAGCAAAGTCGTTTTTCCCGCCCCGGACGCGCCGCAAATGAAAATGATTTCTCCATTTGCGACGTCGAGCGAAATACCGCGCAGCACTTCGATCCGGCGCGAACCCATCCGGAAGGATTGAAACAAATCGCGGGCAATCAACTGCGGTGGCTGCACGGACAATTACTCCGCCATTATCGGTACCGCGCAAGGATAAGACAATCACTCGAACCTTCGACTTGCCCTCACCTGCTTCCTCTCCCTGAGGGAGAGGAAGCCGCGTAGCAGCAGGTGAGGGTGCAACCGCCGGTCCTGTTCGGACAAAAAAATCGCCGCGGAATTTTCCGCGGCGATTTCGCAATCAAACTGAACTTTCGTTACACCATTCCGAGCGTTTCCAGGGTTGGTTCATCCACTGCGCCGGTCGGTTCGAGACCTTGAGCGGACTGATATTCAGCCAGCGCCGCGCGGGTTTGCGGTCCAAGGACTCCGTCAATGTCGCCCTGATAATATCCTTGTTGCTGCAACGCCGATTGCACGTTGGCAACCGTCTGGCCCGGATCCATTTCGGGATTCGAGGCGTAAATCGGGCCGTCAAAATAATAGGACGCGCCCGGATCATACCCCCATGCTGGATACCAGTAGCCGGCGTCCCAATAGTAGGGCGCCCCGAACACAACGACGATGTGGTTGTAATGGTGTGACCACCACCACTGATTCTGCCACTGCGGGTGGTAATTTTTGAAGACCACGTATTTTGAGCCGTTCCAGTTCTGGGCTCCGGCGATTTTGTAGTTCTGATTGAACTTAATCGCCTGATACTTCCCGCTGGGCCTGTTGCCGAGATTGAACTTCTGGACCTTGAAGTTCTTGTTAACCGTGATGTTCTTGTTGACGTTGATGTTCTTCGTCTTGTTGAACGTCGTCTTGCTGGCAGCGCTCGATACATTCGACTGACCGGTCACGGTCTTGTGAAACTTCGCCTTGTTGGAACCTCCTACCGTGTTTGGCTGTTGGAAGTTCTGAACGTGAGCACCCGTCCCCGTACCGGTGGTCTTAAATTTCTTGCCGGTCTGCTGAGTGACGACTTGCCCCTGCTGTGGCGCATTTCCGCCACCTTTTTTCTTAATTGGCTGCTGGTTATTGTTGTTCTGCTGCGCTGCCCCCGCCAATGCGGCCAGACCAACGCAACAGGTTAAAACTAAAACTGTTCTCATAAGGTTGTTTTTTGCCTCCTGGGTTTGTTAGACATTGTAGGATACTGACTTATTCAACACCGTCTTCGCCAGAGTGTTGCTGCTGGCGAACTGCCTCAAACAGAACAATCGCCACTGCGGTCGCCAAGTTCAAGCTCCGAGTGTCGCGCATCGGGATGGTAATGCAGCTGTCCGGGTTCCCCCTGAGAAGGCCGTCCGGCAGACCCTTGGTTTCCCGGCCAAAAATCAGGAAATCGCCGGGCCGGAACTTTACGTCCCAATAGGGTCGCTTCGTCTTTGTGGTCACGAAAAAAACACGATCCTCCGGGCCCTTCGATTTCATCATCGCCGGAAGCGAATCCCAGACCTTGAGATCGACATCTTCCCAGTAGTCGAGCCCCGCGCGCTTGAGTTGTCGATCCTCCAGAGAGAATCCGAGCGGCTTCACCAGGTGCAAGGTCGATTTCGTGGCCAGGCACAGGCGGCCAACGTTGCCGGTATTCGGCGGAATCTCCGGCTCAACTAAGACAACGTTAAACATAAATAGGTAGGGGCGGTTCACCGAACCGCCCGCGGGCGATTGAGGTCAATCGCCCCTACCTACAGCCCGTTCACAGTTTACTCGCGACGAATTTCTCCAGCTTCAATACGTCTGCGGCGAACTTGCGGATCCCCTCGCCGGTTTTTTCGTAAGCCATCGCGTTGTCGTTGAGCATCCAACGGAACGTTTTCTCGTCCATCTCCAGTTTGTCGACCTTGGCCGACTTCGCTTTCTCCGATATGAGTTTTCGCTCCATTGGCTCGTTCGATTTGGAAAGCTCCTCCATCAATTCCGGACTGATCGTTAAACAATCGCAACCGGCCAGCTCACGGATTTGTCCGGTGTTCCGAAAACTCGCGCCCATCACTTCAGTCGGGATTCCGAATTTTTTGTAGTAGGTGTAGATCTCCGTCACCGATTGCACTCCCGGATCTTCCGGGCCGGTGTAATCCCGCTTCTCGTGCGCTTTGTACCAATCGTAGATCCGGCCGACAAAGGGCGAAATCAATTGCACTTTCGCCTCTGCCGCGCGCACCGCCTGCGGCAATGAAAACAGCAGGGTCAGATTGCAGCGGATCCCTTCCTTTTGCAGTTGCTCCGCGGCGAGAAGCCCTTCCCAAGTCGACGCGATCTTAATCAACACACGTTCGCGCGGTATCTTCTTTGCCTTGTAAAGTTCAATCAGCCGCCGGGCTTTGGCGATCGAACCTTCCACGTCATACGACAACCGCGCATCGGTCTCGGTCGAAACACGTCCGGGCACTATCTGCAAAATATCCGTTCCGAATTGGACGAGCAGATGATCGCAGATGTCTTCGATTTGCGCGTGATCGCTCAGGCCCGAGTTCTTTCGGTTCTTCAAAACTTCCTCAATCAGGTGGCCGTATTGCTGTTTTTGAGTCGCCGCGTAGACCAGACTCGGGTTGGTGGTTGCGTCTTCAGGCTTGAAATCCTTGATCGACTCAAAGTCGGCCGTGTCAGCGACGACCTTGGTGAACTTCTTCAATTGCTCGAGCTGATTCAGCTTTGTCTTCTTCTCGTCTGCGACAGCAGTGCTCATAATAGATATATCCTCCGTTTCGTTCGGGTCTCAGCTCAAAACGTACGCCTCGCTCGCAGGATCGACAATCAGAAATGTCGACGCCGTTCGGGAACCTCGCCTCCCCGTTCCTGTAGAAACTAGTGAAATGCTTTTGACAGACAAAAACAACCCAACCCCCACCCAGAACTGAAAGGAACTATGAAAATACAAACCGTCCGATGCTGTCCGTCAGATGCAGTCCGCTCGTTAGCCTCCCGGAAAATTCATTATCACTCAACATCAGCGATTCGACTCGGCCTTGCCGGCATGTTGCTGATTGCCGCCGCGGCACTCGCCGCGATGTCGGTGCAGCCGCCGAAACTGCCATGGGCCGCCCCGATAATTCCGACAGGCGAATCCCCCGTCCACATCATGAGCGATTCATCGACGAACACGACTTATATCGCAGTCCAGGGCGATAACACTATCGTCGTCGTAGATGGGAAAAATTGTAGCGCCGGGCATACATCAAAATGCAACCCGGTTGCCACGATCAGCCCGGGACCATTTCCCACCGATCTGGTCCTGGATACGTCGCATCATACACTTTTCGCCTCGCTCGGCGGTGGAAACGACGACTCGATCGCCGTGATCGATCTTCGAACATGTAACGCGCAGAACACATCAGGTTGTTCTCAAGCGCCAAAGCAAGTCGTTTTTCCCGGCAATACAATGTTCTCGTTTGATGCTGGTTTCCCGTCATTCATGGATTTGGATGAAACAACTCACACGCTTTACGTGCCGGATGCAAATGAGGGTCCGGTTTACATCCTCGATACCGCGACTTGCAACGGAAGTACGCCGACTTGCAGTAGTCCGATCATAACGTCAGTCGATGGCGATGGAGTGGTGGTCGAGCGCGCTCACCACAGCGTTTTTGTAGTGCAAACAATCATTTTCAGCAATCAGGTGCAAATTATGGATAGCAGTACGTGCAATAGCATCAATCAAAGCGGATGCGGCACGGCTCCATCCCAAAGTTACACCGCCGACTTTACCCCGATTGTTCCGGCGGCGGTGGATGAAGCCACGCACACGTTGTACATGCCGGCCGAGTTTCCGAACATTCTTGGTGTCATTGACACTTCCATCTGTAACGCATCGACCACGGCGGGCTGCAATAATGAGGCCCAAGTCCAGGTTGGGAGTTTCGGTTTTGCGGCGGTGTTCGATCCCAACACGAAGACAGTTTATGTGGAAAACTTCTTGTCGAGCTCAATGTCGGTGGTCAACGGCGCGACCTGCAACGCCTTGAATCATTCGGGGTGCAATCAGATACCTCCGATTCTCGCGACAGGATTTGAACCGGCGCCGTTTGGTTACAACCCCACGACACAGACTCTCTACGTTTCGGCGCAGGTCGCAAGTGACGCTTGGGTTTTGGATGGTTCGCGATGCAACGCGACGAAAACCGACGGCTGCACTAAACAGGCGCCGATGGCCTCTACTGGGAACGGTCCTGCGGGACTAGATTTTAATCCCAACACGAAAACTGTCTACGTTGCGATTGAGGGCGAGGCGAAGGTATCGGTCGTTGATGAAAACGCGTGCAATCAGCATAAGACCGCCGGTTGCAATCAAACCTGGCCAACGATTCCTGTCGGCACAAGTCCGTTTCGGGTCGCCATCAACAAGACGACTAACACGGTTTATGTGAGCAACCGCGGGGATGGAACGTTATCGGTAATCAACGGCGCGACCTGCAACGCTTCGATAACTTCGAGCTGCAATCAGTCGCAGCCGACGACAGCTGTCGGCGACGCCACTTCCCTCGATGATCTGGCTATTGATGAGACAACCAACACGATTTATGTGGTCAATCGCCTCGCAAGTACAGTGGTCATTGTCGATGGCACTCATTGTCAGGGATCGGACTCGTCCGGATGCGGCCAAACCTGGCCGACCTTCAACGTGGGTCACCGGCCTCAGGCGCTCGGGTTCAATCCCGCAAATCACACGCTTTACGTCGGGAATGGGAACGATAATGACGTGTCAGTTATCAGCACTTCACACTGCAACAATCATGATACGAGCGATTGCAGCGTGAAAGCGAATGTCGCCGTGGGCGATTCGCCGGACAGCATCGGGATCGTATTCGACAAGAACACGGTCTATGTGGAAAACCGCTTCGACATGAGCGTGTCGGTCTTTGATGGTTCTACGTGCAATGGTTCCAACGTGTCGGGTTGCCCAAGCGGACAGGCGCAATCAGTATCAATTGCCGCATTCCCGAGTATCCTGACTGATCCAGACGGGTTCGGCTTCGGCGCCTACATCACCGGTCGGCAAATTGCGATCGATCAGCAGAAGCACTTGGTTTTTATCCCGACAATTGGAGACAACGACTTGGTGGTAATCGATGGCAATCCTTGCCGCGCCGATCACATCAACGACTGCAAACCGCACATTGCGAATTTGTGGCCAGGCGGCGCCCCCGACTTCGTAACAGTCGATCCGCTGTCCCAAACGGTCTATGTAACCGCTCTTGACGACAACAAGGTATCGATTTTCCAGGACCAATATTAAGTGGCTGAACGCACTCGGAATCGGCCCCGAGCAACGACATCACCGATTCAGGCGGCGACGACCCTGAATCGGTGAAACGTTGTTGAAGGTTTTGGCGACGTCGGATGCACCGTGGCCGCGGGGATATTCGAAAATTCGGAAGGAACTGCGGCGTTCGTATTCTGTAGAAATTAGTGAAGACCCGATAGCATTAGAACGCAGTGCGATCTTCCCAAACGACCACCACCAAAATGACGAGAGATGAAACAGACAGGTATAAATAAACATCCGGTTTCGCGTCTAACCAGGCTCCTTCTATTAGGCGCACTGATTTTCACCGGAAACGTCTTCGCCGGCACCTCCGCTGTCGAAGGCATCGTCAAGGACGCGAATGGACGGCCAATCAGTGGAGCGGATGTTCGGGTCGAAGCCAGAAACAGCGGCTCAAGCTGGCTCGTCAAAACCGACGCCCGCGGACATTACATTTATGGCGGTCTCAATCCGGGCACAGCCTACCGTGTAACTCTTCTTATCAACGACGCCGCAAAAGCTTCGATCAATAACGTCCTGGCAAAGGCCGGATCTACCCAGCTAAACTTTGATCTCAAGACCAGCTCGGTCTCCGGGAACCGAATGGTCACGAAAAACGGTAAACATTACGTTTACATTCCAGATGAAACGGGCACGCATTTGGGCGGCCGCTGGGTCGAAGTAGATGAGAACGGCCAGGCCGACTCGATCGGGGCAAACAATGTCGAGAGAGCGAACTCAGAAGCCCTCAGGAGAATGCAAAGTAACAGTGGCGCGGTTAACCAGATGGGCGGAAGCGGCCATTAAATTCAATGCTAGAAATCAAGATGGCTTATTACGTTTAGACTTGTAAAAGGAGCGGGTCGCAGACGATGTGTGCTTATGCAGTCAAACGCCGCTGCCGAAGGCAAGAACGAGCGAGGCGTTTTCGTCACTACCCGTTGGAGCATCGTTCTTTCTGCAGGCGACCCGGGCAGCGAGGAACAAAAAGGGCGTGATGCCCTGGCGGAGCTCTGCCGGACTTACTGGCGCCCGATCTTTTCATTTGTCTGCTGGCGCGGGTATTCACCCGAAGATGCTCAAGATCTGACCCAGGATTTCTTTGTGATGATTTTCAGGAACAACTGGTTCCAGCAAGCCGATCCGAATCGCGGCCGATTTCGCTCCTTTCTGCTTAAGTCTCTTTCGAACTTCCTTAATAATACGGCTGAGCGCAGCCATGCTCAGAAACGCGGCGGCGACATGAAATTTGTATCGTGGGACGAATGGATCGCGGAGGCACCTTCGCAAATTTCCCTTCCGGACAAAGCCCTTAGCACCTTGCCGCCGGAGCTGGGTTTTGATCTTCGCTGGGCTGCGACTGTCGTCGAGCAAACACTTCGTCGCCTTCGCGAGGAATGTGAAAGCAAAGGACGGCTTCGTTTATTCGAGACCTTGAGCAGCTATCTTACCGGTGAACGCGCCGATGCTTCGTATCCGGAACTTGCAACCACACTCGGGATTCCGGAAAGCGCCGTGAAAAAACAGCTTCATAACATGCGCCAGCGTTATCGGTGGTTGCTGCGCGTTGAAGTCGCGCACACGGTCGAAAATCCGGCCGAAGTAGACGACGAGATTCGCCATCTTTGCGCGGCGCTTGCCACTGCCAACAAATAGACCGAATGAAAAGTTCCCACTCGCTTCCACTCACGAAGGATCCAAACGAGCAAAGCGCGTACTGCGAACAATGCGGGACAAAAACGCGATTGAACAGCGGCTTGTGTGTGAACTGTCTGTTGGGCGAAGGGTTGGAACATGACACTCAAGCGTCGAGTGAGGCGTTCGAGCGCGTGCTCAGCGAAGCGGACGTGCCGGACAAGCATTGGCGAATAGGCAATTACGAAATTCTGGAAGAAATCGCCCGCGGAGGCATGGGCGTGATTTACCGTGCTCGCCAGCGACATTCGCGCCGCATTGTCGCAGTAAAACGCGTTCTTAGCTACCATGCAGGATCGCACGACGCACTCGCCCGTTTTCGTCGCGAAGCCCAAGCGGCGGCAAATCTAGATCATCCGAATATTTTGCCGATTTACGAAGTTGCCGAGAGCGACGATGGCCTGCCGTTCTTCAGCATGAAGTATGTGACCGGCGGCAGTCTTCAGCAGGCGGGATCAAGCGCGCGCAGGGATCCGCGTCGATGCGTGGAACTAATGGCGAAGGTTGCGCGCGCCGTTGAATATGCCCACGGACGCGGAATTCTTCATCGCGATCTCAAGCCCGGAAATATTTTGATCGACGGACGTGGCGAGCCGCTGGTGAGCGACTTCGGCCTGGCCAAGTCTCTCGAGGAAAATAGTGATCTCACCCGGACGCTCACCGCTTTCGGGACCCCGGGTTACATCGCGCCGGAACAGGCAAAAAGCGCAGCCGCCGATCTGACTCCGGCGGCGGATATTTATAGTCTCGGCGCGGTACTATTCTACCTGCTAACCGGTAGACCGCCGTTTGTCGGCAAGAATGCGTTCGTGGTAATTCAGAAGGCGTCGGATACTCAGGCGCCGAAGCTTCGCTCGATCGAACCCTCGCTGGACCGCGATCTGGAAACCATCTGCGCGCGCTGTTTGGAACAAGATCCAAAAGCCCGTTATCAATCTGCAGGCGATCTCGCGGCCGATCTCGAGTGCTGGCTCGAAAACCGCCTGATCGCAGCCCGGCCTGTCGGCATTCCGGCGCGAATGTGGCGCTGGTCGCGTCGTAATCGGAAACTGGTCGGTGCCACCGCGGTCGGTCTTCTTCTGGGAGCGGCGATTTTTGGGTTATTTCGAGAAAATCCTTTTCACCCGTCGCCAGCCAGTCCGCTTGAAAAGAGCATCGCGGTTTTGCCATTCGCCGATCTCAGCCAGGCCAGGGATCAACAATATTTTTGCGACGGGATCAGCGAAGAAATTCTTCACGCCATCGCGAGAGTCGAAGGTCTGCGTGTGCTCGGCCGCACTTCGTCTTTTTCATTCAAAGGGACGAATGCAACCGCGAGCGAGATCGGAAAGAAATTGAACGTCGAGAACGTCCTGGAAGGAAGCGTGCAGCGCGACGGAAACCGCATTCGAGTTACGACCGAGTTGATTAACACGCAAAGCGGTTTTCAGGTTTGGACGGAAACGTACGACCGCGAGTTGCAGGGCGTTTTTGCGCTGCAGGATGAAATTACCCGATCGATTGTTAATGCCCTCAAGATCAAACTCGCCGTTGCCCTTCCGACCCATGAACCGCGCGATGCAGGGGTCTACGACCTTTACTTGCAAGGCCTCTATTTTTCCAACAAGGGCAGCGAGGAACATCTCCGGCGCGCTCTGAATTTCTTTCAGGCCGCGCTCGATAAAGATCCAACTTTCTCCAATGCCTGGACCGGAATCGCAAAGGTTTGGTATTTCCTGGCGGGCGTTTACGTCAAGCCGCTCGACGCTTACCCCAAAGCAAAGGAAGCGGCACTGAAAGCAATCGCGCTCGACGAGAAAGATGCTGAAGCGCACTGCTATCTTAGCGAAACCAAACGTGTTCTTGATTGGGATCTGATTGGCGCAGATGCGGAGCTACAGCGCGCTATCCAGCTCGATCCGAATTCCGCGCCCGCTCACTTCTTCTCCGCCTTGCTGCCGCTTTTTCGCGGTGATCTGCAGGAAGGACTTCGTCTTGTCCTGGAAGCCAAGAGACTGGACCCGGTCTCTCCGATTACCAGTTACGTTGCGACCGCCGCTTATCTGGCTAACGATCGAATCAACGACGCGATTGTTGAGGGGCAGCGAACGCTGCAACTCGACCCGAACTATTTCTATCTGGATTCGAATCTGGCTGCTGCTTACCGAGAAAATGGGAACTTTCCGGAGGCGATCGACCTCTATACCAAGGCGCAAGAGGCCAGACATCTGCCGAGCACCGGTCTTGCCATCACCTATGTTCGAATGGGGAGGCCGGCTGACGCGCGAAAAATCCTCGATGAGCTCGTGCGGGACAGCCAAACGCGGTACGTGCCTGCTCCCTCTATCGCGGCCGTTTATGTGGCGCTTGGCCAAAAGGAAGAGGCTTTCCAGTGGCTCGAGCGTGCTTTTTCGGAACACTCCGGGATCTTGCAATGGATCGCGTTCCTTCCTGAGTTTCGGCCGGTTCATTCCGACCCCCGTTTCCCTGCACTTCTAAGTAGAGCAGGCATTTCCTTTGATCCGATACTGGCTATCACCGAAACGACGTTGTCACAGGTCCCAGATTCGAATGCAAAGGATCACGTGGCGCTCAAAGTTGGCGTCAAGCCGCGGCCAAAAACGGAAAATGGACACGTGGTCAGAATCAGCATTTCCTTTTACGACCGAACCGGCGACAACAAGTTGGTCCCGACCAACGCGCAAGTCGGCTACAACTGGCTCACCGCGACACGCGACTGGACCGACGCGACGCCGAAATTTATTGCTGCCACTTACGTTCGTCCTAAGAGCCAACAGTCGTCGGCCGACGGACGACGTTATGGCGGCTTTATCGTCCGAGTGTATTTCGACGGTAAGTTGCAGGACTCTCGAGCGACATCCGCGGAGATGCTGAAGCTTTTCCCGCAAGAAGGGTCTGCCGTTCCCCTTCCAAACGTTTCTCGACAGCCGCGTTGACCGGTCAAAACAAAAAAACTGGTGGCGCCGGAGAAAACTTGCTTGAGCCACGGCGATAAAATGCGCAAAGGACGTTTCATGACCGTGACGGCATGAACGGAATCATCAAGACCAAATCATTGCTCGCGATGATTACCGGAACGCTTTCCTTAGCTTTCGAAATCGAGGCGCAGGAACCAACCCCGCCATCGCAAACGCAGGGGCAGCCCGGCGTCACCATCGAGGAGGTGATCGTGACCGGCTCGAACATTCCAACAGCCGAAGAGGTAGGACCAAATCCCGTCGATGTTTACGACAGAGATGACATCAGCCGCCTTGGCGCCCGCACCGCAACCGATCTTGTCCAAAGGTTACCGGAAGCCATGGGCGCATCGATCACGGAAAATAATGTAAACGGAGGCAACGGACGTACCGAATTGAATCTAAGAGGAATTCTCCCAAAAGAGACACTCGTGCTTCAAGATGGACGCCGTCTCGCCCCGGTTGGATTTGCCGGCGACACTGTCGATCTCAACACGATCCCAATCGGGTTGATCGATCATATCGAGCTGTTGAAAGATGGCGCCTCCTCAATTTACGGCGCAGACGCCGTAGCCGGTGTTTTCAACATCTGGCTAATCCACAGATTCCGCGGGTTGGAAATCTACAGCAGTTACGGCAATACCAATCTCGGCTTTGCCAACGATCAAGCTGAAGAGAGGAGTTACCTCCTGGCGGGCACGGGCGATGAAAAGATCGACATCCTCGTCTATGCTGAGACCTACAATCGCGCTGCAATTTACGCGCGCGATGCGGAGATCTCCCACGACGCGGACTACCGGCCATTTGGCGGCATCGATGGCCGCAGTGCAAACTTCGCCGGCCGCATCGGTGGATTCATTTACCGACCACAACTCAATAACAGCGCCCGGTCGCCCACTCCTCACGCTTTCCCAAACGTTGAAAGTGATCCGCAATATGTGTCGGCGGGTAGCCTGCCACCTGAACAACGGCTCTTTAACTTCGCCGACATAGCCGGCGCCATGGGTGCACCGGACCGCGAATATTTGGCAGGGTCTCTCGATTACAAAGTTTGCGACCGTTATCTGGCGGTCTTTTCGGATTTCAAATATATGCGCGGCTTTTGGGAAGGCGATTTGGCGCCATCTCCGTTTTCACCTGATCCATTTACCGACGCCACTCATCCGAGTGGAATCAGTACCGTCGGCATTAGCGTGCCGATTCAAAATCCGTTCAATCCATTCACCCAGGCGGATTACACGTCGCTTGGCGGGTTTGATCCAAAGCTTCCCGCAAGTCGATTCAGTGCCGCGCCTGCAGGCACGCAATTCGTAACCGGCGTTCGTTATCGAGGTTTGGAAGCGGGAGTAAGGACCGACAAGATCACGACCGACAATTACGTCTTCACCACCGGTATCAAAGGCAACCTCGGCGAGTTCGGAGAATATCTTTCGAATTGGAACTGGGAAAGCGCCTTTCGTTATAGCGAAGACGATCGGAGCGAGCGCTTCAGCGGAATCGTGAACACCACGAATTTACGAGCAGCATTGTTAGATACGAATCCGGCCACCGCGTTCAATCCGTTCGGCCTCAATCAGAATTCTCGCACCGACATCGATCGAGTATTTACAACCAGCATTCATACCGGAACAACCTCGCTGACGTTGGAAGATTTCAGACTCTATGGTGACCTCTTCGATTTGCCGGCCGCGCCAGTTGCTTTTGCCATTGGAACGGAACACCGGACCGAGCGGGCGCGCGATACGCCTGACGCATTGACAGCAAGCGGCGAAACCATCGGCGCGGCAAATTTCACCCCAACTAGCGGAAGCCGGGATGTTTGGTCGATTTACTGGGAAGTGTTGGTCCCAATAACGAGTCCGATCTGGAATATTCCAGGATTTCATACGTTGGAACTCGGTTATCAGGAACGATACGAAAACTTCAGCGATTTCGGCTCGGCGGAGCGACCCAAATTCTCCGTTCGCTGGCAGCCAATCGATTCCGGACTCACTCTTCGCGGAACTTACACTGAAGCTTATCACGCCCCGACCTTGAGTGACTTGTTTCGCGGTCCGTCAGACTTCACCGTTGCCGTCAGAGATCCTCACCTTCCACCGACGACATCTGAAGTTTTGGCGCGATCAAGCGGTAACCCAAATTTGCAGCCGGAAACAGCTTACGAATGGACCTACGGCGCTGTCGCCACGCCCGGCAAATGGTTGCCAGCGCTGAGAGGCCTTACGTTAACCGCCGACTTTTATCATATCGACATTCGAGCAGTTACTCTGCAGTTGGACCCTCAGTTTCTGGTGGATCACCAGGCGCAATTTCCCGGTCAGGTTGTACGCGGACCACCAGGACCGGGGAATCCCTTTGGTCCAATCGTTCTTCTGCTGCTTCCCGAACAGAATCTCGGCCGAATGATCGAGGAAGGCTTGGACTATTCAGCTGTCTATCTCTTCGACACCAAAACATTGGGGCATGAAGACTGGGGTACGCTCACCGCCATGCTCAGAGGCACCTACCTGGATCGCGCCGTTCTCCAACTGGTACCCGATGGACCAGAAAAAAACGTGGTTGGAAAATTTGGCGGCGGTTTTCTCGGAACTCAAGCCGGCGGTGCGTTCACGCACAATCGATGGTACACGAGCCTGTTCTACGACGGGCCGTCAAGCTCGATGCTCGCCGGGCTCGATGCCGGTTTCGTCGTTCACTTTATCGGCCAATATTGGGACAATGCCGAGTTCACTGCTAAACTTCACGATCGAAAAGTGCGGGAATGGACGACGCTCGACTGCGTCCTGAGTTATACCTTCAGCTCGCGAGCCGCTTCGGTGCCAGTCGACGTTCCTGGTTCTGTCAGGGACAACAGCGCCACGACGAACAAGGAAAAGGATTCTGTCCCGGTAAGCAGCGCGGAGTACCGGCCGTGCGGATGGCGCGCGTGGTTGAACAAAACAACGATCACTTTGGGAATTAACAATCTAACAGACGAACAACCGCCGTTTGTGGCGGCCGCGTTGGAGAACGGCTATGACGAAAGCACGGCGAATATTCGGGGACGCACCTGGTATGTCGCCCTCAAAAAAAGGTTCTAACCACAGGTATCGGCACCAATAAAGTCGAACTCGTTATCGGCTCAGCTCGCAGATCCAGTTTGTTTCCCAGGTTTTTCCACCGTCGGGCGAGAAGGATTGTTCCATTCGCGCTGACTTTGGCGAGATATTTAACCAGAGGTAACGCACGAGAACTGCGCGGCCTTTCCACTCTTGCTGATTGTAGAACTCGCCGCGATTCCCGGTAAATTGACCGATAACCGGCGGTAGCTCGATAGTGCCCTTGTCGAGGTCGACGAGGTAGATGCTCCATTGATGCGACTCGGGATTATACATCCTAAGTGTCTGCGCTTTGATGTGCAGGTGCGTCTTTGGACTGTCGACCTCGAACTGCTCAAAGTTCGCGTTGCTATCCAGGAGCTTCTTGTGATTCGAGATGCCGTCGTACTCCACCCAGGTCGTCGAACCAACCAGGCGATCGGGAAGCCGGCGAACGTGCGCCTTCCAATCGCCGATAAGGAAATCGAAATCGTGAGCTCCGTCGTGTTCGGAAGCTTGCGCCAGCGCGGGCGAAGGTTTCGATGTCGATGCAACGGGCGCCGGTGATTCCTGCGCGCTCACCGACAACAAGCTCAATGGCAGAAAAGCGAGACAACCAATCGAAAACGATTTCATGAAGTGCGAGTGAATCACACTCTCCACGATCGACAATCAGAAAGATGTTTGACCCCGGATTACGCGGATAAAGCGGATCGTTGAGAATGAAAATAGCCCAGCGCTTCAGCGCTGGGTTCGCGATGTTTCCAGGATCCAGTCCCGTCAGGGACGAAAGGAAGATCGACAATTCAGAAATCTGTCGATGTGGTGGAACCCGTTGATTCGCTCGCTTACCGCGAGCTCACCCTATCGGGCTAGGTCTATGTCGCTCGGCTCCAGTCGGCTCCATTCTCCGAGGGCGTTTAATCGCGATAGGACATCGCGATCCACCTAAAATTGTAGGACAAGCGCTTCCTGGCTCGCCGTATCTTGGCGAAGGCGGCCGGTTGCCGTCGTCATTTCTCGCCTTTGAGTTCTACCAGAATCATGTGCAGAGGCGTATCACCAATATTCTCCGCAGCGTGAGTCAATGGGTCACGATAGAGAACGTCACCGGTCTTGAGCTCGCCCTCGGTAACTTTGCCATCGGATGCATAGTTGCGATACCGGCCGCCTTCCAAAACGTAAATGACGTAGGCGGGGTGCCAGTGCACCTGCTCTTTAACGCCGGGCGGCAAAGTCGCTTCCAGAACGCGCACACGATCGTTCTCAAACCTGACGCGAATTGTCTTGGCATTAACGATTGCCGGATCTTGCGCATTCGCGCGTGTTATCAAAAAGCCGAACGACAACGCGAGTGTGATTGTGATTATTATTAGAGCGCGGATATGCATGACGACATGCTTTACGAAACCATCCAAAGATCGACAATTAGAAAAGGATGTTTAACCGCGGATTACCCGCCTTCGCTGAAGCTACGGACGTGGCAAGCGCGGATTAAGAAGGATTGTGAATGAAAATAGCCCAGCGCTTCAGCGCTGGGTTCAATGATGTTTTCAGGATCCAGTCCCGTTAGGGACGAAAGAAATATCGACAACCAAAAAGTCGATGTGGTGGAACGCGTTGATTCGCTCGCTTACCGCGACCTCACCCTGTCGGGCTAAGTCTATGTCGCTCGGCTCCCGCCGGCTCCATTCTCCGAAACGCGTTTAATCGCGATAGGGACATCGCGATCCACCTAATTTTGTAGGGCAAGCGCTCCGCTTGCCGTCGACGATTATGCAACCTCCTTGGCCAGGATCGCGTCCACGTCCGCGACGAATGCAGGAATGAAGCCTTTATTCTTGGCGCTTGCCCACCATTCGCCGCCGCGCGCCGTCCGAAGCAAATCGGCCAGCATCACTCCGGCCGTCGCTTCGAAAGTTCCCTTAGGAAAAACACCGCGCTGCGTTCTGTCCCAAATGTGAAAAGACGCCCAGGCGTATTCTTGGAGCATTTGCTCCAACCTCAGCTGATCGGCAGCATCCAACGCGCTGTCTCCGTGGAGGCCCGCGGTCATGAGCTCGGCAATGTCCCGGTTTGTTGCGATCGCCTGGCGAATCACCGTCCACTGCGCCATCGTGGAATTATGCTCATTGCGCTGGAGCGCGGCCGTGTTGTGTTTGATCTGCAAACCGACAAAGACAAGAGAGAGAATCAAGCCGACCGCGCCAATTATTTGCGCGAGATCAGCTAATTGTTGGAGCGACATAAATCTATAGGGGAAGCTGCCAGCTTCCCGTCTCCGCCCGTCAACCGCCAAGTCTGCCAGGAAACCCACTACCGTTGTCAATCCATGTCTTGCTCGACTCGGCGCCGTCCATTACCAGGCTGTTCGATCAAAAGATCGACAACGACAAAACTGGAGCGATCGGCAAATCGAGGTAGCTTTTGTCAGAGCCGAGTTTGGTCGCGTTTCTAACTCGATTTCGTACTCCCGCGAACGCGTGACGAGGTTGATCGAGGACAAGACTGGATGTGGGTGGCCCGTGTGCTGAAGCGTAGCGAATTTAAGTGGCTTGATTGGTCACCGAGAACCTTTAGCTCGGCGCAAAAATTGGCAAAACCTTTGGTTGTCCTCCGTACGCGTCCTAACGAGAATAAGATAAGCGAATCGCCACTGAGAGCGAGGCTGATCTGGAATGGAGGTGTCTAGTCACGAAAGCTGATTTTCTAGCCGGGTGGCGATTCGCTTCAGCGTTTGGTTAGGCGGCTGTTCTGTCTAGAACACAAACCGCGGAGGAGATGCGAGGGCGCGTTGCCATTAACCTTCTTCGCGGTTTTTGTTTTCGCGACTTCGAGCATCCCATCCATCTTGTTTTACGCCCGGGGAGGTGGAAAGTTTGCGTTGTGAAATCACTGTTCGCTGTGTCGGTGCTGGCGTGTGCGGGTTTGACGGCGGTGTGCAATAAAGGGACATGAAAAAGACGTTTCTTCTCTTTTTCCTGGCCTTGGTTGCGAGGGCTTATGCCGCCCAAAGCGATCTCCCTCCTCTTTACACAGTCATTGTCGATTCTCACCGCTGCCTGGTTTTGGAACCGGACCATTTGCCCCAGAATGCGCCTCTCGTCGTTTTGCTCCAGGGAGCTCACGGCTCAGCCACGAGCCTTATTTACCTTTGGTCCGAACTGCATCTACCGCCCGGCCGGGTCGTATGCCCGGACGGCCTTTTTTTCCTCGAGGGGAAGGGGTTTGGCTGGTATCACAAGGAGAATCAAAGCGATATCGTCCAAAGCCGCGACTATCTCTTGAAACTGGTCCAGCGGTTAGGCCCGAAAAGGCCGGTGATCTTTGCTGGATTTTCTCAAGGCGGGGTCATGTCCATCGTAACGGGGCTTCATTGCCCGAACAAGGTCCTCGCCATCGTTTCCATGAGCGGCTATGTCCCGAATCCGGCGGAAAATTTGAGAGACCTTAAAGCGCCAAGATCGGTTCCGATCTTGATGGTACATGGGCAAATGGACGAAACAATCCCCATAGCCGACGCCCGTTTTGGAGAGACAAGTTTGAATGCCCAAGGCTATCACCCGGTCTTCAAGACCCTTTCCATGGGACATAGGATCTCCCAAGAGTCTTTAAATAGTGTTCGTGATTTTTTAGCCCAGGTCCTGCCGAAGAACTAGCGGGTCAGAAGAAAGATCTGACGGGTGCGGAGGACACGTTCGAGAGGGACCTATTCCTGGCCTCTTGGACTCCAGATTTAATCTGAGAAGATCTGTACTGCGGCCCCGGTCTTCGTTTCGATTAGTGTTTGCCGCGCCAAAGCCGGGCGATGAACACAAAGGTGACCATCGCAGTCGCCTAACGAGAAGTAGGCCGAATTATTCGGCAATTAGAGGCGGAAAAATTCGGTCTAATCCGCTTGTGTTCGGGCTGTCGGGTTGAGAAAATGGGGAACATGCCCCCCATGCTACGCGCTACCGCGCGTCAGAACAAATCCAAATTGCTCGATCAGGTTCGCGACGTCATTCGACGAAAGCATTTCAGCATCCGGACCGAGCAAAGCTATGTCGATTGGATCAAGCGCTTCATTTGGTTCCATAACAAACGGCATCCGCGCGACATGGCGGAAACAGAAGTGACAGAATTTCTTACTCATCTTGCTCGCGATGGGAACGTTGCAGCGTCCACCCAGAACCAAGCCTTGAGTGCGCTGCTTTTTCTCTACAAGGAAGTCCTCAGGCAGGAAATCGGTTGGTTGCAGGGAGTCGAGCGAGCTAAACGGCCGTCGCGCTTGCCCGTTGTCCTCACTCGCGATGAAGTGCGTAAAATCTTCAACCATCTGCACGGTACGCATCGGCTGATGGCCAGGTTACTCTACGGCAGCGGTCTGCGATTAATGGAATGCGTGCGCTTGCGGGTGAAAGACGCCGATCTTGGCTATCTGCGAATCACGGTGCGCGATGGCAAGGGCGGAAAGGACCGAATTACCATGCTGCCGGTAAATCTGGCGAAATCGTTGGAGCGTCATCTGCAAAAAATGAAAGCGCAGCACGAGCAGGATTTGGAAGAGGACTGCGGCGAAGTGTATTTACCCACCGCGCTAGCGCGCAAGTATCCCAATGCCGGGCGCGAATGGATCTGGCAGTACGTATTTCCATCATCTCGTTTTTCTATTGATCCACGCAGCGGGTCGCGCCGCCGCCATCATGTGGAGGAAAGTTCCCTGCAGCTGGCGATGAAGAAAGCTGTGCGCGCTTCCGGCATTCAAAAGCCAGCGACTTGCCACACTTTGCGGCATTCTTTCGCAACTCATCTACTCGAAAACGGTTACGACATTCGCACCGTGCAAGAGTTGTTAGGCCACAAGGATGTGAGCACGACCATGATTTACACGCACGTACTCAATAGACCGGGGATTGGAGTGAAGAGCCCGCTCGATTAAGTGCCCCCAGCGATATCCGTGTTTTACGCGCTTAAGATTTTACGCCGAAACTGGCTTCGGCTCGGCAGACTTGCGTGAGCCGAGCGCGGCACGGACGAAATTGTTGCCGAGCTCCCACATCGGGCCGGGGAATTTGCGACATTCGGTGAGAACGTCGTCAAGCGCGTTCACGAACATCTCCACTTCCGTTTCGCCGATGATGAGCGGCGGCAGAATTTTCATCACATCCATCGCGTGACCCGCGACTTGGGTCAGAATGCGATGCTTGCTCAGCATCTGGGTCACGATCATTTGCGCGAAGAGCACTTTGTCGATCTTGTGCAGAAGTTTCCAAGCCATCTTGAGCTTGAACTCGCTCGGCTCGTGAAACTCGATCCCGATCATCAAGCCTTTGCCGCGAACCTCTTTGATGAACGAATGCTTGCTCTTCAGCGCGTCGACTTTTTCCATCAACAGCGCGCCGATCTTCGCCGAATTCTCGATCAACTTTTCGTTATCGATCACTTCCAGCGACGCAAGTCCGCACGCCATCGCGAGATTGTTGCGACCGAATGTGGTTGAGTGAACGACGCAGCGGTCCATCCGCGAAAAAGTTTTCTGATAAATGTCGCGCCGAGCCACGATCGCGCCGCACGGCACGTAACCGCCGCTCAATGTTTTGGCGAGAGTGATAATGTCCGGCTCCAAATTCCAATGCTGGAACCCAAACATTTTTCCGGTGCGCCCAAGTCCAGTCTGCACTTCATCGGAAATGAGAAGCGTGCCGTATTTGCGGCAGAGTTCCTGTGCGCGCGGAAAGAAATCGGTCTTCGATGCCTGACATCCTTTGCCCTGAACGGTCTCGATGACGAACGCCGCCACATCGCGCGAGCGCAGTTGTTTTTCCAACTCGTCGATGTCATCAAGCGGCACGCGGGCATCGAATCCTTCCATCAACGGACCGAAACCTTCGGTAAAGCTTTCGCAGCCCATTAACGACAGCGAGCCAACGCTTAAACCGTGAAACGCGCTTGCCAACGAGACCATTCGTCTCCGTCCAGTCGCGGCGCGCGCGAATTTGATCGCGCCTTCCATCGCTTCGGTGCCGGAGTTGCAAAAGAAGACCGCATCGAGATAGGGCGGCGTGCGTTTGGTGATCGCTTCGGCGAGCAAACCGCTCAACAGCGAGCAATCCATCTGCACCATGTTCGGAAGATCGAGATCAAGCACGTCGCGGATCGCTTTTTTCACCAGCGGATGATTGCGGCCGATGTTGAAAACGCTGTAGCCGCTCAGGAAATCGAGGTACGGCGTGTTATCCATGTCGTAGAGATACGCGCCCTCGGCCCGGGCATAGACTTTGTCGAAGCCGATGACGCGTTGCGCCTGAACCAGCGTGCGATTCAAGTGCTTCTCGTGCAGCTGGTAATTCTCGCCCAGACGCGCGGCAATGATCTCTTTCAAATCGAAACCCATGAGGCGCGAAATGTCCTCGATTTGGGGGCGAAGCGCAACTGGGCGGATCGGCCAGGTGGAACGCGATCTCCGAGCGCGTTGGTCTTCTAACATCGAGCTCGGAGAGCTCGATCCCACCCATTAACTTTCCTACCAATAACGAAAAAGCCGCGGAATACTCTGGATTCCGCGGCTTTTCGTTTTAGCGAACTAGGATGTCCGCTTAATCTTCCACTTCTACGTAGTCGACCGTGCGAGTGTCGCCGGTTCCGGTGTAGTACACCTTCACGCGGTCATTCGGTGTCAGCGCTCTGCTGATCACGTGGCCCGCCTTGTTGACGACCCGCGCTGGAGCCTTCAACGCGAACGAGATTGGTCCCTCGCGCTCGTCCTTCACCACGATTGTCTTCCCTGGCTCATACGTCGTAACCATGCCCGACGTGAAAGTCGTGCTTGTCGTCGTCGTTGATGTTGCCGGGGCCGTGGTAGTGGTTTGTTCGGTTGTGGTCGTCTGCGCGAATGCAAAAGGCGCAACGGCAGCACAAGCCAATCCAATAATCATCTTCTTCATGTTTTTCCCTTTCATTTTGTTGTATCGCTTCTTCGACTAAGTTCGCGCGGAAAATATTCGATCCGGCACCACCAACGCAGTGGTGCCGCAGCGGTCACTCGACTAAGAAATTATCGCAGACGGCGAGCAATCCCGTGGGTCACGGGGTGAACCACGTGATTGTCGACCTGGTATGCGACTTTGTGCGCGAAATAGGCAGTTCTGTTTAAGATACCTTCGCCCGGAAACCCGACGGCGTTTTGAGCACATACAAACGACGCCAACACGGCCGCGGCGAAAATCGCAAAGTAGCGTTTCATCTTTCATCCCCCTTTCTCTATATAACTTAGACTTCTCCAGGAGTCCGGCTATTCAACGAAACTGCGCGTTGTGTCGCGTCCGACATTCGTTAACGTGCGGGGTCGATGATCAAGGCCGAACCGACCACCGATCCAAAAGTTACTCCGGAGCTGGTGGCGAAGCATGGTCTCACGCCCGAAGAATTCGAGCGGATCAAAAAAATCCTCGGACGCGAGCCGAATTTCACCGAGCTGGGAATCTTCTCGGTAATGTGGAGTGAGCATTGCTCCTACAAAAATTCGCGGCTCGAACTGAAGAAATTTCCGACCGCCGGACCCAACATCCTGGTCAAAGCCGGGGAAGAAAACGCCGGGGTCGTCGATATCGGCGACGGCTGGGCGATCGCGTTCAAAATGGAGAGCCACAATCACCCGAGCGCGATCGAACCGTTCCAGGGCGCTGCCACCGGTGTCGGCGGAATCATTCGGGATATTTTCACCATGGGCGCCCGCCCGGAGTTTTGTCTGAATTCGCTGCGATTTGGACCAATAACGGAATATAGCGGCGGCCGCGTCGGCCGCGATGCAGGCGGCACGCCTGCCACTACAGAAGAGAGACAAAAGCAGATTCTCACTAACCGACGGCTCTTCGCCGGGGTCGTCAGCGGAATCGCGCACTACGGGAACTGCATCGGCATTCCCACAATCGGCGGCGAAATTTATTTCGATGAAAGCTTCGAAGGCAATCCGCTGGTAAACGTTTTTTGTCTTGGGGTGTTGCGACACGATCAGCTGGCGCGGGGAGCAGCGCGTGGCGTCGGAAATCCGGTGTTCTACGTCGGCGCGGAAACAGGTCGCGACGGTTTGGCCGGTGCAGCATTTGCCTCCCGCGAGCTAACCGAGGAATCGAAGGAAGATCGGCCCGCGGTCCAGGTGGGTGACCCTTTCAAAGAAAAGCTTTTACTCGAAGCGTGCCTCGAACTTCTGGCAAGAGGTGCGGTTGCAGGAATTCAGGACATGGGCGCAGCCGGTTTGACTTGTTCGACATGCGAAACCGCGAGCCGCGGCGGCAGCGGAATTGAGATCGATCTCGCCAAAGTTCCGAAACGCGAGCCGGGCATGACTCCATACGAAATTCTCCTCAGCGAATCCCAGGAACGAATGCTGATCATTGCCAAGCGGGGCAAAGAGAAACTCGTTCGCGAAATCTTCGACAAATGGGACGTGCCGTGGGCAGAAATCGGCCGCGTGACCGACGACGGCATGATGCGCGTGCGGAACAACGGTAGCGTCGCCGCGGAAATTCCGGCGAAGCCGCTCGCCGAAGAGGCGCCGCTCTATTCTAGAGAAGCCAGGAAACCAAGTGTAGCCACGGGCCTGTGGCCCGTCGACGATGGGCGGCCCACAGGGCCGCGGCTACAACACACCGATAACCACGAATCTCTGCGCCAGTTGCTTCGCGACCCAACGATCGCGTCGAAGAACTGGGTTTATCGCCAATACGATCACACCGTTCGCACCGGCACGATGGTGAAGCCGGGATCGGACGCCGCGGTATTTTTCGTTCGCTACGCAAACAAAATCCTGGCGGCGACGAGCGATTGCAATTCGCTCTTCTGCGCGCTCGATCCGCGTGAAGGCGCAAAGATCGCCGTCGCAGAAGCGGCGCGAAACCTGATCTGCTCGGGCGCGAAGCCGCTCGCGGTCACCGACAATTTGAACTTCGGCAATCCTTACAAGCCGGAAAACTTCTGGCAGCTTCGCGAGGCTGTGGAAGGTGCAGCCGAGGCCTGCCGGGCATTCCAGACCCCCGTCACCGGCGGAAATGTCTCTCTATATAATGAGAGCCCTGCCGGAGTGGTAGATCCCACCCCCACCATCGGCATGGTCGGCCTGATCGAAAAGGAAGAGCACATCACGACTCAGTGGTTTAAAGCCGAGGGTCATGAAATCATTCTCGTCGGGAAAATCGGCGATGAGCTCGGCGGCTCGCGTTTTCTGAAAGTTTGCCACGGAAAGAAGGTCGGCCCGCCACCGCGTGTCGATCTCGCGCACGAAATCAAGGTCCAAAACGCGGTTCGCGACCTTATTCGCGCCGGCTTGCTGAAAAGTGCGCACGATTGCAGTGAAGGCGGGCTAGCGGTGGCCATCGCAGAATCGTGTTTCAACCCGAAGGGAACTCTTGGGGCGGAGATTGACTGTAGCGGCGGCCGTGTCGGCCGCGGTGCAGGCGGCACGCCTGCCTCTACAGAAGAAATTCTTTTTAACGAATCGCAATCGCGGATCGTGATTTCAGTCGCGCCTGAAAAAGTCGAAAAGGCGATCTCAATATTGGAAAGGGCCGGCGTTCCGTTTCAACGACTTGGAACGGTCGGCGGCGAGGAATTGCGGATCGAGGTCGATAACGAGAAAGTTTCCTGGCCAATTTCCACTCTTTACGACGACTGGTGGAATTCGATCCGCCGGCTGGTCGAAAGCGATTCCGGCGCCGAGGGCATCCCGAGTTTGTAATGGACCGCGACCGAAACGTTGTCTTCGCGGGAGCGATCCCGGAAAATTATGATCGCTACCTCGGCCCGGTCATCTTCGAACCGTACGCCGAAGATTTGGTTTCCAGATTGAAAGGCAAAAAGCTGAACCGGGTTCTGGAAATTGCGTGCGGCACTGGGATCGTGACACGTCGATTACGCGACGCCCTGCCTGCCTCCACCGAGGTCATCGCGACCGATTTGAATCCCGACATGTTCGAATTCGCGAAGCGGAAATTTAAAGACGGCGAAAACGTCCGCTGGCAACAGGCCGACGCGTTGGCGCTCCCGTTTCCGGATGAGTCGTTCGACGCGGTTGTTTGCCAGTTTGGCTACATGTTCGTTCCAGACAAAGCGGCGGCCATGCGTGAATCGTATCGCGTTCTTCGCCAGGGCGGGTTGTTCTTATTCAACGTCTGGGATTCGTTGGACGCGAATCCATTCGCTCAAATCGCCCACACGACGATCGCTTCATTTTTCGACCGCGACCCGCCGAAGTTTTACGAAATTCCGTTCAGTCTTTACGAGTCCAGGCTGGTCCGCGAACTCCTGCGCGGAGCGGGTTTCGACAAGATCGAGGCGTTTGCCGAAACGAAGCCCTGCCGCAGCCGAGCAGCCAGGGAATTCACCACCGGTTTGGTGCAAGGCAATCCGGTCGGCACTGAGGCGGCCGAGCGTGGAGTTGATCCGGAAAAATTGATCGACGCGGTGGCAAGATCGCTCGCCGGGCGGTTTGGGGCAGGGCCGGTTGAGAGTACCATGCGAGCGATAGTCTGGCAGGCGATAAAACCTTAATCCCGCAATTGAATGCATCCTGATTTCGTGGAAGTTTTCGTGTGATCTCTCCAGAAGCAATCGACAACTCCGAGGCGAGAACGATTTACCCGCAGCACGAGTGCGGCCTATTTGGCGTGTTCGGCCACCCCAACGCGGCGGTCCTGACCTATTACGGACTTTTCGCGCTTCAACATCGCGGCCAGGAAAGCGCCGGTATCGTCACCAGCAACGGCCCGGGCACCTCGTTCCTGGTTCACAAAGACATGGGACTTGTGTCGCAAGTTTTCGGTCAGACCGAGCTGGAGCGACTAAAAGGCAGCCGCGCGATCGGGCATACCCGCTACTCGACGACCGGCACGAGCACGATCAAAAACGCGCAACCGTTGGTGGTCGATTGCGTTCGCGGCCAAATGGCAATTGCGCACAACGGCAATCTGATTAACGCCGATGTTCTGCGCGACGAATTGGAGCGCAAAGGTTCCATTTTCCAAACCACCGCCGACACCGAGATCATTCTGCATCTGCTCGCGCAACCGCTGGACAACGGCAGCAGCGCACTTGCACCGTTGCGCCGGATCCAGGGCGCATTTTCGCTTTTGATTATGACCGAGCGCGAACTAATCGCGGTGCGGGATCCCTTTGGCTGGCGGCCGCTGTCGCTCGGCAAACTCGACGGCGCCTACATTCTTGCTTCGGAAACGTGCGCCTTCGATCTGATTCACGCCGAGTTCGTGCGCGACGTGGAGCCAGGCGAAGTTTTGATTATCGACGAGCACGGGATCCGTTCGGAGTTTCCCTTTCAGCCGCAACGCCCCGCGTTCTGCATGTTCGAGTATGTTTACTTCGCGCGGCCGGACAGCAAGATCGGCGGGGTGACCGTCGGCAAGGTCCGAACCGAAATGGGCCGCGAGCTCGCGCGCCAGTTTCCGGTCGAAGCGGACATTGTTGTGCCGGTTCCGGACTCGGGAAACTACGCGGCTCTCGGGTTCGCCGAAGAGTTAAAGATTCCGTTCGAGCACGCGTTTGTGCGAAACCACTATATCGGCCGCACATTTTTGCAGCCGAGCCAGCTGATCCGCGATTTCGACGTGCGCGTGAAATTAAACCTGATCAAGGAGATGGTCGCCGGAAAGCGGGTCGTTGTAGTCGATGATTCAATCGTCCGCGGAACGACCGCCCGCGCCCGGGTGGTGAATTTGCGTGAAGCCGGCGCAAAAGAAGTACACATGCGGGTAAGTTGTCCGCCGCATCGGTTCGCCTGCCATTACGGCATCGATTTTCCAGATCCGCAAAAGTTAATCGCGAACCAGATGTCGATGGAGGAAATCGCGAAATACCTTGGAGTCGACAGCCTCGGTTACTTGAGTGTCGAAGGAATGGTGCGCGCGACGGGCCGGCCGATGAACGAATTCTGCCTCGCCTGTTTTACCGGCGATTATCCGCTGCCGGTCGATCCCGCTCTCGACAAATTCATCATGGAAAAACGCGAAGCCCGCGCCAGAGCGCTCGTGGAGCAGGAACGCCACCCGAGTTTGTTCACGGACCTGAAATGACAAGAATGACGAAGCACGAATATCGAATGACGAAGGAATGACGAAGCACAAATCTGTTCGTCATTCGTCATTGGTCATTCGTCATTCCGCCCGCGGGCCAGCGAGAACAAAAAACAGGAAGGCTTACGCCCGTGCGGGCGTGGATGTCGATCTTGGGAACCGCCTCAAGCGCCGCATTCAATCGCTGGTCAGGCAAACGCATCCCGCGCCGGCGGGACGGGTTCTCGGCAAAATCGGCGGCTTTGGTGGATTGTTTCGCGCAAATTTTCCGGGAATGCCCGATCCGGTTCTGGTCGCGAGCATCGACGGCGTCGGAACCAAATTGAAAGTCGCGTTCGCGACGAACAAGCACGACACCGTTGGAGCGGATTTGGTCAACCACTGCGTAAACGACATCGCGGTTCTCGGCGCGCATCCGCTCTTCTTTCTCGATTACATCGGCGCAGAAAAGCTCGAGCCGCGCGTGTTTGATCAACTGATCCGCGGATTTTCGCGGGCCTGCCGCACGGCCAAGTGCGCGCTGATCGGCGGCGAGACGGCGCAAATGCCTGGGATCTATCGGCGAGGCGAATACGATCTCGCCGGTTGCATTGTCGGCGTTGTGGATCGCTCGAAAATGATCGACGGCCGCAAAATCAAACCCGGCGATGCGATTCTCGGTCTCGCCTCGAACGGACTTCACACCAACGGTTATTCGCTCGCCCGAAAAATTCTTTTCGACAAAATGAAACTGAAACCAGGTTCGCGCTTGCCTGGCTCAGCGACGACTGTCGCGGCCGACCTGCTCCTTGTGCACAAGAATTATCAGCCGCTGCTCGCGAAAGTACCGCATGGAATTATCAAAGGTCTTGCTCATATCACCGGCGGTGGTTTGATCGATAATTTGCCGCGTGTCCTGCCGAAGAATTGCGATGCAGTCATCGATACGAAATCGTGGCGCATTCCGCGAATCTTCCAAGTGCTGCAGGAGAAGGGAAAAGTTGATCGCAAGGAAATGTTTCAAGTGTTTAACATGGGCATCGGCATGGTAGCGATCGTTTCCGCACGCGACGTAAGACGCGCGATGTCAATCTTGGGGGCGAAAAGGATCGGGCGAATCGAGCGCGGAGCCGGCAAAACGCGGCTGATATTTTGACCACGGATTGCACGGATATTTCGGATTACAGAGATTGTTTCTGCATTTTATCCGTGTTCATCCGTGTAATCCGCGGTTAATTGGATTTTCGACATGGAAAAACGTCGGCTCGGAACGACTGACATGGAAGTTTCGGTCCTCGGATTCGGCGGATCGGAGATCGGTTACGAGCGCGCATCGGCGGAAACGGTTGCCAGGTTGCTGAACAGCGCGCTCGATGCGGGACTGAACGTGATCGACACCGCCGAGTGTTATTACAATAGTGAAGAATTCATCGGTCAGGCGGTTGGCAATCGTCGAAACGATTTCTATCTTTCTACCAAGTGCGGCCATCCACACGGGATGGAAAGTGGAGCAAACTGGTCGAAAGCTTCGATTTTGGAAAGTGTCGAGCGCAGTTTGGAGCGATTAAAAACGGATCGTCTCGATTTGCTGCAATTGCATAGCTGTTCGGAAGCGGAATTGCGCAAAGGCGAAGTGATCGACGCGTTGCAAACGGCCCGCGAGAAAGGTCACACGCGTTATATCGGTTACAGCGGCGACAGCCACGCCGCCCATTTTGCGGTTCAATGTGGCGCGTTCGACACTCTGCAAACTTCAATCAACATCGCCGACCAGGAAGCGATCAATCTGACGGTGCCGCTCGCGCGCGAGAAACAAATTGGCGTGATAGCCAAACGGCCAATCGCCAACGCAGCCTGGAAGACCGGCCACCGGCCAATCGATTCTTATCACCATGAATATTGGCAACGGTTGCGAAAACTGAATTACGATTTTCTGCGCGGCGATTTAAACAGGGGCATTTCAATCGCGTTGCGATTCACCTTGAGCGTGCCGGGCGTTCACACCGCGATCGTTGGCACGAAGAAACCGGAGCGTTGGGGCGAGAACGCGCGGCTGCTGGAAGCCGGACCGTTGAACGAAAAAGAATTTGAAACAATCCGGGAACGCTGGGAAGAATCCGCGCCCCGGACCTGGATCGGGCAAATATGACCAAGCATCGGCATCGTCGATGCTTGGAAATCCCAAGCCCCTAGTTCCAACAAAACCCCAAATCCCAGGCACCAAATCCCAAACAGTATCCAAACTACAAAAATTCCAACGGATTCGTTCTCCCGTTTCTGCGGTTTGGTGTTTGAGCCTTTACTTGGGTTTTGGGATTTGGGATTTGGGTCCTTGGGATTTGGAGATTCCAAGACCGATTCTAAAGTGACGCGATGAAACAACGAAAGTTAGGTAGAGGAGGACCAGTTGTCTCGGCCATCGGCCTCGGTTGCATGGGAATGTCCGATTTTTATGGCGACCGCAACGACGAAGAATCGCTCGCCACTATGAATCGCGCGCTTGAGCTCGGTATTACTTTCTTTGATACCGCCGATGTCTACGGTCCTCACACCAACGAAGAGTTCGTCGGCCGTGCACTCAAAGGACATCGCGAACAGTTTGTCATTGCGACCAAGTTCGGAATCGTGCGCGACCTGGACAGCGCGACATTTCGTGGAATCAACGGCAAGCCCGATTACGTAAGGAAATCATGCGAAGGAAGTCTGCGCCGGCTACAGATGGATTGCATCGATCTTTATTATCAGCATCGGGTCGATCCGGACACGCCGATCGAAGAAACAGTCGGCGCCATGGCCGATTTGATTCGGCAAGGCAAGGTGCGATTTCTTGGATTGTCCGAGGCCAGCGCGGAAACAATCCGCCGCGCGCATGCCGTCCATCCGATTACCGCGGTGCAATCGGAGTATTCGCTTTGGACACGCGATCCCGAACCGGAGATTTTGCCGACGTGTCGCGAGCTGGGGATCGGTTTTGTTCCCTACAGTCCACTCGGCCGCGGTTTTTTGACCGGCAAAATTCAGAAGCCGGAGGACCTGCCGGAAGATGATTATCGACGCACTACGCCGCGGTTTCAGGGAGACAATTTTCAACACAATCTCGAGATTGTGAAGCGCGTTGAGGAAATTGCGCAGGAAAAGCATTGCACGCCGGCGCAGCTGGCGCTGGCCTGGGTCCTCGCGCAAGGCCAGGACATTGTTCCAATTCCCGGAACAAAACGACGAAAGTATCTGCAGGAAAATGTTGGCGCGATCGATGTCGACCTTAACAGCAAAGACCTCGAACGAATCGAAGAGGTCGCGCCGAAGGAGGCGTTCGCAGGCTCGCGCTATCCCGAAGCTATGATGAAGCTACTTAACCGCACCTAGGTAGAGCCGGTTACGCTCCCGCTAATTCATCTAGAATGTACCCACCTGTAGATTGCCGCAGAGCGGCATGATTCACCGAACCGGGATAAGGCCAGCCCGGCTCGGACCGATTGAGGTCAATTGCCGCTACACTGTTACTTGCGCTTGGCTTTTCTCCGGGCCGCCCAACGCGCTTTCATCAGCTGCGAAAGACGACGGCGTCCGGCTGCGGTAATTCCGCCTCCGCGTTTCTTTTTGGCTTTCGATCCACCGCGGCCAGCTCTGAAACGCGCCCAACGTGCGCGCGCCGCCGCCGCGATCTTCCCCCGGGCCGCCGCCGACAATCGGCGTCTGCCTCCGCGTCGAGCCGGAGCCGTTGCCGCGCCACCGCCCGTTCCACCAACCAACCCCCTGAGTCGCCGTTCCAATGCATCAATCTGGCGACGAATCGACAGAGCCTGCTGTAAGTTTCGCGTTGATAAGTCCATAGAATGTTCTCGATAGAGTAAACCGCGAGCTAATGCAAGAGATACTTGGTGAGTAGCTTGGGTGACACTCACCGATAGTTCCAGTTTTAGCGTGTAATCCTACTTCTTGCTTCGCGGGACCAACGCCGAAGCAAACATGGTCTGCACAATCTCACCACGCTGATTAGTAGTCACGTAACGCAGTCTAACCACACCGTGCGTCGGTTTCGAACGCGATTCACGAAGGTCGACAATTTCCACTTCGACCTGCAACTCGTCGCCGGACTTGACCGCATTCGGCCAGCGCAACTCATCCACGCCCAGGCCAATCGCCCCCTCGGCAAAGTTCAAAGTCTGCACAAACAAACGCATCGTGACCGCTGCCGTATGCCAGCCGCTGGCAATCAACTCGCCGAACATAGTTTTCTGTGCCACGGCGCGATCCAAATGAAACGGCTGCGGATCAAACTCGCGAGCAAAGTTGATAATTTCCTCTTCCGTTACAACATATTTGCAGGATTGAAATCGTTCCCTGGGCTTCAGGTCGTCAAAATAGCGTTCACTCATCGGAAGCACGCGCCTTTAGAGCAAGCGGCCGGCTCGAAGATTAAATAAATTGAAGTGACTAAATCAGTAAAAATATTTCTGATTGTTGGGTTGAGCCTTGCCGTAGTCATGTTGACGGGCGGCGCTGCTCTCGGAATTTACTATTTTCTCGAGTTTCAAAAGGGAACGGAGTTTTACCGCGAAGGCTACGCCGCAGAACAGCACGAGGATCACGATGCTGCGATCGAAAAATTAAGTCAGGCGCTTAAATATAAATTAACGAAAAACGATCTGGCTGAGACTTACTCGAGTCGCGGCGCGGCTTACAGATCAAAAGGAAAATTCGAAGAGGCGGCCCGAGATTTTTCTGAAGCGATTCGACTCTACCCAAACTGGGCATATGCCTATTTTGCGCGAGGATGGACCTATCAATTGAAGGGCGATCCGGACAAAGCGATTCCGGATTATCAGGAAGCAATTCGGTATGACCGCAACTATGGATGGTCTTACTATGACCGCGGTCTTCTTTATTTGCGCCGTCAACAATGGGATTCTGCAATAGCGGATTTCGATGAAGCCATCCGTTGCCTTCCAAATAATATCGATCCTTTGCTTGCTCGCGGTCAGTCCTACCTCGGGAAGAACGAAGTTGATCGAGCGTTAGCCGATTTCGACGGCGCGATCGCGGTCGACGCATCAAGTCCCTTAGGATACTTCTACCGATCAAACGTTTATTTCATCAAGGGTGACCGCGATAGCCAGCTGCGCGATTTGAAAGAATCACAGCGTTGGGCGCCGTTTGCGCGAAAACATCACCTAGCGCGTGCTCTTCCTTACAATTACGCCGATGTTTACGGGCGACTGCATTCGGCGTACGACCGTGCCGATTACAATGGCGCGATAAAACTCGCCAATGAGTTGATCGCTATGGAAATCAACTGGTCGCAAGCCTCGCCCGTGCTCCTGGAGCGGGGAAACGCTTTTCGGGCTAAAGGCGACTTGGATAAAGCGCTGGTCGATTACGATCAAGCGGTTGCATTCAATCCAAAGAGCGCCGGACCTCACGTTGATCGTGGTCTTGTATTGGAGAAGAAAGGACGACGGGATGAAGCTCTGCGAGATTACGCAGAAGCCATCAGACTCGATCCCAAAATATGGCAGGCATACTTTGATCGCGCGATTTGTCTAAGAGAAGCCGACGAATTTGGCAAAGCGATTGAAGATATGTCCGACGTCATCAAGCTGAAACCGGAATACATTCCAGCTTACGTTAATCGGGCGGCCGATTATTATCGATTGGGTCAAGTCGACAAGGCCCTGGAAGATTGGAACTACGTTTCCAAACTTAACTCGAATCAAGCTGAGCCGTACCTCGGTCGAACAATGGCATACCTTAAGAAAAAAGATTACATGAGAGCGGCGCAAGAAATGGAGGCAGCCACTCGAGTGGAATTGAAAAACCCGGCTGATACTTTGAACTCCCTCGCATGGCTTCAGGCGACTTCTCCAGATAAGCGCGCTCGTAATGGTTCTTCCGCGATCGAGGCGGCAATGAAAGCGTGTGAATTAACGCAATGGAACGATTGGCGCTATATCGATACCCTAGCTGCTGCTTATGCTGAGTCGGGTAACTTCACCGAAGCTACTAACTATCAAAAACTGGCTTTGCGAATGGCTGATGGCCCGCCCGCTGTCATCGAAAAGGCGAACAAGCGACTGAATCTGTACGAAGAACGCAAACCATTTCACGAAGAGATCATAGGTCGCCCCTAGAGTTTCAAGAGCTCGTCGCGTTCTGGGTCGGTCGACTCGCGAAACAGGCCAATCTCATCCAAATGAATTTGCACGCGAGAAGCCTGCCACTACAGTCGGAAGCGCGGGCGGTTAGCTCAGCGGTAGAGCATCTCGTTTACACCGTTGCCTAACGAATGTTCTCATTTGATCTAATTTGATCTCACGAGCGTAAACGCTTGTTTTCGTGTTCTGACTTGGTTCTGTCGTGATCTGAAAAACTACCGCCGCCGTATAAAACAGCCGGACAAAGGTAGAGCACCTCTAAGCGTGAGCTGGTCATTCGTGACGTCGACGTGATCACCAACACCGGGTGCCAGCACACGTGCAGCAATACGATCCGAACCATGTGAATGACGTCAATGATGACGAGTTCCCACCGGTGTTTTCACCGCCAGATGGCACGCCCACATAGATATCTTCTTTGATGACCGCCCCCGATGCCGGGTTGTTCCAACTGTCGCACTTTCTCTACGCGCCGAAAAAAATTTCACGCACGCATTTCACAAGCGAGGCACAGCGCTGGCTGTAGAAAAAAACAATGAATCTCCCAGCGTATTTCGAATCTCAATCTCAAGCCTCCGCGATGCTCAACATGAGTGTGTATGATCTCAAAGCCGCTAAGGCTGCAGGGTGCCCTGCTTTCCGCGGCGGTGGCCGCATTCGCTCAAAAGAACTTCTAGCTTGGTTAAACGAAAACCGCGCGCCGCGCGAGCGAACGGAAGAGCACAATCCCGATGTTTTCGGGCTTCCGCCCGAAGAGCGCTGCTGGCGCGAACCGGGCTGTTACACCATGGTCTTTCTCACGGTCGCCCTTGAAAGGGCGGAGCTCAGATTTGAGCAATTGAAAAAAATCGGCATTCTGGCGGTCCAGCTCGCCGAAAAACTCGCGCAGTGTTGGGGCGTGCCGTGGGATGGATGGACCGGCGCCGAAGACGAAGAATCAAAACGCTACGCCGCGTATCAAGTGTTGGAAAACTGGATGGCGAGCATTGAAAAGAAAAAACTGTGGCAGCAGTGGCCGTCGCACGCACGCCGGTCCAAAAAACGCGGCTGTTCCAAGGGCGTGACGGGCGAATCGACAGAGTTACCCGACTTGGAGTCTTAACTTGGGTGAAAAACCTCATGGCATAGCTAGTGCTGAACACGTGTTCACAAAGCCATGCCACAACCAGAATCGCTCCTCACTTTGAGGGAAATTGCCCGGAAGTTGAACATCCCGATCGCAACTCTCGCCGGGTTTGCAGAAAAACTGCCACTCAAACCGGATTTTGAATCGACTGCGATCGCCAAACTTTTTCGGCCGTCTCGTCTCGATGAGATCCGGGCGAAGATCGAGGCCAGTAAGAACGCGAAGGAAAAATTCAGCCTGGCTAGCCAGGCCCGCGAGCTCCGCGGCACGATGTTTGAGCTCGTCCCGGAGCTTCCAGATTTAGAATCGGTCCGCAAACGGATCGAACAAACCAAAGACCCCCGTGAGAAGGCAATTCTCGCCCGCTACGCGCGCGGATTGCGCGAAAGCCAATCAACCAAAACAAAACGATGAAACCTGAAACCGCCCACATACACAAAGCGATCGACCAGAGCAGTTCGATCACCGAGCAAAAAACTTCGATCGAGAAGCATGAGAAAAAGGCTGCCGAAGCTGCTGCGGCTCGCGATCGAGCTGTCGCGGAATTGCGAAGTGCTCAAGCCGAATGGAAGCGATTGCTGGAAAAGTTCGAGGAATTAATTTCGAGAGCAGGCGGCGCCAAACACGCTCTCAAATTTGCGCAAGAGCGCACAACGGAGCGGAAACAAAAATTCCTCGGCTTTCTCGGGATGCCTGGCTCATCGAATTTGCAGTTTCTTGCATTTGCCACCGAGTTGAATTCTGAGTCAGCAGCACTCGCTTTGATAGAGGAGGGCGTCCGACGCGCCAAAGAAGATCTCGAATCGCACCGCGCGAAAATCCTCGATTACGGCAGAAGTCGCGGTGTTGACGAAGGGACGCTCGAAATTTTAGCCACTGCCACTGCCGGCGCGCCGCTGCCGAACGGATTCTATCAGCTCGAAACAAAACTAGAGGCGGCGTGAGTTCGGTGAGCCAGGCAAAAGGTTTTACCGATGCCAGGCATTTTCTTCCATGAAAAGAATTCTTCTGATTCTTCTTCTGGCGGCAACGCCGAATCTAGGGCGCGCCGGAAGCCTCAGCGATGCGAGCGGAAGTCTCTCGAGCGGCGCATCACAAGTCGCGCTCGCGGCCAACGCCACGGTGCCGCTTCGGCAATATCTCTTTTTCCAAAACAACGGGACGCATGTGATGTGGATCAATTTCGGATCCGCGGCGACCGCAAGCCAACCGTCGATTCAGCTCGGCATCGCGGGCTCGGTCAGCGCGACTTTCCAAATGACAAATTTCGTTTCCGATGATTCGATCAACGTGATCGGAACAAGCGGCGACACCTTTACGCTAAAGTACAAGTGAGAACGCTGCTCGCGTTTTCTCCCGCTGCGAAAACTGCCATGAGTGATCGTGTCGTCACCCGACTTTACGCGCTCTATCAAAAGGGGCTGTCTCTTGGCGCGATAGCAAAGAAGCGGGGATCTTCCCGGCAAAACATTCAACAAATTTTCAAGAGACGCGGTCTTGAACGCCGAAGTCGATTCGTTGCGTGCGGATGGGCTACACCAGCAATGGCTCGCCAGATGCACCGCGACTACGTTGCCGGCCTATCGTGCGCGCAAGTTGGGCGGATATATGGCCGCGCTGGGGGCACTGTGAACGGGATTTTTCGGCGCCGCGGGTTTAGGCGACGGAGCAACGTGCTTCCGCCGGCATTGGTCCGCTCAATGCACAACGATTACAAATCGGGCCTGACGCTTCACCAGGTTGGGCTCAAATACGGCCGCTCAGAGGGCAGTGCGTGGAGCGCTTTCAAACGTCGCAATCTTAAAATGCGACCCGGTTACGGCGGTGTGAGAAGGCGATACAAGCGGACAATGAAGTAACCGCGCGCGCTTTCTTTGCAGCCTAAAGGAAACAAGATTTACTTCCGCGCAGCGTCGGCCTCCGCTTTGCTGAGCGTTTTGATTTCGATCGTTCCGATTACGCGACCGTTTTCGCGTTGCTGCGCAAGCGCCGCGCGCGCGGACGCTAGCGCGGCATCTTTTGGTGCCTGACTTGAAGTCGCGTATTCGCGGATCGCGTTTTCTTTTGCCTGCTCGATTTGTGCCGTGGTCACAAGCCCGCGCTGTCCGGCATAAGTGTTGTAGCCGAAACTGATCGAACTCTGCTCACAACCGAAGCACGTTAGATCCGGATTGCTCACGATCGGCGGGTCCGCCAGGGCGGAAACTGCGAGCGCGAATGCCAGGACAATAAGTGATGATGTTTTCATAAGTGGAGTTTTTCCTTTTGTGTCCCAGCGAGGAACATTGCACCACAAACGCCCCGCAACTGTAAAGAGGTAGCCGAAAAGTTTCGATCCAAGTCCTTTGTCGTTACGTTTTTGGCCGGGCTAGATGCTTAGCCAGCCTTAACCCGGATATCCTCGGATGATCCAGGTTCCATGCGCCAAGGCCTTGGGGCAGCGTTAAGTGGTAGCAGTGGCTCTTATGACGCAGGGGGCGTGGACGCGGGCGGGAGCACGGAAGCCGGCGGAGACGGATCAGGCGACTAAGACCAAAGCTTGTCTTTTGGCAGCATTGATGCTGCAATTTTATCCTGCGCTTCCGAAGAAAGCGCGCGCCAATTCTGAATTCCGGCCTCACTAGCCGGAGGGCGAAATAAAACAGAAAGAACGCCAGCGTTTGGGATAGCCGCTACGGGTAGTGCCGGGCGGCGAAAAGGTCTCGGCCTTCCTGGGCGCTGGCTTTTTGTTTAGAAAAAAAGTCACTATGAAAACTGAAAAGCTCGATTCGGAAATAAAGACAACGATATCGATGGCGCAGAAGAAGCACCTTCAACAACTCGCTCAAGTGCACCACGTCAAACCCTCGGATCTGATCCGTGAAGCGCTCCGCGAATGGATTGAAAAACATGAACAAGCACGCTCTCACGCTTAAACTTGGGTTAACCGCTCTGGATAAAAGCTGTGGCCGAACGGATTCAGAATCTTTGGGCGCCCTGCTTAAGCAGGCTACGAATATTCTTGATCCAAAAGGCTACGGGCATACGCCGCGACATTGGCTCGCGAGACGCGCGATTGAAGCGTGTTGCGAAGAAATAATCCGGACCGGACACGTTACGGTGCCCTTAAAAGTTCAATTCGTTGAGCGACCCGATGCACCACGCTACATATCAGTTGATCTAACGCCGGCCGCGCTGAGCAGCTCATCGAAAAAGATCATCGCGTTCAAACCGAATGCGGCCCGCATAGGGCATCCGCGCTGCTCTGAAATCGACCGCGCGCGCGCCGAAAAGTTCAATCCCTTTCGGCCCGAAGCGATCATGTGTTAAATCGGATCACGGCGACTTCGTTTTCCGCAATGATGGAGTCGGTCGTCGAAGCTGCTGCGCGCGATCAATCTGAGCGGCGAGTATCTCGCGCAGCCGATGAAATTCGCGTAACCCGGACACCATCCGCCGCCGCCGGATGATTCTCAGCGGCAATTGCAATTGAGATATTTTCATTCTGCCCGGAACGCGAACCACTCTTGCCTGCCTTTTTGCCCGACAAGGCAGGCATCAGCTCGCCGCTCCAAATAGGGAATGAATCGGAGGTAAACGTCATCAGGCTTCCATGCAGTTCTACGGCCGGAGTTGTGACAGTAGTTCCGCGTCAAGTCCGTCCGGTTTACAAAGATGAATTCAGGGATTCCCGGGGAAATCCGAAAATCACGCCGAATGTTCGCCAGAAGAATTTCGGCTTCTTGTGCGATCTCGGCTTTGTTAGCGATCGAATCGAGAAATTCCGCTGCTTTAAGGCAGCCGTCGGTATGTTCGATCGCACAATTGAGCGTTCGCTCTTCAATGACACCGCGCCACGGCTTGTCACCTTCAAAAAATGGCGCTTTCGCCCAGCGCGCCGCTTCAAAAATCATGGCCAAAGACAGGGTTTGCATCGGCGCACTGCTTAAACGCGAGAGCTTCGCCTCTTGCAGCGAATCAGCTTGATCCATTTCCGTCCGGTTTGCTTTTTGGTACAGCTCCCAACGCGAAGCCGCACGCTGGCTAAAATCCATTTCGCCCGAAATCTTTCGCAGTTCGCTAAAGCCCTTCGCCAAAGCTTCCAATCCCGTGAAATCTTTACGCGGCGGCCGCACGATTAGCCGACCATGGTTTTCCGCTACGTAATGCAAAAACCGTCGAGACATTCCTGCGCGGACCGCTTGGCCCTGAAAACAGGCAATGTTAAAGGTCGCGCCGAATACGACGCTCGTACTGGTCTGAGCAATCATTCGGCGTCGACCCTCTTTCCCGTCCTTATTACGTCGAAAGTTTTCTGATATGGGCTTGCAGTCATAGAGTTCGAGAAAGCGCGTCGCGAGTCGCTCGCCATTCACCGCCTTTCGCCAATCCGTGAGCGTTGCGTTGGCATCATCGACAATCCAAAGTTTATCGGGCCTGCCGCCGTCGCTTTCTGAATATTCCTCGAATAGCGTCTCGGGGCTGAAACTTTTCGGCAAGAAAGCTGATTCATCTAGAATCTTCCTTGCTAACATTTCGGCCAGATCAATGATCGAAGATTTGCGATCCCCAGGCTTGCCGGCCAACATGCTAAACACGTTGGCGAACTTCTGCTTGTCGCCCCACTGAAACCATACTCGCCGACCCAGTAGTGCGCCGCAGATGGGCAGGATAGATCCGATAATGAAAGGGTCAGCGCTTTCCTCATTGGCCCGCGCAAACGTGACGAAATCGGCGAGAATTGAGTCCTCTGGGAAAATCGGCCTTTGCTTATAACCTGGTGAGGAATTTGGGGAATTTTGGGACGTTTCCCCAATGAGTGTCCGGGCCTTCTCGTAGAATTCCCCAAATTCCTCAGGAGTACACACTCCGCTCCCTATCGGTGCGGCGCCATTCCCATTAAGGCCGCCTGCAGAATGCGGCAGTTCTGAGGCAGATTTGATCCGATTTATTTCGCTCATGGCATAATTTCACGGACTTCGTTTTCCCATCCTTCATAATCGACCAGGCAAAGGTCGTTGAGATCGGCTACGGCTTGTCCGTCGCTTCGCTTGAGACCGGAAAAATCGAAGCAATCCACGTCGGCACCGACGCTTTTTAGTTGCGCCTCCCATCGGCGAGCGGCATCAAAACCGTTGAGCCGGCCGGCGTCATAATGCGGAAAAATCCGCACGCGCTTTTTCGCGAATAAGGGGAGCGCGACCGGATGAATCGACATCGATGCGCCGAGCACCGCGACCGGGGCTACGCCGAACTTGTTCTCAGCCCAAATCCAGTGATAGGCGGCGACGAAATCTGCGGAGCCTTCAACCAATGCGATTGATCGGAAACTCTGCGCTTCCAAAATTCCGATTGGCCAACTTTTCCGGCCTTCACTTCCACCAGGCAATGTCCAGCTCTTTGCGCCGCCGATATGCTCCCACAGTTCTCCATCAAGTCGGCGCGCTTCTGCGACGTAGCGTGTTTGATCTATAACAACCCATGCTCGGAAACCTTTGAGCGTTGCGAATTGAAGAACGCCGGCGGCAGTCGCTTTTTCCAACGCTTCAAAGTCGATGCAGCGCAGATTTGCCAATCGCTTCAAATCGTTCGCGTCACCACGTTCTAAATAATCCAGCTCCATCGGACGCAGTTTTGTCGGCGAGGAAATCGGCCAGTTCTGACCGTTTTGACGTGTTGCCGATAGTTTTTGGGGAAAGTTCGCCAGCTCGCGCAATTTGCGTATCGCTTCGCCTCGCGTGCATCCGCTCGCTAGCATTTCGAACCCGATCACGTCGCCTTTATGGTCCGGCTCTCCGTGATCAACGAACCACGATCCATCGCGCGAAAGGAAAAAATCCGGATTGTTGTCCTCGTAGAACGGACTCCGGCAACGTCCACCAGGTTTGGGATCCCTCGGGAGGTTATGATGACGCCACAGCCACGGGATTGAGATGCGCTGTTTTATCTCAGCGCAGAATTCCATCCCTGAGTTGATGACTGGGAAGGTTGATTTAGAATCTTGCATTGCTGTTCGACTTGAAATGCGCGTTTTGCTTCGCGGCTGACGCGCATTTTTTTTAATTCGGCTTCATTCGTTAGGCCGCTATTTTGGCGATGTCGGTTTGTTCCCGAAGAAACCGATCGCATTCCTCCTTCGCGATAACCACGTCCCGAAAACCTGGAAGGCGGTGAATCAGGCCGCGCTTAATGAGGCGTCGAACGGTCGTGATGCTCCGGCTCAAGTAATCGGCGGCTTCATCGATTTGAAAAGCCCCGCGCTCGGTAAGCGGGACAGTATTTACCCTGCGATTCCAGCGAGATGAAGGTTTTGGTCTCTTAACTGTGGCTGTGCTCATGCAGCCACTGATACGCTTAGCTACTCTTTCGATGCTACCGGAAAATGGTCCCCGGAATGAACCTGATTTTTAGATACCTGGATTGACCTTCAACGCCTGCAAACTAGTTCGCCGTTCTCAATTCTGGCCTCGCTCACTAACGTTGGCTTCTCGGAATGGAGCCGTAGGTCGCTTTTTCGATTCTTGTATGTAGTCAACGCAATGTCCTTTCCCATCATAAACGACACGAACTCGCAAGCAGCTTGATCGCTCCAATACTTTAAGGGAGGCACCCGATCTGCGAGCTTAAGCTGCTCGAAACCATGCCAGGAAACCGCGATCAGTGAATTTATGGAATCGAGTGCCTTGGGCGGATTTTTACAGCGATCAACGACCCTTATTATAAAATCACAATCCCCCGCTAGCGCAGCGTCGGGAAAAATCATTGCCCATTCTTCGAGCGGATATAACCAGGCTGTTTCAATCGCTTGTTCCCGAATCATTTTTGTTTGGCTGAACTTTAGGTCATAGCTATCGCGGCCAGCTGATGGCATCGATCCATCAGAGAGAAGCTCTGGAAATTTCTTAAGGACGTCCGCTGTTTCCCGTAGTCCCTTCCTGAACCGCTCGATTATCTTCGATTTAACTTTTGCGGCCGCCGTATCTGCAATTTGCTCGGCGTGCGCTGAAGGAAATTCGAAGGATTTGGTTACCTTGGAATGTTTTAACTTAAATTTTTTTGGGAAGCTCGCCGCGGTTGGTGCCCCCTTGGTCTCTGTCTTTTTGTCTGTGAGCATTAGGATCGGCTCGCCGTAAAACAGCAAGTCAGCGAGATCCTTTAAGTCTGCTGGTGCCTCCAAGAAATGGCGTGCAATTCTTAATTCGCCAGCTGCAATCAGTTCTTTAGAACAGGCCCGCGCTTTCTTTTCGTGCTCGCGGAGCGCATCCCTATTTTCGATGAATCGATCGACACTTTCGGGCACACTGAGTTTTTTCAAAGACGCAATACTCGCCGGCTTTCTTCTATTCCGTGATTTCGCAAGAACGTTCTCGATTTGCTGTCGTCGTTTCTCGGAAAATCTTTTGTTCATGAATAAATCCCAGCGGTCGTGAGCGGAATGACATTCATGGCCGGCAATCCGTCCGTCATCAGCTGCGCCATGCGGTGCGAATGGGCCCGGTTAACGTGGCTATAGGTGTCGAGGATAAGCTTCCCGCCGTCCTTGTGGCCCTGCCATTCGGCAATCACCTTCACATCCACGCCGCGCTCGATTGCGCGAGTGATGAACATTCGGCGAAACGACAGGTGCGTGTATTGCGGAAAATTCAAACGGCGGCAGGCGTTGGCGATCGCCTTCTTCGCATTGTCGATCCTAAAGACGCGCTCGTTAGGCGCGTGATCGCGGCGCCGACGAAGCAAAAGCGGTTTTAATTGCGGGTAGATCGGAATGGCGAAACCGAATTTCGTTTTGTGACGAAACGTGGTGATCTTTTCGCGTTCCCAATCAATGTCGCTTTGCTTGAGCGCGGCCGCTTCGGCTTTGCCTAAGCCAGCCAGACCAAGAAATTCTACAAAGTCGGCGCTCTCTTCCGCGTCGTGTCCGTTGAACTTCTGTGACCGGATGTTTTGAACGATCGCTTTGAATTCGTCGAAAGTCGGCGTTCTTCGAATCGGTTTGTCGCGTTTACTTCCGCGAAGATGCGAGGCCGGTGATTGCGGAATCACCTTGTCGCGAGCGGCGCCGTCGAAAATCTCTTTAACGCACGCGATGTGATGATTGCGCGACGCCGATCCAAAATGTTTTGCCCGACGTGCGACTAATGCTAGCCACAGATCGACCTGCGATGGCTTGATTTTCGCAACCTGCGCGAGTCTGCCGGTGGGCCAGTGCGACTTTAGGCGGCGAACGATGAGAGATTTGCGTTCTATTGTTGCCAGGCTTTGATGCTGAATCGTCGCCAAGTAGCGATCGCAAAGCTCGGCAAGCGTGAGCTTGCCTTGCGTGGGATCAACTTGTTCTCGCTCTTGTTTGAGCCAGGCGAGCGCGCGCTGTGCTGAGGTGCGATCCGTGGTCCGTAGCGAGCGGCGGATTTCCTTGCCGGCACTTTCGAACCGGGCATAGTAAACGCCGTTCGATGAATAGCGATAAAGACACTCGCCGACTTTCTGAAACCTGTGCGTGGTCTGAAGTGTTCTCATTGGCCCTGGAGAGTAAGCCGGATAAAATAGCCGGACAAGCACTATTTTTAGGGCCAGTTCCACTCCTGCTATTCATAGGTAAATTGGGCGGTTAGCTCAGCGGTAGAGCATCTCGTTTACACCGAGGGGGTCGGGGGTTCGAAACCCTCACCGCCCAGTCCAGAGGTCGGAGGTCGGAAATCAGAGGTTAGCGGTCAGAAATGCGAATGCGCGGTTGCAGTTTTCTTGCTTTCGAGCAGGCGCACTTCGAAATCATTTGGCGCTAGCCTCAACGCGTCATGAGAGTATTCGGATGCCAAAGCTCGACCCTGACGACAAGACACGCATTCGAAACAATTTTGCCTGGCTTCCTTATCGGGAAAAGGTGGATGGTACTACCCAGACCGCTCAGGTCACTGCTTCAATAACTCCAACGCAGCCGGGAAAATGATTTTTTCCCACTCGGCGTAGGCTTTCGCCGACGGATGAAGACCGTCCCTGGCCACCAGCGATTTGTCTTCGCCCATTTTCTTACTGAGCGGAAAGATATCGACAACATCCAACCCGCGTTTTCGCGCTTCCTCGGTCACGATCCGATTAAACTGCATGATTCCCTCATGAATATTTCTGCCCCGTGAATATTTGTGGCCGGTCGGAGTTACTCCGAAATCGGGGATCGTAACAACGAGTAATCGCTTCTTATTTGGAAGCACCGCCAGCATGGAATCTACCAGATAACTGAAACGGTTTCGGAAGCCGGTTTCATCGACATTTTGGACCCAGTCGTTCACCCCGATTAGCAATGTCGCAAAGTTTGGGTTCGAGTTTACGAACTTCGGCAGCTCCTTATCGATCGCATCCTTGGCTGTCCAACCCGTGACCGAAGGATTAGAGACAAGATCGACATTTAATCCTTGCGCCTTCAAATGCTGAGTCAGCAACGACGGCCACGATTCCGTGGGTTTTGCCCCTTCCCCGGACGAATACGAATCACCGATGACTGCGTAACGAATTTTCTCTTTGGTCTGAGCCATGCCGATGGTGGAGACAATTAACAGTAATGCAATAAGTCTACTCACTTGTTATTGGTTCCCAGAGCTCAATGCGATTGCCTTCGGGGTCCATGATCCAGCCAAACTTGCCGTAGTCATAAGTTTCGACTCGAGAATCTATATCAACGCCTTCTCGCTTCAGCTGCGCGAGTAATTCTTCCAGGTTCTCCACCTGGAAATTGATCATGAACGGCTTCTCACTGGGCGCGAAGTAATCGGTGTCGTTCGGGAACGGCGACCACACCGTGTAACTTTCCTTTTTCGGGTCATCGAGCCGGCGCCATTTGAACGTCGCGGCGCGTTCGTTGATCTCGATCCCAAGATGCGTGCGATACCAACCGCACAATTTTTCCGGCTCGCTCGCTTTGAAAAAAATGCCGCCGATGCCGGTCACGCGTTTCATCGAATCGATGAGCCCACCTTACCCGCAGTCATCAGCCGGACGAAAATCAAAACGTGAGATGCGATAATCAGCGGAACGAAGAAAGTCGGCAGTAAACTCAGCGGCAATTGGCGAAGAGCTGCCATTGAAGTCCAGTCCTGCAACCCGAAACGGAGCGCGCTGAAAATAACAAACAGGATGTCGATAAACCCGAAGAAGTTCCAAATGCGCAGGACGGCGATCGACGAACGAAGACCTGGCATTGCCAACAGAGCGACCGCGCCGATCGCAACGATGATGTCGCCAATCCCGGCCGGCTTCGCGAATCCGCCCGGCAAGCGACTATGCGACGCCAGGATGAGAAAGAAAATTCCAATGAAACGGACCAGATGCAGCGCAATAAGCCATTGCAACGGCACGGTTGCGGCCAGATTGCGGACGGTGAGGCTCTTCCAGCAAGCCAACAGCACGAGAGCAGTCAATCCCCAGACCATCAAGGCAACAACCAGCGCGCCGGCTGATTCGAACGTGCCACTCACCCCAAGGGCGAGCGCAAAGCAGAACCAGGCGCCAAAAATTGCCGCAACCAGGCGATTTGCGAATTTGTCCACGTCTTATTGAAGCATCGCGTTCACGGCAGCTTGGCAATGAATCTTCCCAGTGTCGAGCAAAGCGACACCGTTGTGACTGTCGCCGCGAAGGATCAGTCCCAACTCGGTGCCGGCCAGAGTAACGCCCTCGATGTCGCTTTTCGATTTCATCCGATCAATGATCTCGAGCAATCCGGCGCGCGTTTCGGGCAAAAAAACGCCGGGCACAAGCTCGGCGAAATATTTTTCGTGAATGTAATCCTGATCTTTCGGCTCCGGCACAACGAGATCGATTCCTTCGCGCCGAAAGACCTTTTGATAAAAATCCGCCTGCATGGTGTAACGCGTTCCAAAAAGGGCGAGACGCTTCAGTCCGCGCTCCTTCGCATAATCGCAGGCCGCTTCGACAATGCTGATAAACGGAATGGGCGATTTCGCTCTCACTTCATCGAAAACAATGTGCGGTGTGTTGGCGGCGATGATTCCAAATTCCGCTCCGGCTCGCGGAAGCTTGTCGATCTCATTCAACAGAAATCTCGTCATGCCGGCGAGATCATTCGCTTCCAGGAAGTCGATCCCCTTTTGCAAGTCGATGCTATTGATGACGAACTGCGGATAACTGCGGTCCGGCTTTCGCTCGCGGTACATCGCGATGATGTTCTCGTAATAGTCGATCGTGCTCTCGGGCCCGACCCCGCCGATTATGCCGAGCGTTTTCATGCAATGGATTCTGCGACGAACTCGGCAGCGCGACAACTTAGCGGTCTTCCATCGACTTGACCCAGGTGATGTGAACGCCGGCTGCTTTGGCCGCCGCTTCTACTTTCTGTTTCACTTTCGAGTTGTCGATTGAAGTGCTGCGGAGTTCGCCAGTGATTGAATAATAATACATGCCGTAAATGATGTTCGGCATTTGTTCTTCCGACGGCCCGACCTGCCAGACCCAGGATTTCTCGTCGGGTGCCAGAATCGCGTCTGCTTCAAGCGTGTATTTCAGTTCATTTGCTGCGAACGCCTTTTGAAACTTGCGCAGTGCGCCGAGCTCCTGACAAACAATCGGGAGCTGATCGATTCCGAATATTTCGCGCAAATCCGGACCTTCGACTTTCTTTTCGTCCGAAAGTTTCAGTTTCCCGCCTTTCTTCGCATCCAACTCTACGGTGCAAACATTGTGGTCCTGGTCCGCCTTGTTTGGAGTGCGCGTCGCGTTTGTCGGAATGACCATATCAATATGCGCGAGCGTGCCGTCTTTTTTAAAAATGAACGTGCCATGCTCCACCGGCATCGATTCGCGGTGCGAATTCTTTTTTGCCAGATCCTGAATCTGTTTGATCCAATCGTCCGGCACGACCGGGGATGGGTCGCCTTGACCGCTGCGTTTTGCCGATTCGGCGTGCGGCCTGAACCTGGCCGGATCCTGCGTTTCCTTCAACGCCTTCGGCGCAATGCTCGGAACTTCGTAAGCGAATCCAATCGAGCCAGCCAGGCAGATCACGATGATAAGAAATCGAAAATGTTTCATAACCGGTGTACACGGACGTGAAGTAATCATTCTTTCGCGCGATTAGGCGAGAAGAATTTCGTGACGCCGAAATTCCATTTCCTCCTGAGTCCGAAGCGGTTAAGATCGAGATCGTGAAATCGAAAATCTTTTTCGCAGGCGTCGTCATGATTGGTTTGGGAGCGGGTGCTCAGGCGCAGCCGTCACCGAGCAGGCAACCGGACGTCTCCAATAAAACTTTGCTCACCAGCGCCAATCAAGACCACGTCATGGGCGCGGCCGCGTTGCACAAACTTGCGAACGATTATTACAATTGGCGAAATGAAACTTCGCCGGTAGCCAGCAGCAGCCGCGGCCTGCACACCTGGGACGACAAGCTTCCCGATTTTTCGCCGGCCAAAATCGCGGCCGACGCGCAGCGCGTGCGCGGATTGTTGGACAAAGTCCGCGCGATGAAGATCGATACCTGGCCGAAGGACGAGCAGATCGACGCGATTTTGTTTCGGGCGCAGCTCGAAAACGTCGATTTCGGAAATCGCGTTTTGAAATTCGAACACACGAATCCGTTGACCTACACGGAAATTTGCGCGGAGGGCATTTTCTCGCTGCTGAAGAAGGAATATGACACGCCGCGGAAACGAGCGATCTCCGCCACGGCACGACTCAAAGCGATTCCGGCGATGTTGAAGCAAGGGCTGGCGAACCTGCAGAGCCCCGTAAAGCTCTACGCCCAGCTCGCCATTCAATCCGCGCGTTCGATCGATCCACTTTACACACAGAGTCTGATGGCGCTGGATGTCGGTCTTTCGCCGAACGAGCATGACGACCTCGTGAAAGCGCGCGACGCTGCGCTGGCGGCAATCCACAGCTACGCCGACGACCTCGAAAAACGGCTGCCGAAGATGGTCGACTTCGCGCCGATGGGCGAAGCGAATTACAACTACTATCTCAAACACGTTTTGCTGCTACCGCTCGATGCCCGTGAAGCGGAAACGATCGGGCGCGTCGAGCTGGGACGTTATCGGGCGCTCGAAGCGTTGCTGCCTGATCCAAAACTGGCCGATCCCGATCCAAAGCGGGCGGCCAACATTCCGGCGGACCAGGCGGCTTTCCTGAAAGCCTACGAAAGTCGCGAGACAGAGATGATCAATTTCCTGAAAGAACACAAACTGGTGACGATTCCGGATTATCTCGGCCGATTTGAGATCCGGCAACTACCGGAAGCATTCAAGCCGACGAGTCCCGGCGGTTTCATGAATCCGCCCGGCGTTTACGACAAAGATCCGACCGGCTTTTATTTCATTCCAACTTACAATCCGGAATCGAAAAACTTTTACATTCGCGCGGCGATCGAAGATCCGCGGCCGATTCTCGGTCACGAAGGAATTCCCGGCCACTTCATGCAGCTCTCGATTGCGAATCACTTGACTGACGAGATTCGGCGCCAGCACGAAGACGGTGTCTTCGTCGAGGGCTGGGCGCTTTATGGCGAAGAGATGCTAATGCGGACCGGGCTATATCCAAACAATTCGCCGGCCCAGGGACAAATTTTGCGATTGTCGCGTTATCGCGGGGCCCGCATCGGCGTGGACGTGAATTTACACACCGGCAAATGGACTTTCGAGCAAGCCGTAAAATATTTCATGGACGCGGGCGGACTCGATCGCGAAGCCGCGGAAGGCGAAGCTGCAGGCGCAGCCGCCAGTCCGCATCAAAAGATCAGCTACATCATCGGCAAGTGGCAGATCATGAATCTGCTCGGCCGCTATAAAGATCGACAGGGCGATAACTTTCGGCTCGGACAATTCCACGACGACCTGATCAAGAATGGAAGTTTGCCGCTCTCGATTATCGAATGGATCCTGCTGGACGACGACTCTTCAATCAAGAAAGTGATGAGTGAGTCGCCTTCGCAACGCTCCGGCGCACCAGGCAAGTGACGGGTGACGAGAGAATGAATTTCCATCGCCTCAACTTCTCAACAGTGGCAGTCCGGTCCGCCAATCGGACGGACTCGTCCCGTGGCGAGCTCGGATCTCAACGTCTCAACTTCTTTTTCGCCTTCCTGCTTGTCACTTGTCACGTGTCACTTCTTGGTTGCGCCGGCAGCAGCCATCCACAGCTGATAAGTCCGAGTGAAGGACCTCCGACTCGCCGCTATCTGGAACTTTATTCCGAGAAGCAGATCGCGACGCTGCATTTTCCCGCAGGCGTCTACACTTTGGACGCGGCTGATAAGATTGGTTATTACTACCGCGCGCCGCGCAAGGTCCGGGAAGGCTACGCCTTACGCGACGGCGGGATTTTTGTGAGCAAACGGGACCCGCAAAAATTGCGCGGTTACGTCTATCGCGCCGGGACGATAACCCACGTCGGTAACCTCTCGCGAGTAAGACATCGGTTCAGCGGCGAAGACATTCCAGCCGAATTCTAATTTCCGACCTCTGACTTCTGACTTCCGACTTCCGACCCAGGCCTGTTTCCTGCTCAAACCATCCAGTGAGCATGGAACAGAAGACCCAAACAGCCCTCGCGCAGGAGATCGAGAAAGCCGAAATCCTAACCGGAATCCGGCACGCCTTTGATCCGACTTATCGCCGCGTGTGTCAGGCCGCTCGCGCGGATTGGGAATGTCTGTTCGGCAGTGACCCAGCCGATACCTGCGTCACAGTGCGTGTTCAAACGAGCTCGGCAACCGCGACGCGCGGCTCCGGTTTTCTCAAATTGCGCAGGCAACTCGTTTCGAAATCGCACATCAAAGGTTCGGTACCGCGCTTCGCGCAGTAAAGGGCGACTATTTGTCGATCTTCTCCTCGCTGAGAAGCGTGCCGACAGTGAACCGCTGCGCCGGTTGCTCGAGGCCCTCCACGAATTTCTGAAATCGGGTCGAGAAAAGATCGCGTCGCATTTTCCAGTAATGCGCCATTCCCGGCGCCACGATGTAATGCCGCAATAGTTCGCGCCAGCCCGCCCACAATTCGAGATCAAGCAAACCGTAGACGTAATGAAAGTGAATTGTCTCGAACGCCTTGAGAAATTGGTAAGCTGCATGAAAAAAGCGTGATTGATCTTCCGGTGAAAGCGCGCCCAAATTTTCAAGACCAACCTGCCAGATGCGCGCCAGTTCAGCGTTTTCCATGTACGGTTTGGTCACATCGCGGAGCGCACTCGCAGCTGAATCCTGCGCTGCGATTTTCGCGACCCGTGTGCTGCGATGGACTTGCACCGCGAGATACCACAATGAGGCAACTACGCCGAACGCGCCGATCGCTTGTGCGATTGCGTTGATCGCTTCCCAGTTCATGCCGTGCTTGTCGCGCCGTAGCCTCGGAGAAGGCGGATCGATCTCTCCGAAGAAGCGCCTCTCATTTTTCCTCCGCGACTTTCAAAACAATCTTGCCACGAGTGTGACGAGTGGCCGCCTGTTCCTGCGCCTTTGCTGCCTCGCTCAATGGGAAAGTTTGCGACACGACGACTTTGATTTTTTTCTCATCGATCAACTTCGTGATTTCAGCGAGTTCTTCGGAATTTGGAACAACGCTCAGGGACGAGCCACGAATCCCGCGCTTTTGTAATTCCACCGGATCAGGGCCGGCAACAATCGTGACCAGAAAGCCGCCCTTTTTCACGACCGCGTAGGAGCGTTGCAACGTGTCCTTCCCAACGCAATCGAGAACCACATCGACATCCTTCGCGACGTCTTCGAATTTCTGTTTGGTATAATCAATCGCCACGTCGGCGCCCAGTTGCTTGAGCAATTCCTGGTTCGGCGTCGATGCCGTGGCGAGAACTTTCGCGCCGCGCGCTTTTGCAATCTGGATTGCGAAGGTTCCTACTCCGCCCGAGCCGCCATGAATTAGAACGCTTTCGCGCGCGCTCAGATTCGCCTTATCGATGAGAGCTTGCCACGCCGTCAAAGCGACAATTGGTGTCGCTGCGGCTTCTTCAAAGCTGATCGACTTTGGTTTTGGCGCGGCTTCCGTTTCATTGGTGATCGCATATTCGGCATATCCGCCGCCGCGATCAAGATCCAGGTAGGCGTAGACTGCATCGCCTTTATTGAAGTTGGCGATCTTCGCCCCGGTTTTCTCGACAATTCCGGCGATGTCACCACCGGGTGTAAACGGCGGCTTGGGGCCGAAGGATTTGGCATAATGTCCGGAGCGCAGTCCGTCGTCCACCGGATTGACTCCCGCCGCAATCACGCGCACGAGCATTTCGTTGTCCTTCGGTTCCGGTCGCGCCGCGTCTTCGTATTTTAGAACCTCGGGATCGCCGAATTCATGGACCACGATCGCTTTCATCGTTGCAGAATGGAGCGTTGAGGCAACCACCAGGAACGCAGCAACAAAAACGGTTCTCATCTTCACAAGTTTCACTTCTTTTCGCCGGCAACTTTGAGAACAATTTTGCCAGGCGTGTGATGCGTTTCGATCTGCTCGTGCGCCTTACTCGCCTCTGCCAACGGCAAGGTTTGCGAAACGATCGGCTTCATTTTTCCTGCCTCGATCAATTTCGTCAGCTCCTCGAGTACTCTCGAATCCGGATGCGCACCCATTCGCGTGCCGCGAATGCCATGCCTGGCGCATTCATTTTGATCGGGCTCATCCGTGATCGAAACCACAATGCCGCCTTTTTTCACAACGCCGTAAGAGTGGCTGAGCGCGTCCGCCCGAACGCAATTGAGAACAACATCGACGTCCTTCACGACGTCTTCGAACTTTGTTGTGCTGTAATCGATTGCCTGATCGACGCCGAGTTGCTTGAGTAAATGCTGGTGCGCGGTCGAGGCCGTTGCAATCACCCTGGCGCCGCGGGCCTTGGCAATTTGAATCGCAAAACTGCCAACACCGCCTGAGCCGCCATGAATTAAAACAGTCTGCCCTTTATCGATCTTGGCCGAGTCGATGAGCGCCTGCCAGGCAGTCGTGCCCGCGAGCGGAACTGCGGCAGCTTCTTCAAAGTTGATGTTTTGGGGTTTGAGGGCACTCTCAGATTCCTTCGCCACCGCGAACTCGGCATAACCACCGCCGCGCATGACTGAGAGATAACAATAAACTGCGTCGCCGGCTTTAAACTTCTTTGCGTCGGTGCCGGTTTTCTCAATAGTGCCCGCAATGTCATAACCCAGGATGACTGGGCCCTGGCTGTCGCGGTTTTTGAAAAGTTTTCCCTGTCGCACATAGGTGTCGACCGGATTTACTGCGGCCGCCATCACCCGAACCAGAATCTCGTCATTCTTTGGTTCCGGCTTCGGTACGTCCTGATATTTCAAAACCTCCGGTCCGCCATATCCGTCGACGACGACTGCCTTCATCATCGCCGGATTTGTTTGGGCTGACGCGATACCGAGTGCGCAGCCGGCCGCCGCAAGCGCGAGTAAAACCCTGTACTTCATAAGACCGTTCCTGCGACTCAATTAAATCCTGTTCTTCGTGTCGACAACTCTTCAAGCTTCGTCACCATGAAAACAAGAATCTTTGCCACCATCGCACTAACTTGCGGCCTGTCCGGTCTTTGCTTCGCGCAAAGCAGCGCCCCATACAACGAAGGGCCAGTTTGGGCATTGTCGATGATCAAAACCAAGACAGGACTCACCGATGAATACTTCAAACAGATCACCGGCACTGTGAAACCCGTCTATGAGGAAGCAAAAAAGCAAAAGCTCATTCTCGATTATAAAATCCTGGATGGCGAATCGTCCGATTCCCATGACTTCAATATTCTCATCATGGTTGAATATCCGAACATGGGGGCGTTCGATCATCTTCGCGACAAAATGGACCCACTCCTGACCAAAGTGATGGGTTCAGAGGAACAGCGAAAGGACATGGCGGTGAAACGCCTCGATGTTCGCGAGATTCTCGGCACCAAAACGATGCGCGAAATTACACTGAAGTAAGAACTAGACAGGATTTACTGGATTCAAGGATTAAAGGGTAACAATCGATTTCAATCCTGTTAATCCTGTCGATTTGAAATCCACGGCAGGGCATCGAGATCGACGTTGCCACCGGTGAGGATTATTCCTACGCGTTTGCCGGCGCCGTCGACTTTGCCATCGGCAATCGCCGCGAAAGGAACTGCTGCCGACGGCTCGATCACGATTTTCATTGTCTCCCAGATTGTCCGCATTGCGGAGATGATCGCATCTTCGGTGACGGTGATGACATCGTCGACATAGCGTTGCACGATCGGAAAGGTCTGCTCGCCGACGTTCGTCCGGAGACCGTCGGCGATCGTGAACTTCTTTTCGGTCACGATGCGCTTTCCGGCGTGAAACGACTGCGCAGTGTCATCGGCATTCGCCGGCTCGGCAGCAATGACTTTTATGCTTGGTCGCATCGACTTCGCCGCGACCGCAGTTCCCGAAAGCAGACCGCCGCCACCCACGGGACACATCACAACATCCACATCGGCGTCCTCGAGCAATTCGATCGCCGCGGTTCCCTGCCCCGCCATAACGTCCGCGTTTTCGAACGAGTGGATCAAGGTCGCACCGGTCTTGGCGATCACGTCTGCGCAGGCGGCTTCGCGCGCGGCGTCGTTCGGTTCGCAGAAAACAATATGCGCTCCATAACTTTCGACTGCGCGCACTTTCACTTTGGCTGAATTCTTTGGCATCACAATATGGGCGGGGATCCCGCGGAGCTTCGCGCCGCGCGCCAACGCGGTTCCATGATTCCCGGACGAATGGGTCGCTACTCCGCGTTTCGCAGTCACGTCATCGAGCGAAAAGACAGCGTTGGTCGCTCCGCGCGCCTTGAACGCGCCGATCTTCTGAAAATTTTCGCACTTAAAAAATAATTTCGCCCCACTCGCCTGATCCAACCGCGAACTGGTCAGGACCGGCGTTCGATAAATGTAGGGACGGATCCGTTCATGCGCTGCCCGAATACGCTCAGGATCGAGTGACATCAATTCTTATTGTAGGGCAAGCGCTCCGCTTGCCGAATCGATTTTGTTCTAAGTTGGCAGGCGAGGGGCCTGTCCTACAATTAATGGAATGGACCCGTACGCAAAGCGCAACGAGCGCCGAGTTGGGGAAAACCGGCCGAAAATTTCGCATTTACCCGCGGAAGTGGATATTCGGACCCGCAGAGACCGGCAACGGGAGAAGCAGGCAGTAACCGACGAGCGGCGCGCGATTAAAAAAGCCGCTCGTCAGGGGTTGAAGCGGAAATTGCGAGACGAACTGGAAAATATTGAATGAAAAAGTCGGTAAAAATCGCGCTCGGCACCATCACAGCATTTTTCTGCCTGGTCTGCTTTTGCGCTGCACTAGTCATTTATTTCGTGGTGAGCTTTTATCAAGGGCACAGATTGTTTAGCGAGGGCGCCGTCGCGATGTCTCATCGAGACTACGAAACTGCGATCTCAAAGTTTCATGACGCGTTGGGAAAACATCTTGAGAAAACTTATCGCGCCTACGCTCTGGGAGACGTTGCGTTCTGCGAATATTCGCATGGCCGTTGCGAGGACGCTCTTCGCGATTACACGGTAGCGCTGACGTTGGATCCAACCCTGGCGTGGGCCTATGAGAATCGCGGATGGTTGTACAATGAAAGCGCAGAATCCGATCGGGCTTTGCGAGATTTCTCAGACGCAATTCGATTGGATCCAAACTTGTACCAAGCCCATTTCGGCCGCGGTTTGATCGAAATGGATCGAAAAGACTTGGACGGGGCTATTGAGGACTTCGCCGAAGCCGCGAGGATCGATCCGTCCTCCGCGAACGCCTATTACAACCGCGGCATCGCCTATTCCTATAAGAAAGAGTACGACCGTGCATCGGCGAACTTGGACGCGGCGATCCAGATGAACCCGAACTATCCGGCCGCGCTTGCCGAACGTGGTTACGTTTATCTTCAAAAGAGAGAGCCTGAAAAGGCAATTGGCGATTTCAGTGCTTCGATTCGTCTCGATCCCGGCCATCAGAGCACCTACCGGATACGAGCCTTCGCGCTCAAAGATCAGAAGCGCTGGAACGAAGCGATATCGGATTTCAACAAAGCCCTGCAATTGGACCCCGGAGACGCTGCTGCGCTGGAAGGCCGCGGATCGACTTTTTCACAAATGGGAGACCAGGACCGCGCTATCGCGGACTTCACCGCAGTTCTCCAAAGTTGGAATTTGCCAGACATTTATTACCGGCGCGGCTTCGCGTATTCCCGCAAAGGTGATTACGATCGAGCCATTGCCGATTTTCGCCAGGGTGTGAAGCAAATGCCCGACGACGAATCGGCATTGAACAGTCTCGCTTGGTTTCTCGCTACTTGCCCGGATGCAAAGTTCAGGAACGGAAATGAGGCAGTAACGAACGCGATGAAGGCATGCACGATCTCACACTGGCGCGATGCGTATTATGTGGACACCCTGGCTGCGGCCTACGCAGAGATTGGCCAATTCAATGAAGCGATCGCTTATCAGATCAAAGCGATGTCGTACGACAGGCTGGACCAGACAAACCTCGACGACATGCAAAAGCGACGAGCGCTTTACCAGCAACAAAAGCCCTATCGCCAGAGCAACGTGCGCTGATTTATCAGCTCTTTGGCGTGACTTTCGCGCTTCCGAGGAACGTGGCGTTCTCGTCGACCACCAGCCGGGGCGCTTCGATATCGCCCTGCAAAGTGCAACCTGCCTGAAGTTCGCAGCGTTCGGTGGCAAAAATGTCGCCCTCGACCGTCCCGCGGACCTTGACTGATTTCGACCGGATCTCGCCCTTAATCGAAGCGTGCTCGCCGACGGTCAGCGATCCCGTCGAATCAATGGTTCCTTCCACCTCGCCATCGATCAACAGTTCGTCGCGAAATTTCACAGTGCCCTTGATCGAAACCCCTCTTGAGAGCAGCCCACCTGACTTTGCCGACGTGGGCGCTCCATTCGACTGGGCCGGCGCCGGCGGTGGCGTGGAAGGTTGAGGCTCGGTTCTGCGAGTTGAAAACATGTTCATAAAGAGATTCCTCGAACGATGGCTGGCGGTAAAGCTACTCTTGTTCCGCGCACCGCACTAGGGCCAAAATCTTTATCAAATTCTGCGTTCCCTATGAAAGCTCCGATTTTTCTTAACGAAGAACAGGTCCTGAAGCACTTGCGCATGTCGGACCTGATCCCCGCCATGGAGAAGGCGTTGATTGATTTTTCGGCCGGCAAAGTATCCCAGCCGGTGAGGCAGGTGATCCCGGTTGATCCGCCGGGGGGATTCTATGGAATCATGCCGGCCCTGACTCCGGACGGCCTGGGCCAGAAAATTGTCACGTTCTATCCGCCAAACGCCGGGAAAGGCATTCCAACTCACATGGCCCTGATTGTTCTCAACGACCCGGAGACCGGCGCGCCACTCGCGGTGATGGACGGGCGATTGATCACTGAGATGCGGACAGCGGCCGTTTCAGCCGCGGCGACGAAACTGCTCGCGCCAACGGATGCGAAGGTGCTCGCAATTCTTGGTAGCGGTGTGCAGGCACGCAGTCATTTTGAAGCGCTCGGACTCGTCAGGAACTTCAACGAAGTCCGCGTTTGGAGTCAGACGAAATCGCGAGCGGAGAGCTTCGCGAACGAAATTGGCGCGAAAGTAACATCACAGGAAGATGCGGTGCGCGGAGCGGACGTCGTCGTCACTGTCACGAGTTCCAAAACGCCGGTGTTAAAAGGGGCGTGGTTAAAATCCGGATGTCACGTCAACGCGGTTGGCGCGTGCCGGCACGATTGGCGCGAGCTCGATGATGACGCAATGCGAAACAGTGTTGTCTTTGTCGATTCTCGCGAAGCAGCAATGAAAGAATCCGGCGACGTGATTCTTTCCGGCGCAAAAATATACGCTGAGCTTGGCGAAGCGTTTGCCGGCAAAGTCCCGGCTCGCGCGAATGAAACGACTATCTTCAAGTCGTTAGGCATGGCGGTGGAAGACATTGCCTCCGCAATACTGGTTTATCGCGCCGCCCAGGCCTCAAGCGATCCGCAATAGTTCCTCCGCCTGCCCGAGTGTCTCGCAGGTGAATATCCGGACGTTGCCGCCGTAGTGAAAGATCGACATGATGGCCATGCCGATATCGCGGTGCGGGTCGGGAATCACACGCACGACGATCGACGCGCCTTTTTCGTTGCAGAGATCCATCGCCTTCTCAACGAACGGCGCGCATTTCGTATCCATCAACTCGAGCGCGGTCAGATCGACCAGCACCCGAAATCCGGTTTCTAGTCTGCCCAGGCTGGCGCGCAGCTGCTCAAGACCCTTCTCTGTCTCCTCCGCCTGAATCACACCTCCATAACGGATCTCGAGCAATTTTTTCGGAACGTTCGCTTCGAAGCTGATCACTGCGTGAGGCGATTATATTTTTGCAAGAGCTCGTGCAACCGATCGTGCGGCAACGCTTCCACCCGATGATTATTTGCGCCGATCATGGTTTGATTATCGACCAACGCATTCACAACCGCTTCCTCGGTCGCTTGCACAACTCCGGTGAAAATCGGGTCCATCAAATCGTTCGGAATCGTCTGGACGTTGTGCGTCACCTGGTCAGGCGCCCACACGTTCTTGTTCGCAGTCGAAAACGCGATGAACAAATCGCCGGAGCCATTCCCGGAAATCGTCCCAGTTCGCGCGAGGCCGAGTGAAACGCGACGCGCGAGCCGTCTGAGCTGGTTTGGCAACAGCGGCGCATCGGTCGCAACCACGGCAATGCAGGAACCCGTGTCTTCGCCGTAAACATTCCCGGGAATTTCTTTGCCAACCGGAACTCCGGCAATCGTCAGCAGCGCGCGACGTCCGAAGTTCGCCTGTAGAAAAACGCCGACGGTGAAAGTGCGAGCCGCACTGGCATTTTGCGCCGGCTTATCTGTTCCAGCTTTGATGTCGACCCTACGCGAAGCTGTCCCGTTTCCGCCTTTGAATTCATAACAAATCATTCCCGTCCCCCCGCCGACACTCCCCTCCTCGATTGCGCCGCCGTGTGCGGAATCAAGCGCGTGAAAAACGTCTTCGGGTTTCACGTGAAATCCGTTCGTGTCATTGAGCCAGCCGTCCCACGTTTCAGCCACAAGCGGCAAACTCCACCAATATCCGGTCGCATCCGCGGCGCCGTGCTTGATTCGCCACACGATCACCGCGTCGCGGGCCACGCCGACGCTGTGCGTATTGGTGATCACCACCGGCCCCTCAAGAAAACCACTTTCCTCGATCCAATGCGTGCCGGTCATCTCGCCATTGCCGTTCAAACTGAACACGCCGGCGTAAACAGGATCGTTCAACGAATCGTGCCCCCGCGGAATAATTGCCGTCACGCCGGTGCGCACCGGCCCCTTGCCGACGACCAGTTTCCCTTCGCCGCTGATCAGCGTGGTGTAGCCCACTTCCACACCCGCAACGTCGGTGATCGCGTTTAATGGACCAGGCGCACCGTCAAATAGAACGCCAAGATCCCGCGCGCGAACAATTTTCTTCGTCGCTGTCGATTTGGGCGGTAACTGTTCCGGCTCGCGCGCAAAGGTGTCGAGTGAGAGCAAAAGGAAGAGCGAGAACAAGAGAATCGGTCTCATTTTTTGGTCCATTTTTCCTCGGCGAAGGTTTTCCATTCGCCCTTTTCGATCTGACGAATAAGCGCCGTCCAGGTCTTTGTTTGCGGGTCGAACGTGAAATGATTGGTCAGTTCCCCGCCTTTAGGTCCAAACCGAAACTCGACTCCACCCAGGTCGTTATCCAGTTTGCCGCGGCCGAGTTCAGAGTCGCGCGCGCCGAAAATGTCCACCCAATGGCAAACATAATTCTTCGCGGTGTCGTCAAAACCGATGAAGACAAGCGCTTCATATTCCGCGGTCGCATCGGCAGAACCGTAGTGAAACTCAATGAATTGATGTTTCAGCACCCATTCGCAGTGAACGCTCGTTTGCACCGTGCGAGTGTTCCGGATCTTTCGTTCGACCTTCCAATCGCCAACGAAGCTGTCGAGGAACGGATCCTTCAGCTCGGGCGGTGGAGGCGCCTGCGCAAACACGGCGGCGACCAACAAGAGAAGTGCAACGGCAACTGTCGATCTCGCGAGCATGATGATGCTGACTGATTGTCGATAATAGCCCAGCGTTTTAACGCTGGGATTTCAATGATAAACGTAGGACCGAGTCCCGGCAGGGACGAAAGATATGTTTCTGCCGTCCCAAGGGACTCGGCCAAATTGATTTACTTCAACCCATGCTGAAGCACTGGGCTATTTCCATCAAAATTTGCTTTTCTATTTTCGTCAGCGACGCAACGCATTTAGATTGTGCGCGTGAGCTACGAGGTTTTCGCGAGAAAGTATCGACCCCAGACGTTTGACGACCTCGTCGGCCAGACGCATGTCTCGCGCACGCTCAAGAATGCGGTCGCGCAAAACCGGCTGGCGCACGCCTATCTCTTTGTCGGACCGCGCGGCATTGGGAAAACTTCGACCGCACGAATTTTGGCCAAAGCGCTCAATTGCGTGAACGGGCCGACGGTTACTCCCGACAACACCTGCGACAACTGCAAGGAAATCTCCGCCGGCAATTCGCTGGACGTTCTGGAGATCGACGGGGCCAGCAACAACGGCGTGGAACAAGTGCGCGAGCTCCGCGAAAACGTCCGCTACGCGCCGTCCAAGTCGCGCTACAAGATTTACATCATCGACGAGGTCCACATGCTGACCGCCGCGGCGTTTAACGCCCTGCTCAAGACCCTTGAAGAGCCGCCGCCGCACGTGAAATTCATTTTCGCGACGACCGAGCCACAAAAAGTTTTGCCGACAATTGTCAGTCGGTGTCAGCGTTTCGACCTTCGCCGCATCCCTGCGAAATTGATCGCGGAGCATCTCCAGTTCATCGCCAAAAAAGAAAAGATCACGCTGGAGCCGGCGGCAGCGCATGCAATTGCGCGCGGCGCCGAAGGCGGGATGCGCGATGCAGAATCGATGCTCGATCAACTGGTCGCATTTTGCGGTGAGAAGATTTCCGAGTGCGACGTGCTCGACGTTTTCGGGTTCACCAGTGAGCAAAGCGTGGTCGATCTGACCGGGAAGGTTTTTCGCCGCGAGACCGCAGCGGCTCTCGATGTTCTCTACGAGCAGTCCGAGGCCGGCAAGGACATGATGCGGCTGATGTCGGACCTGATTTCGTATCTGCGCGATCTGCTCGTGTTCAAAGCCAAACCGGATGCGCTCAAGGAGGATGTCGACCCTGAAATGCAAAAAGCGCTCGCGACCCAATCGTATTTGATCGAGAACGAGCGGTTGCTGGAGTTGATCGACCAATTCGCGCAGGCCGAAGGCCGAATGAAGTGGGCGCCGAACAAGAAATTGCACTTCGAAGTGGCGATCATCAAAGCGATCCAAAGTCTTGGCCAGGCGACGCTCGATGAAGTGATCGAAAAGCTCGGCGCACTGCGCGACGGCTCGCCGCGGGACGAGTCCGTCCGTACGACGGACAAAACAACCGCGGCTGAAAAAAAAACGTTAAGCGCTGAGAAAACCGCTTCTTCTTCTGTGGCGGCAAATGCCAGTGCGGCTCGCACCGTCTCGCCTGCAACTTCTTCTGTAGCGGCAGGCGTGTCGCCTGCGATCGTAAGTAAAGCGGCCGACACGGCCGCCACTACAACTCTGAAGGTCGCGGAAACGGCCAACGGGGAAAATGACGTCGACAAAATTTGGCAGAGTGCTTTCGCCAGGATCCCAAATACGAAAGCATTCGTCCGAAACTCGGCCGCTGTCGCGCACGTTTTGCCAAGCGAGGGGCGGCATTTTGTTCTCGGATTCTCGCCCGACCAAAAATCTCCAATGGATATTTTGGGAACGGCGACCAATCGCAAACTCATCGAATCGCTGTTGCAGGACGTAAGCGGTAGAGATTGGACTTTAAAGCTGACCATGCGAGACGATTTGCCAGGCAAACAAAATCAATCCGAGGACTACGCGGACAATCCCCTGATTCGTGAAGCGATTGAGATTTTCAAAGGCGAAATCAAAAGGTAGCTACGATGAACCTCAACAAATTGATGAAGCAGGCGCAGCAAATGCAGGCCCAGATGGCCAAAGCGCAGGCTGAGCTCGAAGAAAAGACGGTCGAAGTGAGCGCCGCCGGCGGAAAAGTGAAAGTAACTGCAAACGGCGCCGGCGAAATTCTTTCAATCGAGATCGACAAGGAAATCGTCGATCCCAACGACGTGGAGTTTCTGGAAGAGGCGGTGCTGAGTGGCGTGCAACAAGCGATTGGTCAGGGCAAGGAGATCGCCCAATCCGAAATGAAAAAGATCACCGGCGGCCTCGGGATGCCGGGAATGTAGCCATCGGCCTGTGGCCGGTTCGGACGGCGCACAGCGCCGTGGCTACAACGCGCGCGTCTCGCGTTTGTGTTTTTCGAAAACGCAAACTTCACGAATTCCTAAAATCGACATTTTCTCCGCCAGACGATCGTAGTTTTCGGCAAGCTGGGCGTGTGAATGCGCGTCAGACGCGGTCGTGAATGGAATTTCTTTCTTGATCGCAAGCCGGATGATTTCGTCGCTGGGATAAAGTTCATCGACCGGTTTGCGCCAGCCGGCGGTGGAAAGTTCAATGGCCAGATCTCGCGATTGAATGAAATCCAGGGTTTCGTTGACGATCGCCCGAACGTCGCCGCAAGGGCGGTGCCCATGGATCTTGATGAGATCGAAGTGCGATAAACAATCGACCAGGCCGGTCCCCGCAATTTCGCGAACACGTCGAAAGTATTCCTCGTAGACTTCATTAATGTCGCGACCGACGAACTGTTCCGCCCCGTCGGGAACGCTGTCGAACATCTGATTGGGATCGTCGAGGTAATGGACTGACCCCAGAACGAAATCGAGCTTGTCCCGATTCTTCTCGACCCAGTTTCGGCCTGCGGCTGAGGTTTGCGGATCGTTATCGAGCTCGATGCCCGTCCGAATTCTTACGTCCGGATTCGCGGCGCGAAGTTTATCGATCTCATCGAAATCGACTCCGGCGTGGTAACGGTCGTGGTCAGTGAACGCGATGTCGTTCAATCCCTTTGCGCGCGCGCTGTCGATCCAGGGCTGCAAGAGTTTCTGGGAATAGGGCTGGACTCGATGACCCTGCGGATGGCTGTGGTAATCGCTGAATAGTTGATAGTTGATAGCTGATTGTTGATAGAAAAGCGGACCGCTGCAATCAACTATCAACAATGAACTATCGACTACCGATCACGGTTCGGTCATGAACTTCTGCCGGATGCGAAGCTCGGGGTATTTCGGAAAGAAAGCTTCCGCGGTGAATACTCTTCCCGGGGTCAGGTCGCGGGTCGCGATCGACTCTTTATATTCAATTTGCTCGCCGGGGTTAACCAGAACACTTCCGGGCGTTTCCTTGATCGCGTGGTTCTCCGACCATTTTGTCAGCACCGTGTCCCCGGAGTTGATCAGTTGGACCTCGATTCGCTGGTCCGTTGGAAACTCGAGATCGACCAGGTGATCGCCGAGATTGCTTACGGTCACCTTGACTTCCAATTGCCGGACTTCGGACAACCGGACCGGCTGAGGCGAAACCTGCAGATTCAGAATCAGACCGTTTAGATTGCGGTTGGCATATTTCGGCAGAACTTTGGACGACGAAAACGGATGCATCATGCGGCTGAAGAAACTGCGCTTGTGCATGGTCGTCGTGGTGATAGGGGCCGGGGTCGAAACCGGGTTCGCGGTGGCCGCCGGCGAAGCCACTGCTGCTTCGGATGGTGCCGGCGTGGGCGCGGATGTTGGGAACAGGGTGTCCTGCGCCCGAAGAGCTGCCGCACCGAATAACAGGGTGAAGAAAATGATGGCGGGACGAATCATCGACGGGTTAAACACGAGAGCTATCAATCGGTTATGAAATCCATCTTCGCGAGCCTGATTCTTGCATCGTTCGCGGTTTCCGTCTCGGGAAAAGATAGGCGCTGTATTTTCCGGGCCCGCGACTAATTGGAGAAGAGAAGAGAAGAAAGACGATGATCCGCTCATTATTAACGGCGCCGGCAGTGATCGCATTCCTTTGCATCTGTCAAAATGTTCGCGCGATCGAGCTCGGATTACCCACCGATAACGACGCGATTTTTCACAGCAACGGCCCGGCGTTCTACCAATACATCGAGCGCGATTATCATGGCGAAAAATCCACTCCCTGGGAAGGCGGGCAATACGGATTCGTGCGCGATCCTGAGCAGACCCGCGAGGGCATCGTTTACACCCGCTTTCACGAAGGAATCGATATTCGCCCGGTTCATCGCGATGAAAATGGCGAACCGCTTGATGAAGTGCGTGCCATCGCGGACGGCAAGGTGGTCTACACGAGTCGGGTCGCAGGTTATTCCAACTACGGGAAATACATCGTGATCGAGCACGATTGGGACGGCTCGCCGTATTACAGCTTGTACGGACACTTGAGTAAGATCGACATTCACACCGGCGACACGGTTCAGCGCGGGCAACATATTGCGGTGATGGGCTACACGGGCGCGGGAATCAATCGGGAGCGTGCCCACGTGCACTTGGAATTGAACGTGATTCTGAATCACAAGTTCGAGGGCTGGTACGAAGCGAACCACACGAACGATCCGAACCACCACGGCATTTACAACGGCATCAACCTCGCCGGAATGGATATCGCGAAACTTTACCTTCAACTGCACGACAATCCTTCGCTGACGATCCCGCAGTTCTTCAGCCACGAGGAAGTTTTTTACAAAGTGGCGTTCCCACGCTCCCGGCATTTCGAATTGCCTAAACTTTACCCGTGGATGGTAAGCGGAAATGCCGACGCAGAATCGCGATCATGGGATGTTTCCTTTGCGCGAAGCGGCCTGCCGCTGCGGATCGAGCCGAGCGATCGAAAGATCAACCAACCCGAAGTCGTCTACGTGAAACCGAGTTCGCTAAACGCTTCCTATCTGACGAATGGCGTCGCGACCGGACCGACAAGTCACGCGCATCTGACTGAATTCGGAACGCAAACAATGCGTTTGCTAATCTGGCCCGACTAAAAGCCAGTCATCAGCGCGTCTCTTTTGGCTGGTCTTGCACGATTTGCCGGAGTGCGCTGATTTCCTTCTGCGCTGCAGCGAACAGATCGGAGTACTTGCCTTTCGCACTCGACAACGAAGCTGAGTCCGAATCTATCATTCGCACCCCGTCGTAGCAGATGAGATAAAAACGAACGTGGCCAGCTTGAGGATACGGGAAATCCCGCGTGGGAGTAGCGTCCGAATAATCTTTCTCTCCAAGCTTCACAAAGCTCTTAGCCGCATTCCGGACAGTGTCGTACTTAATTCCCCCGAATAGTCCGAAGTTTCCCGTCGTGTAAATACTCCCGTCGCCGGCACTGGATGCCATCACGCTCAGGATCGTGTCCTGCAACGGCCAGTCCATGATGATCCCATCCACGTGCGGATATTCTGGCGTTGGCTTTCGACTCATTTGTGAAGGTGGCGTGCTCAACACTTTTAACCTGATTTCGCGCATCAGGTCGGCTGGCGTTTTTTTAGGTGACTCACTCTGGGAAAGGAGGGGAAACGACGTAATCAGCAGAGTCATTACCACCAGGCCAGTGCGCATCTTCATATTTAACATGATTAACATGATGTCGATTGACGTTGAGCAACCGCGACACCGTGCGGAATCGCGCCGATAATAAATCCAAGACATTCGACTGCGCCGCTTGGTTTTCCCGGAAGCGCGATCACCAACGAATCATCCACCACCGCGGCGAGGTTCCGTGAAAGAATCGCGTTCGGCGTAATCTTCATTGACTCCAAGCGCATCACTTCGCCGAACCCCGGCAACTCAACCCGCATGATCGGGCGGATCGCTTCCGGCGTAACATCGCGCGGCCCGATTCCAGTTCCGCCAGTTGTTAGAATCAATCCACAACCTTGTTTTGAAAACGAACGAACCGTTTCTTGAATTTTCGCGGTGTCATCCGGGATCACCGCTTCGCACAGCACCTGCCAGCCATTTTTCTGCGCAACTTCCTTGAGCGCCGGTCCACCGAGATCTTTGTAATCGCCGGCGCTGGCGCGGTCCGAAACGGTGATTATTCCGACAACAATCTGCATTCTTTTGTAGCGGCGCTCTACCAGCGCTGTTTCTCGCGGTTTCGGCGGTCATAGACCGCCGCTACAACCGCCTTCCCCTTCTTAATTAGCCGCACATCGGCGATCTGCATCTTTTTGTCGACTGCTTTGCACATGTCGTAAATTGTAAGTAGCGCGAGCGCGACTCCGGTGAGCGCTTCCATTTCGACGCCGGTTTGCGCCACTGTTCGCGCGGTGCAGATCACTTCGGCGCCATCGCGCGCCGTGACGATATCGATCTTGACCTCGCTCAGCGGAATGGTGTGGCAAAGCGGAATGAGATGCGGTGTTTGTTTCGCGGCTTGAATCCCGGCGAGCCGCGCAGTGGCGAACACATTCCCCTTTGCGATTTGATTTTTCCCAATTAAGTCGAGCGTTCTGCGCTGAAGCTTGATTTTTCCTTTCGCGATCGCCGTTCGCGCGCTCATCGGCTTCGCCGAAACATCAACCATCTGCGCTTTGCCATCGCCGCTGATATGGGTCAGTCGATCCATTGCTTGTCACTGGTCACGCGTCACTTGTCACTGCCGATCATCCGCCGATGGCGATCATTTTGCGGTCGGGCTGATAATTGTTTCGAAAATCGTGTTGTTCGGGTTTCCGATCGACGACATCGATAAAGAACTGCCGCAACTCCTCGTCGCTCGCGCCCGTGCGAAGGGGCTTCATGATGTCGAACTCGAGGTAACTGCCGAGACAGGGCCGCAATTTTCCATCGCAAGTCAGGCGCAGTTTGTTGCAGCTCTCGCAAAAATGAAGGTTCGTCATCGCGCCGATAAATCCAACGCGCTGATCGCGGCCGGGGACCTGGTAGTAAGTGGCGGGCCCGTTTGTTCGAAACGACTGTTCAGGAATTAACGGACCGTAACGCGATTCAATTGCGCGTTTGGCTTCGGCAACCGGCAGGAAATTTTCTTCGGTCAACACTTCAGTCGTGCTGACCGGCATCAGTTCGATAAAGCGCAGGATCAAATCCCGTTCCGCAGCGAACTCAATCAGTGGAACTAGCTGATCTTCATTGCGGCCGCGCATGAGGACCGCGTTTAACTTGATTTGGTCGAATCCGGCAGCGATCCCAGCGTCGATGCCCTCCAAAACCTGCTCGTGAAAATCACGGCCTGTAATGTGCGCGTAACGATGCCGATCCAACGTGTCGAGTGAGATGTTGATCGAGTGCACGCCGGCCTCGCGCAGCGCCTCCGCCATGGTTTTTCCGCCGATTTCGCGAGTCAGTAACGTTCCGTTGGTGGAAATTCCCAGATTGCCGATCCCGGGAATCTTTGGAATTTCGCGAACGAAATCGACAACGTCGCGGCGAGTGAGCGGTTCGCCACCGGTTACCCGGACTTTGGTTACGCCGAGACCGGCTGCGATGCGGATGAGGCGAAGTGTTTCCTCGTAGCTGAGAATTTCTTCGCGCGGCAACCATTCTTGAAGTTCGCGCGGCATACAGTAATTGCAGCGCTCGTTGCAACGATCGGTGATTGACACGCGCAAATACGAAATTCGATGGCCGAAGCGGTCTTCCATTTCCATCGCAACGTTATCGGCAACGTGGTGTTGAATCAAGAAGCCGGGACAATTGACTCACCAGGTGCCGGTTGTATCATTTTTCATGAAGACGATTTCGAAAGCTCTGATGTTAGGTTTGGCGGCTGCCGGACTCTGCCTAACAAGTTGCGAAACGCTGGAAAACCGGATTTCCGAGCATCCTGACATGTTCAATTCGCTTTCGCCGCGGGACCAGGAGCTGGTGCGGCAGGGGCAAATTCGCTCGGGTATGTCGATGAACGCGGTCTGGCTAGCGTGGGGTTCGCCCGACCAAAAGACGGCTGGTGAAATGCGTGGTCGTCAGACTGAAACGTGGATTTACGTGGAGGATCGTTACGCGCCGTACGGATCGGCTTATTATCCTTACTATGGCTACGGACCCGGATTCTATCCTGGATTTGGCTTCGGCGTGGGCGTCACGCGCTTTCACCATGGCCGCTCGTTCGCCTTCTTTGGCGACCCGTTCTACGACCCGTTTTATTATTCTTACATTCCGCCGACGATTTCGATCCCGTACAAGACGGTCACGTTTTCAAACGGACGGGTGATGTCATTCCAATACCTCGTTCCGCCGTACCGGTAGCTAAAATTCTGGTCGCATCGGGCCGGGGAGCGCGCCAGTGTAGCGATACATGGCGCATCGCTCATTTCGACATTTTCTCGAAACGCTTGAGCAAGCCGGCGAGCTGACCCGCGTCGCAGTTCCGGTAGACACGGAATTGCTGATCACCGAATGGGCCGACCGGGAAATGAAGTCGCCGGGCGGCGGAAAAGCGTTGCTGTTCGAACAGCCCGTCGTTGACGGCAAGGTTTCGAAATTCCCCGTGGCCATCAACACCATGGGATCGCGCAAGCGCATCGCCATGGCGCTCGGACGGGAAAGCATCGACGAAATCGCGCAGGAAATTCAACTCATCCTCAAAGCAAAACCGCCGACCGATCTCCGTGAAGGTTTCGCGCTTTTGAAACAGGGAATTCACCTGCTCCATGCGCGACCAAAAGCGGTGCGAGAAGCGCCGTGCCAGGAAGTGGTGCACTCGCTTGAACCATCAACTATCAACTCTCAACCATCCACTTCGGCGATGTCGCTTAGCGACATACCGATCTTGAAATGCTGGCCGAAAGATGGCGGGAGATTTATCACGTTGCCGAACGTTCACACTCGCGATCCCGAAACCGGTGCGCGCAACGTCGGTTGTTATCGAATGCAGGTTTTCGACGAACGGACAACTGCGATGCACTGGCAGGTTCACAAGGTCGGCGCGCGTCACGGCAAAGTTTATTACGAACGCAACGAACGGATGCCGGTCGCGGTCACGCTGGGTGGCGACCCGGCTCTATCGTTCGCGGCGACGGCGCCGTTACCTGACGGACTCGACGAAATCTTGTTCGCTGGATTCCTGCGGCGAAAATCAATTGATCTGGTGAAATGCAAGACAGTCGATCTCGAAGTTCCGGCCGATGTTGATTTTGTTCTGGAGGGTTATGTCCAACCTGGAGAAATGCGGCCCGAAGGACCGTTTGGAGACCACACCGGCTACTATACCGCGGTCGAGGATTATCCGGTCTTTCACCTGACCGCGATTACTCATCGCAAGGATGCGGTTTATCCGACCACCATCGTGGGTGTTCCGCCGATGGAAGATTTTTACATGGGCGACGCCAGCGTCCGGATTTTTCTGCCGGTGTTCAAAATGAATTTCCCGGAGCTCGTCGACATGACGCTGCCCGCCGAAGGCGTGTTTCACAACCTCGTATTCGTGAGCATTCGAAAGCAGTATCCCTATCAGGCGTTCAAGGTAATGCACGGACTATGGGGAATGGGCCAGATGATGTTCAGCAAATACATCGTGGTGGTGGACGATGATTGTGATGTCCACAACACCAGCGAAGTCCTGTTTCGTCTGTGCGCCAACACTGATCCCGAGCGCGACACAAGTGTCATCAAAAATCCGAGCGATTCACTCGATCACGCGCCGACTCAACAAAACATCGGCTCGCACATGGGCTTCGACGCGACCCGGAAACTGCCGGGCGAGAATTATCAGCGGCAATGGCCCGAGCTACTCAAGATGACCGACGAAGCGAAGGCCATGGTCGATGCCCTGCAAAAGAAAACACGTTAAACATCGAAAACTCGCCGGGCTCCGACGAGTTAATCTTAGCGTCCGATACGTCTAACGAGAAAGAGATAAGGCACGGCACGCGTTAGCACAAAACTTCATCTCAACAACTCAACTTCTAAACATCTCAACGGGCGCTTCGCGCCCTCAGCGGTTCGCTGCATCGCCCGGTCAGGCCTTTTTTTCATTTCGAGGGGTAATAGGAGCGCGCTCGTTGTAATTACGCTCGCACGCGTTCTTTCACGTCGGTGTATGCAGTATCGATTAGCTTTGTTAGAGCCGTAGCATTGAAGTCACGGTCGGGTCGGAACTTCACGTGACGCATAAACTTGCCTGTGCCTTTCAACAGACCCTCCGGATCGGCAATTTCCGCACCGCGAAAGAACCCGACATTCACGTGCGCTTTGAAAACGTTGACGTACCCGAATGCCGCGTCAGCTATACACACCGTCGGATGGCCATCATGCAACAGTTCTCGCACATCCTCTCCACACTTACGCATAACCTCAAACCAATGCCGCGCGATTACACCCAATTCCCCTGTATGCGCCTTCATCCAGGTTTCGATGGCTGGATCACGCTTGACCGAACCAGAGAACCGCAGGAGCTGATTCATGACCGTTACACAAGAAACAGAGTCTGGGAGTAATTCGGGGTCTTGGGCCTAACGAGAACAAGCTGAGCGACCGTTGCCGAAAGCGAACGTGGCTTCGACTGAGAGCGTTTTAATCATATGAAATGTAAACGTGCGCCGGGCGGCGGTTCGCTCCAGCGCTTAGATGACATGTAAAGGGTGCGGGCAAGTTGTTAAGCTCACCCGCACTTTTATGAATTGTGTCATTACAAACACAGAGTTGTCCTCACACGAGGGAACCCGCTACCAGTTTAATGGTGGCACTGGTGCGATCAAGCTTGGGATTGATGTGCACCAGGATTTTTATGTGGTGGTCGAGCAAGTGGGCGGAGCTAATCCCAAGCCGCCTCAGCGTTTTGGAAAGGAAGCGCTCCTGCACTGGGCGGCCAAACTCAAAAGCCAGAGCGAGGAAGTGCACGCGGTCTATGAAGCGTGCGGCTTTGGTTTTAGTCTGCAGCGACAACTGAGCACGCTCGGGATCAATTGCTACGTGGTCTG